>Ga0209125_1000561_pt1 | contig 45563 bp, 72 predicted proteins | sample BarGraIncub1131A_FD_184503 | JGI IMG/M metagenome (GOLD analysis project Ga0209125, IMG submission 184503) | Arctic peat soil microbial communities from Barrow, Alaska - Barrow Graham LP Incubations 11-31A (SPAdes) (version 2) | ecosystem: Environmental > Terrestrial > Soil > Wetlands > Peat... | reverse complement strand
CGGTTCTCTTAAAACCTTGAAATTAAAGTTACACCGGGGGGATTAGAAACTTTTGAAGTCCTATACTCCGGTCATGTTCTTCCTCGTGACAATCATTACAAACATATTCAAGGTTCTCAGGGTTATATGCAATGTTCCAATCAGTTTTATTCTCATCAGTAAGCCATATGGTATGATGAACTATCTTGCCAACCTTTCTCTTTCCTTTTTTATTACATCGTTCACATAGTCCATTACTCCTCGTGATCACAGTCTTTCTCGACGGCTTCCATCTCTTATCCTTATATACCTCTGGGTATCTTGCCATTACTTCTCTGACTGCATACTTTCCATCTCTATCATCTTATATGCAAACCTACCCAACACACTCTCTGATTCCTTCTTAACATCTTCACCTGCTGCTTCTCTTACCCCTAAGGCTAATATCTCATCTATTATATCAGCACACTCTTTAAAGATATCCCTCATCTTAATTAAGTCCTCATTCACTACTTGTTCATCTCCTCTGCTTAATAACTCTATTGGTTCTTATATAACTATCATGCCCCATACATTCTCTTACGCTATCTGCAGCCTTTTCTTTATCAAGTCTCTGACTATTACAATAAGGACATGTTAAATATCTATCTTTATCCATTGCCTCAACATCCTCACTCAGTAATACAAACTCTTTATGACATGTCCTGCACTTATAACTTGTATATATACTTAGCATATTCTCACATCCTTACTTATTTTTAGGAATAGAAAAAGCACCCTACTTAGGATGCTTACTATCTTATAATTCTATATCTGCCTGTAATGTATTCTCTTCGCCTATAAGATGTTTGTTAATTTCTTTTAATACTTTGTCCCATCCTAAAGAAGCGCCTACAACCTCAAAGCTTAAAGCTTTATCTTTATCATTGCTTTTGTAATTTATGATTATATAATATTTAGTAATAGATTCCTTCTTGCTCCCGATACCACTCATACCACCAATTATTGCACCAAGAGGTCCAAGTATTAATCCACCTGCTATTGCTCTACCACCTACACTCTTAGATTTTTCTTTTATATCTTTTTCACTCATAAATTGTGCTCTGATTATTTTATCTAATTTCAGATGTACCACGGATTTACTTTTATTTATTCTACTTCTTATCCTAATTTCATTATCATCCTCATAAAGAGATAGCTCAACAGATTCACCTTTAAAAAATGTACTAATTCCATCTACAAAGGATAAGTTAGTTCCAATACTACCATCTTTGTTTTTACTTCCAAATAGCCCCATGTGTTATAACCCCTTTTTATTTTTATTATAACACTATTTTCCACATTCTTTCTAAAATAAAAAGCACCCTATTTTTATTATAGAGTGCTTTACCAGGCATCTGAACTGCTTTGTAGTCCCCACTGTAAACCGTTCTTTACCTGTTAGCATTTAATTTACGACATATTGTAATAATCTAATCATATACCTCTTAATTGCGAAAAACTGCCCCAAAATCGCCCCTTTACCTACCATTTATAGTTACTTTTCGTCTATCTGCTTATATAATCATTAAAAGGATCTAAAACTATACTTAGTTTGTCCAATGCTATTGTATTAATCTTTTGTAATCCACTATCTGTGATACAATTCTGTTGTCTAAATTTCTGATTAAAGTTTATCTCAATATTCTTCCAATTAAGCTTTTCAAAATATTTCAATTCTATGAGAAACTTTTCTTGATATGTTAAGCCTTGTAGAGCTATTTCGATTCTTTTTACCTCTAAAGCAGTTTTAAAGATGCGTGCTTTGGTATCCTCTATCCATTCCTTTATGGTATCTATAGTTAATTCTTGTGCGCATACTTCTACTTCTACTACAGAAGACATTCTATGAGCAGATGGCATTCCTGGCTCTCTATTATCAATATTATAACTCCAGGAGTCTACTATTTCAGGATTTTCTATTACTTTTTCATAAGCTTCTATGCTTGCATTGGCAGCATCTACACGTGATTTCTTAACTTTATATTCTCTAAGCATCTTCTCTATCTGTTGTTTCTCCATCCTTAACCTCCGTTATATTTAATTTCCCCTGATTATTTCTCTTTCTCCAGGTGTAAACTTCTTGCAAGCAGTATCTTTACATCTAATATCTGTTGCTGAACTATGGCTTATCTTCCATAGATTACATTTATGATAATTTCTATTATGGTAGCTATAGGTTAAGTGATGATAACATTCTTTGCATATATGGCCCTCTAAACTTCCGTATTGCTCTTGCATGGTTTTAAATTTATTTGAAGAAGCTTTAACTATCTGTTCTACTTTTACTAAATTACCAAACATATCATATTGTTGAACAGTTTCATTCATTATTTTACCCTCTTAGTACATTTTGCATCAGTACACCTATAGCAATCATCATTACAATATTTATAATTCTTTTCTTCCCTTTTTTCTTTAGCCATTCTTTCTTCAGCTCTTGAACCTTTAGTCCCTGCTTTAGCAAGTCCAAGCGTCAATCCAATTCCAAATGCGATAACAACTATGATGCAAATTATTTTCAATGCTGTTATTATCATTATTTAATCCTCCTTAAAACTATTTAGATATTTTTGGCACATTGCTGCAACTTGGATACTTTCTGCTGCTAAGTTTATTGCATATTGTTTCAAATAAAATATTGTATTTTTAGCATCTTTATTTTCTTTAATCTTGTCCCAGGCTATATTTAAGTGCTTGTTAACATAAGCAAGTTCATCTGCAGTTTCCTCAATTTCCTCTTTCAGCACCCCATAACCCTCATGTGGACTATTGAACAAAGGAAACTTTATCATGCTTCTTTCTAACTCTTCACCAACTAATTTACTTACTGCTTCTTTTAATTCTTTCATCTCATATCCCCCATATATAGCCTTTACGCTTTTTTATTTTACCTTTCAAAGCTAAGTGCATAAGAAGTAAGAAAATCTCATCTGCTCTCCGTTTTATCTTTTCACTTATTTCTTTAAGCCCTATGCCCTCAGCCCACATTGCTTGGACCTTTGCAATAGTCTCTTCTTTCCAGGTGAAATCTAATTCCTCTAATATAATCATTTTTTATCTCCAATTACGTTTATACCGTACTTCATAGCTTTTTTAATTAGATCTATTCCGCTCATATTTATATCTACTTTAGCAGCCCAATCTTTTAATTTTCTTTCTGTTATTGATTCAGGTAACGCGCTAAAATCTAATATTACTTTTTTATGACCTTGCTTTAAATTGCCACGCTTACCCCTATATTTTGCCTCAGATTTTATTTTTAATATCTTTTGATATGTTTGTACATCTGATTCTTTTAATGCCTCAAATGCCTTTTGCAGTGTGATTGTACCTATCTTAAAATATTTAGCTACTTCTTTAACATTTATCCCTGTAAGATATAAATTTACCCAACTCATTACTTCTTCCTTGGAGTATATCTTCAATTTCCTATTCCTCCTCGAAATCTAAATATTCATAATCCAGTTCACTTAAATTAGTTGTTTCTATCTCATTGAAATCTCCGTAACCATCTCCAACTAACTGCGTGATCCATTCATCATCATCAATATTATTAGGTCTATTGACTTTGTCAGTCTGGTCAACCTTTACGATTATTGTTTTTATTCCTCTATCTTGCGTTATTTTAACTAAATACGTGATGTATTCTTTCAATTCTCTGTTCCTCCCTATCCGATATATTTAATTCCATAAACTTTATAAATCTTATTAAATTGTTCTAAGCCTTTAGCCTTGGCGGTATCATAATGTGAATCGCATAGACACATTTTTTCTCTTTTGTTGTTGATGGTGTAGGTAATTCCTTCTTTGTTGCAAATACAACATTTAGAGTGCTTAAGACAGTAGAATAAATATTTACCGATCTCATCTGTTCTCTCAATCGCTAATTCAGCAAGTGGTATATCATTCATAACTACAAACTCAATTAGATGATTTGTGAACTCTCTGGCTATTTCTAAGCTACAACTGCTTAAGCTGAAATATTCTGATTCAGCTTCTATGCAGAAGTTGTATTGCATTATTTGCCTTAACTCTTCTACCTCATAGCCTGTATACATTGCTATATCCCTTAGAGTTGCAAAAATCTTTTTACGCTGCAGACTTGAAATTAGCCTTTTATCATCAAACTTGATTTCTCCTGAAAGTCCCGATGTAGTTGAATATTTTAATATTTCTTCTTTGGAAAGAGAAGTGGCAACCTGGAGAATTGTTTTATTGCCACTTTCAACTATCTTTTGAATTTCTATCGGTTGCCAAATCCTCTTCATTTATTCAACCCCTATGCTTCGTTTGCAGGTTTGAACCTTGTAACATTGTTATAAAAACTCAATTGCTTACCATTGGACCTAAGTTCATCCCATTCCCCAAAATTATCGTCCAGAATATCGATTATGTTAGATTTTGTACTGCCCCAATCAGTTCCTAAGGTTGCAACCATATTGGACCAGTCCTCTACATCATGAGGTATTAAACTACCATCAATATCAATATGTCTAAGTTCGTGATACATAAGTGCTGCTACCTGCTCTACACTCATATTGTCAATGTAAAAGCTTCTGGTTTCTAAAATATTAGCATAGCCCGTAATTGACTGAAACTGCTTATTGGTAGCTTGTACTCTTGCAATCCATTGCTTTTTATTATTATCCGGTTTGATCCAGTTAGTATCTTCAAGGAATAAAATACGTTCGATTCTTATGTGACTCAGCTCTTCAAACTTTTCAATCAACTTATGACACAATGGTCTATATATTAGATTTTTAATCCAGTGTTTATCATCAAATTTGGCATTATCAAGCTTAGTTATCTTTTGGATCCTTCCGCTATCCTCACCATTTGCATATTGGATATTATAACCACCACTAAATTCAATATTTTCAAGCTGTTCTCCAGTGCTTAAATCAATTATTTTAAGAATTCGTCCCATTTTTCTTATTCTCCCTTCTCTTTTTTTTAAGATCTTCATATTCTATCCAACCATCTTCCCCAAACTTTAAGGACCTTGCTATCCAAGTCAGTTTTAAGTCAGGATATTTATAATTGAATAACTTTTTTCTAATATCTCCTTGTTGTGTACTGAAACCTTTGACATCTATAAGCTCCAGGGAATCATCCAAGTGATATATTAAATAATCAGGTGTGTATGTCATTGCTCTGTATGATTTACCATCTTTTTTAAACTTGGGTATGAGTTCATAAGTTGGTTGTAGTTCAAAGTTTAATATTTCTTCTTTTGCTTTTCTCTGCAGTAGATATTTATAATATTCAGCCTCATCTTTGCTATCAAAGCAAATACCATCAAGTGTTATTTTTTTAGAATTATATTTGCTCATTCTTGAACTCCCCTCGTTAAAAATCTGATTACTTCCTCACCATCTGCTTTGTCATCTATTGTTTTTATCATTCTTTTATAACTTGCTTTTTCTATGTCTTTAATAGGCATATTCACTATTGCTGCTATCTCTTTTATGTTATAATTTTTAGTTGTAGAGAATAAGGTTTGGTAATGATCTCTTAATTGCAATTGCAATTGGTGATTATATCCTGGCTCATTCTCTGTCCTTGTATGGCAGACTTCGCAGGTCCACCATACATTGGTTTCACAATTTCTTAATAAGGGCTCCTCACTTAGTTTGATGACATGGTGAGGAGTTCCTGTTCCTCTACAATGACGTTTGCATATTACGCAGCAGTTCTCGGCTTTTTCTTTTATCAATTCTCTTAAACCTTTGTTCATGCTCCCTCCATCTCAATTATGACTTCTTCAATCGCCTTATTAGCTGCCTTGCCCTCCCAATAACGTCTTTCTACTTCATCAGCCCAGAATTCTTTGTTAATAGAGCTTGTCTGCATTGGCTTTACCATGAAAGCTAACTTCATGAAATATACAACTTCTTTTTTAAGGTTTTCATTCTCGATCTTTAATTCTCTAATTTCTTGACTAAATCCAACTCTTTCTTCGTTAAACATCCTTGCCTCCTTATTTTTAAGATATTCGTTTGTACTCATGCCTAACATTTTCCTCACTCATTTCAGCATAAATCATCGTTGTATCAGCACTTGTATGTCCCATGAGCTTTTGTAATATTGGTAAAGGCATCCCAGCATTAAGATTATGTGTTGCAAAACTATGTCTAAACAGATGAGGGAATACTGACTTATCAAAATTAGCTCTTAACGCTATTCTATGGATTATATATTCAATTCCTCTGTTTCCAAGTCTTGCGTAGGGTGCCTTTTCACTTATAAATAAAGCTTTGCTCTTCCCTTTTCTATTTTTCAAATACTTTTTTAATAAGATCTTAGCTTTGATAGTAAAGAATACTTTTCTTTCTTTGTTGCCTTTTCCAATTACATTTAGGCTTAATTCAAACCAATTTATTGAATCTATATCTATTTGAGTTGCTTCACTTAGCCTGCATCCGGTACTTACTAAAAACTCTAATAATGATTTTTCTTTATCTGTACTGCAAACTTGCCTTAAATTTTCTATTTCTTCATCAGTTAGTGCATATCGCAATCTCTTTGGTTCTTTAGTTTGTTTTAATTTTTTACTTGGATTAGTCGGTATATATTCCTCTTCATAAAGCCACCCAAAGAATGATTTTAGAATTGACATTTGAGTATTTGTACTGCTTGGTTTAAGATTTTTGCACCTTACTGCCAGAAACATTCTCAGATCCATTGTATTTACCGTTGCTATGGGTTTTTTAATATAACTTGCAAATATAAATAAATTTTGTTCATATCCCTTTAGTGTCTTAGAGCTTAATCCATCAAGTCTTTTACAAGCAAGATATATCTCTATCCTTTGATCTATGTCTGTAACAACGAGGGATGTCTCTGTTGAATTTATTGTATATTTGTACATTACTTCCTCGGCAATTCTTCTGACTTTTAACTGATCTATATCTGGAAACTCTAATGTTAACTTTCCAACCAGTTTAATTATCACTTCATCTTTTGCATTATCTGTATTCATAATTTCCTCCTAATTTTTAATTAAAGGAGATTTATGTTATACTTTATTTAATCTCCTCTGTGAGATTAAGAGAGCTTAAGAGTTGTCCAGACTGCAAGCTCTCTTTTTATTAGTTTTTATTGCGCCATATATTTGAAATGCGTAACTAATCTATTTTTCTAAAAGACCATCATTTACTAAGTCAAATATTGTTTCTGTTATAACGTCTAATTCCGAACCTCCAATATGGTAAGTTCCAGAAGGAGTACAATCTATATATAAGTCATTAGGAAAATTCCCACCAGTTCTCATTGAAATATGAACGAGGGGTTGGTCATATTCTTCATCTGCATATAGGATTTTGTTAGGATTTTCTTCATCCATTAAAAATTTATGATACCATTCATGTTGATAGCTATAGCCTTCGCCCTCTAAACACCTTTCACCTTGTTTAGCCCATTCCTTTCCTGTTTTAAACCCATAATTCATTAACTTTTGTGGATTAATACCCTTTTTTAATTTTAATGACATTTTACTTCACCCTTTCAATTTTAAGTCACCTTTTAATCAGATTCCGCATTAACTATTTATTAGATTTATATCTAAAAGCCCATACCAAAACGCTTCGTTTTTCTGTTGGATAATAATCAAACCACCATCCTACACATGGTTTACCATCTTCATTTACTCCTGCTCTCCACTTAACATGAGATTGTTCAACTATATAAGGCGCTTCGTTGTATCTTTCTTTTTCGTAGATTTTAATAGCTTCTTCTTTAGTATGCTTACCTGCATTTACTGCATAATGATGGTAACCTTCATCACCAAAATTACCAAAATCAAATTTGCTATTTTCAGCTTTCAAATTTATCTCCTTTCAAGAGTTCTGGATTTTCATAGATATTTCCTATTACCTTTTGATACTGATTTTCTTTTGCTGATAATATAAATTCAGTCCAGGACTTACTTTTAACATTCTTTTTAATTACAAAGGTTGGAGCTTGATATACTACGACTCCTTGCACTGCACCATTATTACTTATAACAATGTCTCCCTCATAAATTTCCACACCATTCTTATCTTTTAAACCAGTTTCGAAAGTTACAATATGATTTTCGAGGCTACAAGTCTGTAGATATTTATTGAGTTGATATAATTTCCCATCCTGTGATAAAAAACATTCGTCTTTTTCCCATTGCTTATTATTCTTACACCACACCCTAAACTTTTTCATTCCAAAACCTCCCTTGTGCTATTGCGCAAACCTGAGAAACGCTAATATCAAATATTTTCGACAACTCTTTAAGACTTGCCCCATTTTCACGTAATCCTCTTAACTCTATCGCCTTTTTATAAGTCATTTTAGCTTTAGGATTTAACTCGCCTTTTGAATTTTTTGACATAGTTAATCGTTGCTTATCCGAAACCTTTCTACCGTTGCACCTCCACCCATGAATAGCATTTTCTTGTGGCGTTACCCACTCTAAATTTTCTAATTGATTATCGTTTCTTACGCCATTTTTATGGTTTACTTGATTTTTATTAATTGGCTTTTCAAGAAAATTTTCTGCAACCATTCTATGAACCATTGCCTTTGTTCTTTTACCATAATTATTTAAAAATACATAAGGGTATCCAGCCTTATCCAAATATGTTCTCAGTTGTTTTCTTTTACTTGTATGGTTATAGTCTAAGCTCCAAACTGTTCCATCCGAGCCTATTTCATATTTCCCTTCCCATACTCTAAATTTAATTTCTCTCATTTCTATCTCCTTTCATATTTTGCTTTAAACCCTCCGCAACATAAAGTATCATCATCAATATATTTACTTGGAACTATATCGCCATCTATTAAAGCTAACGGATTTTTTGTACAACATCTTTTATGATTTTCTAAATAGAAGTTTTCACAATCCTCACAATTATCATGTGGAGCATCTGGTCCTTCTCCGTATTCCTTAGCGCATCTTTTACTATCCGGATACATATAAATACATTCTCCATCAGTTATGCTGCATTCCCATCCATGGTATTCATCAGTTACTTTTGCACATTTACAGCCCATAATTTCTATCTCCTTTCAGGTTCTATTAAATAATTTGTTTAAATATACTTTCAAATATTGTTACAGGAATTGAATTACCTGACTGTTTATATAAAGTCCTCCGGGTGTTTACTTTGGCTGCTGCGTTGAAATCCTCATCTGTGTAGCCTTGTAATCTCCAACATTCTCTATCTGTTAAAAACCTGTATTTACTATTTCCAATATCAATTACTTGAGCTGGACATCTATCTTGCCTTTCCGTAATTGTGTAGCAATGGTCCTTAATTACTGTTGCTCTTTTAATTCCCTTACTCCCTATTACATTTAAAATGCTTGGTTGCGTTACGGTAAATTCCTCTGAAACATTATCTTCTAAAAACTCTTTTATATTTCTCATTGGCTTTCTTTCAAGTGTTTGGAAGTTAAAATATATCCCATCTATGCAACTTATAGTAAAAACTCTTTGCCTTGCCTGTGGTAATCCGAACTCCCTTGCATCTAATACCTCAAAGGAGTTCATATACCCTAATCTCTGCATTTCTTCTAAATATTTATTAAAGTTATGGAGCATATACTTGCTAAGAACATTCTTTACATTTTCCCAAATAACAACTCTTGGCTTCCATACACCCATCTGCTTGATAATATTAATGGTTTCCCACATAAGGCTTGACCTTGTTTCCGTTCCTTCGTCTGCGCCTTTCTGGTGGCCTGCTATGCTGAAATCTTGGCAAGGGCTACCATGTATTAATATATCCGGCTTAAGATTATATCCAACCACTGTTTGACTTTTATACTTTAACTCCTTGCTGAATATTGCATTATAGCTCCTAATAGCCTTCTCATCTATCTCAACATAGTCTATAGCCTTTACAGGTACTCCTAAGTTTATCAAAGCCTTCCTTGGGCTTCCTATTCCCCCGAATAGTTCTAATATCTGAATCAATCCCTCACCCTCTCACTAAACTATTTTAAATTGTTGATATTTAATTCCCTCAGGTGTCTTTTTATTTTCAATATTATTCATGTAAGGTACATTTATATAGTCAAGTACCTTTGCCATACCTAAACCACCTTTTACTTCATCCCTCATGCAATAATCCCATTGCTTCGGATGAGTTATCTGCATTCTTTGAAATCTATTTTCTCCTTTTTCCAGGTGAACACCATACATACAAAACATACAACCAGTGCGTTTATATCCCATGTCGTAAATTTTAGAATAAGGTAAGTTATGGAGTTTTATATAATCCCATATGTCCTGTTCTTTCCAAAAGCTTAAGGGTTGTGAAATTGGTCTTTTATTCTCAAAGGCATTGCAACCTTGTTGTAAATAAACTTTTGTTCTCATTTGGCTTTCCTCTGCCATAGTGCCTAATATGGGGTTATTATTTGTTTCTTTTTCATAGGCTTTCATGGGTTTTTTTTTGCTTATTTCACAGCACATATTAGATATTTTAAAAGGTGATTCTAACATGAACTTCCAGTTATCTGTTATTTTACCTCTACCCCACTTATTTCCATTTAATCGGTTGTTATAATTAACACCTTGCTTGGATTTACAATTTCTAACCTCTTGGATATACTGGCTTTGTTCTTTGCTTATTACCGGATAACCATACTTTTCAATTACTTGTTTAAACCCAATTTTAGGTTTTAACCAAATAACATTTTCAGTTTCTTTCACAAAACTTCTTATCTCTGGAAATTCTAACCCAGTGTCTGAATATACAGCAACAACCTCTGGATACATTTGTCTGACTAAATGTAATAAAACTGTGCTGTCCTTGCCTCCTGAAAAACTTACATAAACTTTTTTACCAAAGAACTCATACCATTCACGAATCCTTTGTTGTGACTTCATTATCTTCACATCTAAAGGCAAGGCTTGGAGCATCTTCAATTCATTAACTTCCACTTTCCCACCTCTTATTTTGTTTCGCCATAGTTAGCAATTGCGAACTAAATTAATTTCTCAAATAGATTTAATTGTCCTGGAATATCTCCTTTTGCTAACTTTTTCAGCTCAAGTCTATGTTTCTTTTTCAACTTTTCTTCTTTATTAAATTTCATTAATCTACTGAAACAGGTTGGACCTATCTTCCTTGCTATACTTTCCTTATCTTTCAAGGTTCTATTGCAAACTAAGCAGCGCATTTAACCACCTTCATTTATTGCCATATCCAGCTCTTGGCTTTTCTTTAAAACTCTTTTGTCCTGAATGCCATATTGATCTATTAATTTGTGTAACTCTTCTCTTAGCTTTTCGACCATCTATCTTCTCCCCTTTTTAATTGCTTTTAGTATTTCATCCCCTGTGGTTGTTCCCTCCTTATCCTCTTTCTCCTTTTGAAGTATCTCTCGTTCAGCATTTAGTTGCATATAGTACTCTGGACCTCGTTCATTTGCTCCGGCATTGAAGGTATCTTTTTTGCCAATAACTATCTTTTGATTTAAATAGGATTCAAACTTTGTCCCGAAGAGAGTTTCAGGTCTTAAGTACTGTTCCATGTCCGAACCTTTCCATTCCTTGGTCTTTTTATCTATTACAGTTTTAAAATCATCTGCAGTAAAGTTTTCATTAAGTCTTGCATTTATAGATTCTTGAGTCTTTTTAGTTGTGAACCTATAATTTGTACCAAGCTTTGCATTTAGATAAGTAATTACTCTTTCATAGACAGATTTTTCTTCTACGACTTCTTCTATGATTTCATCTTTTGCTTCATCATTAATTACATTAGATTCTTCAGTTTTATCCTCCGATTCAATCGGTACTGTTATATCTTCTGTTACTGCTACTGTTACTGTTACTGTTACTGGTTTAGGTAACCGTTTGGCTAACCCTTCCACTAAGGGTTTAAGTAAGGGTTTGTCTAACCCTTTAATTATCTCGTGTAAGTCACTATCCATGCCATTCGGAGGAATCTCTGTTAATGCTTTTATTGCTGCTTTAACTTGATTTGGGTTCTCTAAGGGGTTGTACTTTAAATAGTTCTTAATCAGTAGTATATTTGCCCCTAAATCATGGTTAATGAAACCCTTTCGTAACAGTTCCTGTAACCCTTTGTCTAACCGTTTCAAATCCCATCCAATGTCAAAAATTGCATAGGGTAATGGGAGAAAATAGCATCCTAATATGTTTCTGTGTGGATTAGTTAAGATGTAGAAAAACAGTAATTTTGTATCGTCTGAAAGCTTTGGAAACTTTTCATCTTTCCAAATCAGTTCGTCGATTTTGGTATACAATCTTTATCACCTTCTTTAGAGTTGAATTGAAATTCCTAATGTGATATATTAGGGGAAAGAGATTAACCTATCCCCTATAGCATCCTTTGGTGAGGATGCTTTTTATTGTTCTGGAATATTTTCAGCTACTATTTCTGCTATAATTTCATAGAGTTTATCAGCAGTAGTTGGGTTGCTTACAGACGGTTCTTCGCCTTTTTCAGTAGTCAACCCATGCTTCTTTAAGCAATCGGGGCATAAATCATATTGTCTTTTATTTGAATATCCAAACTCTAAAGTAACTCTTTTAAAATCTGTGTTATATAAACTATTTGCTACGACTTCTTTCTTACATAAATCACAAGTTATTTTTGTCTGTTGCATTTATTTCACCTCACTTTCTTTCATAAACATAAACATTATTTCTAAATCTGTAGAAAATAGACCGATTATCGCTTTCTGCAGCACCTCACTTTTATTATAGTAAGTTGGGAAATCTGATAGGATTAAGGCTTTTACTGTTGCTTTTGAGGTTGTCACGTATCCCATTATTAACCCTCCCGATCTATGATTTCCTGTGCGGACCATGGAATTAATGTTGTTTGACTGTTCAAACTATCTAAGGTATCCTCAAAGGCTTTTTTGTAATAATCTCTTGTATATTCTCCGTGTAAGAGCTCATCTGCAAGCTGAAATCGTAATTCCTGTTTTTGAAGTTCTAAATCGTCCATGGCTATAACTCCGTATAATGTATTGCTTTATCAAGCTTCTTTGTTGATCTACAATAAGCACATTTGCCACATCTAACAGGAGGTACAATACCGTTTTTAACTTCTAAGATATGAGGTAGATATATTTCAACTTCTCTTAATCCATTTTGATAATCTTCTTCCTCAAATCGTAAAACTGTTTTATCAGGAGGATCTTGTTTTGTAGCTGCAATAATGAAAGCCTCCAGTTCTTTTGATGCTATTCCTATATTCATTGCAACAATTTCTCTATATACTGCTACTTGTATAAAATAGCCCCAAGCTTCAACAAAGCTAACTTTTATATTTTTCCCATCAGCTTCAATCCACTGCTTTTCAAAATCTCTGGTAGTTTTTAAATCTATAAAATAACTTTCCTTAGTATTCAGAATATCAACTTTTATTTTCCAAGGAGTACCAAACAATTCACCTGTGAATATCTTTTCTCTATCCCCACTGTAAATTTGTTTGAAACTTTCATCAGTATCTAAACAATTAATCATTTCATCAGCTTTTTTATATTCAGATTTCAAAGTACCTTGTTTAGTAAAAATCTCTGGATGTTCTCCCTTGAATTTCCCTAACGCACCTTCAAAGTGTGCATGAAAGTAACTTCCCACGAGTAATGCTGTACTTGTTTCATCTCTCCAGAGTCCTTTAAGCTCTGCCATTTTCTTAGCTTCACATTTTCTAAATGATTTGAATTGACTTACTCCCATATACTTATTTTCATTCTCTATGCTGAAATAATTATCATCAGTGAGTTTTAAAAGTTCCTCCATTTATTTAACCTCACTTTCTGATCTTTTGATTTCTGCCTTTTCTTCTTCTGATAGTCCATTTACCTCAACTTTTTTATTGAATTTATCATCAAGCTTGGTTGATACTGGTTCTTTGCTAACTTCTTCAAAGTCGGCATCATTCGCATTATCTACATATTCAATACTTTCGCTATTTATCTCTGCTCCCTCTGCCACATCATTTTTGATAACTCCTTGGTCTGCTTGGATAGCTGTCTGCATTTCTATACTTAAGATCCCATACTTACTTAAAAGGAGCTTTAAAACTGTTTTAATCGCCATGCTATCAAAGTCTGTACTCCACTTGCTGCTATCAACTGTATTCTGGTATTTGCTTTTATAGGTTTGGCTATACTTCTTAGCGTGCTTTTCCATTTGTTCAGCTGTCATATATAAAGGTTTTTCAAAGCCATTTAGCAGCTTAAAATAAGCTATATAACCAACTATTTTATCTTGCTTAGTATTGTTCTCGTCAAACTCAATTTCACCTGAGAGTCTATTTATGTGTTTGATATCACCCTCGTAAACCTCCGTTGCATTAATAGTTTTATACTGACCTGTTCTCATTGCTAATTGAATGAAACCTTTGTATCCCATTTGGAATTGTGCTTTATCTCCATAAGGTATAATCCAGGCAAATCCTAAATTTTTATCTATAGGTAAATCTAAGGTTGCTGCCACTACAGCTGAAGCTATAACACTATTTGCATCACATTTTGTCAGCTTAGTCTCTGAATTTGTAAGATTAACAATTGAGCTCATAAACCCTGCTGCTTTCTTACCCAAGATTTCCTCAAACCTTTTTTTATAACCGACATTTGCAAGTAAACTTTTAACATTTGATATTGCTGTTTTGTTTTGTATTGCTAAATCTGCCATTGTTTATTCCTCCTAACCTATTTTTTCTATTTCTAATTCTTCTGTTGCTGTATGCTCTGTGATAAAATATTGGAAATCATCATCCATTGCATTTTCAAGGATCTGTTTTTCTTCTGACTTCAAGCTTTCAAACTTATCAATACAAATGACTTTTAAATCTCCTGCCTGTGCCTTAGCTATTTTAAATGCAAGCTCTAATTTTTCTCCTGAAGATAAACCATCAATCAAAGTATTATTAATTCTGATCAAGCCCTTTTCATCAACTGAAATTCCATCTATCGGCATCTGAGCTGTCTTTAATAATTCACTTGGAAGAGTTCTTGCCTTATCAATTCTCGCTGTAAGTTCCTGTGCTTCTCTTTCTTTTACAGATAGTTTGTTATCCCTAATGTCAATCATGTTGTCCCACTGTCTTAAATAAGATTGCATATTAGCTACTTCATCAGCATCCTTTTGCAGAGGTTCAATCTCAATCTGTTCGGTAGTTTTTAGAAATTCAGCTGCTTTGCCAGCTCTTAACTTAACCTTTTCAATTTCAGTATTCTTTTTAACTTCTACAGCTTTTATTGCTTGGGTTTCTATTTCATCAAGTGAAATAAGTTCTTGGTTTTTAGCTGATATTTTATTATTTTGAAGAATAATATTGTCTTTTTCGGATTCTTTAAAAGATTCACTTAAAGCATTTAAAGAATCTTTGCTTTCTTGCTTTCTTTGATTAAGGTTGTCTTTATCCGCTATGAACTTTACTGAGACATCTTTTAATTTTTGGTTGTATTCGTCCTCTAATTTTTTCTTAGTTGCTTCAAAGGATCCTGATAAATTATAAAATTCTTTATTGTAATCACTTTCGGATTCAATCAAGGCATTTTTTAGCTTATCATCAGTGCTTGCTAATTCGGTTTCAGCTTTTTCAATCTTAGAATTGCTTAAATCTACAATATCTTTAATGTCCTGTCTCTGGTCTTTGTACTTCATTTGTGTTCTTGATTTTTCACTTTCTGAATTAGCTTCTATGGTCTCAATTTGACTTTTAATGTTTTCTTGAAGAGCTTCAGCCTCCTTGATATATCCATTAACCTTTTCAGCATCAGAAACTAATTTGTAATACTCCTGGACCTTCTTTTCTCTCCAAACCTCACCATCATAATCAGCAGGCATATCCTTTTTAATAACTTGTATTTGGGTTTTAAGCTCTTTTATTCGCCTGTTGACTTCTTCTCTGTCCTTATAATATTTAACTTCTATAGCCTTCAAAACCATGAGTATATGTTGGCTAAATTCAACATTGGAAGGTATTTCCCCAAACCATTGTTTGATATTTTCCTTTGACCAATCTATCTGAAGCATATTTAAAATTGACTTTGTTTGTTCCTCTGATTTCATATTTACCCAGTCTATTGGCCTGAAGATATTCCCATTGATGAAATCTTTAAGATACTTTTCAGTGGAAGATATTCCTTCATCACCTTTTCTGAGTTTAAAGTAATCTGCCTTTTCATCCCTCAATCTTCTATCTATTTCTAAGCCATTATCTGTTTCAAGGAACAAAGTAGCTTCTGATTCCCCATGTTTTATAGTTTCTGTTCTCCTATCCTTATTGGTGAATATCTTTTCAATGCCTTCGAGGATTGTACTTTTGCCTACTCCTTTAGGCCCTCTGATTATATTAATTTTACCTGGTGCGATTTCCAATTCATCAATGCCTAAAAAGTTCTTAATACGGATTAATTTAATTTGCATTTCCTTTCTCCTCTCTTTCTAAAGATTTAAATAAACTACTAATGGATCTTTCTTGTCGATCTTGTAACTTCCAGGTGCAAATTTTTTAAGTTGTCCGTCTCTTGCTTTAATTGTTTCAAATCTCATTTTGGTTTTTGATTTCGACATTCTTCTCTCCCTTCTTGAATTCCATAGGCTTTTGCTTAACGAAGTTCTTATATTCAAAGGTCTTGAATATCTGCTTTGTTTTTCTCACTTGGTACCTCCTATTCTGTTTTCCTTTCATAGCCACTTACCATGTCTTTGTATTCATATTTTTCTCTTGTATCTTTCATAAAAGTTAAGATATAGTCTATAAGTAATTCAGCTTCTTTAGCTTCTTCCATGCTCAAAGAATTTACATTATTTTTGTGAAAAGCCTTTCCAACTAAACAGCTTATAGAAGATTTACATTGTGCTATATGTGGATTCATTTGCTTAGTCTTAAAAGCTTCCAATAATCCAACAGTAACCTTTTCCCCTAACACTAACCAATGATTACATAGCCTTTTATTACTTATTTGTGTCCTTAGTTCTTGTACTTGTTTTTCTAAAGCTTGGATCCTTTCAATGTCTGTCATCTTTACCTCCTTTTATGGTAATACTGATTGTAGACAAAAGAACCACCACACCGCTATGACTACAATTGACATAGCCATTATTGATACATCTTTAATTAACTTTTTCATCACTTCCTCCTTTAAGCCACCTTATGCTTAATGGCCATTTCTTTAACTATTGATATGTAGATCTCTTTTAGTCTTGGTTCATTTTCAAGTACATCAAGATTATTGAGACTATCAGCTTTGCTCTTAGACATCCCATTCAGCAATGCCCTTCCTTGTAGATTCTTAAGTCTCTGCTTCATATTGCAGGCTCCACGCTGTTCCAATGCCTTATAGATTTCTATTCTTGGAGTTTCAAAGTCTGATAATTTCATACATATACTTGTAATGAAGTAATTGGTTTGTTTTCTCCATTCTGCTTTAGGATTTATTGTTATAACATCTCTAATGGCTTGTACCTCTTGTTTAGTTTCCTCTGCTTTAGCATTAGCTTGCAAAGCATTTTGATTTGCTTCATTTAACTGTTGTCGCATATCCTTCATCTGTTGAAGAGATTGAATCAAAACATCTTCAATGCAAGTTGGTTTTGAAGGTTTTAATGTTTGCTCCATTTCTTCAAACTTTGTAACATAGGTTGCAGTGAATAAAATCCCTTTTTCACCTGTCATTTTATTTGCTACCATATCGCAACCTTTTTTAGTTAGTAAGTAACAAGGTTGCTCTCTATTTTGAGTATCCGTATATGAGCTTTTAATAAAGAAATCAGATGCGCGGAAATCTCCGCCGATTAAATACTGAACATACCCTCTTATGCTTTCTATTAAGTCTTTGTGCTGCTTGTCCACCATCCCTGCAACTTCTCTACTATCTGTCAATAAAACTCCATTTTGATTTATGATGTTTAAATTATTCATAGCTCGTCCTCCTTTATTTATTTATTTCCTCATGCTGAGTACTTTTTACTCAATTTGAGAATTATTGTTGCTTTTGTGCAACTTTCTGGTTAAAAAAATATCTGGCATAATATCATACTCATTGCACATTTCTTCGATTTCACTGAAATTAAAGTGCAATCTTCCGTTTATTTTTTGATTAACAGTCACTGGGCTAAGATTCAATAGCTTGGACACATTTCTTTGACTAATGTGATTTTCAATCAAAAAGCCTTTAAATTTAAAGTGCGGTAGATGCTTAAGTTCGGTTTTTCGCTTGTTCATGCTTTACCTCCTTTTGTTGCTGTTGTGCAACTCATTAAATTTATAATATTCTTATTTTATTAACATGTCAACAACTTTGTTCGGTTATATTTTAATTTTTGTTGCATATGCGTAACTTTATTGGTTATACTATTATTATTGAATATTATAAAGGAGGGCTGCAAATGAGACAGACATTCGGAGATAGGCTGAAAGACTTGCGTACAGAGCATGGAATGACAATGGATGAATTCATTATTGCTATAAATTTAATTTATCCGAATATACTAATGAATAAATCTACAATTTCACGTTATGAGCAAAACATAAACAAACCTAAACATTTTGATATAGTTGAAAGTTTTGCGGAATTTTTTAAGGTAGACATAAATTATATGATGGGTAAATCAAATGATAAATATGGTGAAGAAACGGAATATAAAAAAATACCTGTGCTTGGTGCAATTGCAGCTGGTATTCCTATATTAGCTCAAGAGGATATTCGTGCTTATGAATACATAGATGTTGATGAAGATATAACCTTCTGTTTAAAAGTTAAAGGCGATAGCATGATAAATGCAAGAATATTTGATGGAGATATCGTTTATATACGCAGGCAACCAGATATTGAAAACGGACAAATCGCTGCAGTCCAAATAAATGATGAAGTGGCCACACTAAAGAGAGTATATAAAGTTGATGGGAATATAATATTGAGACCTGAAAACAATAATTATTCAGATATGATATTTTCCAAAAAAGATATGAAGGAAATAAAGATTTTAGGTAGAGCCATGTTTTTCAAATCAGAGGTGAAATAGAGAGATGGCGAGTATAAAGAAAAATGCAAATGGTACCTATAGTGCTGTCGTATATGTAGGTAGAGATTCAAATAATAAGATGCTAAGAGAGTATGTAACAAGAGATGGATTAAAAGAATGTAAAAATGCGGTGAGAGATCTTGAAGAGGAAATTGCAAATAGGTCTCTAAATAACCTAAGCAGAATGAAAATGTGTGATTATATGGATAAGTGGTTTGAGATCAATAAACCCTTTCTTGCAAACACTACAATCAAGGCATATAAAACTTATATTGATCTGCACTTTACACCAGCGTTTGGAAACCTTAGAGTTAACCAAATAACCGATATGCAAATAAAAAAATATCTATCTGATAAACTAAAATGCTTATCTTCAACTACTGTCAGAAAGCACTATTTTACTTTGGCCAAAATGTTTTATGATACATTAAAGACTAAATCCCCATGTTTGGGAATTAAAGCTCCACAGAATAGTGAATTTACACCAACTATTCCGACTGAAGTGGAATTTGAAAGAATACATCAGGTTTTTAAAAGTATTGGCTTGCAGGATGAAGTTATTATTTTGTTAGCTGGGTGGTGTGGTTTACGAAGAGGTGAAATATTTGCACTTAAGTGGGACGATATAAATGAAAAAGATTGTATGATAAGAGTAGATGAAGCAGTAGCTCTTGAAGAAGAAGGATATCAATTCGAATTAAAGTCACCTAAAAGTGCAAATGGTATACGAACAATTATTGCACCTGATTATGTAATGTCCTTATTAAAGGATATGAGACAATTAAAACCTAAAAAGAAAAGTAAAAAAGATGAAATTAAAAATAACAATAAAGCAGAAATAAAGCCCGAAATATTTTCCTATAATCCGGATAGTTTTAGTAAAAAATATAGAAAGATAATAAATCTAAAAAGCAATAATTTACCCAAGATAAGATTCCATGACTTGAGGCATTATCATGCAAGTTTATTATATAAAAATAACGTACCTGATCAGTACGCTGCTGGAAGACTTGGACATGATATATGGGTATTGAAAAAGATATATCAGCATTTAGGATTAGAAGAAACAAAAGAATTGGATCAACAAGTTAAGAATATATTTAAATAAAACAGTCAATTATGGCTGTTTTTTCTTTTGTGCTTTATTTGTGCGGTTTTTCAATTTTGAAAGTGGGGTAAATGGTGCGCTCAAGAGGATTCGAACCTCCGGCCCACGGTTTAGGAAACCATGAGAATGCAACTTTTAATATATTTGTTAAAGTGCTGATTTACAAAGCTCTGTATTCCGTTGATTAGTTGCTCAAAAGCAACAAGTTTGCACATGCTTTAAGTTGTTATTTTATACTTTAAGAGTTTGTGCGGTTTTCTGTGCGGTTTTATTGAACTATATGTATGATGATTTACTAATATAAACTCTAAGCAATTCTATAAAGTCAATTAAATCTTCCCCATTTAAACCTTTACTTTCTAAATAATCCATCATGGCGTTATACGCATTAGATTCATTCTCCCACAACTTAGCTGCTTCACTTTTATTTTTTAAAAGTATAACCCCCTCTTCATAATCATCTGTTTGCTTCATGTTATCTCCTTCCGATTTTTTAATTATGCCCCAATATTTTCATAATAGCACCTGAACTCATAAAAGTAAAGAACACATGTTCGAGCGATAGTACTAACTTTAAAGAAACACACACCTTAACTACTACTCTCATCCCATTGTAAACCATTTCTTTACCACTATATCAATATTTTCGCCCTAATTTCGACAATTACCAAATTTTGCGTATTGATTTTTGTTCATTTATAATATAAATTAATATATAAAAGTGTATTGTGAGGTAATATGTATAAAATTAAAATAAAAAAATATAGAGCAAAGAATCATATGTCGCAAGCAGAATTATCCTCCAAAAGTGGGATAAGCCAATCCGAAATTTCCGAAATCGAAACCTTAGGAAGATCCCCAAGTGTTGATACGATTGTAAAAATAGCAATTGCGTTGGAAGTATGCCCTCATGATTTACTTAAATTTAATTATCCTCACAAATGTAATTGGGGCTGTTGTAAATAACTTTTTTTTAGATACTTATATGCGACATTCCGTAATATCGCATATATTTATTAAATACATTCCTTTACAATTAACTTGGGGTGTATTTAATGAAGCGTAAGAAAGATTTATATTTAGATGATGATATAGTTAAGGCAGTTAAGAAGATAGCTGTGGATGAAGATACTAATTTATCCGCGATTGTTAATAAACTCTTAATAGAGTATTTAAAAGAAAAACATAAAAAATAAGCCCTGGAATATGGACTTATTTTTTATGTTAAAAAGAGCCTAAGTTCCTATAATGGTTTTGGCAATTTGCTAATAAATGAAGCATAACCTCCTGAATAATATATTAAATTCAGACTATGAAATTTCTCCATATCCCTTAAATCTTCAAACTCAAATCCCTCCAATTTGCTTTCAAATAGTTTAAAGTCTTTTTCACTTGTTCCTGTCATAAACATAAAGGATGATCCGGCTCCTACCAAGGTATCCATTAATATCTCTATCTGGTCCGTATATTGACAACTTAAGATAAACTTACAACCAAACTTACGTGTCTGAGGCAATATCTCATCATTTGCCAACATTTTCATAGCAGTTTTAGTTTGATATATTTCATCAATGCTTATATGTGTAGGCTTAGGCTGTTTGTTCCACTTCCCCCTTATCTCTGTAGCTATCCATATCTTAGAGAGTAAAAAGGTTACTATGACATTCTTAGCGTGTTTCTTAAAGGAATCTTGGGGCATACGTATTATAATTGTTTTACCCTTTTCAAGTTCTTCAGCAAAATCTATATTGCCTTTGGATCCTTTGTTGAACATATACTTAAGTTTAAAATCTTCTCTCAAAAGACTTATTCTATCTAAAATACCCTCTATCCTGTCATATCTGGTCCCTATAATTATTGGTATTGGACTATCTTTCGTAGGTTTAGAATATTCATCAAGTTCCTCTAAATATCTAATTTCATCCTCTAAGAACTCTTTTTCTTCATCCAATAATTTGTCAATATATGATACTCTTACTTCATTGTATTCTAAACATTTAACAACTTCTTTCAGGGCATTTTCTCCCGTTGCAAATACTATGTTAGCTGCAGCAGATAAGTACTTTCTCATTCGGGCCTGAAGTGGTTGCTCTTGATTAATTGAATCTACGAAAGTTAATATTTGCTGAGCTTGTAGATTAGCCAAGTTAAGTTTTTCAAATGTATCCATTTCATCATTTATCTTATATTCATTGAAGGCAAATCCTTGAATGTCCCCAGACTTTGTATAATCCAATACAATAATATCTTCAGGAGGCAAGTAATTTATAACTTCCTCAGACATTTCACAATTCTTTATAAAGTCTATTATCACTCCTCCTTCTTTTCTTTTATTCGAAAATCTATAATAATTAGCCATAAATGTAGATTTCCCAGCTCCTTGAGATCCTACTGGTATGAGTGGTAAACTTCCCTTATCATATTTATCCTCTATATAAGCATCTTGGATATTACCTTTACATTTAACCGGACCTAAGCTTATATATCCTTCCCTTAGCTCTTTAGGTACCTGTACTTCATTAACCTCAGTGTGCTTTATTCCTAAACTTCTCATTAACTGTCTTCCTGGTTGTTGAATGAAGTTCTGGCACTCATCTACGGAAAATGTATTTTCACCAACATTTTTAAATTTGTAGTCCTCTATATTTAATACTTCATTAGCTTTTAATTTAACCTTTTTAGATACTAACTCATTATCCTCATCTAATATACGAAAGGATTGAGCTATTACTTGCGCATTATTCTCTTGCCTTATCTTATCTACACTATTTGTAGCAATAAATATCTGTGCATCCAGTACGGATTTATCTTTTTTTAAATTAGTTGAGTTGGATAGTCTTTTATTAACTTCTAAAATATTTGATGTAACAAGTAGCTCTGTCAAAACATTATTAACTTCCTTAGGCTTTCCTCCAAAATCATTTAGGGTTAATAACATGGAATTAAATATATAATTCAGGAAGCTTAAAGCTGCTTTTAATTTATACTCAATAGTAGTGCTATCCTTGTCTATGATCTTCATTTTTTCAATCTTTTTTCTTGTAGCATTATAGCTTTTCTGCCAGTAGAATTGGCTTTTAGGTATAAAATTATAGACTAAAGTAACACGATCATCTTCTTGCATGATTTCCATAACCGCTAAAATGCTATTTAAAGGTTCATTGCTTTTTTTATCTACCTGAAGACTTAGTGCATCTTCTTTTTTATAATTCAGTTGATAGTACATAGTATTAGTGCTGAAGCCTTCAATTTTTTCTACAATATTTAATTCTACTTGACTCCAAATTTCTCTAATCTTTTCTATTATTATATTAAGAAATATATTAGGAACTATAAAGTAAAAACTTGTATTGGATTTTCTAATATCAATCACATAGCTAATTTTAAAATTGGTTTGTATGAATAGTTTTCTCTGCTCTATCTTTATGCGACTGTTTATAGCCTTATAAGTATGTTGGATAGCCTTGGCAATGTTAGCACTATTATAATTTCTCGTTGATTTGTGGGGTATAATTTGGAGATATACGTACTGTGGTTTTATTAGTTGAAAATATTTATCTAAAGGCATTGAGCCATTTTTTTTAAACATTAGAATGCACTTGCTATCATTTTTATTAGTGTATATATTGCTACACTTGCGGGAACATACTTAGCAAATTTTTTAAATCCAAGAATATAAAGGATTAGTGATATTAAAGCAATAAATAAACATATCCAAAATGAATATAACTGAGTATAATACCAAAGTCCTTTTAAGATTAAGCTGGGATGCATTAAATAATTTAAAAAATCTGCTATAGTTTTAATAGAATCCCATCCGGTTGTACCTGCAGTTTTTAAGCCATCTATTATCTCTTTAACATTTGCCATAATAAAACCTCCTTAAAATGAATCTCTAATCGCATCAAATATTGCTGGGACAAGATACATACTTGCAAATACAACGACATATTTCATTATTATACTTAATATTTTTTTAGAGTCTCCGCTTATCCCAGCTCTAATAACTTCCAAAATGCACATAACTAATATTACCCAGTAAGCCCAATGTCTTATTAAATTCAACAATGTATTACCTAAAGGATCAATCCCTTTGTTTGTTGCCGCTAAGACTTTACTACAATATAGAGTAATTCCTAAAAATACTACTATAAATTTTTTGTATCTATCATTGCTCATAATCCCATTTATAAAATCATGAGTTTTTCTTACTTCTGGTAAGGTAGATTTCTCTTTTTCTGATTTTAAAAAATCATCAATACTCATAGTTGTTGTTTTACAAAAATAATTTAACATAATTTTTCCTCCTTGAATAAATTAAATAAAGTTGGTTATAATGCATTGTGAGGTGATAAATATGTTGTTTGGATTAAGTTTAGTTATTGCAGCTCTTTATATATTTGCTGAAATAATTCAGTAATTTTAAAATATGAATGAAATATTAAATTAAAATATTTATATAAAATATAGCATCTTTTGTTACTTGAAATCATACTCTACTGTATAGCGTGACGTAGTGAGCGAGCAGTAGAAATTTACCATTTCCCCCGAGGAAGTGGTTTTTTATTGCTAAAAATCTAAATTAAAGTCATTATTATTTTTCTTATTTGTCGGTTTATCCTCTTTAATTTTCATTTCCTTCTTTATCAATTCTTTAATATAAATACTTGCACTTAATTGAGATTGCAAGAAATCATACATTTCCTTTTCACTCTCTTTAAAGCTTAAGCTAACTTTTAAAGCCATAAATTCTCACCCACCTTTTTAAATCCATTGGCATTTGCAAATATTGCATCATTTATTAATTGAACATTAGGAATCCTGTTTTTAAATGCTTTATATAGCAATGTAGCGCCTCCACCAATAAGCATGATGTCTAATGTCTTAATACTATAACTTACTTGTAATTCACTCACTATGCCCTCTACGTAGGCTTTAAATATATCTAACCCAAAATTAATATCTTTCTGCTCACCATAGATTTTTAAACCATTTTTTATAATCCTATTTGCATCTTCTGATTTTAGATCTAAAGAGTATTTACTATTAATTGTTTTTATGAACTCTGAATACAAATTTAAAGTCCCTGTGGGTAAAGAATAAGGCTTCTTTACTTTTCCATTTTCCAATAAGGCTATATCTGTTGTTCTTCCACCAATATCTACGATTATTCCATCAAACTCTTGACCAACTAATGCTCCAATACCTTCAGGATAAATCTCCAAATCTTCAATTATTATCTTCCTATCATTACCATTTACACTGATCCGTTGCATCCTATCTTTTAATAATAGATTTTTAAATGTTTCTTTATCTGCTTTGTATTGGCTAAGTGGCAGCCCAACTACTATTTGATTATTTATTTCGCCTGAACTTAAAGCCACAGCAACAAGAAACATTTCTCTAATGTATTCCTTTTTTATCTTCCTATATTCAGTATCAAACTTTCCTTCCTCTATGAAAAAGATATCGTTTGAAGTTGATAAGGTTATATTATTATTTAAAATATTACCCACTTTTGATACTTTAGATAGAAAACTGATACCCTTTGAGGTTTTTACACTATCATTGCCTAAATCTACTCCCAAAATCATTTTTAAACGTCCTCCATTTTCCTACTTCTTATATCAATATATGCACTTGGATATAAAATGTTTCCATTTAAGCACAAATATTTTTATTTAATTAATTTATTATTCATTTAGCCACAATATAGATAAAAAAAATAAGGCCTAATTAGCCTCATCTTCAAACCAGATATCTTCAATTGGCTTTTTTAGTGCCTTTGATATATGAAAAATTGTAGTGATATCACCCTGCTTTTTATTATTTTCTATAGGATTATAAGTATATCTACTCATTTTAAGAATTGTTTCACAAAATTCACTTTGGCTTATCATATATTCCCTCATGCGTATTTCTTTTAATCTATTCTTTACACCTATAATAACCACCTCATTAGTTTATCATATGTGGTATATTCTACATTTGGTATAAAATTCCTTTATTTGTATATACTTTTTGATTAGCTTGTTTGCTACATCTTAAACAGCATCCACTTGCAAGTTCTAAGCTCGTACTTTAATTCAAATAATCGCTGAACATTACCAATCAGGCTCTGACATTTAAATAATAGCATATCATTGCCAGCAAGCTTTTCTCTGTCAATAAACATAATCTTATCAACTTTTATAACAGAATTGCTTTCATCCTCATTGGCAATCTTAAACCTTATAGGTTTTATATTACCTTTCATATCAGTCCAAGACACCATTTCTATTGGTTTTGCTATTATCTTCATGATCTCATTCCTCCGAATTTCTTAATACTCGCAAAGTCCTCGGCATAGCTTCACCTTTTGTAATATAACCAGCAGCTTGTAATCTATCCAAATGCCCTTGCACTGTAGAGGTTGATTTTAAGTTTAAAATTAATGCAAGGTCCCTCACACTGGGAGAATATTTATTAATAACTATAAAGTTACTAATTGCTTTAAGTACTTCTTTTTGTTTTATAGTAATCATTTACTTCACTCCCTTTAATATAACTCCATTATACGGAACATACGTTCTATTGTAAAGCAAAAAATAAAAAAAGACCTGAGAAAGCAATTAAGCCAACTCAGGTCTTTAAATTATTGTGCTATTGTTTGCTCTGCAGGTATGATTTTTTCTAATACAACTGATTTAACTTCTTGTACTGTATTATTAATAGGAATATTGCTATTCAAAGGAATAACATTTAAGGCTTCAATTTTTGATTTAGCAAAGGCCTTTAGTTTATTAAGTGAGTATTCAATGCCTCTTTTAATATTATCTTCACTTACGAATAATTTTAACCATAACGGAAGAGAATTATAAGCCTTGTCGAATACATAAGTAAACTTCTCGGATCCTGTAGCATTTTCAAAGAGCTGCGCTTGAGCTACTAATGCATAAAGCCTTGTATAGACCTGTTGCTTGTTTTTAGATATAATAGCACTGAATAAGCCTATTAGAGCTATAAAAAGAGCTGCTAAAAGTCCACTGTTATTTGTTGCAAAATTTAATATGTCTTTCATTTAATACATCTCCTTAAAATTTGGATAAAATAAAAGATGATGCAGAATATTTACATCATCTTTAAAACTAAACTAATGCTGCAGCATCTTTAAAGGTGCTAAATCTTGTACTATTAGGTTTACCACCAACAGCAATCACTTGGTCAGCTTTTAAACCACTTGCATCAAAGTCAGCTTTCTTCATTAAAGGACAGGAATTTTTTTGTGAGACCAACACTGCTGCAAATAAATCCGAATCACCTAAGTAAGTTACTATTTTTTTCATCTCTAAATCCTCCACTAAATTATTTATTTCCTTTTGGACTTCTGATCTAAATTGATTAACTGTTTTACCATATTCAGCAAAATAAACTATGGGGTCCTGATGATCTGTTTCATGCCATTTTGCAGATACTTCAGCGTGACTCATAAGATTGTCCTTAGTTATTGTATTAACTCTTATAGTATTAATAAAGCAATGTGCAAAATACCATACTGCTCTATTCCAAACCTCTTGAAATTGCACAGGATTATGTGCAGCTGGAACGCATAATTCAACTCCCAACATTGAATGATTTGCCGTACCTCCCGCATGCCAAGCTTGCTCGTCGAGGGGGACAGTTTCCGTTATGCTATCCCAATCTATAAAGGCATGTGCAGCTGCAAGTCTAATACCTTTATTGAAATAATCTTGTTCATTTTGGTCTGTAGCGCCTTTTGTATCAGTATCATGTAATACCATGCCCGAAGGTGCTAACTTGGCATAGGAACGATTATATTTAATATACTTCTGAGTTATTGGATAGTTCATTTAATATTCCTCCTATTTATTTGTTAACAAAGAAAATAAAGTTTTCATAAGCCAAAATCCAAATACAACACCATTAGTTATAATTGCACCCTTAATAAGTGCTCCCGTCAATTTAGCATTTTTAGCAGGCAATTCTTCTATTGTAGTTACCTTACTTTTAACTTCGGTTAAGTCATTAGTCTGTTGATCCGTAACTACTTTCAAGTTTGTTGCTAACTTTTCTGTTGATTTTGTTGTTGTTTCTAAACTTGTTAATTTTTCAAGTATCTTTTCTATGTTCCCATCCATTTTAATATTGCTTTTTTCAATAGCTACGATACTATCAGTCTTTTTCTCATCATTTATCTGTAATTTAGCCACATTAGCCTCCAAGTGTCCTAATCTAACACCTTCAACGCTTTCCTCCAATATCCACATCCCCTATATTACTTATTTTCACTTAAAAAGAAGTACTAAAACCACCACCACCAGAACATGTACTCACCTCTTTTGCATTAAAAAAGACACCCTTGCGAGTGCCTCACCTTTTATTTTTCTTTATTTCTTCAAGCATCTTTTCATCTTCCACAAATTTACGCATTTTTGCAGAATCCAGGTAGAAATTTTTATACCTTTGGGACCCGCATATTTGCAAAACTCTTCAAAGACTTCTGGATCAACCGTAATATTTTGTCTTCTGACTGCCATATATAACCACCTCTTACAAATGATTATACAACTAATTTAACACTTTGAATTACTAATGTCAATTAATACACACTAATAGATATTAATGCGTATTAGTATCCTATTGCGACATAACTACCTAACATTATTGATAAAATTAGTATATAAATCAGCTAACATTTGTTTTGCCCCTACATTGAATGGGTGTAAATCGTCTGCAAGCCATACTTGTGTCATTGTCATTTGGTGACTTGTACCTCCACTTGGAATCCATGTTGCAGAATCTTGCCAATAGCCTGTAGTAGTAATTGTTTTTTGTGTCCACCCTAACTTTTCCCAAGACTTAATTAAGGGGTAATCCCAATATTCTGCAAGTACACTTTGTGCAACTGAAATTCCTGTTTTTCTGTCATTCTCATAGTGTCCAATAAAGCATATTCTCGCTCTTGGATTGTCAGTTAAGATTTTATCTATAAGAAAATTCATAGCACCTATAAAATATCGTCTATCTTTAGTATCTGTTGGTGGCATGGTATTCAATGTATCATAATTATATCCTAAGCCTGCATCATTGTGTCCATGGTCAAATACATATAAGTCAACCTTACCTATGCTCCCACCTGTAAGGTATTTGGCAAGTTTAATGTCCCATGAACAGGTCTTATAAAATGCTTTATCTGTATCGGAAATCGTTAAAGGGGCAGTAGGTATTAAGGGTTGCCATGTACTCCAATTGTCAAAAATTGCTTGCTTTTCCGTAGAGGATAAAGACAAAGACCTCATTAAACTTTCATAATATAATCCAGAATATCCCATGGTGTCTGTGCCTGTCACAAAATTATAATGTCCTGCTCTAACACCACTACTGCCTACTGCTTCATTATAAACTGTTGCGCCTAATTCCGTTCCAACAATTTCTGGATAGCCACTTGTAGGTATTGATGTTCCAACCCATAAAATTTTTTTGCCCTTCCAATAACTATCAACTGTTAAATTTGATGTTACTTTGTCTATATATGCCTTAATAGTACCTTTTTTAATAATTACATAACTATTTGGCAGTGTTAAATCTGTGATAGCAGGGTTTCCTGCGTATCCATAGTTGATTTTAATATACATATCCGATAGAAACGTATATTTACCACTCGCTAATGTTATGAAAATATTTGTTGAGTTCCATAACCCATTTATATATTTCGAGACTGCTATTGTTACGTTACTATTAGTGACTTCTAAAGTTGAACCTATTGGCATAAATAGTATATTAAGAAGTCTTGCTGTGAACGAATTAGTTTTTAGTGAACCATCTCCACCATCAACATATCCGAATTCCCAAATAGCATTAACAATATAATTTGGTACTTCACTAATTGCACCTTGTATATCAAGAACATTTTTATTTAAAACATTTAAAGTATTTAAGTTTGTGTCTACTTGATTAAGTTTTGCATATTTACTAACTTCTGTTATTACAACAAGAGAGTTTCCTAAAGTAAAATCTGTAGTAGAAACACCATAGCTTAAATTGATTTTTATATTAGTATCAGCTAAGAAAGTATAGGACGCACCCCCAGATACGGAGATTAGAGAACTTATAAAAGCACCTGTGGTAATATCGAATTTATAAATAATTAAACTACCTGTATGATTGTTTTTTATTTGTGTTCCCTTTTTTACACTCAAGATATTAGGCGTAGCTATATTGGAGTTTGAAGTTAAAGCTACATATACCCCATCTGCACCACCAATATAACCTATCGCCCATTTAGGTTTTGTGATATGATACCCTGTGTTTAAATCTTGTTCAATTCCGCTTATTCTATCGTTGGCAGTAACATGTAGGTTTCCCGAGTTATCTATTCTCATATCTGTTAGTTCTACAGTACCACTTGAAACACCATAGACTAATCTTACATAATCACCATTTATAGCTGTATATCCTATTGCTAATGGTGTTACACTTGCGAGGTTTATTTGTCCTGTTGTTGCCCCACTTGCAACTACTAATAATGCTCCTGTATCCGTACTTAAACATTTTTGATAAAAAGAGTTAGAAGCTGTAGCTACTAAATTATCAATACGTGATTGATTAATTGCTATTTTATTAGCATTTAGTAAATCCTGACTATCCGTATAAGCTTTATCTGCCTTTTGTGTCGTAATATTAGCCAATTGCGAATCAGAGTTATCTAATCTTGCATCTAAATTTGCAAATCCGTTCCTTGCATTAGTTACTTCTATAGACAGATTTGCTTTACTTGCACTATCATACGCTGCTTTAATTATATCTATTTCATTCTGCCATCCTGCTATTGTAGTTTCTATTTGAGTAATGTAATTTTTGCTTAATGGTCCACCCCCAATGCTACTCTCCACCGTAAAATTAAACTTTGACGTAGATGATATTATGCCAGCATTACTAAATACTATTTCACAAATAACTACTCCTGGAGCCGCTAAGGTCTGATTTTTAAGTTTACATTGAAACTTACCTTTTAAAGCATCAAGAACAGTTACCCCACCAGTAAGACTCATGTCTTGATTCACTGTTGTTCCATCTGGTTTAGCAAAATTAAAGACTATAGTTTCACCTGTAATATCTTTAACTAATCCGCCATCTACTAAATTAATTTCTAAAATAGAACTGTCTGTATCTCCTTGTTTATATCTTATGCTACTTGATGTTCTATTTTTTAGATCTATTATAAATGGATATCTATTTTCCATGGGCACACCTCCTAATTATATTCAACAATTCACAGCATCTACAAATTCAGTATCATTTTCTTTTATATACTTATATCCCGCAGCTCTTGAGTGTAAACAATCTGCTAAACTATCGTCAAAATACTTTTCAATTATAGTTTTGTCAATTACAGAATAAAACTTTTTCTGTATTGGTTCACTGTTTTCTTGCATTCTTATTTCTTGATTTAAATAACCTTGTAAAACTATATATACAATTTTAGTTTCATAATCTACATTAATTTGTGTTATTTTCCAGTACTCTACTGCAACACCATTGTTTAATGTTATTGATTTATTAAGAGCCATAGCTACCTCCTATCCATTGTGCCAACCAGTACTATTTACATATCCTCTTCTTACTCCACCAGTATAAAAATCTATTTCACCTGAGGGCTGAACTGAAACATAGTTACTTGCGTCTGCTTGAAGTCTCAATACACCACCACTTGTATCAACTCTGCAATTACCACTCCCTAAATTAAATTGTTCAGCATTATCGTTGCCCCTAAATCTATTGCTTGCAAGCGGCGCCCAAGATGTATTTTGCGCAGGCATCAGTTCACCACTTCCAATATGATAGTCACCATTTACAGAAAAACCACTGTTAATATCATTGATCATGCCAAGGGAGACCATTGTATCTGCCAATATTTTTAAGGTTCCATTCATCCCTTGGATGTATCCTGCAGCAGCGCCACTTGAATTATCAAAGAAGTTAAACTTATCTCCTGCAATTTGAGCCGTACGTATATTACTCGAATTATAGGCAGTTAATACATTATCCTTTAGTGCTAATCTGTTCCCAGAATTAGCTGTTTGAATAACTACACCTGTAATGGTTCCACCATTAATTTGCTCACCACTTATTACTAATCCAGTTATAAAACTTGCTACTATGTGCCCATCCATTGTCATAGCGAGTGCATATGGTCCATTTATACCTGTTCCTGAATACCCTAAGCCATTAAGATTCCATCTCCATACTTTAGTAGCAGTATTTTTGTCTTCGGTATCCATAATCAATATTTGCCCCTGCTCTTTAATAACATTACCACCAAGTGCTGTTGTTATTAAATTAGTGGCATTATCTACAGCGTTTTGCCAGTCTGATGTGCTTTGCGCCACCGCTATACTAACGTTCTTTATTAAGTTAGTTAAATTTGAAAAAGAGCTTGCAAGATTAGGTTTAAAGTTTCCCAACTCAACATTCTCAATTCTTCCTGATAGATCATTTTTTTTAATTAATATAACCTTACATTTTAAATCTATTTTTAATCGTGAGTGTTTAACGGTAACGGTATCACCTAAATAGACTGTTTCAAGAATTGCATACTTCTTATATTCTTCAGTTTTAGATAGTTCTAAAAACCCTATAGTGTAATTTGAAAGAGGAATATCACATTTTGAAGTTAAAAAATAATTTTGTGTGGTCGTTCTTAAATCCGCTTCATTTTCAAGGTCAGAGAATTCTATTACTTTTATCTTAGGGTGTGGGTAATTGTTTATATATTGACTATCTACGTATTTTTCAGTTAAGGTTAACCCGTCTTTACCTTTAGGATAAATTCGAGTTATTACATTATCTTCATTATTGGTTCCACTTAAGCCTTGTATGTTTTTACCATAAGAAATTAAAACGCCTCTGTCTACGCCTCTTTGCTGTAGGAGCTTAATTGTAAAGTTATCTCTTACAAGTTCACCTCCCCAATTAGCAATTATTCCATCTTGCCCCATGATTGCTTCAATAGGGTTTTTCTCTACAAAGTATTTTGTACTACTACCTCCTACATCACTTGCTGAAATAAAAGGATGGGCATATTGAGTATGAGTTAGAATATAATTTAAAGCTGCAGCTCCTGTGGTATTTTCTGGTCTTACATCCTCTAAAAAATTATCTAATAAGTCATAAAAAATATGCCTTGCATTTGCTTTTATACCATCAAGAGAGGGTTCTACATTATAAATTCTAAAAAGTTGGCCATCACTATTTTTAACAATATTATCTCTTACAATATATTGCCATTTGCCTCTACTATCCAAAGGATATTCAAGGTCTACTTCAAATAAGCCATTTAACTTTTCAGTAGTATAAAAAAACTTGCAATCATTCAAAACTACAAGTCCATTATTATTAAAATTTGTTGTATTTTTATCATAAAGGCATATCATTAAATCCACATCCAATTAGGTGTTATCTCGATTTTTGTTACTGTACCTGTCCAGCTTATAGCATTAGATCCTGGTATAAGTTCTGGAAATTCTCCACTCATATCATTATTTTTTAATACAGTATCCTTGTAAGAATCTACTAATTCAGAATCGATCATTACATAACTGCTAACATTAGTAAGATGTACTATATTAGAGTTTACAACTAAATCAATAGAGCCTGTACCATAAAGTTTTAGTATTGGCTTGGCGTTAGTACTACCTGGATTATAAATCATTCCTGGCGCATTTAAAGTAATAATTGAGTTATCTATGCTATATTTTCGAGGTTGGCAATCAAATATGACTATAAAGCTATGGACCTGAGTAACTATCTTTGAAAATGGTATCTTATTAATTATCGTAGCTTTATATTTTTTATCAGGTTCATTACTAAAAGTGATTTCATCCGTTCCCACTAACCAAGCAGATATTTCGTCAATATTACCACCTCTGGTAAGTTCACATTCGCAAGCTTTTACAGTACTTTGATAAGTACCATCATCCTGCGTTAGAAATCCATCACGTCCGGGAACAACAACTTTTTCTATATTAGCTTCAGGTCTTTCAATTTCTGGAAGTTTGTTCACCATCACATACTTATCACGACTATTCTCGTTTTTCCATATAAAATAGGGCCACATTTTTAACTTCCCCCTTTAGATGAATCTGATCTGCGCCTGAGAGATTCTAATTCATCAGACATTGGGCTTACTATTACTCTTGCTATTTCTCTTCCATCCAATTGCACCGGTACTATTACAACTATAGGCGAAGCTGTATGAGTAGGAGTATCTATTGCATTTCTACTATTATTTGAGCTATTTGAAGTGCTTATATTTCTACTTACATTTATGTTTCCTTCTGCAACGACTTGTTTATTTAATCCAGCCATAGCAGAGTTCACTTGTTTAGAGCTGTCGGTTATACCTACTGCCACACCTGCACCTATCATCATTCCTACCTGATCTCTCATAACACTTGAAGGCGAATGAATGCCAAGGCTTGCTTTTATACCTTTTACAATCCCACCTGCAAAATCAGCTACCTTACTCGTTAACCATCCAATCATATTCTTTATACCTTCCCATAAGCCCTTTACAATATTGCTGCCTATATCTAACATTTTGCTTGGTAAAGTGCTGAAAAAACGAACTATTGTACTTACTATGTTTGGAATTGCAGTTGAAGCCCAACTCGCAATATTCCTACCCCACTCACTTATTCTATTGAACCCATTTGTAAAAACAGTAGTTATCTTCCCTGGTAACTGCATGAAAAATGTAATTATATTTCCTACTACCCGTGGTATCGTAGCTACTACCCAACTCGCCAGAACAACACCAAATTTAATTATAGAACCTATTGCAAATCCTAACGCAAATCCTAATTTACCTGGAAGTTCATTAAAAAATTTCATAATGTTAGTAATAAGCTGACCTACAAGAGTTGGGAAATTAGTAAAGAAATTTGCTACCGCTTTGAAAGCATTAGGTATATCCACAGTGAAGAAATTAACTAACCAACCCCATACTGCAACACCTGCTGCTTTTATTGCATTCCAAGTTCCTATCACTGCATTTCTAAAGCCTTCATTTGTATTCCACAGGTAGATCATTGCTGCTATTAAGGCTACTACTACTGCAATAATTATACCTATGGGATTAGCTGCTTGAGCTGCATTTAAGGCCCATTGTGCGACTGTTGCACCTTCATTTGCCAACTTGAATTTTTTAATCGCTTCTACTACACCAGTTATCATACTTACTGCATTCCAAGTTGCCATTCCCACACCTATAGCTACTGCACCTGCTGCTATATTATTTGCATTATTTATTACCCATGCAAGTCCATTTACAATAGGAGTAACATCAACCTTTTTCAAAGCTCCAATCATATCATTTACTTTTGGAGTAATCTCCTTTCCAATCGGTTCTGCTATACTTGTTATTAATTCTCTTTTAAGTCCTCCTAATGCACTGCCAATATCATTATACTTAACTTCATTTAACTTCTTTAATGCATCTTCTGAGTTACTTATTTCACCTTTAGTATCTGTTAGTGCTGCTATTCCCTTAACTCCTAAGTCCTCCCACATTGAACCCCAAAGCTCTACACCTATCTGATTTTGTGCAAGTGGATCTTTCATTTCTAAAAGTTTTTTATTTACCTCTTGAAATGCTTGTTTTCCTGTTTCTCCACCTTTAGCAAACTTCTTTTCGGTTTCAGTTACATTGAACCCTAATCGTTTAAAGGCATCTGCTGTAGTAGTACTCCCATCTTTACTTCTAATCCCAAATTCTTTTACTGCATCACCTAATTTATCTACGCTGAAGGTTCCATTAGCAGATCCATTTTGAATCATGTTGAACATTTCCTCAGCACTAAAGCCTTGAGCTTTAAAAGTACCTGAATACTCATTAATCGTATCTAATAAATCACCATTTTTATCAAGACCCCACTGTGCTCCCTGGGCGATAAGGTTATATGCAGCTTTACCACTTAAACCAAATTGGTCCATCATCATTTTTGCGGATCTTGTTGACTCTGTTACCTCAAAGTCAAAGGTATCTCTTAATAATAAAGCATCTTCTGTTAATTCTTTAAGTTTGTCTCCGGTTTCGCCTGTCTGTTGTCCTATAGTTGCCATAGAAGCCCCTATGTCAGCAAGTCCCTCACCAAAATTATCATTATAAATACTCAACATTGTATCTTCCATACCCTGCATTGCTTCATCAGAGTATCCAACTTTGGATTGTATATCATTTAATGCCTTAGTTGTATCAGTAGAAAATGAAAATATACCTCCTATTGCTGCAACTGCTGAGGCGCCAATAGAAGCTATTCCAAGAGCAGCCCTTTTAGCCACATCACTACCCATTTCCTTTAAGCTTTTACCAGTTTTTTCAGAAGAAGTGGCAAGATCATCTACTTGTTTTGAGACTTGATTACTTTCCTGACCTAAATTATTTAATGCCTTGGTACTGTTATCAATTTCCTTAAGATTTTTATTTAAGGCTGCTGTCTCATTATTTATTCTTACCTGTAAATCTTGAGCAGCTTTACTTGTTTCACCTTTTTCAGCAGCAACTTTTTTATATATTTCTGTGAGTCCTTCAATCTTTTTCTTTTGTAGATCAGTTATTTGGTTTAAAGATGTAATTTTAGTATTTAAGCCTTCTTCACTTTTGCCCCAATCATCCATACCTGCAGCTGCTGCTTTAAAACCACTATCTATTACCTTGATTTGACGATTTAAATCTGCAACACCAGTCTTAAAATCTGTGACATCAAGGCCGACCTTACCACCAATATCATTATCATCCGCCATGTTCTCACCTCACTTTCAGGAAAAATAAAAAGGCCTTATAACAAAGCCTTATAACCATGAAGGCGCGCTCTGTGCCCTGTGATATTCTTTCCCATCTATTACTCTTACATTTGGATCCTCTTCAGGATTAAAAAATAAAAAATCTACTAAGGTTTCTAAGTTAGTATTATCAATATCATTCAAATTCCAAGTAAATTTCCTTACTAACTGTCTATATATAGACATTAGACTATATTCTGCATTTACTTCTACTTCTTCGGATGATGTTTGCCCCTCATCATCCTTAGTTAGTTTTTTGAGATCACTCCAGCAATCCCATATAGGATTCTCTGTATTTCTTGATCAATTTCTTCATCATCAAGGCTCTTTTCTAATTCCTCTACAGTGAACTTATTTTGATAAACCTCGCAAATAACCCAAGTTTTACGTTCTCTAAGTTCAAACATAAGTGTTAATAGTTCATCTGCTCTCTCCACTTCTTTATCCTTGCCAGCATCTATTAGTGATTGTCCTTTTTTAGCTAATACAAGTAATTCCTTTTGTATTTTCAATGCCTCTTTGGACATAAAAGCTGTTATTTTCCCAGTCATATATGTTTTGTTATTTATTTTTAAAGATAATATTTTCATAAGAGCCTCCTAAAAAATTAAGGTGGCAATTAAGCCACCAATTATTAATATTATTATGCTACTGTTGTAAAGTCTCTTGCTACAGCTGCTAAGGATTGTCCATATCCATCAACTACACCTGCAATGGATATAATGTATTTCAGAGTGCCTGTAAGCGCAGCAGTTGGGGATATAGTTAAGATCTTACCTGTTGTATCCCATACTTTTGTTACTGCTACAATATCTCCAAGTGAGCTTAAAATAGTAATAGCTTCTTTAGCTATCTTATTATTAAAAGTAAGAACAATAGGAGCAGTTTTTACTACTGCGGTTGCTGCATCTGCAGGTACACTACTTGATAATGCCAATGCAGAAGGAGCTACTGCTACATCTGGAGTTTGTGCTTGGGTAAACCAAGTTGAACCATCAAAAGCTAAATCTGCTGTATCTCCAAATACTCTCTTTAAGGATTTCTTAAGACCATTTACTAACCATTCATGTGTTGTAGCAACTGCAGTAAAGACTGTTTCATATGTTTTTACATCTATTTTATCAGACTTGCTTGCAGCTTCTTCTGCTCCACCACTGAAGGTGCCTTTTAAATAGCAATAGTAACGATAATTTCCTTTTCCCATGTTATACCTGAACATAATACCTTTATCAGGTGGGTTTGGTTCTCCACTATCATAAACCCTACCACTGGTAGCATCATAATCTTTACCTAAATGACTTGCCATTTTATTTGCTGGGACATTAGATACAGTCATTTTTAATTCTGTAGCACCTTCACTTACATAATTATTACCAGCTTTATTATCATAGTAAGTTGTTGTATTGTCTGTTTTTGCTTCTCCACTTATTTCAGCAATTGGTGCAAAATATACCGGAGTACTTGCTGTATAATTACCTTCACTATCCTCAAGTACATCAAAGGTAAAAACCTTATCGACTCCTACAAATTCGCCATATTGTTTTTCCATACACTTTATTCCTCTCTTTCCTATTATCTATTCTTCTTGATCAAAATACCTATAATCACAGGTATAACAGTAATGCCCTGTACTTGCATTGTAGGGTAAATCCCTTCCTCCAACACGTAAAAAACTACCTGGAAGCATTACGGATTTTAATGTCTTATCTCCGGTTTGCTTAATAGATGGTTTTTTACTATATATACATAGCTGAATTCTATTGGTTGTGCTCTCAGGTACATTGTCATAATGGGTTTCATTTGGGCTATCCACTAAAAAGTAAGTTATATAAGTTTCTGGTAGAATGGTCCCCGGAGGATACGTTCCCTGTTCTTTTACAGGATATCCAAGTGGGGCCAAGGCATTATAGGTAAGCTCATATATATTAATCAGTTGGAACACCTGCCTTTTTTAATACTTTTCTTTGAATGCTTTTAACTAATTTCACATTATTATCAAAAGCTGGTCGTATGAAAGGATCAGGGAACTTATCCGAATGACTATCTCCATACTCTTGAAATACTGCATGAATTGCCTCTGGATGTTTTACTAAATTAATACCTACTTGGGATGAAATGTAACCACCTACTTGGGTTACTGGTTGGACCTCTATCGCTTTAACTACATCTCCAGAATCCTCATGCCTTTCAGCACCTTGTATTAGATCAACCTCTATAGGTTTCACAGATTCCTCTATAGCTTCTTTGACAACATCATTAATATTTTTGCCAAGGACTTCAATTTTTTTTAGATATTCCTCGATACCACCAACTTTAAACCCCTGTCCTAATGCTGTTTTACCATAACTTTTATAGCTCCATTTAGCCATTAAGCACTCACCACTCTTTTAACTTTAACCATTAGAAATATATTTCTCATCTCAACATTTTCAGCATTTGTAATTTCGTAAGCTAAGGTCTCATCATCATTTAGCAATACTCTATCTTTTTCAGATATAGAAGGATTAAACCACATTGTCAAGGTAGCTGTATCAATCACTACTAAGGAACCAGCTTCTACACTTTCAGATCCTCCAAGACCTTTCCAATTACAAAAATCAATTGAAGTTTCAGGAGAATAACTTATTTCATCAGCTCCATTTACATCCTTAACTATTCTGTGTTGTACTCTTATAGCAGTTGTAAATTGTTGTGAATTTGGTTTAAACATTTTATCACCTCTAAGGCATGCTCTTCGCTTTAAGCTGTGGCATTAAACACATATCGAAAGCATAAGAAAACTTTACTTCTCCACTATTTAGATTCCATAAATCAGTAACACCTATTGTTAAAGTTGCAATTCCTAATTCTGTTTCAATTTGTTCCTGAGTTACTCCTGCACCTAACATATATTGTTTTACCGCAATAGTTTTTATTCTAAGGGTAGCATCATTAAAAATCCCACCAACACTTAATCCTTCCTTGACCTTTACTAATAAATTCTCATCATTCAATGACCTCACCATCCACTACATTTAAAAGAAAAGGGACTAAAACAATCTTTAGCCCCGTACTCTTTTCCTCAAATCTTAGTTTTTCGGATAGTGCTGCATGCTCCTCAGTAGTTAGCCCTCTGTTAGCTTTAAAATAGATGACAGCATCAGTTTTGTTAATTTCTGTTGCACCTTCTATTATTTTCTTAATTTTAGTAGCCAATTAAATCACCCTTCCTTTGTTCTATGTTGCTGAATAAGAGTAATAAACAAATGTATTCTTAGGGAAAGTTCCTTTACCACCAGAATATAGCTTACCTCTCCATACTGTTTTGTCTTCACTAAACTTTTCAGAGGTATTTGACTCTATAGTGAATGATTCTGATTCATTTACAATGTAAGTTGAAAGATCGCCATAGAGTATTCCATCTACATCACCTGCGGGCATTGAGTTTGTCCAAATTACAGGTTGTCCAGCGATTAAATATGGAGTTGCAGTACCATAATTGTCTTGTCCAGGTAATCCCTGAATTAATGGAGATATTGTAACAAGTGGCTTGCCTACAGAATCAGTTAGAGCAAAGAATTTTTTGAAGAAGGTACTTCTCTTCATTACATAACTTGCTTGATCTCCATAAGGACTTTCTAAACTGCCAATTATATCAGCTAATTTAGCCCAATCCAATACTGAATAAGTTTTAGCTACTGATGGTGCAGTTTTCAAAGCTGTAAGAATTCCTTCAAAAGTAGAATTTGAAAGTGAACCATTTAATACATAGTTTTCACAAAGCATACCGATGTATTTTCCAATTTCCATTGAAAGGTATTTTTCAAAAGCAGGTATGCTATTTCTAAGCAATAGGTTTTTAACCGTAATGGTTGCAACTACTGCCATTTGACTTATTTTTACCTCGGTAAATGTAAAGGTAAGATCTGTTATTCCTTCAGCATTAGTTGTTGGAGCATCAGCTGTACCTATTGGTAAAGATACATCACCAGTGAACCCAAATTTAGTTATTGCTGAGTATAACTTTCCATACTGTTTAATTACTGTGTAGACATTATTAAGAGTGGTTTCTGGCACAAGATACTCTGATCCTGTTGTAACTCCATCACCGTTCATGCTTGTTACTGCTCTTTTACCAAAACCCATTACCTCTGAATCATCCTCAGAAACCTTGTTATTTAAGAAACTTCTATAAAAAGCATCTCTGTACCTTGCTGTTGATCTGTAATTTTCCTCTGTGATTTCATTTCCTTTAATATCTTTTAACATTCCTAATCCTCCTCTTTTTTCAACTACTGTGTCCTTAAGCTCTATGCCAATTGCATCTAACCTGGTTGATACTGTTCTTAGGTTTTCAGCTGCACCGTTTAAATCCTCTACCGACATGTCCCTATGATTCTTGCACTTTACTTTTAGTTCTGATCTTTTTAATTCAAGTTCTGTTTGTTCTCTTTTTAATTCTGCTATTTCCTTTTGACTTAACATTTTTCATTCCTCCTATAATAATTCTATTAGACTGATTAGCGCTTGTTTTTTTAAATCACCAATACCATTTTCATCTGGATTTGGTATTGGATCTGGTTCAGGTGTTGGTGTTGGATCCGGTTCTGTTCCATCTGCTGTAATAACAACGGTTTCTTCATAAGCTGGAAATACAACAATACTTACTTCGTATATTGCATTTATCTTTGTTACTACATCAATTTTATTCTCCCAGTCTGATGCAATCATGGATTGGTTATCAAACCAAAATGACATTCCATCAATTATTTCAGTGTTAACTCTGTCATACACATAATCATCAAGCCAAGTATTACCTAAGGTTACATTAATAAATACTCCAACTTCATCTACTGTAACCTCCATGTTTTTACCGGCTCTGGCTAAGGCCCAATTTGTATTATGATCAAGTAATAAGACAAGTTTAGAAAAATCTACTGTTGCCACTGAACTCTTATCTATTCTTTCTACCCATTTACTACCAAGATATGGTTTACCATACACTCCGAATAATATTGGGTATCCTTTTAATGTTCTTACTTTCTGTCCGTTAATTTCTTCCGTTGTTGCTCTAAAATTTGACTTCTCATTTCCGAAATTAACTTTTCTTTTATTTTGAACACTTAATGGTGATTTTTTTTCTTCATTTTCCAAAATTATTTCCTCCTTACTTCCCATCTGCTGGGTTATTCTCACTTAAACCTACTTCATACACTCCAGGTTCAAGGGTTTGAAAGTTTTTATTACCAAGGAACTTATCTAACTCTGCAGGTCCTCTTGTCATACCTAACCTTCGCCTTATTTCATTTCTGTTCATTATAGTTCCATAAACCATTTCCTTATAAAATGATGTCTTTGCTGCTAATGTGCTTATTTCTAAATCCACTGTTTCAGCTTGAATTTTATTATAAAAAGATATCTCTTTACTGGAAAATAATTTATAAGTTAACTCTTCTTGAATTTGATAAATAATGGGTTTCAATTTATTATCAACAAATTGTTCATTTTCAAGTTCTCCAGCTGTCCCATTTATAATTTCGTAAGAGGGTCCAAAATAATTGTATAACTGCTTAGTTATATCAGTTAAAAGTTGAACATTTAGAGGATTATTTTTTAAACTAAAAGGTATTAGTTCATACTCTGCTCCAATCATTCCAAGACCTGTGGTATTTTCAGAAGTTTGGAAGGTATCTTTGAATTCATCAAGCTTCTTTTTCATATCGGAAGACTTTAATTGTGATTTAACCTGCAATAATGCAGCTATTCTATTGCTTGTCTCACTGTCTTTAACAGCTTGATTCTGCATAGTCCCAACCATGGCGGTATAATTCCCTGTTGCTTGCTTAGCTGCTCCACCTTTGTTTGTAGGAAACCTCTGCAAATGAATGATATCATCATAATAAAATGAATAAGCTGAATTTCCATTAAAAGTTATTATCAACCTGCCATCATCATCCTGAAAGAATTCAAATTGTGTAAAGGGAAGAACATATATAGAATCGAGAGTTCCATTATCGTTCCACTCAGGCATACCAAAAGCATTGTTGGCTACAAGATAATTTGTAATCATCTGTGTCCAAAATACTTGGGGCCCTTGATATTTATTTGTCCTTACTGTTAACACATTCTGAAAACTATCATTCACCATGGTCATGTTGCCCTCAGTATCTGCCCTTATATGATAAAAAGGTACACTCGCTATTTTTTCAGCAACAAAATTAATAGCTGTTCGAATTTCTGGTATATCATATATTTGCCTATTTATTTGCGATATAGAATACCCTTGGTTAAGCAGGTTTATGAGTTTAGTTGCTGTTAATTTATCCTTTTGAAAATAATTCGCTATGCTACTAAATAGTCCTATTTCTCTCACCTCCTCTCAAGGGCAAAGCATTTATTGATATTCTTCAAATAGATCCTTACATTTTTTATAAGCAATATACGCACATAAAAAAGACACATATCCATCAATACGTGCCTTTGATTTTGACTTATCCGGTTGTATATCATTATTCGGCATTGTTATTTTTGCTGCTGTATTAGTAGTACACCACCTAAATAAACCATTATGTTTACTAAATTGGATTATCCCATCATCAAATAATACTCTTGTTTCTTTCATAGGTTCTGATAGACTCTTTGCGCCCATGGCAACAGGAAACATAACTCCTCTACCTTCTTTATCTTCAAGCGGGAATCCATTCATGCCCATATCTTCGCTCCATTCGTCCCAATGCCATCTATCAGCACCGATTTTCCAAAAGGTAACTTGATAGGTTTCAGATAATTCAACAAACCATTCAGTAACGTCACTTTTCTTAACTAAACTGCCATCACATATTTTAAGCAATTTATTATTAAGAGGATCAAGTGCATTAGTATTACAAAAACTTTCATATGCCATTTTATCTTCTTTACTATTTTGTTCTATTCTTGATTCTGCTATAAAATACTTTTGGAACAAATATAATTTGTCTTTTATAGGCACCAAGGCCGACCCACAACATAAATCTGTGGTCTCTGCTAAATCTGCACCACCTGCAGCGTATTTATCTTGTATCATATCAATATTCATATCAACTGCACATTTATCAATTTGAGATAAATCAAAATATACTACTGACATTGAACTTGCTTTGTTAAGATGCTTACACAGGAAAGAAGGCATCTGAGCAGGATCTTGTAAAGCCTTTTGATATTCACCCTCTAAATAACTCATGGTTGGCCTGGCATCTATAAGTCCTGGATTAGCTTTTATCCAACACTTTCTATCTTCTACTTTGTCAGTATCATCAATTCTAAATATTATAGGGAAAATTCTTTCAATACTTTTACCTTTTAATTTATTCTCACATCTTTCAAGTACACTATCAAATATTCCTTCTCTTACAAATCCAAAAGTTGATATAATAACCATCAGAGGCTGAGTTCTTGCACCAAAGGCAGAAGAAAATACATCATATGTATTTCTATTTTTAATTGCTGCAAGTTCGTCTATGATAACACCATGTGGATTTAGTCCATCCTGTGATTCACTGTTTTTACTTCCTGCTTTCATATAGCTATTGCCTTCAGGGAATAAAAGCATTTCTGAATTATCTTTATCTCTTCTTGTTTTCACATGAGACTTTAATATTTCACTCCCCATTGCAAAATTCTTAGCAGCCTCATACACTATTCCTGCTTGTTGCTTTTGAGTAGCTAAGCACCATATTTGAGCAGCAGGTTCTCTATCACACATTAAAAGAAAATCGGCTATAGCTGAAATGAAAGTAGATTTACCCCATTTCCTCCCAACTAAAAGAACCAATTCTCTAAAATATCTCACAACCATATTTAACTCAGTATCATACATTTTAAAACCAAAAACGCATGCTGCTATATACTTTTGTTCTATGGATAATTCTAAAGGCAATCCAGCCCAACGACCTTCTCTGTGTTTAACGAGTTTACAGAAGTCAATGAAGGCTTCAACATCTGTATTATCATAAAATACAGTTTTACTTTTTAAAAGTTTTTCAACCATCTTCTTTAAAAGTTTAATATCCTTACCATGTTTCAAGGGTTCTGCTTCGATATAATCATGCCAGGCTTTTATATACTCTGGTATTTCAACCTGTCTTTGATTCATTGCCTTCACGCCTCAGTATTCTATTAAACTCATCTTTCTTTTTTTGCTCTTCAGACTTTACTGGTATAGTAGGTTCTGGCATGAGGTCGGTTAGCTGTTTCATTATCCCCATATGATTTTTTATCATGGTATTATATATTTCAACTTCAGGACTTTTCTTAGTTCCAAATTGGTGTTCACCATTTTTATATTCAGAAACTGCACCCTCCATATTTATTGTTTCTTGCAAATCCTCCAATGTAACAGTCATAAAGGCAGCATTTTTGATGAGAGATAAAGCAATATCCATGGTATCTGGACCAATACCTACAAATAGTTTTTTTAATCTTAATATTTCTTTCTTCACTTTTTTGTCCTTTTGCTTCTTCAGTAAAGTTTTTCTTTCTTCCTCTATCTCTTTTAATAAAGTGTTATCTTCCATGTAATCTCACCACCTTTATACTACACCCCTTATATGTGTGGGCCTCGAGTGCTTTCTTATC
>Ga0209125_1000560_pt1 | contig 45585 bp, 56 predicted proteins | sample BarGraIncub1131A_FD_184503 | JGI IMG/M metagenome (GOLD analysis project Ga0209125, IMG submission 184503) | Arctic peat soil microbial communities from Barrow, Alaska - Barrow Graham LP Incubations 11-31A (SPAdes) (version 2) | ecosystem: Environmental > Terrestrial > Soil > Wetlands > Peat... | reverse complement strand
GAAAAAAGTAAATTTAAAAATATCAAATGAAAGGAGAACGTAGTAGACACTTTTTGATGTATAAAAAGTAATAACTGAGTATTTTTCTTAATTACATACATCTTATGCAGTCTGCTACTAAAGATAAGCTATGTCAAATTTAGAAAACAAACAACAAACAGCGGTAGTAAGGCTTTTATCCGGAAAAGATGCGGAGCAAATTAAACGACTGGATGATCTATCCGGTGATTACATGGAACAATGGGTTGCAGAATTAGAAGCTAACGAATCATCTGATGGTAATTATGGCATCTTTTTAAAAGGTGACACATTAATTGGATACTGTGGTCTGAACACAACTGAAGACAGTGGTGATGAAATCGAAGACCACATTGATGCACATCACAGCAAACGTGACGATACACGGCTTCTCTACACCGTCTATATTGACGACTCATATCAAGGTCAGGGTTACGGCAAGCAATTAATCAGTGAAGCCATCGAAGATATTACTGATCCGACCACTAAGCAAACCATCTATGTGAAAAGTTCCTGTTATGGATTGAAAACATTTTATGAGTCCATCGGGTTCAAATCAATCAACGATGAGGCCAACTATTTGATCATGGCTCTAATTCGCTAAAATTCTAATAAGTAAAGCACATGGCTAAATCAGCTGTGTGCTTTACTTATATAAGCTGATATAATAATTAACAAGCAAGCTCGCTTGCCGGAAGAATGTTTGATAAGAATTAAAATTAATAAATTAGAAACATAAAGGAGCAACCATTATGAAAACATATCAAGAACGATTGAGACTGAAACACAAAAAACTATTAGCTACTATGGATCTAGCCGGTCCAGAGATAACTAAAGCTGAATTAGCCCAATTTGTTGAATATCTTAACAAAATTAATGACGATGTCATTGTTGGTTATAAAAAATATAATAACGGTGACTACCTGCTGGTTGATATGAAAGGTAATAACAACCACGTCCACATTGATAGCAAAGCCAATTGTATCAAACTTAAACAAGGTGCCATCACCTTTAATTTTCCAGGAAACACTGACGACAAATTCATGGAAATAATTGGTAGTATTCTCAAAAGTCAATTCAACTTCAAGATGCTAATTGGATAAGGTACCGTAAAAATATAAAATAAAGAAAGCGAGAAATATTATGACTACAAAATTAAAAATTATTATTGCCACAATCCCAGAATTTAATAACTACGATATCTTCAGCGAAAAACTGAACTTTTATCTAAGTGCTTACAAATCTGATGACATTGAGCTATTGTGCTGGGGTGCACCTGGTGAAAACGAACTCGTTGAACGCTACTCAAAAGAACAAAACATTGAACTGACACGGTTCAATGTCGACGCAAGCACTAATATCGAAAGAAGTTTGTACATCATTGATGAACCAATGGTAAGCTACGCCAACGGACTGATTGCGTTCTCTGATAATCAACCCGGTCGCGTCAAATGTCTAATTGAGATGGCTGAGCATTTTGGACTAACAATTAAAATTCAAAGAGTTTAATATGAGGATGAAGTCTGTGTTGATCACCGCGCGCCTGAAGACCTTTATTGAAAATAAGAAAGCGAGAAATATTATGCAAAAAATTATGAAATATTGGGATATTAAACAATACCAAAAGCAGATTCAAGATTGCGCCGATGATGACATTGTAATCGGCCTGGGATATCTTATCAGTGGTGATCAATTTAAAATTGGTGACACCGATTATATTAAAACACCGAATGCAATTGAAGCTATTGAAAAAAGTATGGCAAAAGTAAACATCATAAAAATCTTCAGTGATCCCAATTATCTGGTTGTCAATCTGTCGGATTTTATAAAACTGAAAAGCATTGAAATGGATGATTTAATCATCAATACGCTGATTGCGCAACAAGAACAAATTAAAGATTACGAAAACAAATTTGTTCGAATTAAAGATGTAGCCCATATACTGGAAACGAACATCGAACTGCATGATGATAAAGCCTTTTCTGACAAAGAAGCAGTCAAAGCATTTAAACTCAATTGTCTCGATTTATGCGAAATATTAAAATAAAGAAAGTGAGATACTATCATGCAAAAAATTATAATGGAAACGACCAGAGAACCACATAATGACAAAGCGTCTTCTGACAAAAAGAGCGAATTATTTATAAAAACTCGCACCATGTTGTTGCAAAAACTAAAAGAGGCTAATTGGAAGGCTATAACCCTCCCAATAGAAGAATGCCAGTGTGCATTGCATATCACCGTCAGACAGACCACGACAATTGGAACTAACGGCAAACGACTTGATGATATTGATTATTATTTAATCACGGTGCCTGGTTTGCACATGAAGGGTTCGTCGCTGGATCAACTGGCTTATGATTTCATCGAATATTCCGAAATAATAAAACTTGAATTGAGATTGCAAAGCGCTCGACGTGCTCTCGCATGTGCTGAAGAATTCAAAAAAACTCTAAAATAAGAAAGTGAGACATATCATGCAAATTAATGGACTAACTAAGAAGCTATATTCGAAACGGCATCTATCCAACATACATTCGAATCTAAAATTTTAACAAGCAGAGCGCATGGCCACACTGGCTGTGTGCTTTTTTTTATTGATCATAGGTGCAATTGCTAATATACCGCTTATTTTACACATTGTGTTTTAGTCTTCCAACAAACGGGGACTTTTTCATTTAGGCCCCATTTGTTGGTTTTTCATTTGAATTATAAACACCACATTTATGAGGAAAATTCATCATAAATGTGGTATAATAATAGCATAACTAAAATAAAATCAGAAAGAATATGAGGAACCCAATTATGGCACAAGTATTTAGACGAGGTGGCTGGCAACAACGTAATTTAATTGCCAGCTGGAATAACGACAACGAAACAAAATCAAAAGAGACCGGTAAAGTGACCGGCGCTTTTTTAGACGTCCAGATAGACCAGTTACTGCTATTTCAAAAAAACGGCAAAGACAGGCCGTTATCAACCGACGATCCCGAAACCAAAAAACTGGTGAAAACAGAAGCGGAGGGAAACCCCCACATCGAGTCACAGTATCAACCCAGTTCTTTCGGAGGAATGGAATCACATCATGTCTGGTATTCTACTGAACAAATAAGTGATATGAAAAAAGCGGGTCAAACTATTGAAAATCAGACAAATTTTGGTCCAGGTTCTGCGTCGGGGCAAGGCCCTCGTTGTAACCAAACTGCGATTGCGTTCAAGGCTGACCTGCGCAAGGCACGTTACAATAAAGCAGGCGAAACGCGTGTTGTTGTAACGACACCTGCCAACACAGCCAACGCCAAAAGCGACCTCGAACGGAATAAGATGGTGAAATACAACGAGTCACACCCGATGGGACCGTCCGACAACAAGGATTTTAACAATAATTCCCTTGCCCGCCAGGATTCAATTGCACGCTTAGCAAGAGCTTTCCAAGCACATAAAGAAACACCAAAAGAAGCTGAACTACGACTCAATGCCGAAGACGATGAAAATTATAACGGTGACAATGACATGCAAGAATTATATAATATTCAAAATGAACTTTAAAAAATAAACTATAAAAAAAGCACATGGCTAAATCAGCTGTGTGCTTTTTTTATATAAGCTGATATAATAATTAACAAGCAAGCTCGCTTGCCGGAAGAATATTTGATAAGAATTAAAATTAATAAAATAGAAATAGGCGATATAATTATGAAAACCGCAAAAACACGATGTACCAAATGGTATCAGCAAATTTTAAACATTGATAAAGAAGCTATTGAAAATAACGTCATTGCCTTTGTGCTTGTCGCATTCACAATCGTTACGATCGTCGTCATAGACATCATCTCCAAGTAATCAAAAAATGCAGCAAGATTGCGAGATATGCGACATACACACTTGCATGCGCTGAAAAAACCAAAAAAAAATCTAAAATCAAGAAAGTGATAATAAATTATGGAAAATAAAAACAATACTAAGAGTTACCGGTTCAAATCCCTGGAAAAATGGGAAGCTGCTCAGAAAAATTTGGGCATCACAAAGAATGAAATCATTGATGTGCAAACAAGACAGATAGATAACACCGTTTGCGTCGAACTCAAGCTTTCGGGTGGTCAAAAAATAGCCTATCCACAAAGATCCGTTCAACGCAAAAAAGAAGAATTGTCAGAACAATGTAACATACCACCCGATGAAATGTCAATCAATAATCGAGCCAAAACATTATCGTTTTACACACGATTGCAAGCACAAGATAGCATAGCGCTCATTCAAAGATTGAATCAATTGCAGATAAAACAAGAAAATATATGCGGTATTATTGGTAATGAAGCAAGCGTCAGTGGTGTCACGGCCATTATTAACGTGACAATCAATATTGATAAAGAACTAAAACAAGATATGATCGATTGTCGAATATATTTCGAACAACTGGGCATAATCTTTAATTAAAAATAAAAATTTGAAAGTGAGAAAATCAAAATGGAACAAATACTAATCAAAATTGAAACAATTAACGCAGCCTTCGGCGAAGACATCGATTCAGCTAATCTGGAATTAGCCAGCATTTTAGAAAAATTGGCCAGTGACCTCAAGGCCGGTGTGCAATCCACACATTTGCGCGACACTAACGGCAACGTTGTTGGTTTTGTCAGCTATACGTTAGACGGAGAATAAGTTAAAAAGAGTGCATGGCCTAATCGGCTGTGTGCTCTTTTTTTTTGTTACTAACAAATGTAGCATAAAGGTATTGACTTTATGCTACTAACATGCTACTATTTAATTAACAAATAAATTAAATAAGTGAGGTTTACTATGGCTAAGAATAATTGCAAAAAAACAGAAAATAAAAATAAAATATCAACCCACATCATGGCTAAAAAAGTCATCGAAAATGACTATGTGCCAGCATACTTGCTCGTCACTGATGATAAAAACGAGGACAACCAATATCAGATTTGTCATGTTATGAATCTACACATTGCACCAGATGTAGCCAGCATTGTCGATGGTTTGTTTGATGAACGATATGTTTTTAAATTCAATCATGAAGAAACGACGACTACAGAAAAAGACACTTATTTTATCAAATGGTGCGACAATAATCCGAACCATGCCGTTAGAATGCCCGACGGTACATTGGAACCTCTTATATTTATGATTGCGCCCGTAGATATGGCTAAAACAGCACCCGAAATGGAAATAAGTGAGGTTTGCTGTGGTTAAGAATAACGGCAAAAAAATATCGATTTATCTACCCGACGAAAAACATCAATTGTTAAAACGACTGTCAACTGCATCCGGTGATTCGATCTCAAAGATTATCACCAATGCAGTCACCCATGAAAGCATCATGCAGCATGAAAATCTACGCATCTCTGAAGGAGCCTACCTGGCAATGTCAATCGGTCGCTTTGATCTGCTTGAAAACCTCAGCCTTGACAATGGCATGACCATCGTGACAGTCGCTGAATCAGCGTTCAAAGAAAAAGGCGGCGCCCGTGGCATCCTTGCCGATGCCAGAGATAAATTAAGACAACATCTCGATGCAAACACAATTTATGAAGTCATTGTTGAGACGTCGCCTGATTTTCTCGACGATTTATCCAAGGTGTTTAAATCTAAATATTTCATGGATCAAGAAAAAGCTCGTGATTATATGCACGAAAAGTTTGAGCAACTTATGGCGCAACTGAACATGTCTGATAAATCACGGGAAAACACGGATGACGCCGTCGTCTGTTTAGATGACGATCCGGCTGTTATTATCACAATACACGAACGGATGTTATAAACGTGGAACCAACTAAAACGCCGCGACCGTGGCCGTGGCCAATCGTTTATTGCAGTTTTCCGGAAGATAAATATGACAGCAAAATAAATGTCAGCACATTGCTTTATAACGACTTTAAAAAATAATTGAATCCCCACCTATGTGAGTATCTGCCAAAGCGGATACTCTTTTTTTTTATAATAAAATTGACAGGTGATCACAACAACATGCAATCACAGATTGCCGAGAAAATGTTTGATAAGAATTAAAATTAATAAATTAGAAATAGGAGATATAATTATGAAAGTTTTCAGAAGCAGTCCGTCAATAACGGCAGAATTATTGCGAGCCAAAAACGCCGCCACAAAAGGTACTGACACCAATAATAATCAAGCATCAATGTCATCCGGTTGTCAAACACTTGTGCGCAAAGCCATTATGACAGCACCTCAGCCTATCCATTTTGGATAGGTTTTTTTACAAATTAGAAAATGCGACTATTGCAGAAATTAAAATAATGACAAAAAATATTGAGAGGTAAGCCGTGGAAAATAGTATGAACAATGTTGAAAAATTTTTAAAAAAAGAAAGCATCAACTATGAGATAGAAGCCGATATGACAACAATAATATTCAGGGCGTATGGAGAGCATTATACAATTAGATGCGAAAAATCATTCGTATTCATGTGTAAGCGATATACCGATATAAATCTATTAATATTAGCAATTGAAAAACAGTGCAAAGGATACGACGGAAAATATTAAATAAATACCAAAATAAAAATATAAGAAAGGTGTGTTTGACTATGGCGACAAAAAAAGTCACGATCAAAATGAACAAAAAATTAAAAAAACAGGCAGATAACTTATTTTCTGACTTGGGAATGTCGATGACTACGGCGATAACGGCATTTGCAAAACAGGCTGTCAGAGAACAGCGCATACCGTTTGACATCTCTCGGAATGTGCCAGAGGCTGGAGCAATCAAAGATATCAAAAAAATGAAACGCAAGCCCAAAAGCTGTGATAAATATGATAAAATAAAGACTGAATCGAACGATCCAACCCGGGTATTTTTCGAAGAATTATCACCTGACTTTGTATGGGATCTACTACCGTTTAAATTTCTATATGACATATATCTGGCATGGTTTAAGAAAAATTTGCCGTCGGGCATCCCGTACGGACGCAACACATTTATCAAAGACATCATTTCCATTGCCAAAGACAGCGACGAATGGTTCTGTGCCAGTCCAAAAACTAAGATAAGATCAAGCAACCGCATGGGTAATCCTGAACCGTTGATTGCCAATTATTGTCTTCAGAACTGGCAAAACATAAACTATAAAGGTGGTGATATCAGCGCGATTTCCACACCGACCAACATTTTGCCATCTTACAGGGGTCTTCGGCGGTATTCGCCTGGACAACATGCTAACATTAATTTGGTAGCATGAATAAAAATTAAAATAAGAAAGTTGAGAAATAAAACTATGAAAAACTATATTGTCACCAAATTAGAAAAAAACGATAAATATGACCTGCTGATAACCCTTTTAGACTACGAAATTCTGATCAGCACGTATATCAAAACCATCACCCTTCCGGAAACGCCGTGTACGCATGTGCTGCTGGATACGGCGTTATGTTCCGGCGTCAACCCCTACCGATTTATTGAAACCACGATAGACCATGGTACCATGAGTGCGTGCATGCAGGACATTCAGATCATAACAGTTGATGACATCCTCCTGGCGACTGCTAACAAGGTTCTGACTGATAACCCAAAATATATTGAAACGTCCATTCTAACCGAATCCCAGATTGAAAAATTAAAATAATAATAAGAAAGTTGGAAAACATTATGTCAAATAATAAATTAACACCCGAAACAGAATCGAATCTCCGAAAGATTCATGAGCTGAATAACACACTCGACGCCATACAGAAAAACGTCAAAGATCAGCTGAACAGCACGCTGAAGTATAACCTTCGTGACAGGGATAATGCGGACTTGCAATCGACAATCGATGACATCTTTTGGAATATCAATATTGACATTGATGCCAAAATACTAACTGTCAATGAGATGCTGAATGCGCGAGAACAGGTAATAAAAACCGATCTGTCAATACAACAGATGGACCATGAGAAAACATATTTATCTGATATGTTCATCGACATATTAAACCTTTCGATCAAATCGCATGACTGTTTGCGTCGCAACGGCATCAACACCGTGGGAGAACTCACTGATCTATCTCATGACGATCTGCATGAACTACACACACTGACGGCAAAAAGTATCAAAGAAATTTATCAGGTTCTTGAAAATAATAACCTGTCACTAAAAACCGGTCTGTCTGATTAAACTCAACCAACAACATATAAAGATTTGAAAACCGTATTTGACGAAACATTGACCGAATCTAACGATAATTAAAATAAGAACCTGATGGAATGAACCAATGTCATTGGCGGATTCATTCAAATAATAAGTAAGAGAGTATGCAACCCGTCAGGGTTGTGTGCTCTCTTTTTTCACAAATAAGCTGTGCACTTCTTAAACCATAAGCTGATATGATGCTCAACATGCAATTTTCAATTGCCGAGATCATGTTTGATAAGAATTAAAATTAAAATTGAAATAGGAGAATAAAATTATGATAACATTAAAAGAAATAAACGGTTCGTTTGAAGCGATCGCACGTTACCACAGAGAAATGTACAGCGTATTCGGCGGGTTCGATGCAATGGCTGAAGATGCCGGTCATGACGCCTATATGAGCGAACAGCCTGGTGGCTACGGTGTGATGTCCAAACGCAACGCAGATATGGCCGAATACGAAGAACGGCTAAACCAATTGACCATGGGCTCAGTCTTTGGTGCACTGTATGATGACGGCACCGACGACGACAAAGCTACTTTAAAATTATTGTCTGACAGCATCGACAGGCAGTTTGATTACGGCCATATTGGTCTGAATTCAAAGTATCCGTCAACGGTATTTGAGGTACTTGATTGCCTGGTCAAAAACGGTTCAACGCTTGCGGATGCAATGCTCACCTCAGAAAATATCAAAACACTCTGTCTGATTGGCACATATATCGATCACAGCGCCATCAGCTACGATGATGTAAGAGACGAATTTCAGTATCGCATTGATATTAATCAAGTGGTTGTCGAGTACATCAATATTCAACACAAAAAACAAACAATCGAATGTTTGCTTGATTTGTTTAATGATCTGATAGTGAAAACAACATCTCCTAAATCAGCAAAATATTCGGTCTGATTTTTGAAGCAAAAACATTAAGCGTCCGGCTAAATCAGCTGGGTGATTAATGTTTTTTTTTTTGATTTCACGCAGTATTTATGTCACACGCATTAATGAAATGGCGTCAACCGGACAAAGAAATTGCAATGTATGACGGTGACAAAAATATCTTGCAGGAATTATGTGATATGCAAAATGAACTATAAAAATTAAACTAAGACCAAATAAGGTGACTTTAATTCAAAGACAGGAACGGCCGTATGAAACTGTTTAAGGTGGCTTTAGTCGCAACTATGTTGCATATAAAAAGTCAATAAGCCTATTACTCTGACGCATTAATTCAAACTACTATTTCTAAACTGATGCACATGGCCAACTCGGCTGTGTGCATTTTTTTTATGTGATCAGCCTGCAAATAAATAACACTAATGACAGATAACCAAGCACTTGGTCACACATAACCCAATAAGCTGTCACAACATGGTCTTCATATTGGCCAACGTGGGACCAGTGTTATAAAAGCTTGGGCACAGTTTGACCATTAATGGTCAAATATAGGGTAGCAAAATGGTCTTGATCATAGTGACCACAATGTGGTCGCATATCGCACCAATGTTTGGGCAGATATTGGGCAACAGTGGCAACGGCATAATGTGGCAGCGTTGAGATGGGTTGAATATAGTCTTAATAATGGTGCAACAACGGGTTATAGATGGGTCAAATAATGGCACACATATGCGATGGTCGGGTGTGTCCATGTGAAGGTACATATTGTTGCACAATAATGAGCTATATATGGGTAAAGAACGACCCACACATGACCAAAAGGATTGATCAGCATTAAAAAGCTAATTGTGTGGGCGTCATTTCAGAGTGCTTTTTAGCAGATTATGCTTCAGAATATGGGCTTATTTAGGGGGTGCTTTTTAGCAAATTATGCTTCGTGATGGGAGCATAATTTTAGCATATATTTTAGCACAATGTCGCAACATTTGATGCAAGATATGGGCCTATTCATGTGGCATTTTGGAGCTTGTTTTGAGAGTATTATTTAGCATATGTTTTAGCAAATGGGGTGCCAGGCTAGGGACCTTTTTTGTGGCAAAAAAGTAATATGTTATTTTTGCATAATTCAAAATTTTTGATGCCTGTGAAAGCGAACAAACGATGGATTAGTGTTTATATGGCGCGACGGGTTTTTGTCACACGGGGTTTTATTATTGTAATAGGGCGTGACAAATGGCGTCGCAAATGTGCGAACAATGGTGGAGCAAAATGTGTGGCGGGGGTATTTTACAAAGTTATAAATCAATGCTGAAACAGCCCTGTTTTTACACAAATGGTGAGTCAATATTCGGCTCTTTTTTTTATGAATTCAGGCTCGAATTGTGGTGCTGAAGCAAGGCCTTTTACGTGGCCAGATGAGTTATTAAGAAGTGATAATACGCAGCCTTGGTGCTGCAATTTTTTATATAAAACTGTTGCAGATGGAGCATGCAACAAAAGCTTCGCGGGGCATCCATGGAGCATATATGAAGCACGATGTTAACACCTTTAAAACAGCGATATTACAAAAGTGTTGCAAGTGTCAACGCTGCGTCACGGGGCATCTAAATTCGTCAACGTTTTTTAACGGTGTGACGCCGTTTGAGATGCCTGTTTCAACGAATGCGATAATCGTTGCGTAATTTGGGACGAATTTAGAGCCAAGTGTTGCGTAATGTGTTGCCAAATATGGATGCCTGAAACCCGCACCACCACTCACTTACGTTCCTGTGATGGAGCAAGGTGAAGAACAGTTTTTCCAATTTTGTAGAAAAGGTACGGAAAAGCTAAAAGGGCATAAGGGGGACTGACGCACCTCACTTCGTTCGGCACGGTCGGCATAGCCGACGGTCTGGCTGCTGTCGCACCCACTTTACCCATGCTGAAGCATGAGTAAAGCCCCATACTGCGTCGCGTTGCTCCTGGCCCTCCAACCACCCGCCGGGGTGGTTCTCAGGTTTACCCTAAGCGTGGCACAGCCACTTGAAAAAGTGAAAAACATTTTTGCCAAAATGCTTCCATGGGGAGATCCATTCGGTCGCTAAGGCGCCTCATAATTAAGCCCATGAAACATAAATGTTTTTCATTGGAAGAAGCTGCCTCATGATCGCTGCGATCAGGATGCAAAAAGTCCCCCGGCCCCGGCCGCCGGGTGTAGAAATACGATGCTGCCATTACTGTCACATCCTGGCGCAAAACATTTATTCAAATGGTTTTTGCATTTTTCTAAAATGGTGTCGCCACCGAAAAGAGACGCAACATTTTTGTTTAAAATGTTTTGAGAAGATGCTTCAGGTGTTGTGGCTTATCGTGCTGATAATGCCGCCACACTACTTCAAATATTGATTGTAAAAAAACACTGATCGGCGTGTTAATAAACGACTGAATAAAGGCCCCTGATTGTGGCCGAGTGATTGATGAATTTGATTGTAAAACATATGCTGTTTTACATGTAATATAAACCTTGAAAAATAAGAAATTCAAAATAAAAAGGAGAATAAAATTATGACTCAAAACCGATTAACAAATACAGCCTTTAATGCGTTTCAAAAATTAGGACAGATAAATCTGGGAGCAACGGCATTTATTTCTGATCCATGTTATGCCATAGCAGAACTACGTACGGTTACCGTAGCTGAAATCAAACCAGGAAACTATGACGTGTTTGTTTATATGGACCCGGATGATAAGGCTATCGTTTTAGCACAATTGGTTATACATGAAGAAACATCGTTTAAAGAAATATTTGATGAACTGATAGGTAACATATATGTTGATTCCGGCATCTGTGGCATTGCTGATTATGATTTTTTTAAAGATTTTGTTGCAACTAAAGAGAACCCTACCAGTATGATATTCGACAAATTAAGCAGTGACATACCGAACCCAGATTTTATTAAATGGCCCGACTACATAAAAACAAACAAAGAGCCAGGCGACGATATTACAGCATATGAAAATCATATGCTTATGTATGGCAACACCCCTAAAATATCTAACCGAACGATTCGAAAATACGAAACAGCAGCACTTTATGAAACAGCAGTCTTCACATTTTCAAGTGATGGTTCCTATACAGCTAGTATCACGAAAACAGACAATCTGGTTGATTCAATTTTGCTTGATTTCGGGTTGGATGATTCGATATTAATCGAGATTGAGTCAAATAGTTCAACCGAAAGTGAGAAATAACATGATAACCAAAAACGCAACTTATGATTTAATTGCGACAGTCATGGATAATTCAAAAGAAAAAGACTGGGAAAAAGCAAAACATGAGTGGCGTGTAACCAGTTATTATCACATGATTGATGCCCGTTGTATTTGCGGACATGACCATATCAACCATTGCTATGTTATTGAGAATCAATTATCAGGAAAGACACTGCAACCCATCGGCAGTTCCTGTATCAAGAAATTCCAAAGCAACAGCATGGTGAGCGAAATGGACTTTGTCACACGCATTGGTACACTCAAAAAAGCCTTTGATCAACACGTCAGTTACGGCGCTGTCAAAAGTGTACTGAATCAAGAACTTATTGATTTTTTTGACGACAATCACGTGTTTGGCTCAGACAGCGAATACGATTTCGTCTCAGACATGATCCGAAAAAGAAAAGAGCCAAGTGCAAAACAACAGAAATGGCTAAATAGTATCATCTTTTATAAAATCAAGCCGTTTATCGTCAATCTAAAATAATCAGAATAATCTGAAAGGAATTAAACAACATGCCACAAAATATATCAATCAATAATCTCGTTATCGAAGTAACTCGAAAATGCAACATGTCCTGTCGACACTGTCTGCGAGGAGATGCTCAAAACATTGACATTGATCAACAACTAATCGAAGAAACCATTAAACAATGTTCTGACATTAGCAACATTACCTTCACCGGCGGAGAGCCATCGTTAAACACAAAAGCTCTTGAGTTCACACTAAAAACGCTAAAGAAATACAATAAACACATTAATAGTTTTTATGTTGTCACCAATGCCAAAAAATACAACAACGCATTTGTCAACGTTTTGAACCAGTATTACATGTATTGCCTCAGTAGTGAATTTAATAATTTATCAATAATAGAACCAACGGACGTATTGCCAAATATTGAAAATTACGAATTTGATGGCGGATTGGCTGTCAGTCATGACAAATATCATGACCCAATACCTGCGGCGAACTATCTTCGCTACACGATGTTGAAATACTACGTGCATAATAAAGAACGTTTAAGCGATGACTATATTCTTGATATGGGTAATGCCCATAAAAATAAATTAGGCAAGTTTCCGTGCCCAATATCGGAACTACACATTGATGAATATAACAACGGTTGCAGTATTGATATGTTGTATCTCAATGCAAAAGGTGACATCCTGGCGGATTGCGATCTCTCATATGATGAACAACCAAAACACACATATGGCAACATTATCAATGATAGCCTGATTGATATTATTGAACGAAATCGGTAAACGAGGATAAAAAGAGAGGTATAAAAATTGAGTATATTACCCGAAAAATTATATAACATAACATTTGATCTATCTGACAACAGACAGCGCTTGACACCGGGTATACCAAAATCAACGGGTGACACAGAAAACGCAACCATACCGCGAATTTGCTTCACCGATTCGATCGAAAACAGCATTCAAGCCATCGCGTCCTGTAATCGAAAGATTGCAAATGACACTGTAATCATCGTTCGTTGTGTTTCAACTGCTTGCTTGAAACCAGAGCATATTGTGACACCGCAAGAATTAATGGATAAAAAATTAGTGCCTGACGCCCTCGAAAATCAAGAATATTGGTACAAAGATGCTATCAACTGTGATATCATCCACAAAACAATCAAAAACTATGACTGCGAATATGACATTGCATGGTCATGCATTAATCTGAATGACGTAAAAAATATTATCGAACAATACACAACGACTATCTGCATCGACCAATTCAAAACTGCTAAATCACTATATGAAGCCTTCATACAAGCTGCTGAACAAAAAGAGCAATGGTCCAACATAGATTATGTATGGGAAGAAATCGTTGAACTGCCATGGGCACAATGCGTTCATGTAAAAAATATTGTATTTTATTAAAAAAGGAAATTTAGAAAAGAGGCAAAAAACATGACCATCAAAGAATTGGAAAAAATCATGATTGAGCAAGGTGTAATTTTACGAGCTATTCCCCTAAAAATACATCATGTGTATGCGGATTGCGACATCAGCCTTCATCCTGACGGTCGACTTGAATATCACAAAGAATATAAACGGGAAATGACAATTGTTGACAGTATTCCAAAAAATGCCGGGAAATTCGTTATTGAATCAGAAGAATGTACTGGTGCAATGGCAAGATTCTACGGTAAAAAACTCTATGACAACATTGAAGACGCCATCGCAGATTTGCCAAAAAATAAATAAATAAAAAGAAGGTTACAAAACATGACACTATTATCAAAAAACATAAAAGAAAAAACAGTAAACCCCGAATTGGTTGATTATGTGAATAAATATATACTTCCACTTTATTCAGCTTTTGACAAAGGTCACCAACAAGATCACATCCAGGATGTATGGAAAAGCTGCCAGCAGATCATAAAAGACAATGGAATTGTTAATGTCAATATTAATATGATGTACGTTGTTGCGCACTATCACGACATTGGTATGACAATTAATAGACCCGAACATCACATCTATTCCGGAAGATTGCTAAAAGCCGATAAATTTATTAATCATATGTTTTCACCAGCAGATGTTGACACCATGGCTATCGCCGTCACGGATCACAGAGCATCAAATGAACATGCTCCACGAAACATATACGGTGAAATCGTTGCCGACGGTGATCGTCAACTCGATGATATCGACAAAACCGTTAAACGATTTTATTTTGCCATGATCATCAAAAACAAAGACGAGTATACCAGCTTAAGTAAAGAAGAATTTTTCGATCAACTTATTTATAATCGCATCTGTCAAAAATATGGATCGAATGGTGAACACGGGTATTTAACACTGAATTTCAAACAATCGCCGGCACAAAAAGAATTAGACGAAATTGCGATTATGGCAAAAGCCAACATGTATGAAATTTACAGCAAACAATATGATCATGATCAATTGAGTGCTAAAACACAATAAGGAATGCATTGATATTGTTAATAAACCCGAAACATTGTAAAAGATGTCTTGGGTTTTTCTATGTCAAATAACATTAACAACAAAAAAAGGAGCGCAAGAAAATGTCAGAAAGAAGGTGATCTCCTTGTTAAAAATTAAATCGATCAAATCACTGTCGATCGACAGTTTCGATAAACGCGTCAACGAAATGATTGAATCCGGCTGGATCCTAATTGAATCATCCATCCGATCAGGTCCAATTCAAAGAAATATTCACAGTTGCCCCGAAGTTATGCATTTTGCCACATTGAAAAAAGAACACGACTAAATCGAGCCCAACACAAAGGTATGCGCCTTTTATTAAACTAAAATGAATCCGTTGCAAACAGATCGCAGATAATATATAATATTAACATATGGCTGATATATGAGTCGGAACGAAATTTCATAAAAATAAAAAACAAAAGAAAAGGGGCTTCAAAATGATTAAATTAGCAACTATTGCAGAAATCGCAAAAATACATTTTGCACAATGGCTGAAAGAAACAACCCTATCGCAAATGATTGCACTGGGACTGGGTACCGCAATGGTTGTTGGCATCGTCAGCTACGGCGGATATACCTTGTATAACACGCAAACAGGCGGAGCTGTTGTAACCACCCAAAACCAGCAGGAAACAAAAACAACGGAGACAAACGGCACCGCAACACTTATAAACACCACACCTGTCACTGAAGTTGTTACTCCTTATGTAGAAACAGCACCACTTGTTGATCCTAACACAGTCGTCGAAAGCAATGCGACTACCGTTGAAACAGTAACCACCGAAGGTGTTGATTACTACAATGCCCCTGATGGTGGTCGAACTGAATACATTGAAGAAACACCAACCTATACCGAACCAACTTACTCAGAACCAACTTACTCAGAACCGACCTACACTGCACCCGCCTACACAGAACCGACCTACACCGCACCTGTTGCTACCGCACCCGCTAATGATTGGGGTTCAGACCCAGTAGGTGATACATCAGGTGATTGGGGAGCCGGGGGCGAATCCAACTAAAATTAAATAAACCGCACAGAAAAACGAGTTTCAATTTAATTGAGACTCGTTTTTTATGATTTGAATTAGAAAGACGCAACACAAGGCAGAAAAAGAGATTTGAAAGCGCATCAAAATTATATAGGTGTGCTAAACTAAAATGAATCAGTTGCAAAATGGAGGCAAATGGTCTATGATGTAGACATATTGCTGGAATATGAGGGAATATATATATATAAAAAAGTATATATATATATATATATATATAAACATGAATAATAGTTCGTGAACACGATGTGTTCCGAGGGTATTTGTGAGGGAATTTTAAAAAATATAAATAATAGTTCGTGAACACGCTGTGTTCCGGTGGTATTTGTGAGGAGATTTTAAAAAATTAGTGAACTATCCACTGCCCTGAAGGGCAAGTGGCTTTAATAATAAAAATAAAAAAAAATCTAACAAAAAGAAAGCAGGAAAATAAAATGATTAAATTAACAGATATTGCAAACACCAGTTTTATTCAATGGTTGCGAAAAACAACCATACCCCAGAAGATCGCCTTGGGCGCAGGTATTGTATTAGTTATTGGGATTCTCAGTTACGGCGGTTATACAGTGTATGGCAACGCAAACAAAGACATCACACCAATCACACAAGACCAATCGACTGTGAAAGTCAGTGAGACGACACCAGCTGTGACCGCGCCAGTAGTCGCTGAAGCAGTAGCACCCGCAGTCACAGAAGCTGTTGCGCCCGTTGTTGCGATTGAACCCAGTCCTGGCGTCGAAAGTAATGCGACCACGTATGAAGTAACATCCACCGAAGGCGTAGACTACAGCTATGACACCGTGAATGGTGGTCGAAGCGAATACGTTGAAGAAACAACAAGCTATTCAGAACCCGAGTCAACGTATTACGAGCCAGAACCAACATATTCTGAGCCAGCGCCTGTATATTCTGCTCCAGAACCAACATATTCTGCTCCGGTTGCTACAGCGCCATATGATGAGTGGGCGAATATTCCACAAGGTGATCCATCAGGTGATTGGGGCGCAGGAGCCATATCCAACTAAGATTGAATTCGTCAACGTATAAATAACACGAATCTTGCAGGCTAAAACCTGCAAGTTTTTTTTAAAAGAATCGCAACATTGCATATTGCATCAAGAAAAGAACCTCGTCAGCCACGGTCACGAGCTTCACAATCCGATTGATAACACGTTATTGCGTCAGATCAATGGGTTTCGTCGTGTGACAAAACGGGTGTGGGTGTGAGGAAATGTTGTATTCAAGAAGCATAGTATTCAAGAAAAATTGAAAAATAATATAAACTATATTATAATAAAAAAATAAAAAAGAAAGACGGTGACCACAATGATCGAATTCATCCTAATCATGATTGTACTTGTTTTTATTCTTGTCTGTAGTGTGTTTATTGTATTCGGCACGATTGCTATGAGTATACCATGGTTCGGCTGGGTCGGAATGGTTGCCATTATTTGTTTATTCAAATACTTACTGCAAGTGAGAGCTGAGAAAAAAGAAATCCGCAGAAAACAGGCAAACCTTTACCACGAAAACGCCATGGCTCAAATGGGTAATGACATTTACGCAAGAGCCTTTGGCAATGCATTTAACCATCGTGACGAAGAAGCCGACAATGCGCGGTATAACGAAGCTGTCAAAGGTATGACCGTTATTAACGTCAAGAAAAAACAATTACGTTAAAATTAATATCAAGAAAGAAAGAAAGAAAATAAAACAACAACAAATAAAAAAAAAGATGCTCCGAATCAGTTAACACTGAAACGGGCATCTTTTTTTTATTAGATAGCATCTTGACACCTCACTTCTGCCATGAGGTTTTGCGTGACAAAATTAGACCACATCACTTGCTACAGATGTGTCAATATGCTCCATATTTCGATTCTGAGCTCTTTTACGGTTAAATCCGTACCAATAGACCAAAATGACAGTTAACGCTAAATCAGAGACGATAACGAACCAAAAACTGGTGACAACAGCAGGTAAAACCATCGCTGAAAAAACAAGGGTTAACAAATTGGCAAAAACGTGTGCCAGAACCGAATAGCGCAATTTACCCGTATATTGATAAATCAACGCAAAGGCCAGACCCATAACGAAAGCCACATACAGATGCAGGACCGTGCCATGGAGTAAGGCAAACACCAGTGACGAACCAACATAGGCCAGTGGCAACGAATAACGCTTCATAGCATTAAACAAAACCCCGCGAAATAATACTTCTTCCATCAGTGGTGCGACAACCAGAGCAAGAATAATTCGCACAATTATTTCCGACTGTACGGCTTTGGCATATGCATCGAACGATGCGTCACCATAATACGTATAATAGGCACTGGCAGTTATCTGAACCACAAACCAGCAAAAGAAAATAATGGCATACATCGACAACAACTCAGGTTTTGCAAAATCAATTACATCGGAATAATGTTGTTTTCGATAATAATAAAAACAGATAATAAAAATAATAACATCAACGATAAACATGACAACCAGACTGTTTTTTACAAAAAGGGCTATAAAAAAACTTAAAAAAACATAAAATGCGACCATGAAAAAACCAAATAACAAACTAAAACGACGACTCATTGATCACACGACCTTTCTTTATGCAAACATAAAAATAAAAAAGAGAAAATAAGATGCGCTGTTTTACAGCGCATCTTGCAATCATATAATTAAACCAGATTAATCATCTTATCACCAACGAAATTAATACTGTGTTGGTTGTTAAACGTGGTATTACCTAAACGACCAATGATCTGGAGTTCCTTTGTCGTATCTTTTAAATCAAATTTTTCTGCCTGGTTCCACAACAAAACGTCAAAACCGTATGGTAGGCGAATCTTTAAATGCTGTTTTTCACGGCCCATCACAGACCATTCACCCTGATCGGCACTAAACTTAAGCAGTGCTTCAGGTCTGGGAAAACGACTGCCAAAAGGCCTGTACTGTTCCAAATCATGTAAATATTCCATAAATAACAAAATGTCGATGCTGGTATCACCGCTGTCATCCAGTGCAATGGTAAAATCTGGGGTGAAAGCGAAGCATGACGCATCCATACCACTTCGAATAAAAGCAACATCCCGTTCCAGAAAAGCGATCATTGATTTAATCTCTAAGGTATCAGCAAAATGCACACCAAACGCCGGATTATGACCTGCCGCCCAAAAGCCTGCGGGACAGGTCCTATCCAAAAATGGATACCAATCAGGTGCCCGACCGGAACCATGCATTTTACTGGTACCACTCACATTTGCCACAACCATTACGGGCATACCACTCTCTGACGTCAGTTTTTGCGCCAGTAGACCGAGAATACCAGGTCTTGCATCCGATAAATAAACATATGGTGCATACGGTTGGTCTATTTCAAATAATCGTTCATGAAAATCTGATACAGCTATTTTACGCTGATCATTGAGATTAACCAGATATTTGACTGACGAAATCGGATCGGCACCAAAGAACACGTCAAAAGCTCTGCGCATATCACCATCCATCCGTTTAATCGAATTAAATGTTGGTGCCAGATAAAACCCAATAAATTCCTCAGAGATATCTTTCGGACCAGTAAGTTTTTTTAATTCCGAAAACTCGGTTAAAATATTATACAAACCTCGGAATGCCCGTCTATAAATATCACAACCCGACACACTGTTGACAATAAAATCACTACCGCTGTCATACAGCATTCTCAGGATCGAAACAGCGTTTCGTACTAATTCACGATTTTCATATAACAACGGCATGCTGTCTGAAACAGTGCCAATACCTGCGAATACTCGCAACCGAATAATCTGTTCCTGAGTAAACCGATCACAATACATCATCGCGTAATGTTCGAGGCACTGATACAATACGTGTGCACCACAAATGGCAGGGTGTGAATACGTCTCATCCAGACGCATCGGATTAACTACACAGTCAGCAAATGATGGTCCGGTCTGTGTGTGGTGATCAGTCACTAAAACCCTCAGGCCGGCCATTTGAGCAGCCTTAACACCATCATGACAGGAAATACCGACATCACAAGTAATAATTGTGTCAACGTCCGGATGATCAGCTAAAAGTCTGCCAATCGTGTGCGGGGTAAAGCCATAACCATCTTTCGGATCGGGAATAAAAAGTCCGACATTAAAACCAAGTTCAGCAAAACCGGCAAAACCGGTAACACCTGACATAATACCATCCATGTCAAAATCGGGCAAGACGACCAGTTTTTTACCAGTATCGTGAATTTCTTTAAGAACACCACAAAGCCGATCCGAATCAAGTAGGATGTCACGACGCGCATCTTCGATATCACACAAATAAGCCTGTGTATAACCTCGATTCTTGAATGTTGCCTCAATTAATCGATTCATGCCGACACCTCATTGCCTAACAATGCTTCGCGCATATCACCTGTGCTCAATAATCGATGATACTCTATTTCATCAACTTCTTTAACTTCGTCATAATGAAAACATTGCCGAAATTTTTCGAATTGGACCAGCACAAAATGTGGATAGCAAAATGATACGATTCCAGGTTTCCAGACCTCCATACCTTTGCGCTTACCTACAAATGAGCATCTCACTTTTACATATCTAACATTTTGAATACATTGTTCCATCACGCGCACCTCTTTATTTATATTTATAACAAATGATTTAAAGCATCACAGGCTCTAATGTTGAATTAATATATAATTCGGTTTTTTGTCAATTATTTTTGTTACACAGTTCTTGTTAGTACTATTATATCAAAAATAAGCTCATATATCAATGTTTTTTTAATATTTAATTAAAAAAAGGGGGGGTCATAGCCGTACGGCTATCGGGGGGTATTTTGAAGAAAAATAACCCGAACTCAAGAAATGAGTAAATTTTATGCATAAAATTAAAAGATAGTAGCGACTTTTGTCGCTATTTTTTTTATGGTTAAACAGCATGTTGTTGGTTAAAATTGAATTAGTTATTTGACGCAATCCCACCAGGTTTAGCTGATGGGTCAAGTTAGTCAGCGTCAGCCACCCCGTTTTCAACAAAGCTACAAAATAAATAAAAGAGGAGAAATAATAATATGATCACAATTGAAAGCATCCGCAATTGCAAACCTGACGAAAACGACGAAACCTGGGCCATCGTTCGGAGCATGAAAAGTCCGTCAAAAAAAATTAAACAGGTCACGGCGCTTTCACCTTCGACCGATTTATTCTGGTTCTATCGCAATGCGCTTAAAAATAAACAATGGGACAAAGACATTTTTGACACTATTTACGTGCCCCGTTTCATCAACGAATTAAAAACCGGATCGGAAAAAGGATTTACGTATCTAAATCAATTGTATCAAGCTGACAAAGAAAACAAAAAAATCAGCATCGTCTGTTTCTGCCCGACTGAAGACATGTGCCATCGCATCATTATTGCGGGACTACTACAAGCAGCTGGTTGTGATGTGCTGCTAGAATCAAACATTGATTACAGAAAATACTACGATTTATACAAAAACGGGTAATCCCCGCTGTACACGAGCTAACAAACAGGTCACTTGATTAACTATGCAAAACACGTGAATATTATACATAGATATTACACACGCCAAGGAACCAAAAATCAGCACGACATTATTACGTGGACGAGCTGCCAATAATTCGAGTAAAAAGTAAATGTACCGTTTGTGCCGTTTTTGTTTGAGACCTTTATAGGAAATATTTTTTTCATTTTTCACTAAATAATCTACTAAAAAAACACCTATATATATGTATATAAAATATTCTCTATAAATAGATAAAAGTAAATAGGTACAAAAGGTACAATCTCTCCTATCCCTTACTACCACTACGTTTAAGACGTACCGCTTTTTTTTAGGAAACGGTACACGAAAATGAGCAAAAACGCTGTGATGGCGTAGCACAGCCGTTTATAAGGGTTGTACCGAATTTCAAAAGCGGTACCAAAAGCGGTACAAAACAGGCAAAAACACCATGAATTAAACGATTTTCAAGATTTTGTCGAAAAATGACCGCTTTTATCATGTAAAAAAACAGCACTTTTATTGCTCAATAATAACCCTCAGAAAACTGTAAAAACAACCTCTATTTTTTTGTAAAATTATCAATAACAATGAAATTCACCGTTTTTTTGGAAAAAAACACTGCTTTGTACCGCTTTTGAAAAAAAAAGAGGTACAAAGCAGTGTGGGGTCACAAACGGCTGTGTTATGCCGTGCATCACACTTTTTTAGAAGCCATTTAAAAAAGTGTGTACCGCTTTTGAAAAAAAAAGCGGTACACGAATTTCAACTGATTTTAAGACCTGTTTTGAGTTCAAAATAAGAGTCTTTCAGCACACTGCAACTACCGTTGCATCGAGAGAAATACTGCATAATTATTGTTTATCGAGCCATTCGATTGTAGATCAGTTAATTTAAAAACTAATCATCATATTTACTGTTGCTTTTTCCTCAAAAATAGTATAATATGGTGTCAGACACTTTAAAAACTGCTCATAAAGCAATGTATTTTGTATAATTTCAAAAAACCATATCAAAAAAAGAAAGGAGCTAACAGAACAATTATGGAAAGAACCATAAATACAGTTCTGCGCTCTGCTACCTCAGATTATCTCAGGGACTTGGACACCTCTGGGGGACTTGACACCGTATCAATTGAAGCCGAATTGTTAGATAAAATGCGACGTGAATTTGAGATCGAAAATGCGTTAAAGGAAAAAAGTCGCCACTGGAAAATACCGACAACGCTGTCGTTTGCCCAGGTGGCGGATATAATGTCTGCATTATATCCCATCTGTCGTATTTCCTGCGCCGGCGAAAATGCCAACCCAGATCTTGATTTACTTGCCATTTACCAAACAAAAGGTGTTGATGCCGGTATTTATGTTACATCCGAGGATGCGTTTAGAGAGATCGCAAGCAACTTCGATTACAACATGACAACAAAAGACTTTATGGAAGTCATGAGCGCAATCAGGCAAAACGTAGAACGCAAAGTACGTTGTCTTGATTCAGAATTGATTGCCGTTAATAACGGCATCTTTAACTATCAAACAAAAAAACTGCAACCATTCACACCCGATCTTGTTTTTATCACCAAATCACACGTAAATTATGATGAAACGGCTCAAAACATCGTTATTTATAATTCGAGTGATGATACCAATTGGGACGTTGAAGACTGGATGCACTCACTTTCAGATGATCAAGAGATTGTTGACCTTCTCTGGGAAATATTGGGTGCCATCATCAGGCCAAACGTCAGCTGGAACAAATCTGCATGGCTCTATTCAGAGCAAGGCAACAACGGTAAAGGAACGCTCTGCGAACTCATGCGACAATTATGCGGTTCCGGCGCCTATGCCAGTATTCCGATCGCTGATTTCAGTAAAGATTTTGCCCTGGAACCACTCACACGCGCATCCGCTATTATTGTTGACGAAAATGATGTTGGTTCTTTTGTTGACCGCGCTGCTAACTTAAAAGCAATTATCACCAACGATGTCATCACCATCAATCGCAAATTCAAAAGTGTACTAGCCTACCAATTTTATGGCTTTATGGTGCAGTGCTTAAATGAATTCCCCAGGATCAAAGATAAATCAGATTCCTTTTATCGGCGGCAACTATTCATACCTATGACGAAATGCTTTACTGGCACCGAACGAAAATATATCAAATCAGATTATTTACATCGAACAGAAGTGCTAGAATATGTCCTGTACCGCGTCTTAAACATGGATTACGAAACCCTTTCAGAACCAACTGCATGCAAAGATGTCCTGAGTCGTTATAAAGAATTTAATGATCCGGTCAGAGAATTTTTTGAAGAACTGTCACCTGATTTTGTATGGGATTTATTACCGTTTAAATTTTTATATGATGCCTATCTGGCATGGTTTAAAAGGAATGCACCATCAGGAAGCCCTCAGGGGCGCAACACATTTATCAAAGATATTATAGCCATCACCAAAGACGGAGGTGAGTGGTTCTGTATCGGTGCAACCGCAAAGATTAGATCAACACACCGCATGGACAAACCCGAACCGATTATTGCAGCATATTGTCTTCAGGACTGGCAAAACAGCTACTACAAAGGTCCAGACATTAATCAAATTTCCATGCCCAGTAATATTGCCATATCTTACCGTGGTCTGCAACGCTATCCATTAGGACGAATAACGGACATTAACGACGATGTAGATGATTGTTTCACCAATTAAAACAAATTAAAAAGTGGTACAACCGGTACATATGGTACGAACATCGATGAAAATTCGACGATATATTATGTAAAAAGTTAATAAACATCTGTAAAAAAGTGGTACAAGTGGTACATATGCCACAAAAACATTTCATTTATATGGAAAAATCAATTAATGATGCTATAAAAAAGTGGTACAAACGGTACATATGTCACGTTTACTTTTTATTTGCATTGAAATACTAAGAATAAATGTGGTACAAACGGTACATATGCCACATTTATGCAAATCAAACTCAGAAAGAAAGGATCAAAACAACTATGCTCACTCATTTTTATGACATCGAATCGTTGGACAACGCTTTTACCCTGTGTAACTTCAAACCCGACAAAAACACGGTTGACATTTATTATTTGTGCGACGATGACCACTTGACAAACAGCCCCACGCTGGGCAGAGAGTTGCTCGAACGCATCTATCAAAAAAATCACAACTTCAGGGGTACTATTTCTCTGTATGATCTAAAACAAGAAGGTGCCAATTGTCATCTGGCAATAGCCATGGGCTTATCTAATGCAACACGCACCAATGATCCAACTAATAAAAGCGACTACCCCAAAACATTTCGCTTAGTATGTGACACGGATCCTGACTATGACCCTGACATTCATCCGTATCTACTTGGGTATAATTCATGTAATTATGACACGACCGAATTGACCCTGTATCTATATGAAGTCTTTCCTTTAGAAAGCTATGATCAGGCCAGCGGCAAGCGCGTTAAAACAGTTACGTTTAAACCGACCACGGCAAAAATCATGAGAGGCTTCAATGATGAATTATTTTTACCGGACTTCAAAAGCAACATGCCGAAACGACTGACCCAAAGCTATAATCAAAAAACCTGCTCTTGGGGCCGACCGAATTATCAGGACAGCCGCTGGAAGATTCGCAAGAACATGTTATGGTCAGGTCGACACCTCGACGTTGCCCGTTTAAACGAGAAACAGGTCATGGTTGGACTCAAACGCCTACTGGGCATGTTAGGTCATCAGATCCTCGAATCAGACAAATTATCGGCAGGTATGAATCGTCTTGACACAGCCGATCAATTCATGGATTTAATTGCCTACAATGTTTCTGACTGTGTCAACTTAAAAGAATTATTTAACGACCGTCTATATCAGGGCCAGTTCACGTTGAAAAAGGCATTGCTCGCCAACTATCCGGAACTAATTTATGAAAAATGCAGTGACGGTTATAAACCAGACATCAGGCCATCAAAAGTCAGCAAGGATCGTTTGTTTATTGATTCCAGCTCCGCTCAGCTGGCGACCAAATCACTGTGTCCTTACGGTCATCTAAAAGATATTCCCACTGTCAGTTTTATGTATCCCTCAGAAGAAAAAGCGATTGCATTAAATATCCCCCGGGTCAACGTGCTTGAAGAATCCAAAAAATTCTTTTATAAAAACTTTGATCAACCTGAAGTGCTGCAAAAATTTGATACGATTTATAATTATTATAAATCACTCGAAGGCAAAAACTTTAATGAGTCCGAAAACTACGCAACCGATTATCGTGGCACTGACGACTATAGTAAACCTTACAATTTAGCCAATATACCAAAAGTTGATATGTGCATGTTTTATTATCTCAAGAACGGCAATACATCAACCTGTTTCGTCACCTTTTCAACCGGTGGTATTCATGGCGCTGAATGTAATAAAACTCTGTATGAGCATGATTTAGAGAAATTTAATCATGAGTTAGAACTGCTTAATAGAGTAATGACAATCTACCCCGATCCACTTGATCTCAAAAAAGCCAAAAACATCATGATCGATGATAAAAAATACCTTGCTTCAAAATTTCTCAAACCAACATCGACGCTCAAAGCATCATTCTATAAAGATTTGGCGAACAAAAGTCCGTTGTTATTCAAAACAAAAAGCGATGGATCGACTAAATTAAATCCGAAATATGTTTGGACATCCGCTGATCCAGCTAACCACGAGGATTTTACCAGCTATTATCCAAATATGCTACGGATGATGGATGCATTCTTCAACGACGGCCTCGGATATGACCGCTATGCTGAAATTTTTGATAATAAACAACTGTATGGTATGTTCATGAAAAACATTGCCCTTTCTGAAGATGATCTCAAATATTATAAACAGACTGTGAGAGATGAACCATTCTCTGAGGTTGAATGTGATCATTATGCCATTCTTCGTGAAGGTACAAAACTAGTCTTGAATGCTGCATCAGGCGCCGGAGATGCCACGTTTGAATCAAATATCCGCATGAATAACAATATTATTTCGATGCGAATCATCGGACAATTATTCTCATGGCGAATTGGTCAGGCACAGACACTTCATGATGCCAGGATCACATCAACAAATACAGATGGACTATACTCTGTTTTAGCACCTGAAATAAATAACCCAATATTAGAAAAAGAATCAGAATCAATTGGTGTCGAAATCGAACCTGAACCGATGTTTCTGATCTCAAAAGACAGTAACAACCGCATCGAGATGGATGCTGAAACCGGTAAAATAATATCTGCTTCAGGTGGTACATTGGCCTGTCACAAAGGACCCAATCCAACCAAAGCACTTTCTCACCCGGCACTGCTTGACTGGGCTCTGGCAGAATATCTGATTTTCACAGCACTCGAAAACAACCGCGGACTGACCCTGTCATCAGAATTCAACGATGAAGTCGGCATGAACATCATGATAAAAGCTCGTAATACCTTAAAACCGCTGGAATTTCTAAAAATGACACAGAATGTCATTGCCAGCTCACCAAGCTCAAACACCTACGTTTTTGCTTCAAATGACGATGATCCAAATGAACCAATTATCCTGCAACATTATAACAGAGCCTTTATTATGCACGATGAAACGCCTGGAACACAGCATCTTAGAGCAGCCCATGCTAAAAAAATAACACCAGCAACAGCTGCTAAACGAAAGCGTAATGGTGAACGCAGCCAACAACACAATCTGTTAGCTACTACTGTTTTAAATCGTAACGGCGTCCACGCCAGTAGTTTACCGTCAGATAAAGAAGCGTCAATTAAGAAGATTACCAATGTTGATGAATCCTGGTTCATGTTAATTCAGAACAGAGCTTTGAGTGATCTGTCAAATAATGAAGTCACGTATATGATCAAAAATATTGATTTGTCAAAGTATCTGACACTACTGCACGCAGGGTTTGAGAAAAACTGGCGCAATGTATTACCTGGCGACACAACAGCAATTGATCGCACAGTTGATAATACTGTTGACAATACTGACGAAGACGATGCTGCATAAACGCAAAATCAAATAGCAAAAATTGAAGCAGGGGCGTAATTGTGTCCCTGTATTTTATTAATTCATGAAAATTAAAATCAATAAGACGACGATTACGCCCCAAATTTATAAACAACTTAAAGACGCAGTTGATAATATCAACGATGTCATTGTTGATTAAAGAAAGTGACAACTAAAATGCGAAAATTAAATCAAAAAAGCTTTTATATTATCATGGCAGTGCAAACATTCGTCAAATTAAAAAGCCTTGAAGCAAGACTGGAAATGTTTCCGTTTCCAGTTGCTGATTGGCGCAGTGCAGGCGCTGATTATTACAAAAACATGCCACCGGAGCTGCTGGTTGAAGCCAATCTAAAAAACAACATAGCAGATTTCGAAAACGTTATGGACTTCAATATAACAAAAGACATGTACCTTGCTGATATGGACGAACTGGATCAATTTTATTTATTTTAAAATTAAAAAATACACCGATATCCTGATCACAATGCTCAATCAAATTTAAAGATTGGAAAAAACACGATGACCAATAAAATTAATCAATTGAGACTCGAAATTGAATCCCATAATCGTGCTTATTACGTAAACGACGATCCGAAAATATCGGACTATGATTATGACAAATTGATGCAAGACCTGATTAAACAGGAAAACCTGCATCCTGAACTGATCACACTGGACTCCCCCACCCAGCGCGTCGGTGGAACACCATCTGAAGGTTTTGAAAAAGTGACACACGAAAGACCAAAGCTCAGCCTGGGCAACGCATTTAGCCCCGAAGATCTCAGAGACTTTGACAAACGCGTGCGTCAAACTTGCCCTGACGCAACTTACGTGGTCGAATATAAATTCGACGGATTAACCGTTGTTCTTAATTATGAAAACGGCATTTTTGTCCAGGGAGCAACCCGCGGTGATGGTATTGTTGGTGAAAATGTCACAAATAATCTCAAAACCGTGAAAACCATTCCACTGAGATTAAAAGACACTGCCACATTAGAAGTTCGTGGTGAAGTTTTCATGGCGAAAAAAGCATTTGAAGACTTGAATCAACGCCAATTATTAGAAAATAAATCAGTTTTTGCCAACCCCCGAAATGCCGCCGCCGGTGCGCTTCGCAAACTTGATCCAAAACTGACAGCACTACGACCATTAGACATTTTTGTTTTTAATCTGGAAACCCCGGAAAATCTTGACGCAAAAGTGCAAACACACACGCAGGCTCTAAATCATCTAAAAGAATTGGGATTTAAAACCAGCCAAGTCAACGCGTTTAGCAACATCGAAGATATCATCGACTACACCCGTGTCATGGCCGTAGATCGCCGAAAACTGGGCTTTGAAATTGACGGATTAGTCATCAAAGTGGATGATTTAAATCAGCGTGAAACTCTGGGAAATACCAGTAAAAGTCCCCGCTGGGCGATTGCCTACAAATTTTCCCCAGAGCAGGTTGAAACGACATTAAAAGGTATCACAATTCAAGTTGGCCGAACGGGTGCATTAACGCCTGTTGCCGAACTTGAGCCGGTAACGCTGGCTGGCTCAGTCATTGCCCGGGCGACCCTTCATAATCAAGATCATATCAGAAATAAAGACATTCGCATTGGCGACCGCGTTGTTATCCAAAAAGCCGGTGACGTCATCCCTGAAGTCGACCATGCTGTCACGGAGAAACGAAACGGGACAGAGATAGCTTTTCAGATGCCAAAAACATGTCCTGTCTGCGGTGAACCAACCGTGCGCAATGACGGTGAAGCTGTGACCAGATGCGTCAATATAGAATGTCCGGCCCAGGTTTTTCAAAAACTGGTCCATTTCACGTCACGCGATGCCATGAACATTGAGGGCCTGGGACCGGGTGTGATGCGCTTAATCATTGATCAAAAGCTTGTTGCTAATCCTGTCGACATCTATCATCTTGCAAAACAAAAAGACGTGCTGATCACACTGGAAAAGCTCGGCGAAAAATCCGTGCAAAAGCTTTTGGATGCCATTGAAGAATCCAAAAACAGAGAATTATCAAGGGTCATTTATGGTTTGGGAATTCCTCTGGTTGGCGCCAACGGTTCTAAGATTCTTGCCGAACGTTTTAAATCTATGGAAGCTCTGAGTCACGCCGAAATAGAGGACTTAAACGTCATTTTTGATATTGGCGAAAAAGTGGCCACTGAAATTGTTGCTTTTTTCAAAACGCCTAAGAATATTGAAATTATCAAGGGTCTCCAAGAAGTTGGTCTCAATATGCTTCAGGAAAGCAAGATCGTATCAAACAATCTCCAGAATAAAACCTTTGTGCTCACAGGCACATTACCGACGCTGGATCGCAGAGAAGCCAAGACTATGATCGAAGCCCATGGTGGAAAAGTATTGGGCAGCGTCAGTAAAAAAGCAGACTATCTATTAGCCGGCGCAGAACCTGGATCCAAACAGACCAAAGCGTTGGAACTTGGTGTAACAGTCATTGACGAAAGCCAATTTTTAGACATAATTAACAATGCCGACATTTAAAAAATAAAACACAAATTTATCAATGTTTCCCAGAAAATGTTTTTAACTATTAAGATCTAACATGATATACTGAAATCTGAATTTATCACAAAATTAATTGTTTGGTTTTGTGATAAATTCAAAAAATAAAATTTGAAAGGACGACTACCATGGAAAATAACTATTTGAGCGATGCCGACAAAGAATTACTCAGAAACGATTATTTAAAAATGAAGCACGCCGATTTAATCGAGGAGGTGCTTAAACGCGATAGCAAATTCATTGAACTGACCGAAACGATTGGTGATTTGGAATCAGATGTGTATCAAGCCGAAATAAATGCAATGATTGCTAACAATAAACTCAAATATCAGGGTGGAAAAATAATAACGCTGGAAATCAAAACGCGCAAAGTCATCGATGAGGATGTCTGCGACGGTTGTGATCATGACAAAGTAGTGGACTGCAAAAATATAGCGTTTCGGACGTTTTCCGAATCAGTATACGCCTACAATTTATATAGAATAAAACCTGACTGCGGCTTAACCTACACCACCAGCGAATATATGGATGAATGGGTTCCTGCCGACGAGTTATTGAGTCTCACCGTTAACGGTGAACTTGTTTATGAAGTGATAGACTAAAACCAAATTTGTATAGGCTTTAACACTACACAACCCGCAAATAACTTTGCGGGTTGTATTAATGAAAAGAGTTGAATTCAAAATGATACAACCACGACTAAAACAATTACTTAACCAACTGCCAAACGCGTGGATGCACACCGGTCTGATGATACTCGGACAAACTGGATCCCATGCATACGGAACAGAAACTGAAACATCTGATGTAGATTATAAGGGTATTGCTGTTCCAACACCGGATCATTACTTCGGTTTTAATCCTGCGAAAGAATATAACGGTCCCAGTATGGCAAAACAGCAAAAAAACAAAAAAGATGACATTGATATCATCATAATGCCAATTGCCAAGTTTGTTAAAAGCGCTACAAATGGCCATCCAAATGATCTTGAACTATTATTCCTAAAAGAATCTGATTATGTGTATTTAAACGACTACGGTCGTGCGCTGATCGACATCAGACAACATTTTCTGAGTAAAAAAACAGGACATCGATTTTATGGTTATGCAAAATCACAAACCCAAAAAATGTTGGAACTAAAGAGCAATGGTGAAGCTAATCCGGAAACTATTGCTAAATATGGCTATGACACAAAATTCTACATGCATACCGTCAGGCTTTTAACCAGTGCCATTACGATTTTAAAAACGCGTGAATTCCATGTCAAACACCTGCAAGCAGATGAGCTAAAAGCCCTTCGAAACGGAAAACATACGTTGGCGCAAGCTGTTGAAAACATTGAAGTTTTGAATAAAAAATTACTTGCAGCACATGGTAACTCGCAACTGCCGGAAGAACCTGAATGGGAATTTATTGAAAAACAACTGACCCGAATTACTTCATCTTTTATGAAAAACGAATATTTATAGAAAGGACAACCACAATTACTATGAATCAAACATCGAAAATCAGAACCGAAACATTGCATTTTTCGATTCAGGGTGAATTTATCACCGACTTTGCCCGCGAAATGTTCTGGGACATGGACAAAGATTATGCCGACTGCGAAGAAATTTTATTAAATATTTTAAACTCAGGACCCTACGATCAAGAGAAAAATCGTCGCATCGCTCAGGACATCATTGAAGGCCGCTTAAAATTTGTCGGCCAAGATACCGTTGAATTGGTTCCGGACAACGAAAATATTCGACCCATTGGCCAAAAAATTGCTGAAACAACTAAACAATTACGTCTCATACAAATCCAAGACCATATTCGCATCCATCCGATGAGTTATGTTGACCCCTACGCGACCTGCAAAAGCATCAGAGAGGCCCCTAAAAGTGATGATTATGATGTCGGATACCAATACTTAAATGACGTCACTCACTATTTCACATCACCTGAATATCTGAATTCAGAGTATCAGTTCCCGCATCATGACGAAGGTACCAAGCTCGGTTTATGGCTGTTTGAAGAATCAGAATTAATTTATGACTTAATCGGTGGCATCGTAACCGAAGCAAACAAATCCAACTTTTTTGAAAAACTCTTTGATCACATCAACAACCACGACTTTACCGGTCACGGTTTTGCCGAACGACAGGAGCGTTATGCTGCCGGCATCCGTCGGGAGGAAGACAAGATCACCTATATGGCCAAGTGGGAAAAAGAAACGTTAGAAAAAATCAGACAAAAACAGCTTAAAAATGACAAAAGCGATCCAACAGAACGCATCTCACTTAATGATATGACTCTTGCTGAATTCGGCGCCGAACTGCTGCAACGCGACCACACAAACCGTGATTACGATATTATGCCCGATGATATCATCAACTGGGAAGGCTTGATCAGTCCCGCCGGGAAATTTTATAGCTGCGAGTTTGGCGGCCATAGCATCAAAGCTTTTTATGTGATTCAGGCCTATTATGAACAATTTAATTATCTTGATGACAATAACCAAAAACACGTGTTTAAAAGTCGTTCTCACGTTGAAGAACATATTGATACGTACAATGCCCTGGATCTGCTGATCCAAAACAACTGGATCGCCACCCGGCATTTAAGCTATGATTATATTACGGCCAAAGATGGCGCAAGATTAACCAAAGCCCAGAAAAACTGCACCTGGGACGCCATTGTCAAACACGAAATCAAATTAGACCGTGGTATGGATCTCATTTTGGATTAAGTTTTAAACAAAATAATATAAAAGGAGAAAAGAAAATGACGCAATTTTTTAGTTGGGTGAGATCATCAAGTTGGTTCGTGTGGTTAGAAAGCACCACGATCGTACAAAAAGTAGTCATGGGCATTGCCGTATTCGCAGTTGCAGGAACCATTGGGACGGGCGTTTGCGCGTATACTCAAAACCAGAACACTCCGAATGCAACCCAAACATCAACGGAAACCGACATTAAGGTGCAACCCATCACAGACGCAAATAAAGCAACATCAGTCAACGAAGCGAACATTACCGCCGTGGTAACCCCGACCGAGGTGACAGAGCCTTACATCGAGGAAGTAAATACATCCGTTGAAAGCAATGCGACCACGGAAGAAGTCGTTTCGACCAAAGGCGTTGACTACACCATTAACGACGAGGGCGGACGTTCCGAATATATCGACCCTGCTTACGAGGAATCTACATATACTGAACCTACCTATACGGCCCCTGCATATGAAGCGCCCGCTTATACGGCACCCGCACCTGTGGCTGATGCTCCCGATTGGGGATCAGTTCCCATGTCAGACCCAACAGGCGATCCTTGGGGTGACGGTTCGGGTAGCGGAGTCTCCAATTAAAAGCCAATAAAATTCATTAATAGCTTGAACAAGCGTAAAGAAAGGATTTAAAAACTATGAAACGATATTTTGACATCACCGGCAGCGAATACGGCACAGCCGTCGCTAATTTTTTTGAATACGATAAAAAAATGGATGTCATCGCCGAAAAATTCCGGACAATTATTAACGTTAAAGCAAAAAACTATGGTCATTTGGATCATAGATTTTATATTGAACCAACACCAAACGATTTGGCAATGTACGAGTGTTCACTGTGCAAACCATGTTCAAATGGTCTGCGGGCTTTTAAGAAAAACTCAATGGTCGGCAGAGCCTTTATTAAACTTTTGAAAGAGAGTAAGCTGACATATGAGCACTTTCAGCCACCAGTGGCCATGTACATTGATGATTTGTTAGCCCACGGTGAAAAACATTCAAGTCGCATTATTTATCGCAATGGACGTTATTATCTTAGTGTGACAGGCACGACAAACACTGTTATAAAACAAGAATACGGTCTCACTGAAATAACCGCTTCAGAATTTACGGTACTGGACGAAACAACTGATTAAAAATGATTATTGAATAAAAATTCAATAATCAAGAAAGCGAAAAAAAATGAGCAGAGAAATATTTCAAACATTGCATATTGAAATTAAAAAAAACATTGAAGATGAAAAAATAACTGATGATATTATCACTATATTACAGCAACACGGATATGCCTGTGTTGCTGGTATTGGTATAACACATTTCAACGGCGATGAAAACATAAAAGATCCAGCCGCAGTTATTCATAAAGCTCTAAAAGAACACTGTGACGATATCAAAGACTGGTAAAAAATAAGCTTTGGCTAAATTAACACAAAAAAGAAAGGACCTGAAAACATGCCTAAAAATAACGATTATATCAAACTTTTTATGACCGACCATGATCTCAACATCGGCGATGAATTTATCGTCTGTCCAAAAAGCAAAGAATTTGAAGAGCAGACTGGAAACACATATCTGATCAACAAAAACACTGATGGCGGCTATGAGTTTGTCAATATTTTTAACAACACTGACCCATTTACCTATGTATTTATCCGATTACTCAGTGGCGACTTAAAAATAAAAAAGACACAATAAATGGCGGTATCAAACCAAAAGAAAGGATTGTAAACCACGATGACAATACTGTTAACCAGCGACTTGCATGTTAAGCATTAGAAAATTATTGAATATGCCAACCGACCGTTTGCCACGGTCGAAGAAATGGATCAAGTTTTAATAAACAACTGGAATAAACGTGCCAAACAAAACGATGACATCTATATTGCCGGCGATCTGATCTTCGGAAATGGTCTTGAGGCAAACGACCTGTTAAATCAATTAAACGGCCGAAAACACCTGATTATCGGCAACCGTGACCATCGTTTCCTTGACGACAAACGGTTTGACAAAAGCCTTTTCAGTTCAATAAATGATTACTTAGCAATTACCACCACAATCAAAGGTTATAAAACAAAGGTCGTTATCTTCCACTACCCTATTGCGAATTGGGACGGGAGCCATTATGGCTCAATTCACTGCTACGGCCACATTCATAATAATACCCCAAACTTTGAATTGTTGGGACAGGCTAAAAACAAGTTCATGTTTAATGTCAGTTCAGATGCAAATAGCTTCAACCTGCACACCGTCGAAGAATTATTAATCATAAACAATCGACTTGACGACTTTATCGATGTACGAAAAAATCAGCGAAACATCATGCTGGGCGACGCTTTAATGCAATAAGTTAACCAAAGATGAACAACAAAATAGAATCATTATTATAAGAAAAACACGAATTATATTGAGCACCATTATTCATTAAAAAATAAAATAAAGAAAGTGAGCAGAACAATTGTGAGCAAAAAAATAAAAGGAAAAATCAAACGCATCGGGAAAAATAGCGACGAACATTATTTTGGAATCATTGAAAACGCTGATGGCACCAAACAATATTTTAATGGACGATCTCTGTCTGCCGGCTGTCAGTTTAAAGACTTGTCAATTGGTGACAACATCAGTTATGACACCTATCGAAATGACGCAACTAAAAAACAGTTTGTTCAAAACATCATTATTCTTGAGCACGACAACACGATACCTTATCAAATATATAATCTACTTTTAACCAGGTACAGGCCAGGTGATACCATTGATATTGCTGATTTGAGGCACATGCTGATCGATGCAGACATTTCGTATCATAGTTATGATTACCCCAAAATAGAAGACTTCTTCAACCAATTCCCTGAGTTTTTAAGCATCTCCGATCAAACATCAAACACAGGTGAACCCCCATCGTTTGTGACTTTTTTAAAACCTGGTCAAAGCGTCGAAGATGATATCAAAGCAGCTGTCGAACAAAATGATAATGAAAAAAGCAAATCAAACACATACAAACCGTCTGCCCGGCCAAGTTACCGAGAACCCGAATTATTTAAATGGGCATATGTGCCATCGTATTCGGACACCCTCGAAAAACTCAAAAACATGGCCTTATCAGAGCGCTGGGATTACAGCGATAGCAAAAGTCAAAACAAGTTATTAATTCTTGATAAATATTTAAAATATACATTTCAACGGCTGACTGATCAGGACAACGGCATCATCGAAACTGATGATTACGCCGCGTTTAACACAGGGCTTGTTGATAAAAAATATAAATCAATTTATGCACTGTTTGTCAAAAACTCACAATTTGGAAAACATGAAAACAGTACCCAACAGTGGCGTTTTCAAGAATTTTGTGTCGATGGTGAATATCGATCAGGTAAAGAACTAGTTAAAAACTTCGCAGTCCTACCTGAAAGAGCGCGCTATTTTGAGCAAATATCTGACATGTTGTTTGACCCCACTAGTGAAAGATCAATAAGCAACGAGCATATTCTCATTGATAATATCAATCGTTTACCTGAAGAATTTCATCACTTGTATTGTCCCAAAGACTTTGTAATTAAAGATCTCAGTGCCATGCATTTCGCTGAAAAAGATCGCTATTTTGACACCATGCGCATCGCTATTATAAATGATGAGATTACCTACAGAGCTATGAATACACGTCTCAACGAAGCCATTAATCTGGCAATCAAAAAAGCCGAATGGAATTTCAAAACGGCCATCCCAATGTATTACCCCACTGAAAAAACAATGTCACTATTATTACCGCTGGCCGTGATGGCTGACGAGAGCGTAGACGTGGCTCTTGTCGTCGAAAAATGCAAATCCGGACGGTACCTTGGTCACACGATTTTAACCCTTGATATGGCCTATAGCAACGCACGTTTGATCAGCCGTCCTGATAGTGACTGGCTTAGCATTGAAAACATTGACATAAACCATGTAGGTATAAACCAAACAACACTTTGATCAAACAATATTACAAGATCGCCGAATGTTGTTCCAACATCGGGTGTGGTCGGGTGAAAATATAGTGTTGTAAAAAACAGTAAATTATGCCCTTCGCACCTGGATTTAAACAAAAAAATTCAAGAAGGTGCACGATGAACAAAAACATTAATGCTTTGCCAAAAACAACAAAAACGATCACAGTTATCATTCACACAGATTCAGAATATGAGCTCGAATTAGAGATATGCGAAAACGCGGATGTTCTATCCGCAATTCATAAAGAGCTTGCCAGCGGTAATGATGGTTATTTGATTTCAGGACCGGATTTCAATGATGACTATTATGTTCGATAATCAAAAAACCAAATGAGAAAGTGAGAATCACTGCATGGCAGTAATGATAAGCATCAACCCACCCTATTCGACCATGATTATGAGTGGCCATAAATGGCTAGAATTCAGAAATAAAATTATTAAAACAATACAAGGATATCCCGATGGAACTAGCGTCTATATCTATGAAACAAAAAACAAAAAAGGCTGTGGCCAGATTATTGGTGAAGCAACTATTTTTAACATTTATCAGCTTGGTTATGGCAAACATGATGACACCACTGAGCGCGTCATAGAGCGCTTTAGCGCCATCAAACAACTGTATCTGGACTGGTGCACTAAGTGTAATGTCAAACCAAACATGAACGAAGGCTGGTTCAAATCGAAGCGATTTACAGCCTACAAAAATGAAATCGGCTGGGGCGGCAACTACGCCTTACATCTGGACAATATCATTAAATATGAAACGCCAAAAACTCTTTCTGATTTTGTTAACGCCCGTGGCGAAATGCTTCAGCGACCACCGCAAAACATGTTTAATTGTGAGCTAAATGCAGTAATGAAGGAAGGTCTCCAACATGGAATTTAAAAAAACAACAACTGAAAAATACGCTGTCAGACCAATTGGAAAAATAATGGGTGCAACGTTGGCCAAATTTTTGAAAATCCGTCGCACCTATGATATGACCACTAAAGAGTTCGAAACGTGTTTCATGTGCGACACTGAATTGGATCTTGAAAAAGAGCACAATGGGATCTCAGTCGTTGGCCATGGCAATCTCTTGGTGTGTGATGCATGTTATCAAAAGGTTTTAGATGCCACAATTGAAATAAAAGACAGAAAGGAAAATCCAAATGAATCTAATTGATGATGTTATTTGCCGTGATTTCAGGTGTCCAGACGTCGAATGTCTGCATCACAAAAACATCGTGCGCAACTACACCGATACTTTTTTATTCAAAATGGCACCTAAAAACAGGTTCTATGATTGTAGTATGGATCATTTCAAATGTGCTGGCACCTGGATTGTCGAAAACAAAGAACTCTCCCCGCTTGCTAAAGAATATATTGCACTCAAGGGCATCAAAAATGCCAAGATCCTCAATTTTGCATATGGGGATGATGACGTGCGTATACAAGAATACTTAAGCAATAAGCGAGCTGAAGAAAGAGAAAACGAAAATAGACAAAATCGGCCCGTCACATGAAAAATGAACGTTATTATAAATTCAGAAATATAGCACTATAATAAACACAAATGACAACACTGCTAATATCTCAGAACAATATTAGGACATAAAACGCCGACATGATAACCTGGTTATAGAAGAAGCCATGATTCAGGATTACCTGACAAAAGACACTAATGTTACCGATCTTTTATTAATCGAAACCGTGTTAAAACCGAGATTGACAATCGCTCAACCATCATTAAAAACTGGGACAAAGAAATAGCATATTTGACAATTCAGGTCGCCCTAATCGAAAAAGAATTGTCTGGAAACACCATTAAATAGCCGTTTTCAGTTTTATTGCAACAGATAAGCAAATGTTTAATAACATCTATCAACTTGATTTTAAACCTGGTTGCCAGTCGGGTTGTCTGGATCTTTAAACTGAGCCCATTTGACTTATTGTTAGGCTGTTGCTACCTGATTTATTACCAAATCAAAAAGCCTAAAAATAAATAAAACATGAAAAATAATCATGACACGCGGTTTAAAAATGTAGTAACAAACGACTTTAACACATCAATATAAAGTTGTTTAAAATGAAACTAAACAGCTACGATCAAATGTCATATACTGTTGACTATGCCGCCAGTTTAGTCGACGAACACAAACTTAAATAAAAACAGAAAGAAGGTCACGTCATGTTAGGTAAAACATTAGACGATATGCTGGGACGAAAGATTGATGAATTAATTTTAATCAATAAAAACGATAAACCAGCGAAAATCAAAGACTTATCTGAAATGGGCTACACCGTCGATCACACTGAGTTGACGTACGCTGATTCCAATAATATTATTTTGATATGTTATAAAAACATGTAATCAAAATAAAACACCACTATATGATAGGAAGGAGCTTTCTCATTATGGGCAAAGCTGAAGCAAAAATCGAAGAATATTTAAAAAAAGAAGCTGAAGCATCTGGCTTCCTGTGTTATAAATTTACGGCTCCCGGTCGCACAGGTGTTCCCGATCGCGTTCTGATCGGCTATGGCCAAACGATCTTCGTCGAAACCAAAAGTCCGGTCGGCACCGTTAGGCCCTTGCAAAAAGTTGTCATTAAGGACATGCGTGAACACGGGGCGGCTGTCTATGTTATTGATGACCGAGCACAGGTGCGATCATTGCTACAGCATCTTGTCACGCAAGTCGTCGACATTAAACCCGGGGCCCCTATCGGCATCGTATTTGAATAATTCATAAACACTTCATTAAAATGATATGACATAAAAACACACAACATATTCATGGAAGTCGTGAATTTCCGCTCCGATTTAGATGAAAAAATCAAAAAAAGCACGTCATAGACTACCCCGATCAAATAAACAGAATCTGAAAGGAAAAATAAAAAAATGAAGATTAATACTAACGTAAAAATAATTGCAGTATCTATTGCTATGATAGGAATATTGACGCTCACAGGTTGTGGTAACGAAGCCGATAACGTGTCTTACAACCTGTCGCAAGAATCAGACAATTTCAATGTCGTCAGACAACTGACCGTCGTCAATTGCATTACAGGAGATCTTGTTCTCCAAATGACGGGCAAACTATCGATAACCGCTGACAGAGAAGACAATCAATTGGAAGTAGTTATTGAAAACGATGATGGAACCTATAAGAAAGATATTGTTGGTTTAGCTGATAATGTTCTTTATAATGTTGAAGATGTCAAAGTGACTGATGTTTCAAAATATAAATATAAGTTAAATTTTAATCCTAAAATGTGGGTGCCTATTGAAGCAGGTGTTATTGATTAAACAGTGACCTCATCCAGGCGCTGAAATTAACACATGAGCTGAAAACAAAAGACTTGACACTCAAATCCACAAAGAAAAAGAAACTGAAAACAAGCTGACTGATAAGAATTTAGGTACGACCATCATTAAAACACATTATATCTCAAATAACGGGTGTCAAAACAATCACATTAATTGTTGTCTACCATCATATTGCGCCAATAATCATCAAAAAGTAACAATTATAGCCTGTTTTGACACAACAAGACATCAGACATTCAAAAAAACGCTTATATGCCCCATATGAGCGTTTTTTATCGTCACAGGCATTATATGTCGGGTTGTTCTCCAAAATAGGCTTATTTTTCAAAAAATATTCATTTTTAAAATTTTTGAGCGTATTTTCCGTTCAAATAGAGTGTAGGACAGACAATATAAAAAATCATAATAAAAATTGGCCTAAAATTGTAAAAAAAGCAGCAAAAAATCGTTCATTAAAAAAATTGACCCTAAATGAACGATGTAGTATAATATCTGTGAAAGGTGGCTCTAAAATGAAAATTTATTTTTACATCCGCGTCAGTACCGCTGACCAAAACACAATTAGACAAGAAGTCATGGCAAAAGAACATAGTATTCCGATTGGTAATGTATATATCGAAAAGATGTCTGGAAAAAATGTTACCGACCGACCGGTACTGTTAAACCTGATGGCGGCACTCAAACCCGGCGACAAAGTGATTGTTGAATCGATCAGTCGATTCGCCCGCAACACCGTCGATCTGATAACGCTGGTGGAACAGCTCAATGATAAAGGTGTAAGTTTCACAAGTCTTAAAGAAAATATTGACACGACCACAAGCCAGGGAATTTTCATGATGACCATCTTCGCAGCCGTTGCCCAACTCGAACGAAGCAGCATTAGAGAACGACAGGCTGAAGGAATCAAAATTGCCGTGGCCCAGGGAAAATATAAAGGTCGGACCCCGATTGAATATCCCAAGCAATGGGACAAGTATTATAACATGATCCAGGAAAAACAAATCAGCCATGTTGCCGTTATGAAATTGTTGGATCTCAAAAAGACAACTTTTTATCGACTCTTGCGCGATTATCAGGAAAATAATTAAATAAAGAACAGCACAATTGAAAATTGCAATATTATCATGAATTTTTGTGATAAAATGAGATGAAATGAAATAAAAAAAGAGAAGAGAAGAGACAAAAAATGAAAAAAAAATTAATAGGTTTATTGACGATCACGGTATTACTATCGACACTCACTTTAACAAGTTGTTCCTCCGATAGTAACAAGGGCATTTTAGCTGATGGCGTATTGACCGTCTGTGTTGATGTTGCAGCCAACCCGCACATAGACAACTTTCCAATGGAATTTTATGGTTCTGGGTCGGATAAAAGGACTGACGGCGGAACCATAAAGACGGGTTTTGATATTGATTTTGCAAAAGCTCTAGCAGAAGAATTAGGTGTCGATGTCAAATTTGTAGAAAAAACCTACGCGCGCGATTTTGATAAGTATGATGTTATTATTTCAAATATGAGCATTGCATCAGGGCAAGATAAATTCAATATGAGTAACCCTTATTTTGATAATGGACTTGTTGTTGTGGCAAACAAAAAAAGTGTGCCAATCACAAGTCTCAAAGAGTTGAGCTCCAATGACTACGTTAATGTGAGTGATGCAGCAAAAGAGTCTTTTGCCGAAAATTTAAAAGATTCCATAGGTGCTGATTTTTCAGGGAAAGCTTGGAATGACAGTATTGACGAAATTGCATTATCGTTGAAATCTAAAGAGTGGGATGGTTCCATCACAACATTGAGTGAAGCGATGTACGCTGTTGTCCAAAAGCCTGATGATCTTGTTATTAATGGTTTGGTACATAGTGAACCAATTGGAATTGCATCTCAATTAAACGATAACGCAACGACTGAACTGCTCAACAAAGCAATTGAAACATTGCAAAAAAACGGAAAGATGAAAGAAATTACGACAAAATGGTTTGGTCAAGATCTCACTTATGGCATGAAGACAGAATTGCCTGTAATTAAATAGTAACTGAATCCTAATAGATCAATGCTTTGTCGACTTTAGGCTATTATTAAGAGAGCCATCAAGGTTCTCTTTTTTGATGTTTTTACTGACACAAAATATTTTAAAGAAAGGATATCAAAATGAACAATGCAAATGGTGGATATATAGGATTTAGCAGGAGTGTGCGCAGTGAAGAATCATTGTATAATTTTGAGGTACCGCTGTCACTTCTAAATAAAGACTTGATAGGGCGCTTTATTCTTGAGTATGATCATGATTTCAGATGCAAGCAACTTATGATTTTGCAACAAACACCGATTGTGATCTGGAAATATGTAGCAAAACATAAAATAAACCCAGCATCATGGCACCACACCAGCTCATATTTCAACAAAACGGATCATTATAGCCTGGCCGAAATAGCTCAGGTAATTATTGATGAAACAGATACGCTGGGTAGCGAATATGCGGCGTACTGCCATGCCAGAAAACAACAAAAAAGTTTCAAATATAGTGTCATTCGCGTTGCCGTTTGGGGCGGAAGCCGCAATTACCCACGTATTACGGGGTATACACAAGAATCCGGGATTGTGGTTGATGACTGGCTTTATTATACAGGTGAAACCAACCAAGATGCAACCCATCGATATAAGACCACGGCAAACAGAGTCGATTGGTTAAAAACATTTGATACCTACACGCAACTAACCAAGTCTTTCCCAGAGTACAAAAACACAAAAAAAATGTTTACTTTTTTGATTAGCAAATTAAAATAAGAAAGTTGTGATTAAATATGAATATTGGACGACGCTTAAGTGGCTATTGTGATGATTTTTTCGAATATGGCAATTATTTGCGCGTCATTATTGCTGAAGGTTTTGACTGGATCGTTGTTTGCTGTCCGGAAACAGATGCAAATATCAAAGATTTTGCGTACTTTGCAAATCCTGAAGAAAAGCAAATAATGATTGATAAATGGGAAAATATTGAAAATTAATGGATAAAATTGATTTTATTTGTGCGACAATAGTAATCAATTAATAGTGGATGTTGTTCCAACATCGGGTGAAAAATTGTGAGGGTTTTGCCATGATAAATCATGGTAATAACCCCTTAGAAAAATTTGCATTGTCGGATCGGTAGCTTATAAACACCACTCTTAGCCAATTCAAATTTTGTAGGAACCTTATTGTTATGATAGGGTTCTATTTTCTCTAAACACTTTGTGCAGTAGTAGCAGTGGTTAGCTCGAAAGCCTCATAAGCTTTAGGTCGCGGGTTCGAATCCCGCCTGCGCATCCATTTGTCAAATTTGAGAGTCGTATCAAGATCTTGTGTGAAAAAACTTTGTGTGGTACCCGGGATCGCATTGCGCGATTGCACATTATGGTCACATGAGACACAATACACTCTGGTATAGTCAATTATTTATATTGTCGCTGTCAGGGAAATGTGGGTAATCAATCCCACCCCAATTTTTTATTTAAACATGGTCATTTAAGCTCAGGTGGTAGAGCTGACTCCGAGAGGGGTTGTGCGCAGGTTCAAGACCTGCAATGACCAAAAAAACATGTTTTGGGACGCTGAACCTGATTTATAGTTTAGGTGAACCAGGGTTGATCTCCTGATTTGCACCGAAAGCAGTAGATTGGATAAGCGTCCATTTTAATCATAGCGGTATGGTGTAACGATAACACAACAGGTTTTGATCCTGTTATCCAAGGTTTAACTCCTTGTACCGCTGCCAATAAACGCAAAATCGTTTCACTGAACGATTTTCAACATTGTATTAAATAGTTGGTCGTGATTTGAAAATTAATTACTTTTGAATTGCACAACTTGGGTCGCGCCTGAGTTATTGACCAAAAACAGCGCATCTGCTAGTGTAGACAGCGTTCCTGATTACGCCGTTGTCAAGCATCGGCGTTTTCTGTCCTGAGTATAATGGTTGATGTGCTGTAGCTCAGCGCATTCACAGTTCGATTCTGTAAATGCTCACCAAATTAATTTGATCCTGTTGGTATGAAACACTTCTCATAAGTGAGTAACCTAAGTGCGCATATTCTAAAATCGTGTTGATAGCACTGGCAGGCATCACCCATCCTTGTACTGCATTGGATAGGTGTGTAAGATGATAACGAACCCTTGTGTAAAATAAGGGTTCTATTTTAACAAGATCACTGACAAAATTCATGGATATAGCTCAGATGGCCAGAGCAGCGGTCTCCAACACCGCGTGTCTGAGGTTCGAATCCTCATATCCATGCCAACACCAATAGCAGGCTCAAACCTACCATTGGTGACCACTTGATTCAAATAAAAACTCCCCTGCGGGTCTAATACCAAGCAATTTGAAGGGGGAAGTGAAAGAAAGCTTTAAATCAGACGCTGCACTCAGACATACCATGAAATTTAGCATGGAACGGATCTGGCGAGTATTTCACATTGAGTAAGTTTTCCACGGGTTCTTATTCACCAAAAAACACCCCCTTGACAGTGTTGAAAAGTTTCCGGAGCAAAGGGGCAAAGTGATGAAAATGTTTAATGTAAGTGATCTAAAAAATCATACCACTGCACTGAGTGGTCAACAGCAACACACGTCATCTCACAGCATGAGTTTTGCGGCTAAAAGGGTTCTCATGCAACCTGAATCCATGGTGTAAATAGTAGCACAGGCAAGGCATCAGAAACCTCCTGCATCCAGGTGCAATTCCTGGTGGATTCTTCAAAATATTCTTTATCTGTTCTATTTTATGAGAAACACAACGGGCATCGCATGCAACGAGTTTAGTAATAACTGTATGCGTATTAAACTCACGTCAAAGACCATTGTTTAACAGGCCTCACCCATGATTGGTACAGCTTAATGCGACCAAATCTGTGGATTGGGTGTGTAAGATCACAACGAACCCTTGTGTCAAAATAAGGGTTCTTTTTTTTTTTCATCCAAGCGTTGGTGAGGATACCCCCGTCTTTTAAAGCGGTGGAGGAGTTGCCGTTTATTCTTGTTTTTTTTAATTAATATTTGTTTTTTCACTAATAATATGATATAATATAGTTAGTGAAAGGTTGTGATTTGTATGATAACTATTACTGCTAAATTTCAAATTTT
>Ga0209125_1000559_pt1 | contig 45684 bp, 44 predicted proteins | sample BarGraIncub1131A_FD_184503 | JGI IMG/M metagenome (GOLD analysis project Ga0209125, IMG submission 184503) | Arctic peat soil microbial communities from Barrow, Alaska - Barrow Graham LP Incubations 11-31A (SPAdes) (version 2) | ecosystem: Environmental > Terrestrial > Soil > Wetlands > Peat... | reverse complement strand
TATTTCTTTACCATTAAAACTTTTGTTTACATTTTTAAACTCAATCAAAGTAAAAACCTCCCTTTTTATTACAAAGTAACAACTTAAGTATAACATTGAGTTGTTACTTTGTAAAGAATGTATGAATGAAATTTGACATATTATTCAATTAATGAGTATAAAATGAAAAAACCTCACATCACATTTTGTTACAAATTAGTGAAGTAAGGTTTAGTGATAAATTATTAGTTCCCATAAAGAAAGTTTTTTATCCTATAATAACTACTCTCATCACAAATCACCACAAATATATCTTTATCTTCAAAAGTAGTATGTGGTCCAGGAGAAAGTACTAATTTTCCATTTCGTCTTATGCCAATTACTGTTGCTCCTGTATTTTGCCAAAACTTAGTGCCCGCTATTGTTTTGCCTATTATACACATTTCAGAATGGATTTCAAATTCAAATGGGATAAATGGATTACTATTTTTGAACCTACTAGAATAATCTATTAGCTCATCAATAGAAGAATCTATATTCTTATCTAACTCTTTTTTCTTTTCAAGTAAAAGCACAATATTTTTTTTAATAGAGCTTATAGAATCTATATCTTTAAATTTATCGATAAATTTCAAACAGTTATCTACCGAGTGTATAACTATACCGCTGCCTTTAGTTACTTTAACTATATCCATGTCACTTAGGAGAGTTATAGATCTTCTTATAGTCTCTGGAGAAACATTATATTCACTTGCAAGAGAAGAACGACCATATAGTTTATCGCCTATAGAATAATCCCCGGATAATATTCTATTGGTAATATCAATAGCTATTTTTTTATAAATAGGTTTCATAATTAAGTTATTTGGCATTTTTGGTTTTATCAAAAGTAATATTTAAACTTTTGATAGATTCCCCCTTCCACACTATCATGATTTTTAAAGAATTAATTAAAAATTATTGCTATTTTTAGTTAATTATAAATTATTATGTCAATATTGTATATAGTGGGTTTGTTTAATACTTATAATAATATTTTTGTTTAAGAGTTAAAATATAAATATAAAGATAAAATAATTGATAATTGTGAATACCAATAAACTAATTATGTTATAGAATGAAAATAAGCTAAGGTATCTACTTTGGGCTCTCGAGGTTCGGTTATTTATGTAGAGTTTATATGAAATAACACTGGCTAAAGAAGCAACTAGGGTACCAAGTCCACCTATATTTACTCCTAGTAAAAGTTCCCTCCAGTTTAAAGTGAAGTTCGCCAGGAGTATGGAACAGGGCACATTACTAACAATTTGACTTAGCATTATTGAAGCAAAATAAGTGGTGGTCTTATCTTGCAAAAAACTTTTGGCAAAGTGCTCAATGAAAGGCAAATTTGATAGATTTCCAATAAATATAAAAAAACATACAAAGGTAAGGAGTAGAATGTAATCTACTTTTAATAATAAATTTTTGTTTAATATAATCACTGAAAAGACTGTAATTATAAAGGCGAGCGTATAATTAATAATATTAAATACAGATAATATTATTAATATAAATAAAACTGAAAAAATTAGCACTTTGATTTTGTTTTCAATAATTATAGTTTCTAATTCGAATTTAAGTTTTTTATTTTTCTGAGTATTATTCAAAATGAAGAGCCAAATGATACCCAAAAGCGTAAATGGAAGCATTATTTTAAAGAAGTCAATGGGGTGATTTGGCTCTTAAATTGTAGAAATGAATATTATTACTCTAATATAGAAATAATAAGTTAGAATTTAAAAAATGCTATAGGGAGGTTCAAAATTGAAAAATACATCTTTAAGAATAAAAATATTAAGTGGAATGTTATGTACTGGTTTAGCATTTTCATCAACGGGGATTACTTTTGCCAGCGTTAAAAATAATGATATTACAAGTGATAAGTGCGTTACTAGTATGAATTGCAAATGCCGTGATAATGACAAAAATGCTGATGAATCAAGACATAAAGAAATGAAAATTGCTTTTGAAATTGTAATTAAGGAAAGTGTATCATCAAAGGTTATTACAAAAGCGGAAGGTGATAAGGTTTTAAAGTATGTAAACGCACCTAAGGAAAATTCTGAAAATGCAAAGGGTGGTCTTTTCAAAGACTTGGTAAACCAAGGCATTTTGACTGAAGGAAAATCTGATGCACTTCGGGAAAAAATGTATGTTAAAACCTCAGAGATGCAAACAGTGCAACTAAAAAAGAGTTTAAATATTCTTGTAGGTAAAAAAGTAATAACAATAGATCAAAGTAATAAAGTTCAGATAGTTATAAAGGAAAGGCATGCACAGAGAAAAGAAATGTTTAAGAAAATGAAGAATATGAATGAGGCAGAAAGAAAAGCTTATATGAAGAAAATGGAGAGTACTAAGGTAAGCCCAATGAAGGCTCTTATCGATAATGGTACTTTAACAAAAGAGCAAGAAATTGAAATACAAAAGGTATTACCTCAACATAACCATGGACACCATGGACATCACAATGACAAATAGTAATAAAATGAAATTACCAAAGTGTATAATCAGGCACTTTGGTAATTTTTTATTTTCACCATGTGAACAAAAACAATAGCAAAATATGTTGTTGTTTTTGTTCACATAAATATTTCTTATAGAATATATTATAAATATAGAATATATGTTAGCTATATTCTGTACAAGCCCATTAAACAAATCATTGTAAAATTATAATAAAGGCATTTTATTAATCCGATTTAGAAGAACATATATCGACATATAAACCTTATGTTGAAAATATATTTTGATGATATATGTAGCTATAAACAATATGAATAAACAAATCAGTATTAATAAGTAAATGTCTCATTCTAAAATTATATGTAAAAGGGGTTGTATTAAAAATGGGTGATAAGAATATTAAATGTACTAAAGCTTCATGTGATTTATGTAGCACTGTTAATGCGGATTCAATAGATATAGAAAAACATGGTCTAAGATTATTAACCGTAAGAATAAAGGTAAGAAACGTATGTTTTGACAAAAAAGTAGCTGTTGCAGCTATTATATATGACAACTGTCATAGAATAGTTGCTTTTAGAGGTTTTATTACAATTGTATGCAGAGAAAATGAATGCGGGGAATGTGGTACTATTGAACGAAAATTAGTGTTTATACTTCCTGACGACAGTACATGTGACCCTCTTGAATTAGAAGTTCGTACCGCAGCAAATTATATATACCCATGTGAAGAATTTAATTGTTAGGTTTCTTTTTTCATATACAAAAAAATTAAATATAATAAAGAGTTAATAAAGCAGTAGAATTAACTACTGCTTTATTTATATTTCTAGATATATATATAAAGTACATTAAATATTTAGATAAAGGAAGTGAATAGATTTTGGCAAAGAATGTTTAGGCATTTTTATAGAATATGGGATAAGTTTAGATATAAGTATAAAGACAGATCAGAAATAGTGGCCGCTGCAATATATACTTATAAAGGTGATCGTGGGAAATACAAAAGATATATAACTTGGTTATTTCTACGAATAATCGCATCATCAATAACATCTGAAAATAATTAAAAGAATTCACTTAATTGCAAATTGACTAACACATCAAATGTGTTAGAATAAGAATGTACATAAGTAATAATAAGCTTTTATGAGAGGAGATTTAAATTTATGGCTATTTTAGTTTGTGGTGGAGCGGGTTACATTGGAAGTCATATGGTAGCTGAGCTTTTAGAAAAAGGAGAAGAGGTTGTTGTTTTAGACAATTTCCAAAAGGGTCATCATGATGCATTATTAGGTGGAAAACTTTACATCGGAGATTTAAGAGATGATAATATACTTAATAAAGTTTTTACTGAGAATACAATAGATGCAGTTATAGATTTTGCAGCAGATTCGCTTGTAGGGGAGAGCGTTGTAGAACCCTTAAAGTATTTTGAAAATAATATTGGATCTACTGTAAATTTACTTAAGGCTATGAGAGATCACAAAGTTAAATATATAGTTTTCTCGTCTACTGCAGCAACTTACGGCGAACCGGATAATATTCCTATACTTGAAGATGATAAGACTTTTCCTACGAATCCTTATGGAGAGTCAAAACTTTGCGTTGAGAAAATTTTAAAATGGTGTGATAATGCTTATGGTATAAAATATACTGCTTTAAGATATTTTAATGCAGCAGGTGCACATATTAGCTCGAAAATAGGAGAAGATCATAGACCAGAATCTCATTTGATTCCTATTATCCTTCAAGTAGCACTTGGGCAAAGAGAAAAGATTATGATATTTGGGGATGATTACAAAACAGAGGATGGTACTTGTGTTAGAGATTATGTCCATGTAACTGACCTTGCTAGTGCTCATTTACTTGCAGTAAAAAGGCTTAGACGAGGAGAAGATAGCATAACTTGCAATCTTGGGAATGGACAAGGCGTTTCTGTTCAACAAGTAATTGATGTAACTAGGAAAGTTACTGGAGTTGACATAAAGGCTGAAATGGCTCCAAGGCGAGCAGGAGATCCAGCAGTTCTTATAGCATCCAGCGACAAGGCTAAGAAAATTCTTGGATGGGTTCCTAAGTATGCTTCTCTTGAAACTATTATAGAATCTGCATGGAATTGGCACAAAGATCACCCAGAAGGGTATAAAAAGTAAGAGTTCTCCGACCTGTCTTGCAATAAGAGCTCAGAACGTGAAATTTTATTAAGAAATTCTAATCTTTTTTCGCTTCTTAGTGCAAGACAGTATGGAAAAATATTATATTTAATACTCATTTATTTTCATAAGCATTCAGTGCAACCTTAGCTAATGATGAGGATAATAGTGGTAGTTAATTCTACTGCTTTTTTTATTTTGTGCAGGAGTGGTAACTTCTACAAATAACGAATTTGATACAATTTAGTGATTTATCTTGATTATGGGATTAAAATATATTATTATTAAATTTGCAGATTTAAATCCTAAATAAAAGGTAATGGAGGTAATTGAATGTTTTATAAAAAAAATAGAAAAATAATGTATTTACCACTAATAATTATTGCTCTAATGATATCATTTCTATGTGGTGAAAAATACAGAAATATTACAATAAGTAATAAAAAAATAATGGTACAAAATATAAATTATAACAACATCCTAAAGATAGAGACTATTGCATCAGCTGATAGCAACTTTTTAGGATATGAAGTACAGTTAGATACGACTATAACAAAAAAAATATCTATTTATGTTTATCCATTGACAAAAGATATGTTAGCGGATTTGAATAATAATGCATTAAATATTAATACTATACCATTTAAAACAAGTAACTTAGATGTAGCATTATTAAAACAACAACAGATAAAAGACTTATTAAACTAACTAATATACGTACTATATTAGTTGCTCATCTTATTTTCTCACTCCATTTTTATCAAATAAATTCCTTAAATGAATTTCTGTATATACGACACTTATTAGTAGTGCTATTATCAAACCAAATGTTGATATTTTTCCTGCTAGGATTAGATTATTATTAAATAAATAATTTATTAACATTGAAAATAGTGTAAAAACGATGCCACTAATTACAAACATTATCCCACATAAGCGATTGCCTTCATTCCAAGTATCTTCGCATTTCATAGAGAGAGTTGTTCTATATCCCCAATAATTATTTATATGCTTTGGTGGATAAAATTTTAATATCACACCAATTACAATGATAAGAATTCCAACAAAGTAGCTTTTTGAAATATCCATAATAACACCTCCTCTAATTTTAACATAATACTTCTATCTAATATAATACTACTACTATCTAATATAATACCACTATACTCTATATTTATATGAAGTACAGTTTATTTACTCTATTTCTAAAAATGTAAGAATCTGGCGTATTGCAAGTAATAGAAATCTTAACATAATTTTTACTTAACAAATTCTCTTATATGGTACAATAATCATATTAATAGAAGTATAAATTATATACGAAGGAAGGTAAATGCATAATAAATAATTATGCTCATAGAGGTTCTAGTGCTTATTCATGATGAGTACGTCAACAGAACCACGAGTGGTATGGGACTTGTAAAAGATTTTACATATGATGAATTAAAGAAATTAGATGCAGGCTCTTGGTTTAATAAGAAGTATAGAAGCTCAAGTTGAGGTTATGGAGCTTATGGGCGCAGAGACTTATATTTATATGACAAGCGAAGGTGCAAATATTGTTGCCAGAGTTAATGGATCCTCCTTTGCTAAAGCTGGAGATAAAATTAAAATTGCGTTAGATGTTAGTAAAATTCATATATTTGATAAAGAAACAGAAAACACAATAATATAGTAATAACTAATGTAACATATAAATATTAAAAATTTATTTAAAAAAGTACCTATAGAATAAATATCTATAGGTACTTTTGTATATAAATATATCTATCTTATTATAAATTTTTCTCGTAAGATTCAACCATTTTTTTAACCATTTGACCACCTACAGAACCATTTTGTCTTGAAGTTAAATCTCCATTGTATCCTTCTGTAAGATTTACTCCTACTTCTTTTGCAGCTTCCATTTTAAATTTATTTAATCCAGCCTTAGCCTCGGGAACTAATACTCTGCTTTTTGACATATATTTCACCTCCTTTATTTGATAATATATTTTATTTGTACTATTATGATGTGCATAATTTAAAACAATACTCCTAGTAAGTTATTACTATTTTAATATAATTTATGGGATAAAATAAGGTATTTTATTTAATTATTTTGATAACACTAGATAAACTCCATATTTATCTTTGTATTCTTCGCTTTTATTAGCAAAATCAATAAGAAAAGAACCTTTTATAAAACTAGTTATAGAAATTAGTATAATAAAATTTTTAACGAGTGAATTAAATTTCATAACATTTCTCCTTTCATGATATTACTATATTATTATTTTGCTCAAAAACAAGATTAAAAACCTATTGAAAGATAGGTAAAATGCTAAAATATATACATGGTTAAATTGTTAATTAAAAATGATTGTCAATATAAAATTACATGAAAATCCCAATTTAATTTATGATTATCTACAAATATATTAGATGAAATTGTATATAAATATATAGTTTTGAAATTATGGCAATTGGCTAAAAGGAGAAGCAGATATAAAATATACCGTATAGAGTAGGCTTTAGCCTTCTACTCTATACGGTATATTTTTACTCTTATTTAGGAATTTCAATGTCGGGTGGAATTTCAAGACCTGCCATTTTCATTAAATATAATGCATTTCTGGTTGTAGACACACCAGGACGTAACTTATAGTCAAAATATAATTTATCATCTTTGTAATATTCTTCAAGGTGATAATTTTTAACCCTTTTATTTGTATTTTCTATGTCACCTAGTTCTAAGTCATGTGTGGATACAAAGCCTAATGCGTTTTCAGTGCTAAGTTTCGCAACCAGTATCTTAGCACCTGTATGCCTATCTATTGAGTTAGTACCTTTAAAAATCTCATCTAATAAGAAAAATATTGGAGTTTTATTTGTCGTCGCAGTTACAAGTTTCTTTATTCTTAATAGTTCTGCATAGAAAGATGAAATGTTTTTTTCTAAGTTGTCACTTGTCCTCATGCAGGTGTAAATGTCCATAATTGAGCAGTTAAAAGATTCAGAACATACAGGAGCGCCAGAATAGGCTAAAACTAAGTTAATACCTGTAGTACGAAGCAGTGTGCTTTTGCCAGACATATTAGAGCCTGTTATTAAAAGAACATTTTGTGATTTTTCTATGAGTATATCATTATATACTCTGTTATTTCCAAGTAATGGATGGCCTAAGTTCTTAGCAATGAAAACAGGGGGTCCATCCTGGAATTTTGGCATTGTCCAATCACTATGTTCGTAGGCTATAGTTGATAAACTATTTAAGGCTTCCATTTCACCTATAACCTCTAGCCAAGTTGCTAAAGATGAACCACTTGCTTTTTTAAAGCGTTGCAGATTAATTAAACACTGATAATCCCAAAGTGCAATTACATTTATTGGAAAATAATAAATATTTTTACGATCAGATATTACAGTTACCAAATTTACTAATTTTTTAATCTGAAAAGATGCATTCATTCCGCCTTTGTTTATAAGCTTTTCTTTTAATTTTATTAAATACTCTGAGGTGAATTTTTTCTTTTCTATATGAATAAGGAGTTTGTTATATATGAGAATTGTATCTTTATATTGGTATACAGTGTCTAAATTTCTACTTACTTCTTTATATCCTAATAGGAGTAGTATTATTTGAACAACAATGCCTATAAGGAATAGCCTATATGATACTTGCGAAAAAATAAACGATAACACCAAAAGGAATAAAGTTATTACTGGTAATAATCTTATTACAGTTATTACTAAAGGTTTTAGGAAAAACTCATTTTTATCATCTACCCACTCAAGTAATGCATCTGGGTTGTGATTTTTATTCTCACTAAGTATTGCTTCCGCTGCAAATCGTTGCGTCCACCCAATATTCCTTGCGAGTTCTTTTATTGCATCCTGCCTTTTATGTATTTGCTCGATGTTATATTGAGGTTTTGAGAGAGCATCTTTTAATTTTTGTCTACCAAGATAAGTTATGCAAGTATTTATCCATTGAAAAAGTGAGTTGTCACCAAATATATCTAGGTCTTTTGAGTAACTATGATCCTCATCACTAAAATCTTCACCATTATCGGAAAAGTCCTTCCAATTGTTATTGGTTCGTTTTAGACTATTCTCATTAATTTTACTTAAAATGGCACACCTAGTTTTGTTATGTTTTATTTTGTTATGCTTAATTGCCAAAGTTACGAATGTGATGGTAGTGATAATTAATAAAAAGAGGCTTAAATAATAAGCAGTTCGTAAATAAAAGAAGACTATAAATCCTAAGCCGGATGCGAATACTATTAATCTTAATAAGCTTATAAAACTTATTGCTCCACTTTGTTTTTTTAATAAATTATCGTAATGCTTTTTTCGACTAACATAAGGTGTTTTTTGTGTTTCCATAATACCCTCCTAGATGGTTACTTTATTAAATACATAATACCATATTAAAGGCTTGGTCCGCAATTTTCTATATTAGGTTAATATAACCAAGTCGTATCCTTCCTTCTGAAATGTCGTTAAATAGAAATTATTTGTTAATTATATGATTTGAAGTTCTAAGTTATATTAATTGTGGTAATATGTTAAGTACGGGAATAAAGGAGGAGAAAATGGCTAGAACTAAAAAAAGCAAGTTTAAATTGGTGCCAATTATTTTATTAGTGGCAGTAGCGACTTTTGCGTATATGATATTATATAATGGTGAAGCGGTGGTTAATAAAACAGCTTCAACGAATGTTAAACAGAAACTTACAAATGAAGTGTTAGCGAACATTGGACAATTTGAAATAACTCAGGAGGATATGAATGCAGCAATTAAACTATATTTTAAAAAGCCTATAAGTAAGGGAGATATAACCCTGAAGGAAGTTAATACAAAACTGGAAAATGGTGAAATTTTAATTGAAGTACCTTTCAGTTATAAGACTCTTGATTTATTATTTTCATCAAAGGGTAAAATTGGGCTTTCTAATGGTGAGATTACATATAATGCTGACAATTTTAAACTTGGAAAGCTTCCATTACCTAAAAAATTAGTAATGGCATTAATTTCAAAACAAAGTAATAATGACTTTTATGTTGAGGATAATTTAATAAAGATAAAAACAGAAATACTTCCCTTTAAGATAAACACTCTTGAAATTAATGATAATAAATTAGTTGGAGTTGTTGGACTTAAGGGGTCAAATACATCATCTAGTAATCTAGACAATTTAAGCGAGGGTGAAATAGACAATCAATTAGCTGCAGCAAAACAAAAAATACAAGGTGCTACTGCATATATGAATGTAACTCAAAAAGCACAAGCAAATGTAATTTTAAATAAATTAGAAGCAGTTAGTGGTAAATCTTTAGAAGTAAAAAAACAAGCTCTAAATTATGCTAATAATATAATTAGCAATGTTACTAACTAGACTTCATGTGAGAGCATAAAAACTATCAAAATACATTAGTGGTATTATGATAGTTTTATTTTTAAAATATGGGGGATGATGTAGAATTGAAAATAACTATAACAGGAGGCCTATATTCAGGTAAGAGCTGCGTTGCAAAGGTTATAAGTGAGACAATGGATTATACTTATTTCAGTGTGGGTGAATTACAAAGGAAGCTTGCGGTAGAAAAAGGTATGTCTATTATGGAATACAATGATTATGTATTCCATAATAATCTAGATTATGAAGTTGACAATAAAACTATTCAAATTGGAAGGGAAAAAGATAATTTTATTTTTGATGCTAGACTTGCGTGGTATTTTATTCCCGATTCTTTTAAGATTTATTTAAAAGTAGAAATAGATATTGCAGCAAAGAGGGCTATGACAAGTGAGAGAGGAAAGTCAGAAAAATATAATTCAAGGCAAGAGGCCAAGCAGAGAATAATTGAAAGAAGAAGATTAGAAATAAGTAGATTTAAGGATATTTATAATATTAATATAGAAAATGATAGTAACTATGATTTAGTTATTGACACTTCACATGTTACTGTAGAAGAAGTAATAGAAAAAATTCTAGAAAAGGTGAGAAGTGTCATTTGAAAATTAAAGAAATGCAAATATGGTTGGAAGTATAGGCATATGCCTATACTTATCTATCACTTAATGGAACATAAGTACTATCTCCCCCAACACATTTATACGCAGGTCTAATAATTTTGCCATTGTTAATTATTTCCTCTAACCTGTGAGCGCTCCAACCAGATATTCTTGCTATAGCAAAAATAGGAGTGTACATCTCAACGGGTATACAAAGCATCCTATATACAAAGCCTGAGTAGAAGTCAACGTTTGCACTTACGCCTTTGTAGATCTTTCGTACATTAGCAATTACTTTAGGTGAGAGTTCTTCTACTTTTGCATAAAGATTATATTCATCTTCTAATCCTTTTTCTTTTGCAAGTCTTGCAACGTACTTTTTAAAAATAACGGCTCTTGGGTCAGATATAGAATAAATGGCATGACCTATTCCATAAATTAGGCCAGATTTATCAAAGGCTTCTTTATTAAGTATTTTTGAAAGATATTTCTCAATTTCCACATCATCTGTCCAATCACTAAGGTGCTCCTTCATATCTTCAAACATTTGAACAACCTTTATGTTTGCACCCCCATGTCTTGGACCTTTTAAAGAACCTAGCGCGGCGGCTATTACTGAATAAGTGTCAGATCCTGCGGAGGTTACTACATGTGTAACAAAGGTGGAGTTATTACCACCACCATGCTCTGCGTGAAGTACTAGGGCGAGGTCAAGTAGTATAGCTTCAAGTTTTGTGTATTTACTATCGCCACGAAGCATGTATAGCATATTTTCAGCAGTACTTAAATTCGGGCATGGACTACGAATAAGTAAACTGTTATTGTTGTGGTAATGTGATAGAGCATGATAACCATAAACTGCTATAAGTGGGAAACAGGCAATTAGTCTCATGCATTGCTCTAAAACATTACTTGCAGAAGTATCTTCAGCTTTATCATCTATGCTATAAAGTGCGAGTATACTCCTTGCTATTGAGTTCATTATGTTTTTACTGGGCATTTTTAATATCATATCTCGTACGAAATCTTCAGGAAGATTTCTGTATTTAGAGAGTAAATCTATAAAATTTTCAAGTTCTTCTTTATTTGGAAGAGTACCAAAAAGTAACAAATAGCTGGTTTCTTCAAATCCCAATCGACCATCTTTAAGAAAACCATCTACTAAATTTTCAATGTTAATGCCTCTATACTTCAAAGAACCTGCAACGGGTATCCGTTTATCATTTTTAACGATAAAAGAATTCACTTCACTAATTTCCGTTAATCCTACAAGCACTCCACGACCATCAAGATCTCTAAGCCCCCTTTTAACTTCATATTTAGGGTATAACTCTGGATCTATAAAACTACGTAATTTTTCAGGCATTGCATTTTTAAATTCTTTCAATTCTTTCAATTTTTTGTTATTCATAATATCACACCTCACATAATAAGTTCTAATAATATATATTTATAGAATATATAACAGTCTATAGATATATATTATTACGTTTTTATTTTCAGGATCTTCATTCCAATTAAGACCATTTGATATTCATTAATACTAGCTTACACTAAATTGCGCGGTAATACATAAAATGAAGCAAATTTATATCCATTATAGGGATTACTTTTACTTATTTGATGTATATAGATACATTTTTAATATGCTCCGAATATGTTTTAGAAAATACATGCTCATTAGTTTTACTATTTAATACATAAAAAAGATAATCAGTAATCGCTGGGTGGAGAGCAGCATCTATTGACTTAGTTCCGGGATTACATATTGGTGATGGTGGCAGTCCTTTATTTAAGTAAGTATTATATGGGGACTTTACAGTTAAGTCTTTATTGTAGAGCTTGTCCTTATGTCCGACAATATAAAGGATTGTTGCATCTATTTGCAAGGGCATTTTGTTATTCAATCTATTGTAAATAACACTTGCTATCTTTGACCTGTCTACATCTTTTTTTGCTTCTTTCTCTATTAGAGAAGATGTTGTTATAATATTTCTTATATTTAGTTCATTTTTAGTTATGTAAGTTTCATTAGGTTTCATATTTATTTCAAAAGTTTTAAGCATTTTATTTATAATTGTTTTACTTGATGCATCCCTTTGAAAAGAATATGTGGCAGGATATAGGAAACCATCTAACTCATGCTTATCATTTGGTAATCCTTTTAAGAACCAGTAATTGTTATCTGTCCAGTTTTCCACTTGATTTGTAAAATCATTTTCTGTAACTAATCCTGATTTTTGCAGTGTTTGTCCGATTTCTTCATATGTATATCCTTCAGGTATTGTAACTTTGACTATATCATATTTTTTATATAAAGTTTCGCTTAGTTTAAATATTCCATATGATGTTATAATAAAAATAACAGTTATAAGTATTATTTTTTTAAATTTCATAATAATAAGGTTCATAATCTCCGTAATATTTTGGGCTTATAAGAACCAATTTCAACTCCTTTTTGTTAAATGTGTATTTAGTATATCATAAATGCACACATATAATTACTGAATTTTTTGTAAAAAGATATATATTTACTAAGTATATGAAGTGGTCCATAAGTCAGGAGAACTAAAAATGCACCATGTTTTACGATGGTGCACGTAACTTTATATGTACAAAAAATCTTATTTTATAATCTTAGAATCTAAATTTATAGATATGACCCTGTTTTTGCCAAGAGCTTTTGCTTGGTACATGGCTTCGTCAGCAGATATGAATAAAAAGTCTAAATCTTGAACTGTAGGAGTAATACATGCAACACCTAAGCTTGAGGTAATGGATATTGAATCAGAAGTTCTAATAATTAAAGGATTGTTTTCAATAGCGCTCCTTAAATTCTCTCCAATTTGTTCAGCCTCTTTAAAGGAGGTTCCCGGTAATAATACAATGAATTCTTCACCACCAAAACGACCTAAAATATGATCACTGCCTAAAGTTTCTGAGCAAACTCTAGAAAGACGTTTTAATACTAAGTCACCGGTATGGTGACCTAAGTTGTCATTAATTTTTTTGAAATCATCAATGTCAATCATAATGGATGAAATAGGTTCTGCTAACAATTTGGCTTTATCAAAGCTTATATTTGCTAGCTCAAAAAAACTGCGCCGATTGTACAAATTAGTTAAAGGATCTATGCGAGCTAGCTGTTTTGTTTTGCTATGCAACTTAGCATTCTCAACAGCCATTCCTGCATGGTATGCAAAGGATAAGGCTATGTCACAATGATATCCAGTGTAAATGTTTTTTTGAAGTGAATCTAAAGTTAATATACCAATGATCTTCTTTTTGAAAATTATTGGTATTCCCATCCAGCTTTCAATATTAGGTAGATTTATATAATGAGTAAAACGAGGATCTTGTTTAACATTGGAAACAAACAATGTAGTTTTTGTTTCATAGATTTGTTTAAATAGCCTGTTATTATCTTTATTTATTGAAATTTTATAAATTTCATTCATATTTTTGAATCCATATGCTGCCTTAACATTGAACTGCTTGTTTTCCTCCATAAAAAATGATGCACTGTCGTAGGGCACTAATTCTTTAAGTCCTTTTAATAATTTATCTAAAACTTCATCTAAATTTAAAGTGGAATTTAGTAGAAAGGCTGCTTCGCGAAGTTTTTCAGCTAAAAGATATTGTTCTCTTTCCTCAGATAAATCTTTAACTTTTATGCATGTTTTAGATTCTTTCATTGCTAATACAAAAGCATTTAGGAGAATGAAAATAGAAGATCCTAATAAAGAATAGTCATTAATGTTATTTAGACCGATGTAATGAAGTAAGGACATAACACTTATAGCATTAGTTATTAAGCAACAAATTGTAATGAATAGAAATTTTATGTTTTTGCTACGATATGTCTTTAATATAATAAAAGTAGTATACATAACTATTAATAGAGTAAATATTTGGAATAAAATAAGTATCTTGGATGCAAGTTGTGATGAAATGAAAATGGTTATGATTATAAAGAATAAGCAAAACAACTTTAATATTTTGTTAATAGTATTTGACGAAGTCTTTTTAAAAACTACACATACATAACTTATAATAAAATAAATCGTCGCATAGAAAGTTATATATTCTATTTTAAGAGTTAGGCTATAACTTAACTTATTATATATTGATAAAAAATACTTGTCACCAACAATTAATGGTCTTAAAGATAAAAGTATACTGAGTACGCCAAAATAGAATTTGGAGAAATCATAGCTTCTAAAAATGTACAACCAAATGTGGTATAAGCCTATTATAAATAGTACTCCAAAGCAAAAAAAGTTAATTGCAATTGAAGCCTCTTTTTTGTTCATTATTTGTTCCACGGTTCCTAAATAAATTTCGTCCTTTGTTCCACCATCGCGAAAGTTATGATTTGATACTTGAAGGAGTAAATTAACTTCTCCATTTTTACTGATAAAGTAATTTGTAATAGGAGCAGATTTTGGGAGCTCTGTAGAACTTGACGTGCCGACGATACCATTAGATGAGAAGAGGTTGCCATTTACCCATAGTTTATATGAAGATAACATTGAAGGTACACTCATACCTAAAAGAGTGTTATCATATTTTGAATTTAATTTTATGCTTAAGCTATATGTAGCATATCCGTTAGCATTGTAATTCTTATTATATTTATTCCAAGCCAGTGGCATATTTATATATGAATGAGTATAAGGGTTTTTAGTGAAATCTTTTGGAGATAGTAATTGATTCCAGTAAAATTTCCATTGACCCGAAAGAGAAGTATATCCATTTTTATTGAAATCCCAATTTGAAAGTTGTAATATACCTTTTTCAGCATTAACAGGTGAAGACGATTTGGGTAGTGTCAATTTATTTAAGGAGAAAGTAATAAATAATAATACTGCTAAAATAATAATTGTTAGTGAAATGTTCAATAGTTTCTCTTTTTTTAGCATTATATTTACGACCCCCTTTATGTTGATCTGCTTAAATTTACATATTATACTATTATATTACCTTAGTACAGTATAAATGTCATTATTTATTTTAAAAGTAACATTATACATACTGTGATGCATAATGTCTATTAGTAACTCAAATTTGTGGAAATATATTTTTAGTATTCCTGTATAAATATTAACTTTATTGAAGAATATAATCAATATCTGCTGTAATACTAGGATCAATTAGACCATCATTTTTCATATCATTTAATATTTTCATAGCAGCTTTATGGCTTAAAGAGGGTCTGTAAGGACGAGTTTCAGTTAGAGCTTGGTAAATATCAAGGCAACCCATAAGTCTAGAATTAAAGTCTAGTTCATCGTGATCCTTTCCATTAGGGTAGCCTTTGCCATCCAATTTTTCATGATGGTTTGAAGCCCATTCTACGATATTCTCAAAGCCTGTAATTTCTTGAAGCGCAACTCTAGTGTAATAGGTATGTTCTTTTATCAGTTCATATTCGTCGTAGGTAAGTTTTCTTTTGGCATCTAATATGGAATTAGGTACTGCCAATTTACCTATATCATGTAAATCTGCTGCAATAATCAATTCATAAGTATCTTCCTCATTATAGCCATAATATTTAGAGAGCTTTGCCACCTTAATAGCCAGTTCACTAGAATGTAATTGAGTATAGGGAGATTTAGAGTCTATTATTGTTGATAAGGTTTTCGTTATGTTCCGTATATCCTTAAATGAGCATTCTACAGCATATAAAGGAATTAAATTTTTTAGGGCTGTTGTAATAAACATTCTTTTTAAATCTAACCAAAAACTTTTATGCTCAGATATATTGAGAAATGCATTAGTTACTTCATCTGAAAATATAATGTTGCGGTTGTCATTTATAAAAGCGAAAATCTTATTTTGGTCTTCTTTATTTATGTTCTCAAAATTAAAGTTAATATCAAGAATATCTGCAAAATGAATTATTTGAGACATTAATGGGATATCATTTCTTTCTATATTAAAATAACCTGAGCCATCATAGTTCTCATGGTGGTATAGTAGTACATTTTTGACAGTGGTATTAAATGGAAAACTACTAATATTATTTTCGCTAGCAACGCAATGTTCTTTTTTTCGCTCTATTAAAGTAAAGTTTTCTAGATTTGATCCTAGCAATTTATCATGTAAGCTTTTTTCACTAACACCATTATCATGTAGAATTGAAAGAGCTGTTAAATCATATAGTTCTTTCTTAGTTAGTCCTAAATTTTCACCGATTTTGTAGCAAATGTACGATACTCTTTTACTATGATTAGTAGTAGCACCAGTAAGGTCAAGCTCCACAAAATCCAAAGCAAAGGATATTGATATTAAAAATTCATTTAAGTTAAATAACATAGTAGCTTCCTCCATATAATTTTATTGATTAGTGTTAAACGATAATATAGTAAAGTAATTATAAGGCAAATACAGATAAAATTAAATACCTTTTGTATTATATTTAAATATTAGAATAAGAAATTAATGTAATCTTTACAAATACTGAAATCCATTACTTAAGAAATCTTATGCTATACTTAGGTTAGAATAAGGAATGTAATTATTTGGAGGTAATGAATGTATAAATTAATAGCAATAGATATGGATGGAACCTTATTGAATGATGATAAGCAAATTTCACCAGGAAATTTTGATGCAATACAGAAAGCAAGCAAAAATGGAGTGAAAGTTGTACTAGCATCAGGAAGACCTCTAGTTGGGTTTAAAAGATACCTAGAAGAGCTTAACTTAGTTTCGCAAGATAATTATGCAGTAGCTTTTAACGGAGCGCTTGTTCAAAGCTCTGAGGGAAATGAGATAATATCTAAAACAACATTAACTCTAGAGGATTATAAATATTTGTATAGCTTAAGCAAAAGGCTAAAGGTTAATATACATGCATTAACAGAAGGTTCTGTAATTTCTCCTAAAGACACTAAATATACACGGCATGAAGCAGAGATGAATCATATTCCTAATGATATAATTCCTGTGGACGAGGTATTAGGTGATACTATTATAGTAAAGGTGATGTTTGTGGACGAGCCCCAAATTATAGAAGCAATAATGGATCAAATTCCTGAAGAAGTAAGGATAAAATACACAGTAGTTAGAAGTGCACCTTTCTTCTTGGAGTTTCTTCATAAATCGGTTAATAAAGGTGCAGGGGTAGCTGCCCTTGCAGAAAAATTAAATATTAAACAAGAAGAAGTTATTTGTATAGGAGATGCAGGTAATGATATTCACATGATTAAATATGCCGGACTCGGAGTTGCTATGGGGAATGCATTTCCAGAGGTTAAAAAAGCTGCTAATTTTATAACTAAAACTAATGATCAGGATGGAGTAGCATATATTATTAATAAATTTATTTTGCAAAGCGAAAAAGAAGTTGCTGTATAATTAATACTGAGCATTTAATTTCATTTTAAGATGATAAATATAGAAAAGCTAGTAATTTTAATCTAATTACTAGCTTTTTATTTTAAAAATTACTTATAATTTAAGTTAATCCATTCATTTCATCCCGTCTATTTTGCTGCTTTTCTTCCATATTTTCTAGGGCTTGAGGATTCATATGCTCTTTATTATGCTCTATATATCCTTTAGCGAAGGTATAATTTTTTTCTAGGTCTTCTGACTGATCGTAATGTTTTTGTCCTCCACTTACAATTTTATCCTCTAAATTTTCAATGTTATCTTCTCTTGCAACTTGTTTTATTATTGCATTACTTAAATTTTGGGATGTAGCGATATCAGAATGCCTTTCTAAATGCCTTTCTGTTCTTGTATGGTTTTCTATTATATTTTCAAGTGCCTCTATTCTATTTGCTTTTTCTATTTTATAACGATCTTCATTATTATATATATCTCTATTATTAACCATTTAAAGCCCTCCTAATTTTTTTTTATAATTTAATACTTTTATTTTAGGTCTTTTATCATCTTGTAATACTATGAGATGCTTGGAATTTAATATATAAAAAATAATTAAGAGGATATTGTGTATATATTGAATTTTAATGGTAAATTGATTTTTTTATTTTATTGAATAATCTGATATAATACTTATAAGATTACTCACTAAATTGTTAAATAGAAGTTAATTGTTATTTTTGAATAAAAATTTTTAGGAGGGGCGCAATGTCAAAAAAAAGAAAAAAAATATTAGTTTCTGTTTGTGTGTTTGTTATTGGGTTGGCATTATATAGTTCATACTATGCTACAAAAAAACATGAAAAATTACAACAAGCAACGGATGCAAAAAGAATAGAAGAAACTTCAAAAATAAGACAAGACGCGGCTGCAATAACTCAAAAAGATGCGGCTGCAAAAACTCAAAAAGATATAGCTACAAAAACCTTAAATCAAAATTCAGGAAAAGTTGTTGTTATAGACCCAGGACATGCAAGTAGTTCAAGTTTGGTAAAAGAAAAACAAGCCCCCGGTTCAAGTCTAATGAAAGTAATGGAGCCAGGCGGAGCTCAAGGAATTAAGACAAGAACTCCTGAGTATGTGGTTAATATGGAGGTGGCAGTTAAGTTAGAGGGTTTGTTAAAATCGAAAGGATATATCGTAAAAATGACTAAAACTCAAAATAGTAAAATGCTTGGGAATATAGCTAGGGCAGAGGTTGGTAATAGTGCTAATGCAAATTTAGTTATAAGAATTCATGCGGATTCAAATAATGATTCTTCTGTTAATGGAGCATCAATGCTTGTTCCTGCAAAAACTAAAAATACTGCGGCCATATATGAGCAGAGCAAAAAATATGGCCAAATAGTTTTTAATAGTTTAATTAATGGTGTTTTAATGAATAATAGAGGAGTTGTGGAAAGAAGTGACATGACAGGTTTCAATTGGTCTAAGGTTCCTGTTATTTTAGTAGAGATGGGCTTTCAATCTAACGATAAAGAAGACAAATTGCTTACAACCTCATCTTATCAGGATAAGATAGCAAAGGGATTAGCAGATGGAATTGATAAGGCTCTAAAGTAAAGCTCTAAAATAAAGCACAATACCACTTAGATGGTGCTTTATTATCTGTTTTCTACATATATAATTGAAGGGACGGATCTTTCTCCTAAGCTGTCAGATGGGCTGTTTATAACTTCTTCATCGTAATATAACGTAGAAGAAGAACCTCCATCTAAGTTAGTAGCATTATAAGCCCCCAATTTAAATAATTCATTTTGTACTTCTTTTAAGGTTGCTCCTAAACTATTTACCTGTCTACCGTCAATAACTAATAATATTATTGCTCCATCTTTTCTTTGTGCAATAGCTGTTCTACCAGCTATACCCCAGCCACCATCACCCTTATTAATAGTTTTCTGTCCATTAACTATCAATGCTGGTCCAAAGGACACGGCTTCAGTAACTCCAAATGTTTTCATTTGGAAAATGCTATGAGAGCCAACTAATAATTTTCCGGATTTAGTAAATGCTACAATATTTGTTTTTACATTGTTATTTTTTATATCATCAAAAATAGTTTTTCCTTTAGACATTATAATGCCTGTTGGATTTGCACCAGTTCCTGCCCATTTTGAGCCATTAGATACATCTTTAAATGCACCACCATTAATCGCCGCAATGGCATTATTATCTTTCGCAATATCACTAGTTAGTTGACCTTCTTTACCAAGCATACTGCTGTAGCCAACTCTTATGCGAGTTGGATCCTTAATTATTAGAGCATACCCTTTAAATTTATTACCTTTTACATCATACCTTTCAATGTTATTATCACCTATAGATTTTACATTTACGCCATTTAAGTTATCTTGAACTATAGATGATACCTTTTGTTTGTTCATAATTTGATTTATGCTTTCATCCGATAAAAATAATGTAGCAATCCATTGAGTTTTAAGACTAGTCATAGCTGAACTTACTATTGTATTTTTTACATTTTCAAAGGGACCATAATAAACCATAAAGGGGCCCGTAATGGCTGTGAAAATTAATTCAAATATTATAAATAATAAAACAAGTGTTTTTTTAATTCTTATATTCTTTGCACATTTTTTTGCTTTTCTCATATTTTCCATCCTCTTTTCTAGCTATTGGTATGATGCTAACCGTAAATTCATATGGGTAAGTAACCTTATCTCATCCGATGTATATATGGGCTACTAAACTAAATTAATACATTTAATATTTTTAAAGTACATAAAAATTATGCACTAAAATACAGAATTATGCAACTCACTTATAGAAGTGGGAGGCTTTATTTTAAAATGTAGTTAAAACTCTTATTTTCAATTCCATTGTAAAATGATATAATACAAACTGTATTTTATAATGAATACACAATAAATTAAAGTAATGGAGAGATGACCTGTGAACTATAAGAAATTATTTATTCTAATTGTTTTATTGCTAATATTTTCTATGAATTCAAATGTTTTTGCTGTTACAAATGGGGTCACTACTAATTTGCCAACAATTTATGGGAAAGCAGCCATAACTGTAGATGTTGCAACTGGTGAGGTGATTTATGCGAAAAATGTAGATAAGCAAATGTATCCAGCAAGTACAACAAAGATAATGACCGCACTATTGTTTGCTGAAAATAAGGAAAAAACTGACGAAATAAAATATACTCAAAGTGCAAAATCTCAGCCTGCGGATTCATTAAATGATAATTTTCATTCAATCGGACTTGATGAAACTATGTTGGGCTCTGACGTAATGGATGGACTCTTACTGTACTCGGCAAATGACATGGCCTATATGATTGCAGACAACGTTTCAGGAAATGCTACAAACTTTATGAAAATGATGAATGATAAGGCAGCCAAATTGAACATGAGCGGAACTCATTTTGTAACTCCTAACGGGCTTCATCGCATTGATCATTATACTACGCCCTATGATATGAGTATATTAGCTAGAGTCGCATTTTTAAATCCATGGGTAAAAGAGTCGATGAGTAAAAAGCAAAATACTTTATTAACATCAAAAGGTACAACATTTAAAATTAAAAATACCAATAAACTTCTTGGGGTCGATGGTTGTATTGCTGGTAAAACAGGGTATACTTCACTAGCTGGGAGATGTCTTGTAGCCTTCTATGTAAGAAATGGTAGGGAAGTTATGGGGGTTGTTATGGGATCGATTTACGATGCAAACGACAATTATGTTTTCAATGATATGGAAAACATAATTAATTACAGTTACCATATTCAGAAAACAATATTACATGCAAACAATTCAGTTATAAAAACTGAAACAGTAAAATATAAACCTTTCGGATTTTTTGGCCCAGAGGGAACTATTAGTGTACCACTAGTAGCTAAAGAGGATGTTAGCTATTACAACAACGAAGCAAACAAAAAAGCTTTGCAGGAAAAAATAAACTTAACCAGTAATTCAGTGTCTGCTCTTACAGGAAGCAAGAGCATTGGAACCTTGACATTATCTGAAAAAGGGAAAGTAAAAACTTACAATCTTTATTCAAAGGTTACGATAGGAACTTTAGTAAAAAATAATATACCTACATATCTCATGGCTATTGGAATATTAATTTTATTTTTAATAGGAATAGGGTTTATAATAAGAATAATTAATTTAAATAAGAGAAAATTAAGATTAAAAGATGTTATTAATAATAGAAAATTAAATAAATAGAAATAAGCCTGATGATGTCGGGCTTATTATGTGTAACAGTTTAATTTGTGTCACGATTAACTTATTTGTTAATTTTTGAATGTTTTGAATTGGAGTATGGTCAGCAAAATGATATTTTTCATGCTAATAAAAACAAAATTGCATAAATGTAATCATTTTATTTAGCGAATTTATTGAGCAGATAAATTCTAAGGCACAGACTCTTATATAATATTGTAATCGTTTAAATAAGGGCTACACTCTAAAATAATATAAAGTATATAGTAACCTAAATGATTATATTTATGGGGCAAAGATTTTTTAGTGTATGAAATATCACCTTGCTTAATATACCCATATATATCTATTCTGTAAAAGGCAATAAATACCCTTTATTTGTCGAATAATAATAAATTTATTTTATAAGTTAACATAACCATTATCATATGAAAAGTGAAATTGTTGTATTTTTATTTGTTCCTTATTTTGTAAAATATAAAATTTTGTTGTAAAACTTCAAATTTGGGAGGAAATTGTAGCATTTAAGTTCTTATTATTAAAGATGGGTAAAATCGCTAATATATATTACTTTTGAATATTGAGAATATTAAATATAATGATATTATCTTTTGTTCATATCATCAATTATTATTTTAATTTTTTTAATATTATAATAAGAAAGTGGACAAGTTATAAAGAGGAGTGTTTATTTATGCAACAGGATTTATTTAAAAAAAAGTCAATCGATCAATTATTAGCGCAGTCTAGGGGGGAAGGAAAGGGAAAATCATTAAAAAAGGTGTTAGGTGCCTTTGAGCTTACTATGCTTGGAATTGGTGCTATAATCGGAACTGGTATATTCGTACTTACCGGTATAGCAGCAGCTAATTACTCAGGACCAGCACTTATAATATCATTTATGATTTCAGGTGCAGCTTGTGCTTTTGCAGGTTTATGCTATGCAGAATTAGCAGCAATGGTTCCTGTCGCGGGTAGTGCATATACCTATGGGTATGTAGCACTTGGAGAAATTTGGGCATGGATTATAGGTTGGGACTTATTACTTGAATATGCCGTCTGTATAGCAGCTGTTGCTATAGGTTGGTCTGGATACATGGTAAGTCTTTTTGAATCGGTAGGAATTCACCTTCCAGCAGCATTAGTAAATGCTCCCGGAGTTCAAGGTGGAGTAATAAACCTTCCTGCAATGTTAATCATAGCAGCAATTACTGCACTTTTAATAAGGGGAGTTAGTGAAAGTGCTAAGTTTAATAATGTAATTGTTGGTATAAAACTTGTTGTTATTTTATTATTTATATGCATAGGCGTGTTCCATGTTCATCCTTCAAACTGGACTCCATTTATGCCATATGGTTGGAATGGCGTATTCAAGGGTGCAGCTATAATATTCTTTGCATACATTGGATTTGACGCAGTTTCAACAGCAGCTGAAGAAGTAAAAAACCCACAAAGGGATTTGCCAATAGGAATTATAACATCACTTGTTATTTGTACAATACTTTATATAGTTGTATCAGCTATTCTTACAGGTATGGTACCTTATTTACAGTTTAAAGAAACAGCGGCTCCAGTTGCATTTGCACTTCAAAAAATAGGATTAAACTGGGGTTCTGCACTAGTATCAATCGGGGCAATTTGCGGTATAACATCAGTTCTTTTAGTAATGATGTTTGGGCAAACTAGAATATTGTTTGCAATGTCAAGAGATGGTCTTCTTCCAAAGGTTTTTGGTGAAGTACACCCTAAATTTGGAACACCAGCAAAGAGTACAGTATTAGTTGGTATAGTTACTGCGATAACTGCTGGATTCACTCCAATTGGTGTAGTTGCGGAATTAACTAATATAGGAACACTTGCAGCTTTTATTATAGTTGCGGTTTCAATTATAGTTTTGAGAAAGACAAGACCAGATATTAAGAGAGATTTCAAAGTGCCTTTTTCACCAGTTGTACCTATTCTCGCAGTTTTATTCTGTGGATTCCTAATTACAAAACTACCAATGATAACCATGATAAGATTTGTTGTATGGCTTGCAATAGGCGTTGTAGTTTACTTTGTATATAGTAGACATAATAGTGTAATAAGTGCAACTAAAGAATAAATAAATACAACTAAAGAATAAGAAAGACAACGGAGGGCAAAAGCCTTACGTTGTCTTTTTTAGGGTTCAAACTTTTCCTTTCATTTGTCATAAGTATTCCCCAAATAAGAACTTCTAGGAATGAAAGGAGCAGATATAGAGTATCAAATTTATTTCTCATTATACCAAGTTCGGCTGATAAAGCAAGAAGAATCAAAAGTAATGTGTTATTACTTAGAATTTGAAAATGTTTTAAATAACCACATGAAATTATTATAATAGAGAGATTCTAGGTAACGAGTATCCTTTTTTATATTGACTATCAATTAATATATTATTACAATAGAAAGATACTGAAACTCCCACGCCTAAAGAGAGTGGGCTTTCCGCATAAATTATTGTAATAAATAATAAGAAAGAGAGGTGAAATATTATGAAGTTAACCAGAACGTTTTTACTTGGGTTAAAAGAAGTACCAAACTCTTTCTATTATGCTTTAAGGATTGAATTTCTGTTTCATTCTAATAAATTAGAGGGTAGTACTTTTAATCGAGATGCATTAAATCAGTTGGCAGATAAAAACATAGTTTCTGGTATCCATACCTTAGATGATGTTATTGAAACTAGAAACTCCTTAGATGTCTTTGATTTTATAATTGAAACATTAGATGAACCACTATCTTTACAGTTAATTAGAGAATATCATCAATTATTAAAAGATGGTACTTCTGATGATAAAAAGGGATTTTCAGGTAGATTTAAAAAAATTCCTAACATGCTTAGTGGATTAGATGAAATAAAACTCGCAGAACCACATGAAGTTGAACCTTTATTATTAGGACTTATAGAGCTTTATAATAATAAAAAGGTTACAAGTATTAATTTAGATGTATTATCTTACTTTCATAGTAATTTTGAAAAAATACATCCGTTCCAAGATGGTAATGGTAGAATCGGAAGATTTCTTTTACTTAAGCAATGTCTAGAAAATAATATTGATTTAATAGCTATTGATGAAAAATACAATAAAGAATATAGGGATGCTCTATATGAATCTCAATTAAACGAAAATTATAATAAGCTTATTGAGATTTTTAAAAAATGTCAAAATTATATAAAATCAAAAGAAGATATTATCTTTTCAAGTAATGAGGCATTAAAAAATGCATAAGAATAGTGTGTATTCTCAATTAGATACCTGAGGATATAGGCTAATATAGCTATATAACAAATGGCGTGAAATGAAGTTTCACGTCATTTTACTATTTTAAAATAATATTTTTAAAGGATTGTAGATCTGTCATATAGAACAGATAAAATGGTAGAATTAAGTAAATTTTTATGTCGTACTCGTAGAATTATGTACAGCAAATGGTTATTATTTTATTGCTGATATTATGCAATAAATATTGCAGCTCCGAAGGAGATGATTTAACTTATAATAAGACTATAGGTGAGTAATGTAGGGAGGAATTAGGATTATGAAAAACGTATTACGAATAGTTAAATATTTAGTATTTATAGGATTTCTTATAATAATTTTTATTGAGGTAGATGTTATTATATTTGGTATTAAATCAAAACCTAGCGAGTCCGATTGTATAATAGTATTAGGATGTCAGGTAAAAGGCATATACCCTAGTCCTTTTTTACAAGCAAGACTTAATGATGGCATAAGGCTTTATAAAGAAGGTTATGGAAAATATATTATAGTTTCTGGTGGAAAAGGGGCTGGAGAGGATATAACAGAAGCTGTGGCTATGAAAAATTTTCTTTTAGACAAAGGAATAGATAAGAATAAAATAGTTATGGAAGATCAATCAAGAAACACCATGGAAAATTTGGACTTTTCTAAAAAAGTAATGGAGGGTAAAGGGTTTAAAACTGCTGTGGTGGTGTCAAATAAATATCATTTAAAAAGGGTATCGCTTATGAGTAAAAGACTAAAAATGAATACTAGTTATTATGGGGTTTTTGTTTCACAATATAGATTCACTGAATATAAGGGATATGTAAGGGAAGTGCTTGGGGTCTTAAAGTTTTTGGTGTTAAAAAAATAATTGGGAGCAACAAAATTTAAACAGTTTGTAGACTCACATACTACTATTGTGTTTACCAGATACATTATGTTATCTATGCAAAGTTTTAACAATGAAGATTTGTGTACTATAGGTGGCTTATATTTTTTATTAAATATGTAACTTCTAAAAAATATATTGTCATGTTATGGGGAAATAAAAACATACTTAAATGTAATATATTGTGGTAAAATCCTATTGTGGATAGAAATTTATTAACAAAATATGTAAATAAATATTTAAATAATAAGTTTAGTAAAGATTTTTGGAAGGTGGGGGGATTACTATGCGTAAGAGTAATATAAAAAACAAAGGTAGACAAGCTATGTTATGGGGATGTTTTTCAATTGTTTGTTTATCATTAATTATAATGTTATTTAGTATTTATTGTATGCGCAAAGTAAATGAAGAATCTGATGTTATTACCAAAAAAATACTCACACGCCAAATATTTTCAATGGAAATTTTAACATCATTAATTAATCAAGAAACAGGAGTAAGGGCTTATATTATTACAGAAAAGAAATCTTTTTTAGAACCATATTATTTAGGAAGTAAAGGAATGCAAGGATATTACAATTTTCTAGATAATTTAAAGTACGTAGGATTAAACAGTAATACTACTAATCGACTTAACCAGCAGATGAAATCTATTCAAACCTTTTATAAAGAACAAATTTCATTAGTCGATAATGGCAACTCATATGAGGCAAAACTAAACTTAGATAAAGGCAAAAAATTGGTTGATGAATTTAAGGTTACTAATAATATTGTACTAAATGAAATTGAATTGAATATAAATAGCTCAAATGAAAAAATTGCCAATACTCATACAATTCATAAATATTTATTATTTTTTTTAGGTATTATACTTATTGTAGGTAATTATATATTTATTAGTTATATTTGGAATAGTATGCATGAAAAAATTAAGAAAAAAAATGAAAAAAATAAAGATCTACAAAAAATACTTACTTCTCAAGAAGAGTATATTGTAAATATATCACATGAACTCAAAACGCCTCTAAATGTCATATTGTCAGCGGCTCAATTATTGGATGTGTATTGCGATAGCGGTTTGTTAGATGAGAAGAAAAATTTAACTGTTATATATATAGACTCAATTAAGCGAAATTCATATAGATTATCTAAACTTATTAATAACATTATTGATTTATCAAAAATTGAATCCGGATTATTTGAATTAACTTTATCAAACAACAATATAGTGAAAGTTGTAGAAGATATGGTGATAGCCGTAACTGAATTTACTAAAAGTAAAGGATTACGTCTTATTTTTGATACTGATATAGAAGAAAAAATTATTACTTGTGATCCACAAAAGATAGATAAGATAGTATTAAATCTTATCTCAAATGCAATAAAATTTTCAAAGGTCGGTGGTGAAATATTTGTAAATATTAAAAATGAGATTGAATTTATCGAGATATCTGTGAAAGATAATGGTATCGGTATTGAAAAAAAGTATCTGAATACAATATTTGACAAATACAATCAGGTAGATAAATCACTATCACGCAAATCAGAAGGTGCAGGTGTAGGATTAAGTTTAGTTAAGTCGATTGTAGAATTAGCTGGTGGTAGTATAAATGTTGAAAGTGAACTTGGGGTAGGAAGTAAATTTATAGTTAAACTTCCTTCTAAAAAAAATCTTCAAGAAAATATTAAATTTAATGATGCAATCAGAAGTGGAAAGGAAAATATCCAAGTAGAGTTTTCTGATGTTTATTAATGATTTACGATAACACCGTAGCTTCGTCTATTTGTTATAAATAGTGATCATATTTTTTCTTTTCATTTGTCATAAGTATTCCCCAAATAAGAACTGGTAGGAATGAAAGGAGTAGATATAGAGTACCAAATTTATTTCCTACTATGCCAAGTTCGGCTGAAAAAGCAAGTAGAATCATCGTGTAACTGATTTTGTAGCTGTGAAAATTGCGGCTTATACTGTTTAATAATTTATATTTTTTCATTGAAATACCTCCATCAAAATTTATTTGTTAGATTTTGAAGTGATTATAGTTTAAAACTCCTTGTTATTATAAATACGTATAGAAATCATTAGAGAAACAGTCTTAATTAGTCATTAAATTTATTCACTATAGAGCAGTTGTAAAATACTTTGGAGATCTTCAAGGGTGAGGTTTATTAGCTTGCTTTCAGTTATAACTTCTACTAATTTTTTTTCTATAGTTGCCAATCTTTTTTCTCTTATTAGGTCTTTATTTTGACCAGAAACATATGAACCTTTTCCAGGGACAGTTTCTATAAAACCTTCCCTTTCTAGTTCTTCGTAGGATCTCTTAGTTGTTATAACACTAATTTGAAGCTCTTTTGCCAAACTTCTTATAGAAGGTAGGGCATCTCCCTGTGTAAGTTCCTCTTTCATAATTGCAGTCTTAATTTGAATTACTATTTGCTGATAAATAGGATCTTGTGATGAATTCGAAATTATAATATTCATGTTTAACTCCTTTGTACCTAGCGTATATATACTATATTATCAGTATATACAATGAGGCATTTAATGTCAATATTATTTTTGAATAAATCTTAAATGATAATAATAAGTAAAAGCACATAAGACCGTAAAGTCCTATGTGCTTTTACTTATTATTAAATCATCTTTTGGGTCGCTGCAATGTCGTTAAATCAAATTTCCTTTTAATACTTCTTCAAGTGTTTTTGATTCTTCGATGTCAGTTATTAAATTAGCGGAGGATTTGTTGTCACCGATTATAATTCCACCGGTTAAAACATTCTCATTGAAGAATAATTTTTTGTATATTTTGTTTTCATCGTCTTTTGCGCTAATTGCTTTAAATTTATCTTTAGATACTTGACCTACAGATAATAGTTCAAGGCCCATTGCGTTAAAGGATACTACTCCAGTTGCATGTACGTAGGCTTTGTTATCTCCTACTGCATTTATGCCTGCAATTTTACCCATGTCTACAGCGGCAGGCCAGTTTCCATATACGATGCCTCCGAATTCTGCAATGTCACCGCATGCATATATGTCTTTAATATTAGTTTCCATATTATCATTTACGAGTATGCCTCTGTTTGTGCTTATATCAGTATTATCAGCTACTGTTTTGTTTGGTGCAATACCTGTTGAGAATAGTACTAACTGCGCATCAATTGATTTTCCGCTTTTAAGCGAAACTGATGTAACATCTTTTTCACCATTTATTTTAATTACCGAGTCTCCTAGTATAACATCGATTTCTTGGTTTTGGACTGCGGTTTTAAGTATAAGGCTGCCTTCATTATCTAATTGTTTACCTAGCAATGCATCACTAAATTCAACTACGGAGACTTTGAGGCCAGCCTTTTTTATTTCATATGCTGCTTCAAGTCCTAAGAGTCCACCGCCTACAATTACTACGTTTTTAGAGGTTTTCATCTTGTTTTTTATATTTTCTAAATCTTTTAAGTCTCTTAAAGTGAATACTCCAGCTTTTTCTATTCCCTCTGTAGGAATCATACGGTTTTGACTTCCATTTGCTATAATTAATTTATCATAACTTATAGAGCTACTATCACCAAGTAATATTTTCTTTTCATTAGTTTTAATACTTTCAACTTGTACACCTAGGGTTAGTGTAATCTTATTGTCAACGTACCATTCTTTTGGAGATAAGTAGAAACTAGCATCTTTAAGGTCTTCACTTATACCATCAGATATGGAAGGTCTGTAATAAGTTAATTGTGATTCATTAGATACCATTTCTATTTCGCATTGTTTATTTCTTTTTCTTATAGCATCAGCTGCATAATATCCAGCAGCACCGTTGCCGATAATCACAAATTTTTCTTTTTTATCCGAACTAAAGTTTATTACATCTTCTGATACCTCAATAAACTGGTCAGCACTTGCACCACAAGCGGGGCATATTTCAGGTGGTCTTGTTCCATCAAATTCTTCTCCGCAAACTACACATTTCCATCTTTTCTGCGTAGAAGGTTTAACAGGGGAGTTTTGTGTTTTGGTTTTCTCAGCTATCTTCTTTGCAAAACTCTCACCAAATTTATAGGCAAAGTCTAAATCATCTTTATTTGGCTTAAAATTAAATTTCATTGAAGGATATAAATCAAGATTAATTTGTTTTAATCTATCTTCTACATTTGGAACACCTTCTCCACTCCAACCATAAGAGCCAAATGCAGAAGCTACTTTTCCACCATGGACTATTGGATTTAAATTTATTAAAACATCCCATATTGGTTTTAAAGCATCCCCATTTATAGTGGGAGTACCAAATATTATTCCCTCAGATTTACCAATACTTGCTAAGATATCATTCATATCATTATGGATAACATCAAACATATTAACTTTATAATTAGAACTGGAATTTATACCTTCTTCTATTTTTTTAGCTATGACTTCAGTATAGCCATAAGCGGATACGTAACATATGGTGACTTCTGCAATGCCTGAAGCTTTTTCTGGAAGGCTCCATTCTTTGTATTGATTTACTATATCCCAAGGATTTTGTCTTAAAATCGGTCCATGTCCTGGACATATTATATCTATTGGAAGGTCTTTAATTTTCTCGATAGCTTTTAATATATAAGGTTTAAAGGGTCCCATAATAGCGTCAAAGTAGTATTTTAAGGCTTCTCTATAATTTTTTTCGCTTTCATTTAAATCATTGAATACTGCTTCACTTGAGTAGTGACTTCCAAAGGAATCACAAGTTATTAATAGCTTATCTTCAACAACATATGTAAAAATTGAATCTGGCCAGTGAAGGAAAGGCGCTGAAATAAAGGATAATGTTTTATTTCCAAGACTTATACTATCGCCATCGCCTACGGTTATGTACTCAAAATCTCTATTTATAATTTGCTTAAGGAATTTAATGGCTGCAGGGGAGCCTACAACTTTAGCATTTTTAGCAATATCTAAAAGCTTTCCTACGTTGCCTGCATGGTCTGGTTCTGTATGATCTACTACTATATAGTCAATGTCCTCTACTTTAATTTGTAAAGATTCTAATCTTTCTAGGTATTCGTCAAAGAATTTCTCTTTTACTGTTTCAAATACTGCAGTTTTCTCACTACCTTTTACTACATAAGAGTTATAAGTAGTACCGAAAGGGGTATACATGATTATATCAAAAATTCTAAGATGAGGGTCGAGTGCACCTACCCAGTATATATCTTTTTTCACTTCTAATGCTTTCATTTATATCTCTCCTTTAATAATTATTTTAAAATAATAGTTATTGTTTAACATTATAGTATAAGAATATTTAGAATGCAACAACAAATTGCCATTTAATTTCAAATTGAACAATTAAATTCAGTTTTATTTTATTAGTTTTTAGTATAGTTTAAATTTATTTAGCCACACTAAATAGAGTGTAATTGAGAATTATTAACCAATTTATTATAGTGGGGAGATAGGTTATGAGTGAGATGGATGGTAAAAATAAAGATTATTTAAATAAGGCTTATAAAAATTTTTCTGAGTTAGTTTATGTTGTGTCTGCAAAAGAGCTTGAGCTTTTTATTATAAAAGGTGAATTTACTAGCTACTTCAATAGTAGGATGAAGAAAATTCTTGCAGAGATTAATGAAGAAAATAATGGAGCTTTAGATGCGGGTGTATTTTTTAATACAAAGGGTGAAATAACTCTTATAGATGCAGAGACGGTAGGTAGATTTATTGAGGATAATTACAGCTTAAAAATGGTGGATTATTACAAAAACACTTCTTTGAATAGAATTATTAGAGAAGTAGTTAATGGAAGTGAAAAATCAAAAGGAGATTTTATTTCAATTTCATATTCTATATTATATGATATAATTAACCAATTATATAAAACAATTAGTTGTAAGAAAACTAGTATGATTATTTATAGAAACAGGTTTGCAATAGATGATTATGGCAAGGACGATTGTACTATGGTTATAGCAATATTATTAATATTGGAAGATTTATGTAAATATATTGGTGTTAATAGATATAAAATGATGAAGGAAATAAAATCAAAAATTTACAAATAGAAGAATAAAATTAAACAATTGGCAAAATGACAAGGTAGATAATAAATATTTTCTATAATATTTTACAAAATAACCATAATTTTAAAGATTATATGCTATTATACTGAGTAATTTCAATTCTACAAAAAAATATACAGTTTTTCATAATAAATATTTAGTTATATTTATTATGATTTCGACAAATTAATTAAGCGAATATTTATATACGTTACTTACTATTTCTTGTTAATGACTTCATTATGGGTGTAAAGGGCTTAAACTGTCAGTTAAAAGAGATAACACATTTAAATGCCACTTCATAAAATGACAGATTTTTTTAAAATGTAATGTTACTATATTATCAAAACACAGTATCGGGGGGGATATATATGGTAGTTATAGAAAACTTATTTAAGAAAGTAATAGATGGCGATGTAAATCATAATTATTTTTATAGACTAGTAAAAAGTCAAATTTCTGTTTCGATGGATGGTGAACTTACTAAGGTGCATGCTTATGGTATCGAAATAGAAATGCAAGACACTGACAATGGCACAGTTGTACGTATACAGAGGGATTGCGTTGAAAATATAAGTCCACAAAGATATAAAGTCAAAAATCTTTTGAAAATGGTGTATGATAACACAGTATCACCTATTCATATGATTGATATATTAGGTGAGTATATTGATGAGTATACTAGTGATTTCGACGAGATGTTAAAAGACATAGTTACTTGTTAGTATTATAGATTTATCTAACATATTGAGGGGCTGCCCATCTTTACGAGGGATTGCTCCTTTTTGTTTTATAATTCAAAACTTTTTATAAACATACAAAGTAGATTTAATTTTTTGAATTATATATTAATACATATAACAAAAACTTTGAAAATAATAAATTAGTGGTTATAATAAAATAAAGTTTTATTTAAATAAAACTATAAATTATTATGATTATATTATATTATTGTATTACAATAGTTTAATAATAAAGTTAAAATTTGCATTTCATTAAATAGAGGATACAAAATTTTAGATCATGGATTAACAAGTGGGAGTGATGGTTATGATTCTCGGTGTAGGTACAGACATAGTTGAAATTAGACGGATAAAAAATGCCATGGAAAGAGGTAATAGATTTTTAGAAAAAATTTTTACAAAAGGTGAATTAGAATATCTAAAAAGTCGAAATTTAAGGGCAGAGTATGTGGCTGGAAGGTTCGCTGCTAAAGAAGCAGTAGCTAAAGCATTAGGGACAGGATTTAGAGGGTTTGATTTTACAGATATCGAAATTGACAGGACAACACTTGGAAAGCCAATTGTTGTCTTAAAAGGGAAAGCAAAGTTAATAGCTAAAAAAGAGGGCCAATATAATATACATCTTAGTATATCTCATGGTGAAGATAGTGCTGTGGCCTATGCTATATTAGAAGTTCATAAAAAAGTTGAAGAAGTCTTCAAACCAACACTCTTAGAACATTTATAATTGTAATTAATTAATTTAGTAATAGTATGAAACCATTAGTAATAGTATTAATAGTATACAGAGTACCTTGCTTGCAACAATTAATAATCATTTAGCATATCTTTAGAAATGCTAGGAGGATAACAATGAAAAAATGTTTACTATTATTTTTAAGTCTTTTACTAATTCTAGGTTCAATGCTACTAATTTCTTGTGATAAAAAGCCCAAGGATACTAATGATATTACAACCTATTTGAAGAATATGGAAAGTTATACTACAGAAATGAATATGGATGTAAAGAATGATAAGCAAATTATTAACTATAAGGCGAAACAATCTTATCTGCAGGGAGGTGGATACAAATTAGAGTTAAACAAAAGCAGAGTGTTTATTTATAAAAATGATAATAAAATTTATGTTAGTGACAAAAACAATGGAACAAAGTATGTACAGAGCAAGGATTTTGATGAGGTGTTTAAACTAAGTTTTATTGGTGAATACATAGGATTATTATATACTAATGAGGAAATAAAATATGTTAGTAAAACTATTAATAATATTGAATACACAGTAATTGATCTTTTAATTCCTGGTAGTAATAAAAACACTACTAAAGCATTACTTTATGTTAATAATAAAAGTATGTTACCAGAGAAAATGATTATTTACGATATTAATGGTAAGGAAAAAATTAATATAACATATACTAATTTTCTTCCTAATGTAAAAGTCGAACCGTCTCTGTTTAAAGTTCAGTAATATGGAATAAGTTGCAATAACAAATGAGGTGAAGATTGTGTTTAGACATTTAAGACCTGTGTGGGCAGAAATTGATTTAGATAAACTAGCTCATAATATGCGTGAAGTTAGAAGGCTTTCAAAAAGCGAGAATATTATTGCTGTTGTAAAGGCAGATGCCTATGGACATGGAGCAGTGGATGTTGCTCCAGTGCTTCTAGAAAACGGTGCCAATATGTTAGCAGTAGCAGTTCAAAGCGAAGCAGTTGAATTAAGGCGTTCAGGTATAGAATGTCCAATAATTATTTTAGGGTTTACTCCGCCAAATTTAATAGATAATTTATTGAAATATAATATTGAACAAACTGTATACTCTTACAAATTTGCAAAAGAATTATCAAAGATGGCTTTAAACGAAAATAAGATGGCCAAAATCCATATCGCACTAGATACAGGTATGGGGAGAATTGGCTATTTACCAAACGATGAGAGTATAGAAGAAGTATACAATATAAGTAAATTACCTAATATAGAAATAGTGGGGATGTTTTGCCACTTTTCTACGGCGGATGAAAAAGATAAGACATATACTTATGAACAAGTTAGAAGGTACGATGATTTTTATGAAAAGTTAAAAGCTAAAAAAGTGTACATAAGAATGAGGCATATTGCCAACAGTGCTGCTATTATAGATTTACCAGAAACTCATTATGAGGCAGTACGACCAGGGATAATAATATATGGTTATTACCCATCTGACGAGGTGAATAAGGAGAAGATAGAGTTATTACCTGTAATGACATTAAAAACAAATGTAGTACACATAAAAACGCTTTCGCCTGGAGAATACGTAAGTTACGGAAGAAAGTATAAAACGGAGAGAGAAACTATTATAGCTACGCTTCCAATTGGATACGCTGATGGGTATACGAGGCTTTTATTTGAAAAAGGAAAGGTGATCTTAAAGGGTAAATTTGCTCCAGTAATAGGTAAGATTTGCATGGATCAATGTATGATTGACGTTACATCAATACATGGAGTAAAAATTGGCGATGAGGTTATACTTATAGGTGAAGATGGAGAAAATAAATTTACGGCAGATATTATAGGTGAACTAATAGGAACTATAAGTTACGAGGTAGTTTGTATGATTGGTAAAAGAGTTCCAAGAGTTTATATTAAAAATGATGAGGTTGTAAAAATAAGAAAGTATGTGTAAGATTCATGCTTTTATATTAAAAAATGCTTTGAATGCGTAGAACTAATTGTTGGAAAAAGGCGAAAATACGAATAATTTCTTTGACAGATTGACATAGGTTGAATTATAATATACTTTGTACATATTGTTGCTTTACTAAAATAGGAGGTATTAATTTTTCTATGTCAACTTCAAAGAAACTAGTAATAAACCTCTCGAAGAAACTTTATATTGAATTTAATAAGGCACTTCAAAAAGATTGTAAAAAAAGAAGTGAATTTATTAGGGAAGCTATAATACTATATATTGAGGAAAAGAAAAAACTCAATTATATGGCTAAAATGAAACAAGGATATTTAGAAATGGCTGAGTTAAATTTGAAAATAGCGAATATAGGTTTTGAGATTGATATCAGAGATTTTAAAGAATACGAAGTTAAGCTTTCGGAGAGTGATTTGTCAAATGACAACAATAGTAAAAAGAGGAGATATATTTTATGCTGATTTGAGTCCGGTTGTAGGCTCGGAACAAGGTGGGATTAGACCAGTAATTATACTTCAAAATGATATTGGTAATAAGTACAGTCCTACTATTATTATTGCAGCTATTACCTCACAGATAAATAAGGCGAAACTCCCTACTCATGTTGAGATTTCTTCAGAAGAGTATGGTCTAAATAAAGATTCTGTAGTTTTGCTCGAGCAGATAAGAACATTAGATAAAAAAAGATTAAAAGAAAAAATTGGTCATATGACTGAGGTCGATATGAAAAAAGTAGATAATGCACTTTTAATTAGTGTTGGTCTATAAAATGGATAAGGGCATTTATTGCCCTTATTTTTATTATATAGATTATCTTATTATAAATAATATTCACGAAAATTTTATATTAAATTTTATTACAAACCTAGTCATTATGTTATAATGTTATTAGTGATTTTACTGTAATGAATTATATAAACAAGGTAAGGAGAGTTGAAAATGATACAATTTAAAAAAGTAACTAAGATTTATGATAATAACGTAATAGCTTTGTCGAATATTGACATTACTATCGAAAAGGGGGAATTTGTATTTCTTGTAGGTTCCAGTGGAGCTGGGAAATCTACTTTTGTTAAGATACTTTTAAAAGAGATTGAGCCAACTATGGGTAATGTTATTATAGACAATCTGGATATAACAAAAATATCAAGAGGGAAAATACCTTATTATAGAAGAAAAATCGGAGTGGTTTTTCAGGATTTTAGATTGATTGATACTTTAAATATTTATGAGAATGTTGCGTTTGCACTTAGAGCTACAGAATGTTCTTCAAGAGATATTAGAAAAAAAGTACCTTATGTTTTAGATTTAGTTGGGTTATCCAAAAAACATATGGCTTTTCCTAATGAAATTTCTGGTGGAGAAAGGCAAAGAGTTTCACTTGCAAGGGCTATTGTAAATAGTCCTACCCTGCTAATTGCAGATGAACCAACAGGAAATTTGGACCCTGAAACTGCATTAGGTATTATGGATGTTTTGAGTGATATCAACAAGGCAGGTACTACAGTGATTATGGCAACACATGCAAAAAATATAGTAGACTCTATGAAGAAGAGAGTACTTGCTATAGAAAAAGGTGTTCTAGTGAGAGATGAGCAGAGAGGAAGATACGGTTATGAAGATTAGTACAATTAAATATTTTATTATGGATGCTTTAAAGAGTTTAAAAAGGAATAAAACCGTTAGTATGGCGTCAGTTGCAACGGTTGCAGCTACTCTATTTATATTAGGCGTGTTTTTATTAATTGTTTTTAATGTTAATGCAGGAGTTCAAGAGCTAGGTGCTAAATTAGAGGTAAAGATTTTTCTTAATGATAGTGTATCAATATCAGATAAGTCAGCTATTGAAAGAGCCTTAAACAAAGTTCAAGGTGTTACAGAGGTTAAATTTGAAGATAAGACTGATGCGCTAAACAAAGTAAAACAACAATTTGGATCAGATAGTAAATCCTTAGTACAAGGCTTGGAAAAGTCGAATCCTTTTCCAAATGCATACATAGTAAGTGTAGATAAACCTGAAGTTGTAAGTAGTGTAGTTAAAGCTACCCAAGGACTAAAAGGTATAGATAAAATAAATGATGTTAGAGAAGTTGTTGATAAGATTATAAAGATAACTAATACTCTTAAAATAATAGGGTTTGTATTATTTGTAATTTTAATAAGTGTTTCTTTATTCTTAATAGGGAATACAATTAAGCTTACAGTATACTCTAGAAAAAAAGAAATAGGTATTATGAAGTTTGTTGGGGCTACTGATTGGTTCATAAGATGGCCATTTATTATTGAGGGCATGTTACTGGGCATATCAGGAGCGATTATTTCTACAGGAGTACTATATTATGCTTATAGATTAGTTTTCCTAAAGTATACTAGTGCAATACTCGGAATTACGCTTATGAATCCCCATTTTATACTAAGTACTATTTTATGGCAATTTATGCTAGGTGGCCTAATTATAGGAGCAATAGGAAGTTCTATTTCAATAAGAAAATTCTTAATTGTGTAATATTAAATATGTTTATTTAATATTAGTGTTATAAAATTCTTATATTTACATAATAATATATAAGAGAATTGCAAAGAGGTGTATAAAATGGGAGACGAAAATAAGTTTAAAGTTGTAGAGAATAATAACGTAATGCCTAAATCAAAAAAAAGGAAAATGATTCTGTGGATTATATGTTTGGTGGTGATTACTAATTGTATAACTTTATTTGTAGCAACTCAGATTTCCTTAGGACTACCCAATGGAAGAGTACTAATTGGAAGAGATGCCTATGATCAAGTATTAAAATTCCAAAAACTATTTTTAGTAAGAAATAAGTTATATGAGTACTATGATGGTGCAATTAGTGATGATGTTTTAGTAGAAGGGGCTATAAAGGGGATGACTGATTCCCTAAAGGATCCTTATACGGTTTTCATGAACAAAAAAGAGTTTACAGATTTTAATACTCAAACACAAGGAGCTTATACTGGTCTGGGGCTTCAAGTGGGAGTTAAAGATAATAATATAGTTGTAATTGCGTCATTTGATGGATCTCCAGCTAAAAAAGCAGGATTACTTTCTGGGGATGTTATAGAAAAGGTTAATTCAACAGATGTGACTGGGAAAGAGTTAGAAAAGGCTGTTTCAATGATGAAAGGCAAGGAAAATGAGGCAGTTTCCTTAACAATTAATCGAAAAGGAAAAGGTACGTTTGCGGTGAATATGAAACGTGCTAAAATTGATTTGGTAACAGTGAAGGGTGAAATGCTAGCAAATAATGTTGGGTATATTCAACTTACAATGTTTGATGAAAATACCAGCAAAAATTTTAATAAGAAATTAGCAGAATTGCAAAGTAAGGGCATGAAAAGCCTAATAGTTGATATAAGAGGAAATCCAGGTGGGCTTTTAGATCAATGTGTAGATTTAACCTCTAACTTTGTACCTAAAGGAAAAGTAATAGTATATACAATAGATAAGAATAAGAAGAAGACAGAGTATAAATCTAAAGGTGGTCTTGCGGTAGGCATGCCACTAACGATATTAACAGATGCAGGATCAGCTAGTGCTTCGGAAATTTTTGCAGGTGCCATAAGGGATTATAAGAGTGGTACTTTAGTGGGAGAAAAAACCTTCGGTAAAGGTATTGTTCAAACTATGCTTTACGATGCTAGGAATGGGTTTGATGATGGTACTGCATTAAAAGTTACTATATCAAAATATTACACTCCGAATGGAGAAAACATACAACACATTGGAATAAAACCATCAGTTGCGGTTGTTTATCCAACATCGCTTAAGGAAAAAGCATATGATAGAACTACAGATCCACAGTTTAAAAAAGCTTTAGAACTAGCTAAAGATAAAATTAAGTAATAACACAGTGTATAGCTAAACAAACAACAAGTATCTGCCAATAAATTTGGTGGATACTTGATTTTTAACGTATTTACACATAACGGTGGAGTTACATACATGTGGAGTCACATACATGTGGTGGGGCTCACATAGCTATGGGTTCTAAACTATGTGTGGAAAGCAGAGCGTGTTATGGGAGGAGAAGTTTATCCAATGGAGATTGCAATACATACTTTAAAAGCGGTTGCTTATGCAATCGCAGACCCTTCAAATGCGTTTATTTTAATAATGATTGCATTAATTTTTTATAATAAAAACAAGAAAATCGCTACTATGCAGAAAATGATAATGGGAGAAAGCTTAGATTCACCTTTTGAACTAACTATATCTCAGATTGTAATAGGAATTTTTGCTGGGGCCATAGCAAGTCTAATATTTACATTTTCGGGATTGGTTTTTGATGAAAATTCAAATATTTATTTATTGTTTATGGTGTCATTATTTTTTATGGCGTTTAAACCTAGGTTTATTTGTTTTTCTTATTCTGGTGCAGTTTTAGGTATAGCCAGTCTAGCACTTAAATATGCAGCGAGTTTATTAAACATGCCACAATTAAATGTTATAAACATAGATATTCTGACCTTGATGACTTTGATTGGAATATTGCATATTATAGAGGGTAGTTTAGTAATGATAGATGGATCAAGAGGAGCTATACCTGTCTTCACTAACAGAGATAATAAAATTATTGGTGGGTTCGCCTTAAAAAGATATTGGGCATTGCCAATTGCATTGCTTATACTGCTTAGTGCAACTACATCAGATTTAATTGTAGGGCAGAGTATAATGATTCCTAATTGGAGGCATTTAATACAAGGTGATATAGTCAACCGAATTGTTAAAAGCTCAGTTATAGCATCTATTGCGTTGTATGGAGTTATAGGTTATAGCAGTATTACATTTACCAAGAGCAAGAGAAAAAAGACGATTACTTCGGGCGCTTTAATAATAGGGTATGGTTTGATTCTAACAGCCGTATCAAGATTAGCAGTACTTGGGGTAGGTTATCAATTGTTTATTTTAATATTTGCTGCAGGACTTCATGAAGCAATGTTACAACTAGAAAAGCATATTGAACTAACTTTGAAACCTAAATTTGTCAGTAGCGACGATGGTATTATGGTGCTTGCAGTAGCACCTAAATCCCCTGCTTTCGAAATGGGAATTGAAAGTGGAGATTTAATAGTTATGGTTAATGACGAAAAAATAGAGAATGAAGAAGAAATTTTTAATATAATTAAAGGTAATTTTCATTCGCTATCTATTAAGATCAAAAAACCTTCAGGAGATACAAGAAACACTCAATATAGCAATTTAAATGGGAACAGACGATTAGGAATAGTAATTGTACCAAGGGAAGTGCCAAAGGATACAACAATAGTAAAAATGAATGACGAAACATTTAAAGACGTAATGGACAAAATGAAAGGCAAAGATAAGAAATAGACGTTATCACAATCTCCATAGTGATTTGCGCTAAGAGTTTGAATCAGGAAATTTTATTGAAAAATTCTAATCTTTTGAAAATATGAAATTCTCTACCGCTCACACTCGACGTCCTGTCTCGGGTTCGCTAGCCTGACTTCCTGTCAGGCTTACGAGAATTTTATATTTTCAAAAGAAGAATTTCTAAACAAAATTTCAATGTTTCTGCACTTCTTATTGCAAATTACTATGGAGAAATATCATACTTACATTTATCTTATCTTTCACGGTTATAATGAGGTAAAACTCAATAACAAGATATTATGAAGCGAAAGAGATTCTTATATGGAAGAGATGTATGGGTAAAAAGTAAAATAATTAAGAATTGCTAAGGCTTGTTCTAACGCATTTATGCAATATATACTTTTGTTAGCATTCTATAAGAAAAGGGCCTAAATAGAATAACTTATAATCATAACGATGTATTAAAATAAATGGTGAGAAAGTGCCTACGAAATTATGTGGGCACTTTGATTTTTTTTGATTGGACATTATGGGATTAGTAGGGATTTTAGTTTGTTTGAAATTTTGCGGGGTATATTCTAAAAGAATGATAGTGAAATTTATAGCTAATATGAAAATATTTATTATATCTTGTTATAATGGAATAAACAATATAATAAAACATAATAAAACATAATAAAGTGGAGATGATTTTTAAAGATAGGGGGGTTTGGTATGATACATGGACGTAATAGGATATTGTATGGAATTATGATAGTAACTGTGATTATTATGGGATTAGCTTCACGAAAGATGGTTAATATTTTACCGAATCTCTTTAATATATATTTGGGGGATGCTCTGTGGGCATTAATGATTTTTATTGTTTTTGGTTTTATTTTTAGAGAAATTCAAACAAAAACAATTGCATTAATAGGAATATCATTTTGCTATCTTATTGAACTAAGCCAATTGTATCATGCAAATTGGATTGATAATATTAGACAAACAACTTTTGGCGCGTTGGTGTTGGGATCTGTATTTTCATGGAATGATTTGTTAGCTTATGCTATAGGAATTGGGGTGGGTGTAGTTATTGAGGTTTTATTGTGGCATCACTATGAAGTCAATAAAGGTGTATAAAACGCAATTATTTAAAATTATTATTATTATATACATATAAATAACATAACTACATTTATTATGGGAAGATTAATAAATAGGTGATGTTAATGAAAAAAAAAATACTAGCAGTTTTGTTCTTATTTATTATAATATGGCATTCAGCAGCCATTTCTGCTGAAGAATATAATTGTGTTGAAATTTTTGACCCAAAGCAAAACAAAGTAGTAAAAGTAGTTGAGTTGAATGCAAAAATTCATAATATGGTGTCAAGTTGGATAAAGGATGTGGATGGTATCTATGGTAAAAGTAATCCTCTTACCAATGATGGATATGCAATAAGAGTCCCACTATATCCTGCTGTTAAGGTACAGGGGAAGTGGTTAAATGCAATTGTAAATGATGTTTATATAATAATTCCCCAACATGACGCACCATTTTATATGATTTTTGATAATGATGATAAACTGCTTTGCTTCCCATTCAATGGAAATATAAATGATTTATCGAAAGTTTTAGATTTTAAATTGAAAAGTGGATAATATTGTTTTAATAACAGTAAAGGAACATGTTAGTTAGCCTAACATGCTCCTTTAATTTATGCTGAATAAATTTTTTAAAGAAAACTATGTAACATTCTATCTTGGTATAAATATAGTTGCTTCATTATAATTTTATCAGCTTGAGACTGAGTTATAGTTCCATTGCTTACAAGGGATGTTAAAGGATCTATATTATTAATCTTTTTACTATTTAAATATATTAAATTCTCTTGATTAGTAATAGCTTTAGATTTTTGTGTATTTGTTTTTGTTGAACCTTCAGCTTTATTAAGGACAGCTTTAATTTTGTCTGCTTGATTTTGAGTTAGAGTATTGCCAGTTGTAAGGGTTTTTAAATTTGCATCGATATTCTGATCTATTTTAGTCGCTATTTTTTTACATTCATTTGTTAAAGGTGCTTTTCTATTAATGTTTAATGAGTTAGAAGTTGCCGCGAAAGTTGTACTAACAGATGATAAAAGTATTCCGCCTGTTAGTAAGCCTGATAGCATTTTGGTTTTGAAAGATATATTTTTCATTTTAATTTCTCCTCATCATTTATAATATATTTTACTTTTCTATATAATAATCATATCCATTATTAATGTCAAAAAGGTGTCAATATGATGTCTATTTTGTTTATTTTCTGTAAATTAGTAAAATTTGTAATAAGACATTAAACAATGTCTTAAGAATAATAATTATCTAGTACATATTTAGTATTATTGTAAAGTATGCAAAATGCAGTAAATAATTACTAGGAAGAAAATTACCCATAAACTCCTATAGCAGTTCATAATGGTGTTATTATAGTAAGGATGATCTAATAGGTTTATTTTTAAGCCATATTGACATATGAAAAACTTATAGTTAAAATGTATATAACGAACAAACGTTCACATGAAGGAATACAAGGCGGTGATTTTATGTATGAATTTAAGTTGCATTCAAAGTTTAAACCTACTGGAGATCAGCCACAAGCAATTGATAGCCTTGTGCGAGGGATAAATGCGGGCAATAAGTTTCAAACTCTTAAAGGAGTAACTGGTTCAGGTAAAACTTTTACTATGGCGAATATTATTGAGAGAGTTCAAAAGCCAACCTTGGTGCTGGCTCATAATAAAATTTTAGCGGCGCAGCTTTGCTCAGAATTTAGAGAGTTTTTTCCCGATAACTGCGTTGAATATTTTGTGTCATATTATGATTATTATCAGCCTGAGGCTTATGTTGCTCAGACAGATACATTTATAGAAAAAGACTCATCAGTTAATGATGATATTGATAAATTAAGGCATTCAGCTACATCTGCATTACTCGAGCGTAATGATGTTATTGTGGTGGCTTCTGTTTCATGCATATATGGACTTGGTAACCCTGAGGAGTATAAGAAACTTACAGTTTCCCTAAGGGAAGGAATGGAAAAGGATAGAAATGAAGTAATAAGACATTTAGTTGATATACAGTATGAAAGAAATGATATGAATTTTATTCGTGGAACCTTTAGAGTACGTGGTGACACGATTGATATATTTCCAGCATCATCATCCTCTGAAGGAATTAGGGTAGAGTTTTTTGGAGATGAGATAGAAAAAATTAGATCTTTCGATTCACTTACGGGAGAAATTATTGGAACTCGCAAACATGTATCTATTTTTCCAGCTTCTCATTTTGCCACTTCTAAGGATAAATTAGAACTTGGTATTGCTCAAATTGAGGAAGAGCTTGAGGTTCGCTTAAAGGAGCTTATAACGCAAGATAAAGCTTTAGAGGCACAAAGACTTAAGCAGAGAACTAATTATGATATTGAGATGATGCGTGAGGTTGGGTACTGCACTGGTATAGAGAATTATTCTAGAATATTAGATGGTAGGCCTGCAGGAACAGCTCCTCAAACACTTATGCACTATTTTCCAAAAGATTATTTAATGTTTATAGATGAGAGTCATGTAACTCTTCCACAGGTTAGAGCAATGTTTGGTGGAGATAAATCAAGAAAAACCAATCTAATTGAATATGGATTTAGACTTAAGTCAGCATATGATAATAGACCTTTAACATTTGAGGAGTTTGAGGGGAGCATGAATGAAACAGTTTTCGTAAGTGCAACTCCAAGTGTTTATGAGGAAGAGCATAGTGAAAATGTAGCAGAGCAAGTAATAAGACCTACAGGACTATTAGACCCTGAAATAGTTATAAGGCCTGTTAAGGGACAAATAGATGATTTATATTCTAGTATTCAGGACACAATTAAAAGAGGTTTTAGAGTTTTAGTTACAACCCTTACAAAAAAAATGTCAGAGGATTTGACCAAATATTTTAAAGAGATGGATATGAAGATAACTTATCTACATTCAGATATAGATACCATAGAGAGAATGAAAATAATTCAAGATCTTAGGTTAGGTACTTTCGATGTTCTAGTAGGTATAAATCTTTTAAGAGAGGGCTTAGATATTCCGGAGGTAGCTCTTGTTGCAATACTTGATGCTGATAAGGAAGGATTTTTGCGCTCAGAAACCTCATTAATTCAAACAATTGGAAGGGCTGCTAGAAATTCAGAGAGTAAGGTAATAATGTATGCGGACAGAATTACAAAGTCTATGAAAAAGGCCATGGATGAAACTACAAGGCGTAGAGGAATTCAGATGGAATATAATGATGAGCATGGTATTACGCCAACTACTATTGTTAAAGATATTAGAGATGTAATAGGATCTATAACAGTAGCCGAGGATGAAGTTGTGTATGAAACTCTTGAAGCTGCTAAGGAAGCAAATTATGATGAGACTAAAAAGTTAATGGACAAGTATGAAA
>Ga0209125_1000558_pt1 | contig 45779 bp, 36 predicted proteins | sample BarGraIncub1131A_FD_184503 | JGI IMG/M metagenome (GOLD analysis project Ga0209125, IMG submission 184503) | Arctic peat soil microbial communities from Barrow, Alaska - Barrow Graham LP Incubations 11-31A (SPAdes) (version 2) | ecosystem: Environmental > Terrestrial > Soil > Wetlands > Peat... | reverse complement strand
GCGCAAACGCTCGCCGAAACAGCGCAATGCCGCCAATGCCCGCTCCTGCGAAGCCGCATCAAGCAGTTTTTCGGCCGTCAGTCCGGAAGCTAGGCGAACCGGTTCCTTGAGTGAATCGAGGGGGTAAATCTGGTCATCGAGGACACGCCCGACTTGCAAGCGAAAACTGTTGGAGCCGAGGTCGACCGCGGCGATCTGTTCGTAACCCATGCCTGTGTTCTCAGCCTCGAAGCGAATGTTTTGCGGCATTCTAACCGCGTCACACGCTCGGCCCCTTGGATGGGATACCGACGACCTGCTGGCCCTTTTCGCCGACGTTCGGTTGAGAAACAGGGGCATTTACTTCTCGAGCACGTAGGTGCCGGGTGCCGGACCGAGATCGGGCCAGTTCTTGTTGCCCACTTCCGGCGCGTCCACCAGCGGCCCGCACTGCGGCGCCAGCCAGGCCAACCAGTCTTCCCACCAGGTCCCGGTCTTCTTCTCGGCGCGCGCGAACCACTGCTCGAAGTGCTCGTTGCGCTCAGGTTCCGCCACCCAGAAACTGCGCCGGGGCGGATTGACCACCGCGTTGACGACCCCGAAGATGTGTCCCGAGGTGGTCAACACGAAGCGCACCGGCGCCTTGACGTTGACGTACTTGCGGATCCGGTAAGACTGCCGCCAGGGGACGATGTGGTCGTCTTCGGCGCCCACCGCATAGAGCGGCTGCGTGATGCGGTCGAGGTCGATCGCTTCGCCGGCGATGGTCAGCGCATCGCGCTTCATCAGATTGTTGTGCAGATACATCTCGCGTAGGTAGAAAGAGTGCATCGCCGCCGGCATGCGGGTCGTGTCCATATTCCAGAACAGTACGTCGAAAGGCGGCAGCGGCTCACCGAACAGATAACTGTGCTCGAAGTAGTGCCAGATCAGGCTGTTCGAACGCAACAGGCGGAAACTCGAGGCCATATCGTCGCCAGCGAGAAATCCGGTCTTGGCCATCTTCTCTTCGAGGGCGCTGATGGCCCCTTCGTCGATGAAAACGTCGATGTCGCCCGGCTTCGAAAAATCGGTCAGCGTGGTAAACAACGTCCAGTGCGCCACCGGCATCTTCTTTTCGCTGTAGTGACGACTGGCCCAGGCCATGTAGGTCGCCACCAGCGTGCCGCCGATGCAATAACCGGTCAGGCTAACCTGCGTTGAATGACATAGCTGGCGCGCCGTCTGTACGACCTGATCAACGCCTTCCTGCAAATAATCGTCGAAGCGGACGTCGGCCATCTCGGCCGTCGGGTTCTTCCAGCTCGTGATGAACACGCTGTAGCCCTGATCGGTGAGGTACTTCACCAAGCTTCGCCGCGGCGTCAGGTCAAGAACATAGAACTTGTTGATCCACGGGGTGATGATGACGATCGGCGTCTGGTGCACCTGGGCCGTCGTCGGCGTGTAATGGAGCAACTCGACCAGCCGGTTGCGAAACACCACGCGACCGGGCGTAATTGCCAGATCGGTGCCGACCTTGTAGGCGTCCGGCTCGACAATGCGGATGTTCTTCGCCTCCACATCGCGCATGAAATACTTGAAGCCGCTGACCAGACTTTCGCCGTGCGTGTCGACAAATTTGCGCATAGCGACCGGGTTGGTCAGGAAGAAATTGGTCGGCGCCACCGCGTTGAGCCAGGTTCTCACCCAGAACGCCGCCCGCCGGCGTTCCTTGTCGGAGAGACCGGGCGTATCGAAGAGCATGTCCTCGAGCCGGTGCGTGATCGCCAGATACGACTCTTTGATGATGTCCCAAGTTGGCGCGTCGCTCCACACCGGATCGGCGAAGCGTGCATCGTCGGCCTGCGGCGTGACGACATCCGTGCTGGGCAGGCCGAAGGCACGCCGCACGAGGTGAGTTTGCAGCGCCAGCATGTCGCCGGACATGCCGCTGATCGCCCGTGCCAGTTCCTGCGGGTGCATCATCCACGCCGCCTGGGCGTTGAGCAGGGAGGTTGTCACGCCAAAGGGGTCAATCCGCTGCTGCAGCGAAGTCGTCATTCCCTCGATCGTGCTAAGGCCGGTCAGATCGAAACCGGATACGTGTCTTGCCGAAATACCGTTTGTATTCATGGCTTTCTCCGCCAAAAGTTATTCTCCACATATCTTACAGGACGACCGTCTCTCTGTATGTGGGCAAGCCCACATTGGGCCAGCGAAAGCGCTCGCGCACGGCGGCGGCGAACACGGCCGCCGTTTCCGCCTCGCCATGCATGACAAAGGTGTGCTTCGGCGGCGTGCGGAAGGCTCCGAGCCAGCCCAGCAGGGCAGCCTGGTCAGCATGCGCCGAAAGGCCGCCAATGGTGAAAATATCGGCGCGTACCGGTATCTGCTGCCCGAAGATGCGCACCAAGCGTGCGCCATCGACGAGCCGCCGGCCGAGCGTCCCGGCCGCCTGGAAACCGGTAATCAGCACCGAACTCTCGGGACGCGACAGATTGTTCTGCAGGTGATACTTGATCCGACCGGCGTCGCACATGCCGCTTGCCGACAGAATCACGGCACCTTGCCGCAAGTCGTTCAGGCGCATCGACTCCTCGACGTCGGCGACAAACTGAACGCGCAGCTTGTCCGGGTTGCGCTGCTGCCAGGAGATCAGCTCACGCGTCTCGCCGGAAAGCAGTGACTGGTGGCGCAGCGTAATCTCAGTGGCCTTGCTGGCCATCGGCGAATCGACGTAGACCGTGAGCGGCGCAAGCCGGCCATGCCGCACCAGATCGACGAGCACATAGAGCATCTCCTGCGTCCGCCCAACGGCAAAGGCCGGAACAATCACATTGCCGCGCTTCTTGTGCAGCGTGTAATGGAAGGCCTCGACGATTTCATCGAGCGTCGCGTCGAGTTTCTTGTGCAGGCGGTTGCCGTAGGTTGATTCGACGAAGAGAATATCCGCCTCGTTGATCAGGGCCGGGTTGTGCAGAACCGGCCGGTTCGGCTGCCCGAGATCGCCGGAGAAGACCAACTTGCGCGTTCGCCCACCGTCTTCCAGCCACAATTCGATGATCGCCGAGCCGAGAATATGGCCGGCATCCCGCAGACAAAAATGCACGTCAGGATGAGGCGAAAAACGCTCTCCGTAGGACACCGCCCGCAACTGTTTCAGGGAGGTTTCGGCCTGTGTCACCGTATATAAGGGGGTCGGCACGCCGCGCGCCGGCGCTGCCTTGCGATGGCGGTGGCGCAGGATCCACTCGCTTTCTTTCTCCTGGATATGCGCGCTGTCGAGCAGCAAGACCTGCAGCAGATCAATCGTCGCGGGCGTGGTGTAGATCGGTCCCCGGTAGCCGAGCATGCTGAGCCGCGGCAGCAGGCCCGAGTGGTCGATATGGGCGTGCGTAAGCAGTACGAAATCAAGTTGCCGCACGTCGAACGACAGGGCGCGCAAATTCTTCGCATAAGCATCGCCGCCGCCCTGAAACATACCGCAGTCGACCAGGAAGCACGCCGCATCGCTTTCGATCAGGTAGCACGAACCCGTGACTTCGCCGGCGGCGCCAAAAAAAGTAATCTTCATGACGTCTAGTTTCTGCGCGTCGAAGCGGCGGCGTTTTGACTTCGGTCAAGCTTCACGTAGGATTTCAGCCTATAGTCAACGCATTCTATGAAAGGAAGGAATAGCCATGTTCAAGCACATCCTCGTCCCCACTGACGGTTCCGATCTCTCGCAGGAAACGGTCCGCCGCGCGGTCTCCTTCGCCAAGGACGCCGGCGCCCGAATTACTGCCTTCTTCGCCAAACCGGAATATCCGGTGACCTATTACGGCGAAGGCGCCCTGATTGACCCGACGACGCCGGAAAAGTTTGCCGAACTGGCCGAACAGCAGGCACAGCAAACACTGGGGTTTGTCGAAAACCTCTGTCAGGAGGCCGGTGTGGAATGCACCAAGCTATCGCTGACAAGCGACATTCCCTATGAGGCGATCATCAACGCCGCGACCCAATCCGGCTGCGACTTGATTTTCATGGCTTCGCACGGCCGCCGCGGTTTCAGCAGCCTGTTACTCGGCAGCGAAACCAATAAAGTGCTGACGCATTCGAAGATCCCGGTCCTCGTCTACCGCTGAGTTCTCGCGCTGCCCGCACCCACCCGGGCGGCGATCGTTCACGCCACAGCCTTGACCGCAACCTTCAGCAATTCCACGCTGCGCCCCTTGCGCCGATACAGAATCAACGGTGCGCAGCGCTGCTCGTCGTGGTAGATGCCGACACAGTCAAGACACTGAAAGCAATCGTCATAGTCGATCGTGCCGTCGCGTTCGATAGCGTCGTAGGCGCAGCGGTGGCGGCAGGTCTGGCAGGGCTGGCCACATTCAGCCCGGCGCGCCAGCCAGTTGGGCAGGCGCAGCTTGCCGCCGAGCGTCATCGCCGCGCCGAGTGGGCAGACAAAGCGGCAAAAGAACTTGTAATAGACCGTGCTGATCAGCAACAGGATCAGCGCGTAGGCCACAAAAGGCCAGCTGCGCGCAAAGCCGACGGTAATCGCCGTCTTGAAGGGTTCGACCTCGACCAGTTGCTCAGCCAACTGCGGTACCCACAGCGCCGACAGAACGAGTGCGACGAGAATGACGTAGCGCCCCCGCGCAAGTCCCCGCGCCCATTCCGGCGACAGGCGACGCGCAGGCAGGCCGAGCCGGCGCGCCAGCACGGCGACGAATTCCTGCAGGGCCCCGAAGGGACACAACCAGCCGCAGAACGTGCCGCGCCCCCAGACGAAAAAAGTCACCGTGGTAAAGGCGATCAACAGCAGTGCGACCGGATCATAGAGGAAGCTCGCCAGCCCCTGCCCGGCGCGTAGCGCTTTGACGAAACCGGTGATCTGCACGACGGAAAGCTGCCCCTGCGCGTACCAGCCGACGAAGCCGAGCGTGAAGGCAAGAAATGACAGCCGGAAGACACGTAGACGCCGGGCGCTGAGTGCCGCCCAGCGCGGCCGGGCTAGAACAAGGGCAAGCAGAACGAGCGCGGCCGCGATGATCGCCAGATCGCGCGCCCGGTCCTGCCAGGCCAGCAGCCAGTCAGGCAGTGCTTTCGGTGGATAGGCCAGGAGCTCGGCCGGCGCCGTGTAGTCGAGCGTCGCCGTGCGCTGCGTAACGCTCGGCAGGATTGAACCGCGCGCCCGGCTGAAGGTCACCCCAAAACGAAGCGCCTGCGCCGGATCGAGCCCGGACAACGGCGGCACCTGCAGTGCCAATACGCTATTGAACGCCGGGGCGCCAGGCGGCGGCGCCAGATCGAGGTCGAGGTCGCGCGCGTCGTAGGGCGCGTTGTCCTGCGTGAGCGAGACGCGCTGCGGCACGGTGCCGCGCACGAAGTTCTCGTCAATCAGCGGCAACCGGCCGACACTGGCCACCCAGTAGGCCTGCTGGCCGGCTTGCAGGCGCCACCGCAGCGTGGCGTATTTCGCGTCGCCAAGTAGCGCGCGGCCAATGGTCGGCGCGTTGAGGTAGGCGACGTAGAAGTCGATGGCCAGCTCGTCCGGCGCGGCGAGCGAGACCGCGTCTACACCGGCGCCATCGCTGCCAGCGAATAGTTGCTCGACGTCGCGGTTACGCAGGCGCAGTTGCTTGATGTAACCCCTTTTGAGCAACGCGGCGAAGTCGAGCCGTGCAAAAACTTCCTCGCGCGCCTGCGCTACTGGGCCCTGCTGCATCGGGGCGGCGAAGGCGAGTTTGGCGCGGGCGACGGCCAGCGCGGCGCTCAGAACCGTCTGGTTGACGATGCGGATCGACGCGGTCGCCTTGGTCACGCCATCGAGGACGACGCGCTGGCCATCGCCCCGGCCATGTTCGCTGCCGTAGATGCTGGCTACGCTGATCGGCTGCAGCAGGTTCTTGCCCGCGTACTGGCGCACGAAGTCGCGCAGCGGCGCCTCGCCCAGGCCGCCGAGAAAGACGGGCTCGTGCTGGCGCAGTACTTCAACGTCCAGATAGGTCCCCAGGCGATCGATGGCGATCAGTAGGTTGAAGGGCGTGCCCTCAAAACCGGGGATCGGCGCCAGATCGATCGATTCGAAGACATAGGCGAGCGGCCCAGCATCGGGCTCCAGCTCGCTGCTGATCGGCCAGACGGGAATTTCCTGAAGTTTCTCGCCGACATGCAGCGGCGGCGGAAAACGCCGCTCGACGTTGGCCTTGCTGAGCTCGCCAGCCTGTGCCGCCAGTGCCAGGAAGAGCAGGACGCCGCCCAAAGCGCCGAGCAGCCAGCCGTAGCATCCAGTGCGACTCACGCCTCGATCAACCCGGCGCGCATGGCGATGACGGCCAGCTCAGCGGCGTTGCTGGCGTTGAGCTTCTGCTTGATGTGGTAAAGGTGAGTGCCAACGGTGCTGGCGCTGAGGTGGAACTCGCCAGCGATGTCGGTCACCGAGCGGCCGTGAGCGAGCTTGAGGAAGACGGCGAACTCCTTGTCGGTCAGCGTCTGCGCCGGGTGTGCTGTGCCAGAGATCTGTGCCAGCGCAAGCTCCTGCGCGAGCTCTGGGTCGATATAGCGCTGGTTGCCGGCCACCGCGCGCACGCCACGCAGGAACTCGTCGGGCGAACAGCGCTTGCAGAGATAGCCGAGCGCGCCGGCCTCCAGAGCACGCACCGGAATTTGCGCGTCCTGGTGCGCCGAGAGCATCAGGACGCGGGCGTTCGGGTAGCGGGCGCGTAGGCGTTCGAGCGCCGCCAGGCCGCCGATGCCGGGCATCGAGACATCCATGATCAGCAGGTCGGGCACCAGCTCGGCGTACAGGCTCAACGCCTGCTCGCCGGTCGCCGCTTCGCCCACAACGCAGGCACCGGCACCTTCGAGGAGCAGACGAAAACCCAGGCGCACGATGGCATGGTCGTCAGCGAGCAGGATCTTCTGGGCAGTCAACGATGCATTCATTTGGTTTGCTCCAGGGGATTTGTGTGGCGGGCGGGCAGACGGACGCACAGGCGCGTGCCGCCGCCCGCCGCGCGGTCGAATTTCAGTTCGCCGGACAACGCGGCGACGCGTTCGCGCATGCCGGCGAGACCGAGGCCGCTGCCGGCAAACGACGAGCGGGTGGCCGGGCCACGGCCGTTGTCGGTGATGGTCAGCTCGAGCAAGCTTTCACTGCCGTCGAACAAGCGGCGCAGCTGCACGTCGACGCGGCTTGCCGCGGCGTGCCGGGCGACGTTGGTCAAGCCTTCCTGGACGATGCGCAGCAGCGCCGGCACGAGATCGTCGCGCAACGGTTCGGCGCCGGCGGCGAGCGTCGCGCCCAGGGCGATGTCGGGATAGTGTTGCTGCCAGCAGTCGAGATAGCGGCACAGGGTGTCGTCCGCGCTGGCGTTGTCGGTGCGCGCGCGCAGGTGGTGCAGGATGTTGCGCACGCCGTCCTGCATCTGCCCGGTGACGGCGACGATGCTCTGCGCGTGACCATGCAGCGCCGGCTGCTCCGCGGTGCGCTGGGCGACGGCGCCGGCCAGCGCGCGCACGGCGGTGATGCCCTGCGCCAGCTCGTCGTGCAGCTCGCGGGCGATGCTGCGCCGCTCGGCTTCGAGGCGCACTTGCACGCGCTCGCCCAGTTCGCGCTCAGACTCCAGACGCACGTTCTCATTGACCGCCTCGGCCAGACGGTCGGCCATGCCGTTGAAGGCAGCGGCCAGACGGCCGAGCTCGGGCACCGGAAAGACCGGCAGGCGGGTGTCGAAACGGCCGTATCCGGTGTGCTCGAGCGCGGCCATCACCAGACCGAGTGGGCGCAGCGCACGATCGAGGGAGAGGCGCGCGGCGAAGAACAGCGCGATGAGCAGGACGGCGGCCCAACCGGCCATGGCGCACAACTCGTCCCAGGCATCGAGAACGGAACGCGAGGCGTCGGGATGCAAGGTCAGAAGCAGCAGGCCGGCGTCAATGCGGCGCGCGGGGAACTGCGGTTCGACGAGCGTGGCAAACCAGCCGGGTGCGGCGCGCCCCGCTTTGTAGGTCGGCTGCGGCGAGACGTAGTGCTGGCGCCCGCTGGCGTCGGTGACTTCGAGAAAGTTGGCACGAATCCGCCCAACCGCCTGGATATGCGCCAGCAGGCGTTCGCTGCTCCAGGTCGGCGGCTGCGCCCGCGCTTCGCGCGCGGCGACGGCCAGCCACTGCTCGGCGACGCGGCTGGCGGCCTCGACCTCCTCGTGGATCGATTCACGGCTCTGTTTCAGCCACAGGCCGCCAAGCGCCAGTACCAGCACACTGGCGAGTGCCGTCAGAACGAGGCTGATGCGGGTATGCATACTGTGCGTGCAGCGGCGCTTGGCGTTCATGCGCGGCCTTTCAAGGTGAAGTGGATCGGGATGTCGATCACCAGGTCGGGGCCATCGCTCGCCGAATGGATCGCCGGGGGTGGCGGCAGCGGCGTGCCCTGAACCAGCTGTACGGCGTTCTGATCGAGCACGTCGAAACCACTCGACTGCACGACGCGCACGGCGACGATCGTGCCCTTACGCGCCATCTGCACGCGCAGGCGGACTTCGCCCTGCCAGCCGCGCATCTCGGCGACGTGCGGGTAGCGCTGCTGTTCGGCAAGCAGGTTACCGAGCAGGCGGATGTAGCGCGCCATCGCCGCCGTGTCGGCGGTATCAGCCGCCGGGCCAGTTTCCGCCGGGCGCGCAAGTACCGCCGCCGTGCTGCGCTCGGCGGAAGGCGCCAGTTCAAGCGAAGACATTGGCGACGGACGGATGGTGCTGGCGCCGGGTGCCGGCTCGGCGATGGCGACGGCGAGGAGCGTCGTCTTTTGCAGCACTGCTGGCAGGCGTTCCCTGACCACCCGCGCGGCGACGCGCGCTGGTGCCTGTGCGCTGTCGAGCGCCGCGCGGGAAAGCACGGCCGGCAAGCGAAAACTCACGCGCAGCGGCAGCCGAGCGCTTTCCGCTACCTGTCGCTGCCCAAGCGGCCCGGCCAGCAGCGCCAGATGGACGACCAGCGACAGACCAAGCGCCCATGCCGGAAGGCGGCGTACGGCGACAAGCGGGAAGTCGACGGCCGGATGCATGAAGGCGTCCTAGTGCCGGCACGGACGCGCTACGGCGCCCTGCCCGGCCGCTGCCCCGGTTGTGCCGGCCAGCAGGGTGGTCAAATTCATGGCTTCTTGTCTCCGTGTGCGGCGCCTGGGGGCACTCTGCCTTTCATCGTCTTGACAGATGGATAGCAAGCCCCGTGCCGACCGGGCTCCGCGCGCTGCCGAGCGTGCGCAGCGCTTGCGGCGAGGATGGCGGCCCGCGCTGCGGATGCCGGCGCTCGCGCTGCTCGCCGGCGATGTGTTGCACTTTGGAGCAGGTGGTGAGATTTGAAACAGGTGAACGAGGCGAGCCCCCTCCCCGCGAACGCCAATGGCTCCTTGGCCGGGTCGAGGAAACAGCGTCAAGGGCGGCTCACTGGCAAGCTTCAGCGCTCTGGCATGACCCTTGCGCAATGCATCGCCCACGGGGGGTGATCCCGCTTTCTGGCGGACAACTGTTCCGGTTTGGCTATACAACCATGGAGACGACTCGATGAAACAGAGGGACAAACACAATAAGCTGCCGTTCGTACGAGCGCTGGCTACCGCCGCCCTACTCGGCATCGCTGCGCTGGGCAGCGCCCAGGCGAAGGATGTAACCCGCGAAGACATCCTCAACGACGCCAAGACGACCGGCGACGTGGTGAGCTTCGGCCTCGGTACCCAGGGCCAGCGGCATAGCACGCTGACGGCCGTTAATACCAAGACGGTCAAGAACCTGGTTCCCGCATGGTCCATGTCGTTCGGCGGCGAAAAGCAACGCGGCCAGGAATCGCAGCCGCTCGTTCATGACGGAAAGATGTTCGTTACCGCTTCCTACAGCCGCCTCTTCGCCATCGATTCGAAGACCGGCAAGAAATTGTGGAAGTACGAGCATCGCCTGCCAGAAGGCATCATGCCGTGCTGCGACGTGATCAACCGGGGCGCCGCCCTGTACGGCAACCTGGTCATCTTCGGCACGCTCGACGCGCAACTGGTGGCCCTCAACCAGGACACCGGCAAGGTGGTCTGGAAGGAAAAATTGGAAGACTACGCGGCCGGCTATTCCTCGTCGGCGGCGCCGATCATCGCCAAGGGCAAGCTGATCACCGGCGTCTCGGGTGGCGAGTTCGGCATCGTCGGGCGCATCGACGCACGCGACCCGATGACGGGCAAGCTCCTGTGGACGCGCCCGACGGTCGAAGGCCACATGGGATATTCGTTCGACAAGGACGGCAACAAGGTTGAAAACGGCATTTCCGGCACGACCAACGCCAGCTGGCCCGGCGACCTGTGGAAGACCGGCGGCGCGGCGACCTGGAACGGCGCCACCTATGATCCGGAGACTAACCTCATCTTCGCCGGCACCGGCAATCCGGCCCCGTGGAATAGCCATCTGCGTCCGGGCGACAACCTCTTTTCTTGCTCGACCGTCGCCATCGACGCCGACACCGGCAAGATCGTCTGGCACTACCAGAACACGCCGCACGACGGCTGGGATTATGACGGCGTAAACGAATTCGTCTCCTTCGACTACAAGGACCCGAAAACCGGCAAGATCATCAAGGCCGGCGGCAAGGCCGATCGCAACGGTTTCTTCTTTGTGAACGACCGCACCAACGGCAAGCTGCTCAACGCCTTCCCCTTCGTCAAGCAAATCACCTGGGCGAAGAGCATCGACCTGGCCACCGGCCGTCCAGTCTATGTCGACGACAACCGGCCGGGCGACCCGGCGAAGGCTGCCGACGGCAAACAGGGCACGACGGTAACGGCGGCGCCTTCCTTCCTCGGCGGCAAGAACCAGATGCAGATGGCCTACAGTCCGCAGACCGGTCTGTTCTATGTCCCCGCGAATGAGTGGTCGATGGATATTCATAACGAACCCGTCGCCTACAAGAAGGGCGCGGCCTATCTGGGTGCCGGCTTCACCATCAAGGCCACGCATGACGACTACATCGGTGCCTTGCGCGCAATCGATCCGGCTACCGGCAAGATCGTCTGGGAAGCCAAGAACTACGCGCCGCTCTGGGGCGGCGTGCTGACTACCGCGGGCGGCCTGGTCTTCTACGGCACCCCGGAAGGCTTCCTGAAAGCCCTCGACGCCAAGACCGGCAAGGAACTGTGGTCCTTCCAGACGGGCACCGGCATCGTCGCTCCGCCGATCACCTGGGAACAGGATGGCGAGCAATACGTCGGCGTCACCGCCGGCTGGGGCGGCGCCGTGCCGCTGTGGGGGGGCGACGTCGCCAAGCGCGTGAACTTCCTCGAACAGGGCGGCTCGGTGTGGGTGTTCAAGCTGCACAAGTCCTAAGCTGCGTCGGCAGCCCGACGACATTCACGGGGAATGCCGGAATATTTCTACGGTTGCCGGGATAAACGAAAAAGAGGCTGCTTATGAAAGCAGCCCTTTTTCTTTGGATCAATGCCCCGGCAACGGCACGGCGGCGGTTTCGGATTGGCGTGCGCAACAAACTATCGGGGAAACGCGGGCGCGCTTATTCCCGAAACTCCCAGGTGCGCTCGGGGCTCTTGAGGATCAAGCGCAGTAATTTCTCCGCGCGTTCGACCCGCAGTCCTGGGCAAGGCAGGGCGACGGCCACCTCGAAGCGCAGGTTGCCAGTGCCGAGGGTGTAGCCGACATCCAGCCGATCGCTCGTCGGCAAAACTTCGAGATAGCCTTGGCAATGCGGACAAAGCGTCGAGAGCACGCCAAAGCGGGCATCGATCAGCTCCATACCGGCGTCGAGAAGTTCGGTTGCCGTCAGTTGGGCACCGCACAGCGGGCAACTTGAGTCTCTTTTGATCACCGTGCCAACCCCCATGAATCAACTCGTGGACGACCTCAAAATCGATGACGGGGCTTGGCATCAGTTCCAATCCACGCAAAGAGACCTTGGCATGCTGTACAAAAGTATATCGAGCGGCAAATCCAAAAAATATCAGCAAGGGATTAAAAACAGCATAAGAAATTTCCCATAGCCCTATTTGTCTATTGGTGTCGGAACAACGCGCGATTTTGAACCGGTCAGTTCAGGAGCAGAGGCGATGGAAGTAATCAGCAGGCAAAGGGCGACCTTATCACCGGCCTTCGGGCCGTTCCCGGACGTCTTTAACGGCTTCCGTCAGCTTCGAGCATGTCAGCCGGTCCCGGCCGGCCAAACAGATAGCCCTGAAAGGCATGACAGCCCAGACGGGCCAGACCATCGCGCTGCGCGCCTGTCTCCACACCTTCGGCAATGACCGCCAGACCGAGGCTTTCAGCCAGCGCGATGATAGCCTTGGCGACTGCTGCATCGCTCGGGTCAGTGAGCAGATCGCGCACAAACGACTGGTCGATCTTCAGTTGATCGAGTGGCAGGCGTTTGAGCTGGGCGAGCGAGGAATAGCTGGTACCGAAGTCGTCGAGCGCGAAACCGACGCCATGGGCTGTTAGCGCGTTCATCTTGGCGAGGCCCTCTTCCACATCGTTGAGCAATAGGCTCTCGGTCAGTTCCAGCCTGAGTTTACGGGCATCAGCGCCAGTTCTCGCCAGCACCGCCAGCACTTGGTCGACAAAATCCGGCTGATGGAACTGCTTGCGGCTGACGTTGACCGCCAGCGTGAGATTGGCCGTTTCCGCCTTGACGGCCCAACTAACCATCTGACGACAGGCGGTTTCCAGCACCAGCGCACCCAGACGCAGAATCAGACCGCTTTCCTCGGCCAAGGGAAGGAATTCGGCCGGCGGGAGCAGACCGCGTTCCGCGTGCTGCCAGCGCACTAGCGCCTCGGCGCCGATCAGTTGCCCTGTGCTGCCGACCTGACCCTGATAGTGGAGAATGAACTGACCTTCCTGCAAGGCCTCGCGCAATTCGGTCTCCAGCGCGGTACGGGCGCTGACGGCCGCCTGCATCTCCGGATCGTAGAAGCGCAGCGTATTGCGGCCGGCCGCCTTGGACTGGTACATGGCGAGATCGGCTCGTTTGAGCAATTCGACCACCGATTCGCGATGATCGGACAACAGCGTGATACCGATGCTTGGGGAACTACGATACTCGTGGCCGGCCAGATCGTAAGGCATGTTGAAGGCGGCGAGAATCTTTTCACCGACGGTCTCGGCCTGGGTGGCGGCATCCGGGGCATGCGTACTGAGGTCTTCGAGCAACACCACGAATTCGTCCCCGCCCAGGCGTGCCACCGTATCGCCTTCGCGTATGCAGGCAACGAGACGCTGCGCGACCTGCTGCAGCAATAGGTCACCGTGATCATGACCGAGCGTATCGTTGAGGACCTTGAAATTATCCAGATCAATAAAGAGCAAGGCCACTTGGCATTGGCTGCGCACGCTGGCGACCAGCGCCAGTTGAAGACGATCGAGGAGCAGTCGCCGATTGGGCAGACCGGTCAGAACATCATAGAAGGCCAGGGATTTGATTTCGTCCTCGGCTGCTTTGCGATGAGTTATATCGGTCAAGGCACCAATGTAGTGGGTGACCGCGCCCTCGGCATTCGTAACGGCGGTGATGGTCAGCCAGTCGGTGCGCAGCTCGCCACCCTTGCGCCGATCCCAGATTTCCCCCTGCCAACCGCCGGTGCGCCGAATGCTGTCCCACATCGCCGCATAAAAAGCCGCATCGTGTCGCTCGGACTTGAACAGGCGCGGGGTCTGGCCGATGGCCTCACTGGCCGTATAGCCCGTGATTTCGGAAAAAGCGCGGTTGACGCGAAGAATCTTGCTCTCAACGTCGGTAACGAACATGCCCTCCTGTGACTCGAAGGCCACCGCGGCGATGCGCAACTCCGCTTCGGTCTGCTCATGCACGGTGATGTCATGGGCGATGCCGAGTACGCCAATCAGATTTCCCGCCCCGTCGCGCATGGGCGTATTGACCGTTTCGAACAGCCCGCGGTAACCATTGTCGGCAAAAGTGAGCCACTCCTCGTTGCGGCTCGCCACGCCGGAAAGCATGGCCCTCCGATCGTGGCGAAGGAAAGAATCAGCCAGTTCCCGGTCCACGAAATCGTAATCGGTCCGGCCGACGATGTCCGCTTCCCTGGCGCCGTAGCAGCGCTCCACGATCGGATTGCAGAAAAGATAGACGCCTGCGGTGTCCTTCAGCCAGATCAGGTCGGGGATGGTCTTGACCAGGGTATGCAGAAGCGTACGCTCAGCTTCCAGTTGTTCGGTGCGCTGCTTGACCACCCGTCGGAGTTGGGTTGCCCACAGCAACAACAAGGCGCCGAGCAGCGCCGCCGCGACCAGGAGGTAGACGAAATAACGTCCATAGGGAGTCACGTCAAGGCTGGCGCCCATCCATTTGTCGTGCAAAGCCTGCTGCTCGGCCGACGTAAATGCCGAAAATCCGCGCGCCAGCAAAGCCAGCGTCTCGGTGTCCCCCTTCTGCACGGCACGATGAAACTCGCCGGTGTAAAGTCTGAAGGCCTTGTTGAAGTCGCGTTCGACATGGGCCCGGTAGAGCAGATAGTTGGCGGGCGGCTCGTCCAGACAAAATACTCGGACCGTCCCGGCAACAGCTGCCTCGACCAGCGCCTCGTAGTTGGCATACTGCTGTACGCTGCTCACCCCAGCTTCCTGCAACTTCTGGACGCAGGCATCTCCCGCCTTGGCCCCGACCAGGAAACCTCTCAGCTTGTTGAGATCGGTAATACCGCCGATCCCGGCATGAGTGTAGATCGTGACCGGAATCTGCGCGTAAGGCGGCGTGAAATCGAGTGTTCGTTCGCGTTCCGTCGTCCGGAAGATGGTATCAATGACGTTGGCCTGGTGCTTGGTCATCAACGCTTGCGCTAAATCCCAGTCGGACGCCAGTAGGCGGACCGGCACGCCGGTCTTCTTCTCCCATAACCTCCAGCTATCGACCAGATAACCGCTAAGCACGCCACTGGAATCGCGGAAGACATACGGCGGATAGTTGTCGTCCATCACCACGGTCAACGAAGACCTGGTCCCAGCCGGTGCGGTAGTGTCCGCTCCGGCCTGGGCACCGGCGGCTGGCACCACCAAGAGCAGAAAAAAGCCGACAAGGCCCCTCAACGCGATCTTCGTGAGGGTATCCGCGCCAATGCGCTCGCCGTAAGGACGAACACCAGACACTGGGATCAAGCCAGATGGCGAAGCGGGATACGCATCGGTGGCTGTATATGAACGCATTGATTTTGGGCAGAAAAAGATATCGTGTGCGCTCTACTCATACATCGGCAGCATAACGCTTATCGATTCCGACGGTTGAAAAATACGCGATTCGCTCATCCACGGTCCCGGAAAAAAAGAAGCCGGGCATCGACCCGGCTTGCTGTTTTCGGAGAGGGTTCTCGCTTATTTGAGTGAGAGAATCCAGAACACCACCTGGCGCACGTCGCCTTCGGTGATAGCGACCGCGTTGGGCGGCATGGCGATGCCGGAAACCTTGTTCTTCCAGTGGCTAGCATAAGGGTTCGAGCCTTCCAGGACGACGCGGGTCAGGAAGTCGGCGGCCCCCGGCTTGTCCTTGTACTGGGCCGAAACATCTTCCCAGGCCGGACCGATCGGCTTCTTGCCGTCGGTGAGTTCGGCGTGTTTCAGCGAATGGCAGGTGAAGCAGCCAGCGTGGGCAGCGATTTTCTTGATCTTCTCATCGTTCGCCTGGTCGGCCAGGGCGGCGACGGAAGAGAGCATGAGAATACCGGCCAGGCCAGCAACGAGAGTGCGATGATTCATGGAAAAATCTCCGGGTAATAATCGATAAGGTGAGTCGTCAAATGTCAAACCGGGCCGTCCTGGCGAAGGGCTGATCCGGCACCGCTTTCCTCAGAGCAAATCCCGCGCCAGTTCCGGCTAAGCATCGCCCTGCTTCAACTTCCGGTAAAGGGTCGCCCGCGTAATCCCCAGATCACGCGCGGCCGCCGAGATATTGCCCTTTTGCCGCGCCACCGCCTCCTGCGCCATGCGCACCCCGGTGGCCCGCAAGCCCAGGCCGCCAGCTCCGCGCGACGGCAAGCCCGCGACTTCATCGAGGACTTCCTGCGCCAGGTGCTCCGGCCTCAGGCAATCCTCGTCGTCTCCCATGAGCGCCATCGCTAGGCGCAGGACATTGCGCAACTGGCGCAAGTTGCCCGGCCATGCATGGCGCTGTAGTAGGTCGAGCACCTCGCTGGAGAGGCGCAGCGTGGCGCCACGCGGCTCCTCGTCGAGCATCTGACGCACCAGCAGGAAGAAATCGCTGCGCTCGCGCAGCGCCGGCAGCGACACGGTCATGCCCGAGAGGCGGAAGAACAGATCGGAACGGAAAGCGCCACGCGCCGTCAGCTCGCGCAGCGGGTGATAGCTGGCGCAGACGAGGCCGATATCCACCACTTCCTCCGGACCGCCGCCGAGCGGCGCCACGCAGCGCGTCTCCAGCACGCGCAGCAGCACGGCCTGCAGCGCGAGCGGCATATCGCCAATTTCGTCGAGAAAAAGCGTGCCGCCGTGCGCCTCGCGCAGCTTGCCACGCGCCCCTTGCGCACGGGCGCCGGTGTAGGCGCCGGCGGTATAGCCGAACAACTCGGCCTCGATTAGGCTGGCCGGAATGGCGGCGCAATTGATCGCCACGAAGGGTCCTTGCCGCCGCCGCCCGCTGTGGTGGAAGGCTTGCGCAAAGATTTCCTTGCCGGTGCCCGTCTCGCCTTGGATGAGCAGTGGAATGTCGTGCTCGGCGATTCGCTGCGCACGACGCACGGCGTCCGCCATGCGTCCGTCGCCAAGATCCAGCGTCGCGAAAGTCCGGAGAAAGGGGACCGCCCGCACCTTAACGACAGCGGCCGAACGGGGGCGCGGCGGGCGGTGTAGCTTGGCGGCGGCGACCAGCAGGCGGCCCCTGCTGGCGCGTATCTTCAAGGGCCGGCTTCCCTGCCGCGCGGCGTGATCGAGCAGTGCAGACCAGGGCATCGCAAAGAACTCGCCAAAGCCACGCCCGCCGTGGCGGACCTCGGCCTCACGCAAACCGAGCAATGCGCTGGCGCGCCGGTTGCACGCGAGCATCGCGCCGGCCTCGCTGAACACCGCCAGCGCTTCGAGCGGCGTCCCGAGCATCTCGGCGACCGGATGAAAATGCAGCAATAGCGTGCCTTCGGCCAGGTTCTCGATGAGCCGATTCTCGATCATCTCGACCGTGGTTTGCAGCAGAGCCTGCGCATGGACCGGCGTGACGCGGGAATCACTGGAGATGTCGAGAATGCCAAGTATCCCGCCGCAAGGGGCGAGAATCGGCGTCGCGAGGCAGGTCAGAAACTGGTTACGCTGCAGGTAATGCTGCTCGCCGTAGACCGCCACCGAGCGCTGTTCGTGCAAGGCGGTGCCGACGGCATTGGTGCCCATGCACTGTTCCGACCAGAACGCCCCGGGCGCCAGCGAAATACTCGCCGCGCGCCCGACGAAATCGCTGTCGCCGACCGCCCGCAAGATCATGCCGTCGTTGTCAGCCAGCAGAACCATCGACGAAGAACGCGCGATCTGTTGGTGCAGGTGTTCGATCACCGGCTGCGCGTAGGTTAGCAAGCGGGCGTTCGCCTCCAGCCGCTCGGACAGGTCGACACGAGAGGCGACGGCGTCGGTCACCGCCTGATCACGGGCCAGACCGTTGCCAGAACAGCGTTGCCAGGAGCGTCGAATGGGATCGAGCGGACGATCGGGGGGATCAGCGGTTTCCATTGCCGTGCAGTTTGCAGAAATCGTGCCCACGGCAACACGCTATGAATACTGGCTTTTGCGCGCAGTGCAGCACCCCAATGCGCTGCGCATTGGAGCAGTTGCTCCTTTTCGCGACAGCGGCAAGGGCGACGTCGTACCATCGCCGCAGGCTATCAAGCCAAGCAAAGCAGGCCGAAACCCCGAGCCGGTGGGGGTTTTCCCCGGCCGGCCCGAATTTTCCCGCCGCTGCCCGCGTTCTGGCACGCCCGGTGCAATGTAAGGGACAACGGGCACCCCGATCGCGTCGCCCGCAAGAGGGGCCTCCGCGCAAGCGCACGGTCCCCGCGACAAGCCGGCACGCCATGCGTCGCTGGAACCCGGGCTTAGACCCACCACTTACATAAAACTGGAGACCTGCATGAAATCGTTTCACCTGTTCCTCGCCCTGGGCTTGGCCACGGCCGTTGCCGGACAAGCCAGCGCTTCCGAAGCGATCATCAAGAAAGCGCGCTGCGTCGCCTGCCATGCAGTCGACAAGAAACTGGTCGGCCCCGCCTACCGGGACGTGGCAACGAAATATCGCGGCGACCCCGATGCCCTCGCCCACCTGAGCGCGAAAGTGCGCAACGGTGGTTCAGGCGTCTGGGGTGACATCCCGATGATCCCGCACCCGGCGGACAAGATCAGCGATGAGGATTTGAAGTCGGCGGTGCAGTGGGTACTGAGCCTGCAGTGAACTTCCTGGGGCCATGGGATGAAGTCAGCGTTTATGGGTGGTTGCTTAACCGCTGTGTTCGGCCCCTGACGGGCGAACTACTTCCTTTTGCTTCGCCAAAAGAAACCAGCCAAAAAGAAGGCGCGCCCGGTGCGGCGCCCGCTCCGCGGGTGCCCTGCGCCACTCGGCTGGGGCGGGGACTGTCCAACTTGGGCCTGCGGCCCTCAGACAGGCCTCGCCCTTATCCGCCCCAGCCTCTGTTGCTCGGCGCCGCACAGGGCACGACAAGTCAAAACAGGAAGGAAACGAAGCCGTCGGCGGTCTCATCTGCGTTCGGTTTTGAAGTTTGCCCCCTTCGGCGCCGCCGAGCAGTGCAGGCGGGCCGGGGACAGTCGGCAAGGACTGTCTGAGCCGCAGGCGAGTTCCGCAGCCGCCCAGCCCGACGAGCAGCGCAGGGAACCCCGCGCAGCGGGGGCGGTGCCGTAGGGCGACTTTTTTTGGCTAGTTTCTTTTAGCGACGCAAAACGGCGGAACGCAGCGCCAAAACCAACCTCAGAAACCGCTCAGTAACAGCACACCTGTTCAACAACGCAACAGGCCACCCCTACCCCCATGGCAACATCCGCGACATCACCCCGTCGCGCTTTACCACGTGATGCAGCGCGCCGAGCACATGCAGAGCCACCAGAAACATCAGCGTCCACACCGCGCCCTTGTGCAGCGTGTTGAAGAAGCCGTTAAGCGCCTCGTCCGGCCAACCTACCGAGGGCAATACCAGGCCAAAGAATTTCATCGGGTACTTGGTGAAGGAAGCCGACAGATAGCCGGCCAGTGGTGCCAGCAACAGCAGGAAATAGAGGGCGCGATGCACGGCGGTGGATAACCGGCGTTCCCATGGCCGCAACTGCACCGGTGCGGCGGGTGGCGTATGCGAAAGCCGCCAGGGCAGACGAACGAAAATCAACGCCAGCGCGCACAAACCGAGCGACTTGTGCAGCGCGAAAGCCGCCGAACGCCCCGGCCCCTTCGGCAAATCGGCCATCGTCAGACCAATGACCAGCAGGGCGACGATGAAGCCGGCGTGCAGCCAGTGCAGAGCAACGGCCGGCCGGCCGTAGCGTTCGCCGCTCATGGAATGCTCACGCCCCAGGGTGCCTCGCCGACCGGCACGTCGGCCAGCTTGACCAGCGCCACGGTGTCGATCACCGACACACTGTTGGAGCGCCCGTTGGCCACGTAGAGGCGCCGCCCGTCGGGCGTCACCGCCATGTTCCACGGCCGCTTGCCGACCGCAATGGTGGCCAGCACGGTATTGCTCGCGGTATCGATGGCGCTCACCGTGCCGTCCTTGCCATTGGAGATGAAGACCCGTTTGCCGTCGGGCGTCACCGCGACACCGTTGGAGAACTGGCCGGCACGGATCTCGGCGACCACCTTGCGGCTGGCGACATCAATCGCATAGACCGTACTGGCCAGTTCGCAGGCCACGTAGGCACGGCTGCCATCGGGCAGAAAACCGATGCCGCGCGGACGGCGGCCGACCGGGATGCTGCCGACCTGGCGGTGCGCGGCGACCTCGATCACGTCAACCTGTTCGGCCTCCTCGGCACTCACGTAGAGCCAGCGCCCGTCCGGGCTGAAAACGGCGTGCTCGGGGTTCTTGCCCTGCACGCGGATTTCCGCCTCGCGCCGGCCGCTCGCCGCGTCGAGCAGCAGCACGCTGTTGGTCGCCTCGACAGCGACTGCCAGCCAGCGACCGTCGGCCGAGACGTAGACGCCTTCGGGCGATTCGCCGAGCGGCACACGACGGACGATGGTCCGCCCAGGCAAGTCGATCACCAATAACTCGCCGCTCGCCGCGTCGGTGACATAGAGCCGTTTCCCGGCCGGATCGGCGGCAATGCCGCGCGGCCGGACGCCAGCCGGGATCGCCGCGACGACGGCACTGTCTGCCGTGTCGATGACGCTCAGAGTGCCGGATTTTTCGTTCGGCACGTAGGCAAAGGGCGCGGCCAAGAGCACCGCCGGAAGGCCCAGCAGCAGGGCCAGAAGACCGCGAGCAACGAGTTTGAGCGACATCTTTAGCCTCCCGGCAACTGGTGGGTCACGCCATAACGCTTGAAGATACGCGCTACCGTACCATCCTGCTGCAGGTCAATCAATGCCGCCGTCAAGGCCTCGGCAAGCGTGCCGTCGTCGCTCTTAACGGCCATGGCGAGTGCCCAGCGGTCGGCGCGCAATTCCGGCATCTTGACGACGCTAACCGGATAGATGCCGTCACCCTGCAGCGCCGCCTCAAGTTCACCGCGCGGCGCCATCACCGCCGCCACCTCGCCGGCGCGCAGGCCGCTTACCGCTAGGCTGACGCTACGATAGTGCACGACGTTTTCGCGCAGACGGCCGTTGAGCACGCCCATCAGGAAACCATCGGAGCCGGACGCCCCCTCGACGCCGACCTTCTCGCGCGTGAAGGCGTTGAGCGCCACGGCCGCCGAGCCGGCAGGCTCGGGCACGCGCGACGGGACGCGCGCCAGCGCCAGGGCTTCGACGTGGTAGGGGGCGAAGATCCGCACCTTGTCGTTCTGCGCTCCCAGGTGGTCGTCGAGCGGCACGTGCAGCATCACGTCCGATGGCTGCGTGCCAAGGTAATGCCCTTTCCACACCATGTTGCGCAGATCGTCGCTCATGTCCTCGCCAGCGCTCGACCAGGCGATCTCGGCGCGCACCCCGAGACGCTCGGCCAAGGCCATGCCGAGGTCGACGTCGATGCCCCGGCCGTCGAACGAATATGGCGGAAAGTCCTTATAGACGGCGACCCGCAGGCGGCCCTTCTGCCGGACGTTAGCCAGTCCGTCGCGCGACTCCTCGGCTAGCGTCGGCAAAGCGACGGCCAGACAGAGCGCACCCAGGCCCGCCAGCCACAGGCGCCGCCGGTTAGTCTTCACGGACCGTCTCCAGCCAGCTGCGGATGGCCCACATGCCCTCTTGCGAAACGATGCCTTCGAACGGCGGCATATACACGCGACCGTCGCGCGACGCACCGTGGCGGATGCGTCCGAGAAAGATTTCGTCGCCCTCGTCGGCGGCCGGCAAATAGCGCAAGTCCGGCGCAATGCCCCCGGAGATCGCGCCCAGGCCGTGGCAGCGCGCACAGTTCTGGTTGAAGGCGGAACTTCCAATGGCAATGGCGGTCTTGTTGGAACGGTAGGGATTGGTCTTGAGCCACTCGCTGCCGACCGGCTGCAGTCCCGTCGTATCCACCGCCTGCGGGGTGACGTCACCGTGGGAGAGGACAGAACCGGCGGCCAGGCTGAGCGTCGCGGCCACAAGCAGGCGGAAAATGGATTTTTTTGAAACAGTCACTTTGTCACCTCGGATGTGGGTCAATTGATTGTGTTCATGGCGGCCGATGCGCAACAGCGAGGCCCGGCACTCCTTGAGCAAGCGGTGTGCCATTGCGCCACCGAACGAGGAAATTTCCGCATCGAGGCGGACCGGTTCAAGCCGCACCTCCAGCCGTTGCGGGGGTAGTGCGAGATCCTGGCGAGTTTCTTGCAGAGAATGGACTGTCTCGAGCCGTAACGGCTCGTTGCTAAAAGATTGCCCAGGTGCTACGTTCTGGAGCAGCCCTAGGGTGAGACATCGACGAGGATCAGGATAGGTTCCGCCACATTGAGTAGTGCAGGAGGAGGAGACATAATGACCCAGCTTTCCGCTGCGGTGGATGCGCGCAGTCTGCGCAGCCAGCAGGCCAGAGAAATTTTCTTCAATCGCGGCGAAGCGCCGCATGGCTTGCTTGAACGTGCCTTGCAGCGTTCTTGGGAGCGCTGCAAGCTGGCCGGGCTCGAAGCCGACGCGCGCAGCGAATACCACGAAGTGGTCGAAGGCGCGCAGCTGGCCCTGGCGCACGAGCAGTACGGCACGCTGATCGCGCATGCCCGCTCGATCATGGAACACGTGCACGAGCAGATCCGCCACTCCGGCAGCATCGTCATCCTGGCCAACGAAGACGGCCTATTGCTGCACTCGGTCGGCGACGCCGACTTCGTCGACCGCGCCGGCCAGGTGGCACTGCAGCCGGGCGCCCGCTGGCGGGAGACGCAACGCGGCACGAACGCGATCGGCACGGCGCTCGCCGAGCGCTGCGCGGTCGAGGTAGTCGGCGCGGAGCACTTCCTCGAACGCAACAACTTCCTCACCTGCAGCGCCGCACCGCTGCTCGACCCGCTCGGCAACCTGATCGGCGTGCTGGACATTTCCGGCGACGCGCGCGGCTATCAACGGCATACACTGGGACTGGTCCGCATGTCGGCCAACCTAGTCGAGAAACGTCTGTTCGAATCGGAATTCGCGCGCGAGTTGCTAGTCTGTTTTCACCACCGGCCCGAATACATCGGCAGCCTTGGTGAAGGCATCGCCGCCGTCGCCCAGGACGGACGCATCCTCTCCATCAACCCGGCAGGGCTCGATATTCTCGGTCTGCGCCGCGACGAAGCGACGCGCTGCAACTGCACGGCACTCTTCGAAGCCTCGCTCGGCACCCTGATCGACCGGACCCGCAACGACTCGCAGGCGATCAGCGCGCTGACTCTCCGCAACGGCGCGCAACTCTACGTCCGCCTGCGCGGAAACCTGCCGCAGCAAAACGTCGCCCCACACGCCGCTAGCCCGAGTCCAGCACGCAACACCCGGCCACTACCGGCGGTCGATGCCCCGACACTGACCCTCGACAGCCTGGCCACCGGCGACGCCCGCCTACAACTGGCGATCGACCGGGCGCGGCGCGTCCTCGGACGCGACATCCCGATCCTCATTCAGGGCGAATCAGGCGCCGGCAAGGAAATGTTCGCCAAGGCCATCCACAACAGCGGCCCGAACAGCAGCGCACCGTTCGTTGCGCTCAACTGCGCGGCGATCCCGGAAAACCTGATCGAATCCGAACTGTTCGGCTACACGGGCGGCGCCTTCACTGGCGCGCGTAAGGAAGGTGCCGTCGGCAAGATCCAGCAAGCGCATGGCGGCACCCTTTTTCTCGACGAAATCGGCGACATGCCGCTCGGCCTGCAGGCGCGCCTGTTGCGCGTGCTGCAGGAACGCTGCGTGACGCCGCTCGGCGGCAGCCGCACCGTGTCGGTGGATATTTCGCTGGTCTGCGCGACGCACCGCCGGCTCAAGGAAGAAGTTGCCAGCCGCCGCTTCCGCGAAGACCTTTACTACCGCATCAACGGCCTCTCGGTCAGCCTGCCCGCCCTGCGCGAGCGGACCGACCTGCGCCAGTTGGTCGACATCCTGGTCCGCGCCGAGGCCGGCAGCCGCCCGGTCTGCGTTTCCGAAATCGCCCAGCAGGCGTTCGAGCGCTACGACTGGCCGGGCAACATCCGCCAGCTCAACAACGTGATCCGGGTCGCCATCGCCCTGCTCGACGACGACGAAGACATGATCGGGGAAGAGCAACTACCCGAAGAACTGCTGGAAGAAGCGCCGGTAATCGGTCTCAGCCACGCCCATGCTGCCCCCGCGATCACCACCGCAGCGACATCGCGGGCCAGCAACGACACCACCAGTCTGGAAGAGATCGAGCGACACGCCGTGATGCGCACGCTGGAAGCGCAAGGCGGCAATATTTCGGCCGCCGCGCGCATGCTCGGCGTCTCGCGCAATACCCTGTACCGTAAACTGGGGCGTCTGTAGAGATTGGTGAGAGCAACCGTTGGTGGCTCTCACTCGGCCAGACTCAGGGCCGGAGCATCGTGATCGACCGGCGCTTCGCAGCTGGGGCACGCATACCAAGTATCGGATTGCTGCTCAACGAAGTAGCTTGGCTCAGACCCGATCTCCATTGGAACCAGTTGTCTTCCAGGACCATGCCATCCACAGTGCGCGCAACGGAATATCGAACGCTCGAAACGATCGAGATACCGCTGGAAGGCAACAAAACTCATTTTGACCATGTTCATCCGCGCCGAGCTGATGTGAAACCGAATGCCGGCCTCAACGTCATCGACAGTTTTGTCAATTCGCTTTGCCATGAGCACTCCCGATCAAGTTAGCCGGCTCCAAGTTGGCATTATTTTCGCGGATCCTCACGCGTTGCGGCGGCTTGCCTCGGATCATAGCTATCATCAACGGCGGCGTCACGAATCGCGGTAATCACCGCACCGGACATCACCATCATTCCGACGATATCAACGGCACTCTTGAGTGCGAGTCGCACCACCTTCACCGGATCGAGAACGCCCATTTCAAACGCATCACCGTAGCTAAGCGAGTTGGCGTCGAACACGCTGAATGCACCGTCGATATCCATCAAACTGTTCATGACAGTGCCAGCACTCAACCCCGCATTGGCAGCTATCTGCCGCAGCGGCGCGGCAAGCGCGCCGCGCACTACGGCAATACCCAACGACTGGTCGGCATTGCTTCCCTCATGCGCGTCGAGCGCTCGGCGAGCACGCAGCAAGGCCGCGCCCCCACCCGGAAGCACACCTTCCTCCAGTGCGGCACATACCGAGCGCCAAGCGTTTTCCACCCGCGTCAGCCGCTCCCTGATCTCAACATCAATCACACCGCCAACCCGGATCACACCAACGGCGCCGCTCAAATGGGCAATGCGCTCTTCCAGATCTTCAATTTCCTGCAGGTTCCCTCTGGGCGACCCATCTCCGGGTTTTCGCGCCTTGACGATCGCGAGTTCTGACTGCACCCCCGCACCGCGCTGAGCAATCACCTCAGGATTACCGCCACCGCCAATAATGGTCGTGCTCTCTGCGTCAACGACGACGCGTCTGGCCTGCCCAAGGTCGTCAAGCGTAGCGCCCTTCGGACTTTCTCCATGCGCGGACAGAAGGACCTTTCCGCCCGTCAGCGACGCTAGATCGCCAAGGTGTTGCAGGCGCCGATCGCCATAGGCCGGCGGCTTCACCGCGACTACCCTGATGATTCCACGGATATGGTTGAGCAACGTAGTCGCGAGCGCTTTGTCAGAGAGGTTCTCGGCGACAATCAGGAGCGGCCTGTCTGCTTCGCGCACGGCATCAAAGAGGGGGATCAGCTGATCGATATCACTAATTTCTCCGTCATATAACAGAATATAGGGGTGTTCAAGCTCGACCACCTGGCGGGTCTTGTCGGTCACGAAATAGGAAGAAATAAACCCTTGTTGGTAGCGAAATCCCTCAATCACCTCGAACTCGTCTTCCCTGGCGTGCCCGAGCTCTATGTTCAGCGTACATCCATTGCCAAGACGTCCAACCGCCTTTGCCAGCAGCAGTCCGACCACCTCTTCACGCGACGCGATGCTGGCGACCTTCGCAATGGTTGCTTCGGCGCGGCCGTCTACCGCTCGAGACTTGAGGTCATCGATCACAATGGCACATGCCAGATCCATGCCCTTCTTGACCTGTACGGGATCTGCGCCGGCAACAATCGATTTCAGGGCCGCCTTCGCCATCGAATGCGCCAGCACAATGGCGCCAGTCGTACCGTCGCCCGCTTCGCGCGAAACGACGTTGGCAACCTCACGCAGAATGCGGGCGCCCAGATCGGCAACCGGATCGGCCATGGAGATGGAATTTGCGACCTTGACGCCATCACGCGTCGCGATCGGGCCTATCCCTTTCGAACGATGCTCTATCAACACTAAGGGGCCTGCCGGCCCCAGCGTGATGCGCGCAGCCCTCGCCACCAGATCGAGCCCACTTACCATTCGTTGCCGGGCAACGTCACTCTGGATCACTTCAATTGCCATTCGGTACCCCTTCGTTATGAATGTCAAATGCGTTGAGCGGGCTCTTCGATGCCCAAGACATACGCAACGCGAACACCCGTACGACGAGCGTATGCATCGTGGCGTACCCTTCTTTCGACATCTGTTCAGCAGCCTTGTCGCGGCGCCCTGTCCTACGCTGGTCGAACCAACACGCTCACCTGCTGCGCGGCGACTTCTTGATCCCGTACTTCGAGATCTTCTGATAAAGGGTGTTGCGCGTGATATCGAGTCGCTTGGCCGCACGGGAGACGTTCCACGCGCTTTCCCGAAGGGCTGTCGAAATTGCCTGTTTTTCCCAGTCCGCCAAAACACCTGGTGAATCATCGTTGGCGACAGGCTCGCCAGCGGCGGGAGTACCGCCTGCTGTGCCATCTCGGGGGCGCCAATCCGACGGCGGTGGCACATCGAATTCGTCCGTCGGCACACCCGCGACTGTGCAGCCACTTTGCACAGAAGCGAGCTCCGCCAGGAAATCAGGCGGCAAATCCGCCTCGGTTACCATGGCATCGTCGCTCATTAGGGCGACCGCCTTGAGCACATTGCGAAGTTGACGGATATTTCCTGGCCAAGGGTGCTTGAGAAAGATCTCGATTACCTCGTCGCTCAGAACCTTGCTAGTCCTTAAGAGGCCGCCCATCGCTAGTTCCTCTTCGAACATGCAAGTGATGAGTTGAATCTTGTCAGGACGCTCGCGTAGCGCGGGTATCCAGATCTGCATACCGTTGAGGTGGTAGAAGAGATCTCGCCGGAAAGAGCCCCGTTTTACCGCGTCGTGCAAACTACTGTTTGCGGCGACGATAACCTGAACGTCAACCTTGATTGGTGTGCCCCCGCCGACGGGGATGAATTCAGATGACTCGAGCACCTGCAGCAGGACGGACTGCAATTTCAAAGGCATGTGGTTAATTTCATCGAGAAACAAAGTTCCGCCAGACGCCAACTGGAACTTGCCGATTCGTCCCTCGTTGGACGCCCAAGCAAATCCGCCGGCCGGATAGCCGAAAAGTTCGCTCTCGATCAGTTCGCTCGGGATCGCTGCGCAATTGACGGCGAGCAGCGGCCCGTTACGGCGGGGACCAAACCGGTGGGAAAGCTGAACGAGATGGCCCTTGCCGACACCTGATTCGCCAATGACCAAAATTGGGATATTCCTCTCCTGCAAACTCACCACCTTCCGCAGCAGGGTGGACACAATTGCGTCCCGCCCGCTGCTTGCTTCTAGACGCAGACTCAGTGGGTCGTTGCCTGCGCTGAGCCCCTGCCCCCGCAGCACGTCGGGACGAGATGACGTCGTGGCATCCGCTACGGTGCGCCCAAGTGGTTCAACGCCTGGATTCGGCGGTGCAAAGCTGGCCTCCACTAGTAGGCGCGTGCCCGACACACCGACGACTTCGACGGGCCCCATCTTCTCCTCCTGAGCCCGTAACAGACGCTCCAGGTCAATGCCAAGCAGACTATCCAAAGGCTCGCCAATTGTTAGGGAACCGGAATCGACACCGAGCAAGCCTCTTGCCGGCGCGTTGAGCGCCCGAATCCGTTCGTCGCTCCCCACCACGATCAGGCCATCGATTGCGCTCTGCTGCGCAAGCAGTCCCCCGCGAACATCCACCGAGCGTAGACGGATCAGTCGGCCTTCCGGGCGATGGCGCTTGAACAGGTCTGCCTCCATCAGCGTACCTGCCATGCTGAGGAAGGCCAGCAGTGCTTCAACCGAATCCCGTTGACTACTTAGCAGGCCGAGTACTGCGAGAGGATTTCCGTCTGGCCCGGCGATTGGGTACCCGGCGGTGAGACATGCGTGCAATTCATAAGCGAAGTGCTCTTTCCCGAGGAACGCTGCCGGGACGCCGAGCAACGCCGCCGTGCCTATGCCCGTATTGCCAAGAGAAGATTCGCACCATGTGGCACCTAATCGGAATAGCGGCGTATGTCCAAGAAAATGAGACGGCCCGGCCCCCACGACATGCATCAGCGCCCCGACCCTATCCGTCAACAGAACGGTCACGTCGGCGTCATGGAGAAACGAATGCACATGATAGGTCTGAACAAACAGTGTGCTTTGTAGTTCACGAGACCAGTTCTGCCCCGCGCTCATCGTCTGCCCAAGTGTCCGCACCAAATCCTGCCCCGGTCGAAGGCCGTGATCTTCCAGACAGCGCTCCCAACTCCTGGCGACTTCCGGCCGCACCCAATCAAAGCTCGTCGGTACTTGCGACGTCTGCCGCATCCAGTCCCACGCCTGTCCGGGACGATCGACTCCCGGTGGCAAGTCCATATCCTCAGCACAGCGACACTTCTCTGAAAGCCTCTCTTTCATGCAGTGACACGTCTCCGAGAATCGTACTTCTTCTGACGATAAGGCAGCATTCGCGCACCGAGCATATAGATCATGCCGGTACTCAATGCTGCCCGAGAGCCGCGGCCGCGTCCTCTCGACGGACGATGGCCTGGCAACTATGCTGGACGTGCGCACTGGCACGTCCACGCAGCCTATCGTCTTAGTCATTGCGACAGCTCGGAAATTCCCTTCGGTTCACTATTAGTCGGGCCACTCGACAGAAATTTTTCCGTGCAGATATTGCCCACCGGAATACCCAGCTCGATACAGGCCTCGTAAGTGGCATCAATCATACTGGGAGGACCGCACAGATACAGGTCCGGAGCGGCGCACCTCTGTTGCAGGTCGCGACGCAGGGCATCAACCGGAGTGCCGTGCTGCCCTTGCCATTCTGGCCCAGCGGACATGACGCAGACATGCACTGAGAGATTCGGCATTTGTTCAGCCAGTGAGAATAGCTCCTGAACATAGAAGACTTCTTCTTCCCTATTCACGCCAAAATACAAGCGGGTTTCGTGCGGATCGCCCCGATCGAGCATCTGTCGCACCATCGCCACCACTGGGGCTAGCCCGGTTCCGCCGGCCACGAAACAGCGCGGCTGCAAGCCATTCTCGCGAAGATAGAACGATCCCGACGGGCCGCGAACGCGCACTACATCGCCGGGGCATGCAACATCCCGCAGATAGTTGGAAAATAAGCCGTCCGGCAGAATGCGAATCAGAAACTCGAGAGAGCCTTCGGCATTGGGCAGGCTTGCCGGAGAGAACGAGCGCCACTGTTCACTGCCGGGAACCTGTACATCGAAGAACTGCCCCGGCTCGAACATCACGCCGCCCGCACTCCCCGCGACATCGGTTGGGCGGCGTCGCAGTGTCAATTGCACGGCATTGCTGGCAATCGGCACAATGCTCTGCACTTCCGCAAAAAACTCGCGCTCGGCGGTCGAGCTCGAAATACGATCCGAAGTGTAGGGCACTTCTAACGTCAGATCCGACTGAGGGAAGGTGCGACAGAGCAGCACGAAGCCTTGCTCTTCCTCCTCCGGCGGGAGCGCTTGCACCGTGCATCTGACGAGCTCGTAGTCGCCGTCAGTGCACAAAGCCTTGCATGTCGCACAGCCTCCTTCTCGGCACGACGACATCAAGATGACGTCTTGTCGCAATCCGGCGGAAATCACATCTTCGTCCATGCCACACTCGAAGTGCACCGTTTCACCGTCTTGCGTAACTATCGCAATATCATTCACTCGCAGATCCTCCTTCCATGGTTTCCCGTTTGACGCACCGAGCCAGTGACTTCTCGACTAGTGCGCACAGACGCACGCTCACGGCAACGGAACACCGCCGGCGGCCCACCCTGTGTTGGCGTCGCGTGAGTAGAAATAGGCGAGCACGTGACCAACCGCCTCCGTCGCAGAAGCCAGGCTTAGTGAGCCGCCCTCCTGAACCAGGCAATCAGCCTCGACATAGATCTCCCAACGCCACAGATACCCGAGGTCCACGGCATAGGCCGTGTAGCGACCCACGACCGCAAGAAGCACGTGTTCGCCTCCCAGCCCTGCGCCTGCGCCTGCGCCTGCGCCTGCGCCTGCGCCTGCGCCTGCGCCGCAATCGTTGTCGCCAACACCTTGCTCCACCGCGCCATCAAAAGTCCATTCATCAAGCATAGCCATTTCCTTTACTCCCAAACGGGGGCGCGGTCGGAACAAAGCCCCGCTCCCCCGGCGCCGCTATCAGTGGGTATGCTCCCTTGCGACAAGGACCTTCACGCCGCGCTTCTTGCGCAACTCCGCGAGAGGCATGTCGTAGTAGTTGAGATTGCGCAATTCCATCAGCTTGCTGCCCAGAATGCGGTCAGTCTCCATGAAGTAGTTGGTCGGCATAATCGGCGGCTTGAAGGCGATCCGGAAATTGATGTGGATATCCTCCGCCTCCCACTTGTCTTCGCAGGCTGCCATCTTGGCCTGCGTCTCCGCAGCAGCCGCCGCCGCATCTTGCCCAGTCGCACACTTGTGCAGCAGATCGCGATCGCTCTTGAAGGCCTGCTCCTTTAGTACCGCAACCTTCTCCTCGATTTTCGCCTCGATCCAGAGATGATCGAGCTCCAGTGCGTAGCTCTGCCGGAGCGGCGTGGTGTACTGCACGCGAAAATCGATAAGAAACTTGGCCGCCTTGTCGAGCGAGTTGAGAGTGCTGATCTTGTCCGTCCACTCATCTCGCACGGCGTTATCGTGCACTTTGTTGATTTTTGCGGTTGCCATAGCGTTCTCCTTAAACAACGTCCTGGAGCTGTCGATCCAGGCCCATCAATTCGCTGGTGATGGTGAAGGTGCTGCCGAGGGTGTAGGCACGACCTATCGTGGATGAAACGTCGACCAGCAAGTCGTAGACGGAATATTCCTTACCCAGAAGTTCGGTTGCCTCATCGCAATCGATTTCGATCTTGCCATCGGCTTTGCACCACCAATAGCCGGCACGGTCCTGCACGACCAGCGTGGGATTCTTCTTCTTGAACTCTTTCAGCAGCATTTCTTCCACGATGAAGTCCATCTCGTCGGACTTTTTCAGAACAAGGACGACGGCATTGCTTTCGTGCACCGTCTGATTTTCTTCGCGAAAGTACTCTTCGGCAAATGCCGCACCATTTAGCGACATGATGCCGGCGTTGTAAGCATTGGCGTTGGTAGACATCAGCGTCGCTCCTTATTTGAGACCCGTCAGGATCGCGTTGACCAGCTTGGCCTGGTCGGCCTTGTAGTCGATCTTCTGTGCATAATCCGCAATCCAGTCCGACACCACGCGATTGACGCTCTCCGCCACCGCATCGCGATCCGTGAACCCTGCCTTTTTCGGTAGCGTTGCATAGACGCCGAGAAAATTCGTCATCGCGACCAGGGTGCGCGGCAACCATTTTTCGGTCCAGGCACGCATCCAGCGGCGGTTGTAACCACCGTACTCGGGGTCGTCTGCCAGGCAGTAGTAGAAGATGTCGGCCATCGCGGCCTTGGTGATCTGGAAGCTCGTCTGCATTCCGGCGATGATGAAGGGTGTCAGCGAATCGCCATAGGCCGGGGCTAGCCGCTGAAAGAATTCGCGGCGCACCAACTGTCCGAACAAGGGGTCGTAGACGTTGTGGGCGGCGAACGCTATTTCGTTCCAGTCATAGGTCTCCTGCCAAATCCCCTCGACCGTCTCCCGTGCGCTCTTATAGATCGCGCCCTGGGTCCATTCGCGCTTTCCCGGCGCCGTCGAGTCCGAGTATCCCGGGACCAGTTTCGCGATGAAGGTGCGCACCAGCTGAGCCATCTGGGTGTTGTCGACCTTGTCGAGCGCGGCAAAGGAGAACGTGCTGCGCAGGGTATCGCCGGTACAATCGCGAATTACCGACGAGTGCGCGTTGAACAGACCGTACTCGCTGTAACCCAGCGCCCCAAGGTGGACGGACAGAACCGTATCGCGCCAGAAAGGCTCGATCGTGCGCAGCGAACCGTCAGCCGAGAAGCTCTCCAGAAAGCGCTGCAGAACTCGCCATTCCTCCGCCTTGGCCTTCACATACACGGGGTGCCAGCGGCCTGCGGGATCGCGATGACGATACCAGTCGGTGGTCAGCAGTTCGGTCGTTTCGTTACCCCAGGACGGCCGGCCGCCATGAAACTTCTGCGTCCAGTCACCCCAGTCGAGCCCACCATTGATCCAGTCCGCATTGGGCTGCGAATAGCAGTTCATAATTTCGTACTCGGTGAGCCGCTTGCCGCGCGGCTCCACGAAGTAGCACATTTTGCGTTGGGTTTCGAGCGGCTGGTCTGGAATCTGGGCCAGGATCTGCGCCGCCATCACGGGATCGGTCAGCCCGCGCTTCCTTTCTTCCAATAGAGTCATAGCAATTGCTCCTCTAATTTCGATTCATTCATAAGGAATTTGATCGCCTCAAGAGGGACGATCGACGCCGCACCGACTACGCCAGCGGGTCCCTGAAGACGCAGTTGATGCGTTTGATGTCATCCAGAGTCCACAACTTGCCGTCCTTGGTGACGTGTGGCTGGCCGATCAGCGTCTTGCCGTCACTACGAACGCCCCAGAGTTCGGCGATCACTTCTGAAAGTTCGCGTCCGGCATACTGTTCGAACATGTTCTGACACTCGTACCGTTCAGGCTCGCTCAGCCACATGCGCTCGCCCCAGTCGTCACTGAAGGCGTGCTTCTTGCCGTTGTACTCATGGATGCGTAGCGAACTTGCGCCCTTGCTCAGGGTCGGGCAGAAAGGCACCTGCGATACACGATCAATATAGATTTCGTGCCCGTTTTCGACGAACCATTGCAGCGGGAGGAAGCCGCTGGCCGGATCTTCGCAACCGCGGGCACGCCATTCGTCGTAGATCTTGCCGTAGTGGTCGTACCAGCCCGGATAGTTCGCTTCAAACCACTCACTGTCTTCCTTGCTGGGTAAGGCCAGGCGGAAGAAGCCGGTCGGCCAGACGGCGTAGGCCAACATGAACAAATCGTGGTGAGCCCAGTAGGCATCCTTCTTGGCGTCTTTCAGACTGGCCGGAGACTGCACTCCGTACTTGCCAAGGCGACCAATCCAGATCCCGCCCCAGTCTTCATAGACCCAGCGATTCCAGGTCTTGACCCACGGTTCGACCTTGAACTGGCTGCCATACTCGAACAACATCCCCAGCACCGGCGTGAAGTATTTCTGCTGCGTCCAGAAGGCATTGTTGAGGTCGGTATTCAGGTATTTGGCTGACGCCGGATCATGGGCAATGGAAACGACCGTCTGGTAGCCGTTTGCCATATGACGCAGTTCGTCGGTTTCAATGGACAGGAATACCGTGGGCGTAACTTCGTCGCCGTTCGCCGAAGCCCATTCCGTGATCGCCACGATGAGCGGGTTTGTGAAGCAGGCTTCGCCAACCAGTTGCAGGTTGATTGAGCATTCCACCGCGTCGCCGGAAATGAATCCGTCTGAAAACACGCGCTTCATGCCTTTCCACAACGGCCCGAGGGTCCGCACACGACGCGCGTCGGTGTGCCCGGCGGGATCGTGGAAGTACTTTGCAAAATAGTAATTGACGTAACCACACTGATTGGTGTGCCGAATTTCGTCCATCACCTGCCCGAGGTAGCCGTTCTTCTGCTCCGGCGAGCTAGCGCTATCCCACAGCATGGCTGACCCCGCGATCGCGTTGTACTCGCCGACTTCGAGAAAGTTCGAGGCGACCTTCATCGTCTCGCCCCATTTGGGCGCCAGTCGATTGCCGGCATTCATCCGGGTCAGCGCATCCTGGAGGCTGCCGAACTGACGTTCGTCCTTGACGGCTTCCATCCGCGCGTATTCCTTGGCGATCAACTTGAACTGCTCTTTCGTATCGTTCGCCATGTGATACTTGGTCGGATACTTCGTACGATTGTTCTTAAAGTCCCAGTTGAAGTCTTGCATCCACTTGTGGACTTCCTGAGCGCCGACGCTTGTGGGGGCACGATGCAGTGCAAGGGCGTCAGTTGCTGCCTTGGTTGCTGCGCTTATGGTCATATCGGTATCTCCTCTTAGGCTGATTCAGATAGAACGCCAAAGAATCCTCGTTGCCACGAACACAAAGAACACAACGACTCGTGACGGTTGATCGACTCGTTAGCGCACCGATATCTAGTCAATATCCATGCCACTAGCAACCATATGTTTTCTCGCTGCTAGTCCGCTCGTTGCTGGGCAAATCACCTCTGCCCCGCTCCCATAAAAAGTGTGTAAAACAGGTACACTTATGCGTTACACATAATAAGTGTCCTTTTTTTGCGCAGTCATTTTCGCCCGCTACCGGGCAACACACGTAGTTACTGCATTGCGACCAACTTGGGGCAATCCATTGGACAACGGTCAAGGAACGCAGCTGAGAAACTGTCCGGTTTGAACGAGGTAGCTTGGCAGTGATGCTGAACCATGCACAGAGTGCCGTTTCACCAGTATTGAGAAATCACGGAACTGATAGCGGTCAAGCAGAAGACGCCTTCCCCCTTGCTTGGAGCGTATCGGTTCGTCACGAAAATCAGACACTACGGCGGCGGCGGGTCGCCGTCGACCAGCGATGTCACGACGACACAACGAATCGATACATACTGTTCAAACTGATACACATTGTTCGAACAACTGGCACACCTCGGCCCCCGTGCCTGCGAACAAGGCCCGTTTGACGGGTTTTTTTGGGAAGAGCTCATCCAAAAGGCCAGGCGGCCTCAAATCTGAAGTGCGACACAGCGGGAGGTAATGTGTTGCCAGGGAACCGACCTACAAGCATTTGAGCGGCGAAGAGCGAACGATGTCCAGTTGAGTCTTCGGCAGGGTCGCGCGCTGCGGGCAATTGCGGGTGGCCTCTCGGTCAAACAGATCGCAGGCACTTCAACAGCAGCCCGAACTCAATCGGCTCTTTCTCTACGACGCCAGCGGAAGCTCAAGGTTGCCAATCAGGCGGAGATGGTGCTGCTCGCTGTGCACCACGGCATGATCTGTCCCTGGGCCAACCGGCCGAAGGCCGGCGTTGGCGCCGGAACGCTAAGCCAGCAGCCAGAGCACCGTGCCTAGCCAGCCGGCAAAGGCGCCCAGCAGATGGGCATCGTGCAGCAGCGCGGTAGCGGCGTCACCGCCCCCACCGCGCCGATGCAGCAGGAAGAGGTAACGGAAGATGCCATACACCACGAAAGGCACGGTGTAGATCAGATTCGTCGTGCCGTGCATGGCCACCGTCTCGACGCTCACCGTGTACAGGCTGTAGCTGACGATGGCGCCCGCCGCGCAGATGCCGATCAGTTTGTCGAGCAGCACCGGATCGTAGTCGTCGAGCACCTTGCGATGACTGCCACCGTGCCCGTCCAGAGCATTGAGCTCGGCGCGCCGCTTGGCGAAGCCCAGAAAGAGCGTCAGCATCAGGCCGCAGAGCAACAGCCAGTGCGACGGCGCGATGCCGACGCCGAGCGTGCCGGCCAGAATACGCAGCATGAAGCCGGCCGAGATGATGAAGACGTCGAGCAGGACGACGTGCTTCAAGCCCAGCGAATAGCCGACGTTGAGCAGCGCGTAGGCGATGACGATGACGAGCACCGTGGTCGACGCGGCCTGCGCCAGCGTCAGCGCCGATACCAGGCACACTCCGGCGAGCAGCAGCGCCTGCGTCACACTCACCGTCCCGGCGGCGAGCGGCCGGTGGCGCTTGTCCGGATGCTCGCGGTCTCGCTCGCGATCGGCCAGATCGTTGATCACATAGACTGCCGAAGCCGCCAACGCGAAGGCCGCCGCGGCGAGCAGCACGCTGTGCACAAGCAGCTCGTTCTGCCAGGCGTGGCCGAACAGCAGGCCGACGAAGACGAAGCCGCTTTTCACCCACTGGTGCGGGCGCAGAAGCTTCACGTAAGGACGGATTCCGCTCATTTATCGTTCATATCAAGCATTCGTTTTCAATTCCCGCAAGGAAAACCGTGCGCCGATCGCTATCGCCCCCGATCTCTTTCGGCAAGGCAAATTCGGCTTGCACCAAGCACCGATGCGGATTGTCCGGCTGGGAAGGTGGCGGCTCAAGTCAGCGCGGATCGTACAGAATGCCCGGTACCAACGCAATTGCGTCGCCGTTTGCCGCGCGGCCAGACGGAACTTCACGGTGTCGGGCAGGCCAAAGACAGCGGGATAGTCTTGAGCGCCCTGCTAGAATCGACCTCGCTAAACGCGACGACGCTGTACGGTCCTCGATCGCGAGAGCAGAGAACCCCCACCAAGGTAACTACCGCCGGCAGCCGCCGCGCGGCAGTTACCTCGACGCCTGTCCAGCTGGTCTGGTTATGCCGGACACACGAAATGCACAAAGTTGCGTTGAGAAAGAGAAAGAGAAAGGGAAAGAGAAAATCATGATGATCAGAAGGAAGCTGCAGACGCTAGCCCTGGCGACGATCGTCGGACTCGGTTTAGTCCAGTTCGCCACGATTAACGGCCTCAATTCCATGCACGAGGCCGAAAAGACGGCGCAGCGACGGGAAGCCTATTCACTGACGCTCGTCGAGATGAAAGCCAGTGCCGTCTCAACCATCATGCTGAACCCGACGCTCAAGGAAACGCAAGCGGTGTTCGCCGATGCCGACAAGAATATCGCCGACATTCAGGACAAGGTGCTGGGAACCATCAAGCGGGCCGAGATTCGCGACGAGTTCAAGACAGTTACCGCTAAGTGGTCGCAATATCAAAAGGACTCCCAGCAACTGATCGCGCTGGCAACGAGCGATGCCAAGTCGGCCAACGACAAGCTGGTGCCGCTCTACAACGAGCAGTTCAAGCCGTTTCAGAAGGCGCTGGAGCAATTCATCGCGGACCGGCTGAGCGAGGCCAGGACCGCGCGTGAGCAGGTGGAGAAGATTTCGACACGCGTTTATTGGACCAATATTTCCCTGATCATCATCGTTGCGCTGCTCAACATCGCGCTGGTGCTCTTCATCTCGTCGTCACTGCAGAAGAGTCTTGCCGGCATCCAGCAGAAAATCGCCCGCCTCAGACAGGGCGACTTGACGCAACGGCTGCCCGCCGCCGGCCGCGATGAGCTGAGCCAGATCGCCACCGGCGTCAATGATTTCCTCGGCGAGATGCAGGATATGGTGCGCAATGTGCACAGCAGCGCGAGCGAAGTTTCCAGCGCGGCTTCGCAACTGACGAGTACCGCGCACCAGGTCGCCAGCAGCTCGGAGATCCAGTCAGACTCGGCAGCTTCCACCGCGGCCGCGATCGAGCAGATGAGCGTCAGCGTGGCCTCCATCGCCGACACGACCGGCGCAGTCCGCCAGCTGTCCAGCGCCAGTCTGGCGGAGGTTCTCAAAGGCAACCAGAGCGTCTCGGAACTGCAACAGGAGCTGGCCAAGGTCAAACTCGACGTCGACGCGATCGCCACGCACGTACGGGAATTCGTCAGCGATACGAACGTCATCACCGGCATGACCCAGCAGATCCGGGAAATTGCCGACCAGACCAACCTGCTGGCACTGAATGCGGCCATCGAGGCAGCGCGCGCCGGCGAGCAAGGCCGTGGCTTCGCTGTCGTGGCCGACGAAGTTCGCAAGCTCGCCGAGCGATCCGCCAAGGCCGCCGGCGAAATCGCCACGGTAACCGGAGACCTGAACGGCAAGTCGGCCCTGGTCGATCGCTCGGTCGATGGCGGCCTTAATTCCCTCGCCGCCAGCCTCGACTTCATCGCAAACCTCGCGCAAGTTTTTTCCCACTCCGCCGAGTCGGCGCAAAAGACCAGCCAGGGGGTCGATGAAGTAACGACCTCGGTGCACGAACAGAAGGCCGCCAGCGCCAACATTGCACAAAATATCGAAACGATTGCCCATATGGCCGAAGCCAATCGCCTGGCCAGCCGCGACAGCTCCGATGCCTCGATCAGGCTGGAGCAGTTGGCAGTCTCGCTGCAAGGGATGATCCAACGTTTCAAGGTCTAGTAGGACTAGGCCAGCGCTTCGGGCAGTGCAGCATCGGCCCCTATGTGCGCTAGCCCACCGAGCGTTCGGAAATAGTTCCGTATAAAGACAGGCTGGGCAGCGCCGACGCTTGGCAGACACGCCAAAACGATCCCACAGAAAGCCCTCCCGACGCCACCATCGTGGACACTACGCTGTCATCACCACGTAAGGAAAAGAACGGAGAATGCGGTCTTTCGCCGCGCCTTTTCCTTGCCGGTACGAGCTGCTTAGAGAATGAGTCAATGACTCGTTCATGCCACAAACAACCAACGACGAGAAGAAGATGAACCTGGACAAATATGTCGGACGCATTGTCCGTTTGAATCAGCGCGCCTTTCGAGAAATCGCCAAGCGGGCGCGCGATAGAGGCGACGCCCTGGAAAACTGCTTCCTCGTATCAGAGGTCAGCCGCGGCGTGCAAAAGCTGATCTGCTACGGAGCAAACCTGCGTATTGTCGTCGGCGCTGCCGACGTCGTACTGATCTGATCCGGCAAGAGCGGATCGATCAATGGTAAAAGCCATAAGCGATGGCAATCGCGCCGACCAGCCCGACGGCGTCGGCAATCAAGCCGCAGGCTAAGGCATAGCGCGTCTTGCTGATATTGACGCTGCCGAAATAGACCGCCAATACGTAAAAGGTGGTTTCGGTCGAACCCTGAATGATCGCCGCCAGCTTCCCCTGAAACGAGTCGACTCCGTAGGCGCTCATCACATCGACCATCAAGCCGCGCGCGCCGCTGCCGCTGAGCGTCTTCATCAAACCGACCGGCAAGGCTGGGACGAAATCGTCGTTCAGGCCCACCGCCAGGACGGCCGTACGGATGGCCTCGTTCACGTAGTCCATGCAGCCGGTGGTTCGAAAGACTGAAATCGCCACCAACATGGCGATCAGGTAGGGAATGATTTGCACGGCGACGCCGAAACCTTCCTTGGCGCCCTCGACGAAGGTTTCGTACGCATCGACCCCACGCCACGTGGCCACCCCGACGAACAGGACGACGATCGCCACGATCAGTCCGCTGCCGAGCAGGCCGATCATCTGCGCCATCTGTTCCGCCGGCAGCCCGCTGAGCCATGCGTAGAGCGCACCCATCAGCCCGAAGAAGCCGGCGAAGAAGAGAAGTACCGGCCTGCAGAACAGGTTGATGCGCTGCCAGATGGCGACCGCAACCAGCCCCGCGCAGAACGAAACGAAGGTCGCCAGAAGCGTCGGCAGGAAAATGTCCGCCGCGTTGAAGCCGATCAGCCCCTGCTTGATGGCCAGGCTCTGACGGATAGCGATCACCGAGGTCGGAATCAGCGTAATGCCCGCCGTATTGAGCACCAGGAACATGATCATCGGATTGCTGGCCGTATCCTTCTGCGGATTGAGCTCCTGCAACTCGCCCATGGCCTTGAGCCCGAGAGGAGTCGCGGCGTTGTCGAGGCCGAGGATGTTGGCGCTGAAATTCATGACGATGCTGCCGCTCGCTGCATGCCCAGTCGGAATATCGGGAAAGATGCAGCGAAAGAATGGACCCAGCGCCCTGCCAAACAGTTGGATGAGACCCCCGCGTTCGCCGATCTTCATGATCCCTAGCCACAGGCCCATCACCCCGACCAGGCCGAGAGAAATTTCAAATCCGGTTTTGGCCGCATCAAACAGCCCGGTCAGAACACGGGAGAAAATCTCCAGGTCACCCTGCAGGGTCTGAACCAGCGCCGCGAGAAAGCCGACCAGGATGAAGCCGACCCAAATGAGATTGAGCATAATGGGGAAAGCGGCTCAACCCCGATCCAGGAGAAGCCCGCTTGAAGGGTCAAAGGGGGCAGTCTATCGGCGTGGACAAGGAATGTCATCGACAACACCCGTAGTCGGCCGGGCGCAGGGGGATTGGCCGCTCGGAAATATCCGGCTCACGCCGCGAACGAGGGCAACGCCCAGAAATCCTTGAAGCGCGCGTATTCCGACAGTGGCAGTTGCACCAGCAGTGGCGAAGACTGGCTATCCAACCACAGACAGAGCTCGGCAATGTCGGTGAAAGAACCAGCGCTGCACCCCGCGGTCGGGACGCCTTCCCTTTGCCACACGTGAATGAAGATGCAGGAACCGGCCCCCGGCACCGGCCGAGAACTGTTGTGGGCGACGACCGCGCCGATGGCATAGCGCTCGTCGCTGCGCAGCATCTCCTCATGCGACTGCCAGTCGATCTCGCACAAGCCACCTTGACTGACCATCCGGTTGTAATGGCACGACGCGGGATCGTCGATGCATTTCAGATCGCGCGTCGCGATGCGATAAGGAAGCCGGGCGAAGTTGACCAGCGCACTTTCCTGGCTTGCGTCGCCAAACAGTTCCGTGATGGCGAAGATCCCGGCGGGAGCGCATCCGTCCCCCTCTCGTTTTGATGGCCCCTCGGCGCTGATGGCACCGTGCAATCCGATGCCCCAAGCCAAACCGGATATTCCGACGCTAACCTTGATCGTGTCGCCGACGGGCTGCCAGGCAGAACCGAGGCTTTGACGCTGGAAGCGTCGCAATGCAGCAGTCGTGCTCTCCCAAGCTGGGGCGATAACCAGGATCAGTTGGCGAGAGGATAGCAGTGGCGAATCGTTAGGCTGCATTTGAGTAGCCGAGGAAGTCGGAGCCATCTGGTCGATCAAAAAAAAGATCTCGAGCAGTTTCGCTGTCCGCTCAGCCATGTCATCACTTGCATGCACCTGGTCCAAGCCGCTCGCAGTTTGTCAATTGCATCTATCGAAAACGTGGCCTGTCCCTTATCCTTCCAGTCTTCATCACGGCGCAGGCTCAACCATTTTCTTTCGAGGCATGTTCAGGCGATAACGTTTTGTCTCTAATAGCGCAGAGCGTAACAATCTGTCCCGCATCCGGGTAGATTCCCTGATATGTTGCTGGGTTAAGTGTCAGTGTTTTGTCCATCATTCTCATGGCTTCACATTCCTCCCCCCGATCGCGGTCATGCAGCACAGTAGAAAACCCCCAATATACTTCGGCGTTCGTCGGATCAAGCAGCCATGCTTGATCGAATCTTCGCGTCGCCATGCCGTAATTGTTCTGCTTTAGGAGTTTAAAACCGTAATTGACCCACAGAGCACTGGCTCTCTCACGAGAACCGAATTGCGCCGTTACGTCAGATATAAACTTCTCGTCTCCAGCCTTCAGTTCCGGAAACGTTGATCTGTCGATTCCTCCGCACATAGGCACCTCATCGATTCTTGAACCTTGATTGACAGGTGATGTTGCCAAACAACCAGAGAGCAACATCAGCCCTCCGAAAATACATTAAAAATGTGTTGCGCTTCATTTTGCTCTCCACCTACGTAAAACGTAGCACCCACTCAGAAGCTCCTAAATTGAACGACAAGTCGCCACCTAGGATATTGAATTTGCAATGCTTTAGTTTTTCCGCGTGTCGCCCAAGTTGGCGACCTCTGAGTAAATGACAGTTTGTTTCCCCGTCGTGACGGAAAGCGATCCGTCAAATGGGCGGCACAAAAAAGGCAACAGCATGCGCTGCGAACCAGCGCAAGGCAGCTTTATCGCAATTTCGCCCGATTCTGAAATGACCAATCTGCATCTGCCGGAAAATACCGCTCGCACAACTCGCAACCACGCTGCGGCAACCACGCCGGGATGCGGTAGAAGCGTTCGCGGATGCGACGCAGGACGCGGTCGTGATACACCGCGTAATCGAAGCCCTGGCCGAGGACGAGGTAGTAGCGCACGCCGTGGAGGTCGAAATCGCGGTAGTCGACGTGGCGAAAATACGGTGCGTAGTCGGCGGCATTCGGCGAGCTCTTGCGCAGGATCAGCACATTGCGCCCGTCCTGGGCGCGCCAGTCGGTGAAGAAGTCGTCCTGCCGCGCGTGGAAGGAGCCTTCGCCGAACACGGTGAAGGGCCGCTGCGCGTGGTAGGCGAGCGTGGCGGCCGGCGAGTAGCCGTCCATGGCGAACAAGTAGTCGGCGGCGTAGGGCTGCAGCTCGGCGAGCAGCTCTTCAGCGCGCACGGTGAGGACGACGCCGTCGTAGATTTCGCTCTTCTTCCAGGTTTCCATCGGCAGCGCGGCGATGATCGCGATGGCCAGTATGTGCAACGCGGCAAAGGCGGCCGACCACTTGAGCAGGTGCGCCAGCGTCGGCAGCGGCAGCGCGATGGCGCCGAGAACGGCGAGGAAGGGCAGGAAGGAGACCAGCCAGTGCAGGCCGACCGGCCGGGCCAGCGACATGGCGGCGAACAGGCCGAGCGGGATGGCCGCCAGCCACAGTGCGCTGTTCGCTTCGACGCTCGCGCACGCCGCCTGGCGCACCGCGCCGCGTTGGCGCCACAGGGCGACAAGCAGCCACGGCGTCGCCAGATAGGCGAGCGACGCGAGGTAGAGCGCCGGGTTCTGCCACGATAGCCCGGCGTCGTCGTTGCGGTTCATGAAGTTGAAGAGGATGTTCACCCAGCAGTGGGCGCTGTTCCACCACAGGTTGTAGATCGGCGCCGGCAGTGCAGCGGCGAGCAGCACCGCGAAACCGGCCCAGCGCCCGGCGTCGCGGCGGATGAAGAGGACATGTGCGAGGTAGGCGATGCCGAGCAGCGCGGCGAAGTATTTGCCGAGGAAGGCGAGGCCGAGCAAGGCGCCGGCCAGGGCGTAGCACGACAAGGATTTGCGGCGCTGCGCGGCGACGTAGGCGAGTGCCGAGAGCAGGGTGAACAGGATGACCGGCGTGTCGGTGGTGATCAGCACGTTCCAGACGTCGGCCGGGGCGAGCAGGACGAGCCAGCCGGCGATACGCGCGCGTTCGGCGCCGTGCGGGCGCACCAGCCACCAGGCGCCGCCGGCCAGGATCAGCGGCAGCAGCGTGGCCGGCAGGCGCAGCCACCATTCGGCGCGGCCGACGGCGAGCAGCGCGGTGAGCCACCAGCCGACCATCGGCGGGTGATCGTAGTAGCCGCCGGCCGGGTGTTCGCCCCAGAGGACAAAGTAGGCCTCGTCGCCGGTCATCGGCAGGACGGCGGAGAACCAGAAGCGGAAGGCGACGAGCGCCAGCAGCCCGGCCCACGCGAGCGGGTGAAGACGGCGCTCGCTCATCGGGATCGGCTACTGGATCGCTTTGACCAAACGGCGCGCGCGAACCCCTTGCGCGAGAATCTCCAGCATTGCGAGCGTATCGTCCCAGCCGACGCAGGCATCTGTGATGCTCTTGCCGTATTCGAGCGGCTGCCCCGGCACCAGGTCCTGCCGCCCTTCGACGAGGTGCGACTCGACCATGACGCCCATGATGCGCTCCTCGCCGGCGGCGAGCTGCGCCGCAGTGTCCTTGGCGACTTCAATCTGGCGCTTGAACTGCTTGCTGCTGTTGGCATGCGAGAAGTCGACCATGAGCCGACCGGCGAGACCGGCGGCGGCGATTTCCTTGGCCGCCGCGTCGACATGCGGCGCGTCGTAGTTCGGCGCCTTGCCGCCACGCAGAATGACGTGGCAATCCTCGTTGCCGGAGGTCGACACGATGGCCGAATGCCCGGCCTTGGTCACCGACAGAAAATGGTGCGGCGACTGCGCGGCGCGGATGGCGTCGATGGCGATGCGCACGTTGCCGTCGGTGCCGTTCTTGAAGCCGACCGGGCACGACAGGCCGGAAGCCAGCTCGCGGTGCACCTGCGACTCGGTGGTGCGTGCGCCGATGGCGCCCCAAGCGATCAGGTCGGCAGTGTATTGCGGCGTAATGGTGTCGAGGAATTCGGTGGCGCAGGGCACGCCCAGTTCGTTCAGTTCGAGCAGCAGGCCACGCGCCAGACGCACGCCCTCATTGATGCGGAAGGTGTTGTCCAGACGCGGATCGTTGATCAGGCCCTTCCAGCCCACCGTCGTGCGCGGCTTCTCAAAATAGACGCGCATGACGATCAGCAGGTCGTTTTCGAACCGGCCGATTTGCTCCTGCAGCTTCTTCGCGTACTCGACAGCGAGGTCGACATCGTGGATCGAGCACGGCCCGATCACCACCAGCAGCCGGTCGTCGGCACCATGCAAAACGCGGTGGATACCCTGACGCGCATTGTAGGTCGTCTGCGCAGCGCGGGAACTCACCGGAAACTCGCGGAAAATCTGGGCCGGCGGAATCAGCTCCTTGATTTCCTTGATGCGAAGATCGTCGGTGTGCGGCTTGCTCTGCAGCGTCATGATGCTTCCTCTGGCTCGATAGCTTGATTCGAAAGGGGATTGATTCTACTCGAAAGACCGGGCCGATTGTGCGCTGCGGGAAGGCTCCGGCATTGATGGCATACTGGTGTTTTCATCAAACCATGACCATCGGGTACACACCATGACGATCTTGACGCTTGGCCTGTTGATCTTTCTCGGCACCCATTCCACGCGCATCTTCGCGGACGGCTGGCGCACGCGGCAGCTGGCGCGCCTCGGCGAACAGGGCTGGAAGGGTTTCTATACCGTGCTGTCGCTGCTCGGCTTCGGGCTTATCATCTGGGGCTACGGGCAGACGCGCAGCCTGCCAGTCGATCTGTGGAACCCGCCGAACTGGACACGCCATCTGGCGGCGCTGCTCACCGTGCCCGCTTTCGTGCTGGTGGTCGCCGCCTACGTGCCGGGCAACCGCTTCAAGCCGCTGCTCGGCCACCCGATGATTGCCGGCGTTGCCCTGTGGGCCGTCGCGCATCTGCTCGCCAACGGCCGGCTCGGCGACCTGCTGCTGTTCGGCGCTTTCCTGCTCTGGGCGCTCATCGACTTTGCCGCGGCGCGCCGCCGCGACCGTCTGACCGGCACGCGCTATCCGGCCGGCAGCCTCGGCCGCGATGCGCTGGTGCTAGTCATCGGCCTTGCCGCCTGGGGAATCTTCGTCAAGTTCGCGCACCTATGGCTGATCGGCGTCGCGCCGTTCGCCTGACGCGCTGTCAGGCAGGAGCGTAGATTCTCTGCGCGATGGCAGCGGCCTGGACCACGATTGGCGCCTTGATCGCCCAGCATGGCAGGGTTCCTACGCCATGCGCCTGATGGAATCCGGCGATGCCCGTACTCAGGCGGTGCCGCCCACGGTCAAACCATCGATGCGCAACGTCGGCTGGCCTACGCCAACCGGTACGCTCTGCCCATCCTTGCCGCAGGTACCAACGCCCGGATCGAGGCGCATGTCGTTGCCAATCATCGAGACGTGGTTCATCGCTTCCGGCCCATTGCCGATCAGCGTCGCGCCCTTGACCGGGTAGGTCAGCTTGCCGTCCTCGATCATGTAGGCCTCGGACATCGAGAAGACGAACTTGCCGTTGGTGATATCGACCTGGCCGCCGCCGAAATTGACCGCGTAGAGGCCCTTCTTCACCGACTTGATGATTTCCTCCGGGCTCTTGTCGCCGGCCAGCATGGTGGTGTTGGTCATGCGCGGCAGCGGCAGATGCGCAAAAGATTCGCGGCGGCCGTTGCCAGTCGGCGCAACGCCCATCAGGCGGGCGTTGAGGCTGTCCTGCATATAGCCCTTGAGGATGCCGTCCTCGATCAGCACGGTGCGCTGCGTCGGGTTGCCTTCGTCGTCAATGTTGAGCGAGCCACGACGGTCGGCGATGGTGCCGTCGTCGACCACGGTGACGCCCTTCGAGGCGACGCGCTGACCGACGCGGCCGGAGAAGGTTGAACTGCCCTTGCGGTTGAAATCACCCTCGAGGCCATGCCCGACCGCCTCATGGAGCAGGATGCCAGGCCAGCCGGAGCCGAGCACGACGCTCATCGTGCCGGCCGGGGCCGGCCGCGCGTCGAGGTTGACCACCGCCTGATGCACCGCCTCGCGGGCGTAGGTGCGCAGCATGGCATCGTTGAAATAGCCGTAATCGGTG
>Ga0209125_1000555_pt1 | contig 45930 bp, 61 predicted proteins | sample BarGraIncub1131A_FD_184503 | JGI IMG/M metagenome (GOLD analysis project Ga0209125, IMG submission 184503) | Arctic peat soil microbial communities from Barrow, Alaska - Barrow Graham LP Incubations 11-31A (SPAdes) (version 2) | ecosystem: Environmental > Terrestrial > Soil > Wetlands > Peat... | reverse complement strand
TTGATGGTGAAAGATACCATGATGGACACCATGATATTTTAAGAAGGAAAAGAACAGTCATTGGTCAGAATGGTGAACTGGAAGAAGTGAAGAACCTTCCAAATAACAGGATCGTTGACAACCAATATGGAAAGATGGTGGATCAGAAAAAGAACTACCTACTTGGTCAACCTATTGTTTTCAAGTCTGAAAATGAACCATACAACAAGCTGCTAAAACAGATCTTCAATAAGAAGTTCCAAAGGCTGATCAAGAATGTTGGTGAAGATGCTTTGAACACTGGTATTGGTTGGATATTCATGTATTATGATGAACATGGTGAATTCACCTTCAAGCGGTTCAAAGCTTATGAAATCATACCAGGTTGGTCAGATACAGAGCATACAACACTTGATTATGTGATCAGGATATATGAAGTCATTGCATATGAAGGACAGCATGAGAAGGTCATTGAGAAGGTTGAAGTCTATGATGAAACTGGAATATATAGATTTGTCATGGAAGGTGGTCACATTGTTCCTGATGATGTTCCTTTCAGCACCTACTTCACAACTATTGATGAAGAAGATGATCAGATTGTTGAACAAGGTTGGAACTGGTCAAAGATCCCACTGATCCCATGGAAATATAATTCAAAAGAGATCCCTTTGATCAAGAAAGTTAAAACCTTGCAGGATGGATTGAATACTATTCTTTCCAACTTCCAAAACAACATGGAAGAAGATGCAAGGAACACAATCCTTGTCCTGGTGAACTATGATGGTGAAAATCTTGGTGAATTTAGAAAGAACCTGGCAACCTATGGTGCAGTTAAGGTCAAGACAGTTGATGGTGCAGGTGGTGATCTTAAAACATTGCAGGTTGAAGTCAATGCAGAGAATTACAAGTCAATCCTTGAAATCTTCAAGAAGGCAATCATTGAGAATGCCAAAGGATATGATGCAAAGGATGATAGAATGTCAGGAAATCCAAATCAGATGAACATTCAGTCCATGTATTCTGACATTGATCTTGATGCAAATGAAATGGAAACTGAATTTCAGGCTTCCTTTGAAGAACTGCTTTGGTTTGTAAATGTTCATTTGTTCAATGCAAGTCTTGGTGACTTTGAACAGGAAGAAGTTGAAGTCATATTCAATCGTGACATTCTGATCAATGAAACAGAAGTGATTGAAAATGGTCAGAAGTCAGTTGGAATTCTATCTGATGAAACCATTGTGGAAAATCATCCTTGGGTTGATGATCCACAAAGAGAACTTGCAAGGAAGGCAGAAGAAAAGAAAAAGGAAATGGATGAATATGCTGCTGCTTTTCCACAACCTGCTGTTCCCGGTAAGATTGTTGGTCAAGGCGGTGTTGTAGATGAAGCATAGTAACTATTGGAAGAAACGGTTTGAACAGCTTGAAGAAGCTAAAAACAAGGATGCTTCTTCCCTATATCGTGAAGTTGAAGGTTATTATTCCAAAGCACAAAGAACTATTGAAGGTCAGATCCAATCCTGGTATGGAAGATTTGCAGTCAATAACAATATAACAATGGCAGAAGCAAGAAAGCTTCTTTCTACAAAGGAACTGGCTGAACTGAAATGGGATGTCAAAGAGTACATCAAATATGGTGAACAAAATGAACTGAACCAAATGTGGATGACAGAACTTGAAAATGCATCAGCAAGGTTTCATATATCAAGACTTGAAGCTTTGAAGCTGCAAACACAGAATTCAATGGAAGTTCTATTTGGAAACCAACTTGATGGAATGGACACCCTGATGAAAAAGCTTTACACCAATGGTTATTATCATACAGTATATGAAGTTCAAAAGGGTTTCAATATTGGTTGGGATATAGCTTCCATTGATCAGAATAAACTTGAAAAGATAATTTCAAAACCTTGGGCAGTTGATGGAAAGAATTTCAGTGAAAGACTTTGGGGTAACAAGTCCAAACTGGTCAATGAACTGCATGGTGAACTGACCCAAATGACTATACTTGGAAGATCCCCTGATGATGCAATTAGAAATATAGCAGGAAAAATGAATACATCCAATAAGAATGCAGGAAGGTTGGTCATGACTGAATCAGCTTACTTTGCATCAGCTTCACAAAAGGATGCATTCAATGATCTTGATGTTGAAAGGTTTGAAATTGTTGCAACCCTGGACAGTCACACATCAGCAATATGTCAGGATCTTGATGGTCATGTATTTGACATTAAGGATTATGAAGCAGGGGTCACTGCCCCACCCTTCCATGTTTGGTGTAGAACTACTACTGTTCCCTACTTTGAAGATAACTTCACAGAAAGGGCAGCAAGGGGTGCTGATGGAAAGACCTACTATGTACCAAGTGATATGAAATACCCGGATTGGAAGAAGTCTTTCACAGAAGGTGGATCAAAAGAAGGACTTGCAGAAGTTGATCCTGGTGATATAATGAAGGATAAGACAGAAAATGTTAAAAGGGTTCAATTGGAATTGTCCAACTTCCCTGCTGAATTCACAACCAAGTCAGAAATTAATAACACACAGAAACTTATTGATTTTATTAATAGACTTGATGGTGCAGATCCAAATGCAGTGAAATTATATAGTAACATAGGCAAATTGGAAACCCTAACATCAAACAATATTCCTTTCAGCATTTCACATGCAAAAGGATATTCAGTCAATTATTCATATAATTACAAGGGTGAATTGGTTCAATCCAAATTGACCATTCCAAAGTTAGATGGTGAAGATCTTAGTGGTCAAGTAAATACAACATTACATGAAGAAATGCACTTGATGGACTTATATTGCAGAAAGGATGTAACCAAATCAGGTAATTGGTTCAGTACAGAACAGAAGTCATTGGTTGAAGCTTTCAACAAAAGTGGAACTGGAATGTCAGATGAAGTCAGTGATCTATTTAAGACCTATAATGTGAAGTACAAAGAAGTTCATGGTGAGTTGTCCAAGAAGTACCAGGAACAAATCACTGCTTCACGTATCTCACACCTTGGTGAAAATGGAAGTGCTTTTTCTGATATTAAAGCATATAAAGAATATGAGAAGGTTTCAAAGAAACTTAGATCCAACATGGTTGATGAAATTGACTATGCATCCAGGAATGCAATGGGTGGTGGAATTGGAAACCTTCAAGACATTTATGATGCATTATCAAAGGGTTCATATCGTGATAGTGGTATTGTGAAATATGGTCATGGTAGTAAATATTATAGATCAGCAGAATCACAGATCCATGAAACTGTTGCAAACTATGGTGCTTTAAGTATAACAAGACCTGATTTGGTTAAACTGTTAAAAGCAGATAAACCTGAACTGGTTGAAGAACTTGATAAGTTTATTCAAGCTATGTTGGAAAGGGTTGGTGATTAAGATGGATGAAGAATTGATCAATAAAAAAGAACAGATCTTTGATCTGCTGATTGAAGTTGATGATGATCTTGTTGGAAGATACTTTGATGATAATAGTGATGAAATGCTTGATGATAAGATTGAAGTTCTTACAGCACTGAAAGAAGGAAAACAAATCAAGGACATTCCAAAATATTATGATATTCTTGAACTTTTGCCAAAGGAAGGCATATGGGATTGATGAAGCACCCTGCAATTTTGCAAGATGCTTTTTTAATGAAGAAATTTTCAGAAATGCAGTAAAATCAATGGGTACAAACATATTAAAGACCTTTTTATAATGCTTATATGGGCATTATATGAGGTCATTTTTTATGCACTTTTCATGAAAAAGAAGGTGATGATTACTAAATGATATTGTTGAAATGCATCAATCAAAAATATGATTGAAAGGCGGTGATCCAACTATCTCCCTGGTGTTTGGGTTAAAACATCAATCGTCATTTTGGTATTGTTGACGTTAAAGAACAAGACAAATAAAACTGGACTGAACCAGGTTAAAAATGAATTTGAAAGGATGGTAAAAACCATGAAGAAAGATGAATTATTGAAATTAGGACTTGATGAAGAAAATGCAAAGAAAGTTGCTGATGCTTCGGCAGAAGAATTGAAGGGATATATTCCAAAAGCAAGATTTGATGAAATCAACAATGACAAGAAGAAACTTGAACTTGATGTTCGTGAAAGGGACACCCAACTTGAAACATTGAAAAATTCCACAGGTGATGTGGAAACAATGAAAAAAACAATTGAAACCCTTCAAACGGATAACAAGACCAAGGATGAAACCCATGCTGCTGAACTTAAACAATTGAAGATTGATGCTGCTGTTTCGGCTGCACTTAGTTCTTCAAAAGCAAAGAATGAAAAAGCAGTTAAGGCACTTCTTGATCTGACAAAAGCAGAACTTGCAGATGATGGATCAATCAAAGGTTTGGATGACCAAATCAAGAAACTTTCAGCAGCAGAGGATTCAAAGTTCTTGTTCGACACTGAAACCAAAAAAACAAAGATCAAGGGTGCAACACCTGGTGAAACTGGCAAGGAAGATCCTGATGGAAAAGTTGATGTGACTAAAATGTCATATGAAGAACTTGCCACTTACATGGCTGAAAACCCTGATGCAGAAATCTAAAACTAAAATTTAAGAAGAAAAGGAAGGATGATAAAAATGGCAAAATTCGATTCAAAAACATTTAATGACAGAGCATTTGGAAAGTACGTTGATATTGTTCCAAAGCTTAAAAAGAACGAACTGATTAAGTCCAAGGCATTGCAGAGCAATAGTCAAATTAAACAAGCATTCAGTGGACAGACAGGGGTTGTATTTGCAACCATTCCAATGTATGGAAGAATTGATGGTACACCATTGAACTATGATGGTGCAACTGACATCACAGCAACAAGCACAGTAACATATGAACGTGGTGTCATTGTTATTGGTAGAGCAAAGGCATGGGTTGAAAATGACTTTGCAGAAGATGCAACAGGCGGTGCAGGTTTTATGTCCAATGTAGCAAGACAGGTTGCAGAATACTGGGATGAAATTGACCAGGACACATTGCTTGCAATCTTAGAAGGTATCTTCTCAATGACTGGTGCTGCAAACTTGAAGTTTGTAACTGGTCACACCTATGACATCAGCGGATCTGTTGGTGGTGTGGTTAATGCTTCAACATTGAACACTGCTATTCAGAAGGCATCAGGTGACAAGAAGTCCAAGTTTACTATTTCCATCATGCATTCAGCTATTGCAACCAACCTTGAAAACTTGAAGTTGCTTGCATACATGACATACACTGATGCACTTGGTATTGAAAGACAGCTTGAACTTGCAACTTGGAATGGTAGAGCAGTTATAATTGATGATGGTATGCCAACAGTTGATGTTGCTGATGTTTACACAATCACTGCTGATGAAGCACTTGATGCTGCTAAAACATATTACACAAGAAGTGGATCAGCAGGATCTTATGTTTACACTGTTGTTGCATCCCCTCTTGTTGCCAACATTGCAACATACTATGAATTAACTGCTGATGCTTACACTAAATACACTACTTATGTTCTTGGTAATGGTGCATTTGACTATGAAGATATTGGTGCAGAAGTTCCTTATGCTATGGTAAGGGATGAAAAGACCAATGGTGGTCAGACTTATCTTTACAGCAGACAAAGAAAGGTTTTTGCACCTTATGGAATCAGCTTCACAAAGTCATCAGTAGCAACCAATTCCCCAACAGATGCAGAACTGAAAACTGCTGCAAACTGGGTACTTGTGAATGATGGCAATGGTAAATATTTTGATCACAAAGCAATCCCTATTGCAAGAATCGTTTCAAGGGGTTAATCAAATGAAAGGGGTGATGTTGTATGACTATTGAAGAAAGAATTGCTGCACTTCAACAAAACATAAGTCTTGTTTCAACTGTTGGATCTGAATTCATTGATAAGGTATATAAAAGACTTGGATCACTTGGTTATGCAATAACAGAATCAGATGACTGGGCAATAAGCTTTGCAATTCAGAAGGTAGAAAACAATATCAAGAATTCATGCAATGTCACTTCAATCCCTGATGGTTTAAATCAAGAAGCTATTGATATGATATGCGGTGAATTTTTATTCTTAAAGAAACAAAGTGGAAAATTAGAAGGCTTCAATTTGGATGCAGCATTGAAATCAGTCCAGGCAGGTGATACAACAGTAACATTTGCAGTTGGTCAAGGTTCAATGACACCTGAACAAAGGTTGGATGCCCTTCTCTCCTACTTGATAACAAAAGGAAGGGGTGAGTTTGCATGTTATCGGAAAATCAAGTGGTAATGGTCAGACAAGCAATTGAAATGACCTACACTGGAAAATGTACGATCAGTGAATATCAATCTTTTAAAAAAGAAAATAAGTCCACTGGTCACAGAGAAGTTCCAGTTGTTACTGATCAACCCTGCAAGCTTTCCTTTTCCAAAATAACAAACACAATTCAGGGTGAAGCTGCTGCAATGGTGGTTCAAACTGCAAAAGTCCTGATTGCACCTGAAATCCAAATCAAACCAGGATCAAAGCTGACCATCACACAGAATGGCATCACAACTGAATATAAAAACAGTGGTCAACCTGCCCCATTCAATACCCATCAAGAAATTGTTCTTGAATTATTTAAGGGGTGGGCATAATGGGAAGGTTTGGTGGGTGCAACTTTGGTGATCTTAAAAAGTTTCAAGAGAAATTGAACAAGTTGAACGAAAGTGAAGTTAATGCTTTCATTGAAGCTTGTGCAAAAGAACTTGCAGCAAGGCTTTTGGCAAAGGTCATTAAAAGAACACCAGTTGGTCAGTACCCTAAAAGTTCAGGAAAAAAAGGTGGTACATTAAGAAGAGGATGGACAACACAGGCAAGTGGAAGTGGTTCAGAAGGTGGAAAAACAAAGGGTGCTTCACAGTATGTTGAAACATTGAAGGTGAACCATTATGGTGACACTTATGTTATTGAAATAGTGAACCCATTGAATTATGCATCCTATGTGGAATTTGGACACAGAACCCGGAATCATGAAGGTTGGGTCAGTGGAAGGTTCATGCTGACAATATCTGAACAAGAACTTGAAGTTGCTGCACCAGGCATCCTTGAAAGAAAATTGGTGAAGAAACTGGGGGAATGCTTCAAATGATAAATAAAATAATTGATGCAGTCAGTGTGTCCATCAATTCTGAATTTGGTGATGGCTATGAAATTTATACAGAAAGCTTGGAACAGGGTTTGAAAGAACCTTGTTTTTCTGTTTTATGCCTGAACCCAACAAATGAACTTTTCTTGAATAAAAGATATTTAAGGACAAATCAGTTTTGCATCCAATACTTCCCTTCTACTGATGAAGCAAACAGTGAATGCAATGCAGTCCTTGAAAGATTATATGGTTGCTTGGAACTGATCACAGTCACAGATGATCTGACCCGGGGATCAAAGATGAAAGGTGAAGTTGTTGATGGTGTTTTGAACTTCTTTGTGAACTATGACATGTTTGTTTACAAGGTTGAATCAAAGGATCTTATGGAAGATATGGAAATCAATGCTGATGCGAAAGGATGATAAAAATGGCAAAATTAAAACCTGCTGATGATCTTGAAGTTGAACAAGTTGAACAAGTTCAAACCTTTTCAAAAGAACAGCTTCTATCAGCTAACAAATACAGAAATAGAAAAGACATCCTTGGGGTGCTGCTTGAAGAAGGAAAAGAATATTCCTTTGACCAGGCTGACACCTTGATGGATGAATTCATGAAAGGAAAGGTGAAATAATATGGCATTAGGTGGTGGAACATTCGTCACACAGAACAAAGTGCTTCCAGGATCTTATATAAACTTTGTTTCTTTGGCAAGAGCAAGTGCATCCCTTTCAAACAGGGGTGTTGCAGCAATGGCACTGGAACTTGACTGGGGTGTTGAAAGTGCAGTCTTTGAAGTAACCAAGGCAGATTTTCAGAAGAATTCATTGAAGATCTTTGGTTATGATTATGGACATGATAAATTGAAAGGTCTTAGAGATCTATTTTTAAATGTTAAAACATTATTCGCTTACAGATTGACAAGCGGTGGTGTTAAGGCAACAAATACTTTTGCAACTGCAAAGTATTGTGGTATTCGTGGAAATGATCTGAAAATTGTTATTTCAGCAAATGTTGATGTTCCTGCAAACTTTGATGTAAAGACTTTGATTGGAACAACATTGGTTGATACACAAACAGTTGCAACAGCAGCAGGTCTGATCGCAAATGATTATGTTACTTTCAAACCTGCTGCGGTTCTTGCAGTTACAGCTTCAACCCCACTTGCAACTGGTACAAATGGAACAGTTGATGGAACTTCACATCAGAACTTCCTGGATAAGATTGAAGCATTTTCTTACAATGCAATGGGTGTTGTTACAACAGATGAAACAATCAAAGGATTATACATCAACTTCAATAAAAGACTTCGTGATGATGTTGGTCAGAAGTTCCAAGCAGTTGTTCATGTAAAGGCTGCTGACTATGAAGGTGTTGTCAATGTCAAGAATACAGTCAGTGATGCAGGTGAAAATGCAGCATCCCTTGTATACTGGGTAACTGGTATCATTGCCGGATGTGAAGTGAACAAGTCCAACCTGAACAAGAAATATGATGGTGAATTTACTATTGCAGCAGACTACACCCAAGCACAGCTTGAAGCAGCAATCCTTGCAGGTGAATTTACACTTCATAAAGTTGGATTTGACATTCGTGTTCTTTCTGACATCAATTCCCTGGTAACTGTTTCAGACACCAAGGGTGAGATTTTCAAAGACAATCAAACAGTCAGGGTTGTGGATCAGATTGCAAATGACATTGCAGTCCTATTCAATACCAAATATCTTGGCACTGTTCCAAATGATGCAGCAGGAAGAATTAGTCTTTGGGCAGATATTGTGAAACATCATGAACAGTTGCAGGAAATCAGAGCAATTGAAGATTTCAGTGATGCTGATGTGACTGTTGATCAAGGAAATACAAAGAAATCTGTTGTTGTCAGTGATTTTGTGACTGTTGTGAATACAATGGCACAACTTTATATGACAGTAGTTGTAGCATAAGGAAGGGGTGAAAATAAATGATCAATAATGTAACTATGAAAGCAAAAGATACTGTTTCAGCAAAACTTGCTGAATGTTTTGTTACCATCAATGGTAACAGATATAATTTCATGCAGATGATCGACTTTGAAGGAAAGCTTGATAAAACAAAGACCAAAGTTCCTATCCTTGGAAGGATCATGGAAGGAAACAAAACAGTTGGTCTTGCAGGTACTTTTTCAGGTACAGCACATTACAACCAGTCAATTTTTAGACAGGCAATGCTTGACTATAAAAACACTGGTATTGATACTTACTTTGAAATTCAGATCACCAATGATGACCCTGCATCAGCAGCAGGCAGACAAACCATTGTATATATGGACTGCAATACTGATGGCGGTGTATTATCCAAGTTTGATGCTGATGGTGAATACCTGGATGAAGATATTGAAGGTACTTTTGAAGATTTCAAAATGCCTGAATCATTCGCAAATCTTAATGGAATGCTTTAATAAACTAAAAACCCCTGCCAACTTCATTGTGGGCAGGGGTTTTTATACCAAAATTTGAAAGGACAAGGTGAAACACTATGTCAAATTTAAGTCTATTTTTAAAGAAAAATAAAAAGGTTAAAGAAAATACAACCTTCCCGGCAACAAAATCCCTATTAGATGAAACAGGGAAACCTTTAGAATGGCAGATCAAACCACTAACAACAAAAGAAAATGAAACCATTCGTGAAGCTTGTACAATGGAAGTTCCAGTCAAAGGAAAACCAAACATGTTCAGACCAAAATTGAACACAAGTGATTATCTTTCAAAGATGATGGTTGCTTCAATTGCTGAACCAAACTTGTATGATGCTGACCTTCAAGATTCGTATGGTGTGAAAACCCCGGATGATCTTTTGAAGGAAATTATTGATGATCCTGGTGAATACAATGACCTTGCTTCATTCATTCAGAAGTTTAATGGGTTCAATACTACATTGGATGACAAGGTTGAAGAAGCAAAAAACTAATAAGTGAAGGTGATAGTGATTCAACTATTGCTTATTATTGCCTTCACAAATTTCACATGTTACCTTCTCAATTCGTTGAACTGGAAGAAAATGAAAAAGCATTCATTATTGCTTCTATTCAAATAAAAATTGATTCAGAAAAGAAAAAACAAAAAGAATTAGAAAATAAATCTAAAAAGAAATAGGGTCTGTTCTTCCCTATTTCTTTTATTTTAATATGAAAGGCAGGTGAAAGAAAATGGCAAGTATTAGAACACAGATTGAACTTATGGACAGTATTTCAGCACCACTGATGCATATAACCAATGCTTTGAACCTGACTATCAGTTCTTTTGAAGATATGCAATCAGCAGCAAATAATTCCTTCGATTCTTCCAGTTTGGAAGCAGCAAGGGATCAAGCAAATCAGGCAACAATGGCAATTAATAATTTATCAGATTCCCTTAGTCAAGTAATTACACCAAATGTTGATGTTCCACAATCAAGTGTTCCAACCCAAGCACCAGTTCCAGTTCCCATCACCTGGCAATCAGACAGCATGGAAGTATTCACAAACACTGGAATTGAAAGATTTCAGCAAGAAGTTCAATCAACAAATTCAATGTTGAACAACTTGAACAATACCCAAGAACAAATTGCACTTCAAGCAAGCAACACAGATATATTCCCGGAAAACATGGTTAATGATCTAAATGCAATGCAAGGAAGAATTCAAAGAATTAGAACTACAATTGAACAAATTGAAAGCAATCCAATGAACATGGGAACTGATTTGGCAAACAGTGAACTGGAACAATTAAGGCATCAATTAAGTCAGGCAGTTCAGCAGCAAGATGATCTGAACCAGGCAGTCCAAAGAATGGATGTTGGTGAAGCAAATCAAGCATATACCAGGTTGTCAACAACCATTGGTGGAACTGAAAGATATATCAGGGATAATGTTGGGGCACAAGGTCAATTCAATACTCAAATCAGGGATGGAACAAGTGCAGCAAGTGGTCTTGAAAGCAAAATAATTGCAATGGCTGCTGCATATTTAACATTTCAAACAGCAGGAAAGATTCTTGGTATATCAGATCAAATGACCCAAACCACTGCAAGGTTGGACTTGATGAATGATGGGTTGCAAACAACCACTCAACTTCAAGATCAAATTTATTTATCTGCTGAAAGGTCAAGATCATCTTATGCAGGTACAGCGGATGTTGTTGCAAAGTTAGGTCAAAGGGCAGGTGATGCTTTTAAATCTAATCAAGAAACAATTGCATTTGCTGAAAACTTGAATAAAATGTTCGTTATTGCAGGTGCTTCACAACAGGAAATTAGTTCAGCAAGTTTGCAGTTGACCCAAGCTTTGGGATCAGGTGTGTTGCGTGGTGAAGAACTGAATGCAGTATTTGAAGCAGCTCCAAACGTGATTCAGTCCATTGCAGATTATTTGGATGTTCCAATTGGTAAGATAAGGGATATGGCATCAGATGGTGAGATCACAGCAAGCATTGTAAAAAATGCTTTATTATCAGCAACAGATGAAGTCAATGCACAATTTGATAAAATGCCAAAGACCTTTGGTCAGATTGCAACCAGTATTCAAAATGATGCATTAATGGCATTTGATCCAGTCCTTGACAGATTGAATGAGATCGCAAACAGTGATGCATTTGGAACAATGGTTTCAGGGATCACAGATGCACTGGTTGTTGTTTCAGGGGTGGTTATTGGAATGTTTAATCTAATAACACAGTTAAGTTCTTTCATGGCAGACAACTGGTCACTACTTTCACCAATTATCCTGGGTGTAGCAACTGCACTTGGAATATATACAGCAGCATTGGTGGCATACAATGTGGTTCAAGGAATTTCAAACGGAATAAAAGCAATTGCAGCATTCCAGGCAGGGGTTCATGCAGCAGCACTGGCAATGGAATCAGGTGCAACCTTTGCAGCAACAGCAGCACAGTATGGGTTTAATACAGCATTGCTTGCTTGTCCTCTTGTGTGGATCTTAATTATTATCATTGCAGTAATAGCTGCAATATATTTGGCGGTGGCAGCATTCAATAAATTTGCAGGAACATCAGTCAGTGCAACTGGAATAATTGTTGGTGTCCTGGCAGTTGCAGCAGCATTCATTGGAAATCTGTTTGTGGTACTGATAAACTTAATCATTGATTTGGTGGCAATCATTTGGAATCACATTGCAAACTTTGCTGAATTCTTTGCTAATGTATTCAATGATCCAATTGGTTCAATAGTTCGATTATTTGCAGGTATGGCAGACACAGTGCTTGGAATCCTGGAAGGTATTGCATCAGCTATTGACACACTGTTTGGTTCACACCTGGCAGATGCAGTCAGTGGTTGGAGAAGTGACCTGAAAGGAATGGTCACTGACTTAGTTGGTGAAGCAGAAATCAAAGTTCCAAGGATGGATGCAGCATCACTTCACATGGACAGATTTGAATATGGTGATGCTTATGATGCAGGTTATTCAGTGGGTGAAGGTATTGATAAGGCAGTTTCAAACTTTGATCCTGCAAGTTTATTTGGTGGCGGTGGAAACATCCCTGATCCAAATGACTATGCATCATCAAATATTCCATCCAACATTGCTGACACTGCTGAAAACACTGGTGCAATTAAAGATTCAGTGGATATTTCATCAGAAGATCTTAAATATATGCGTGATCTTGCTGAAATGGAAGTGATCAACAGGTTCACCACTGCGGAAATCAAGGTGGATATGACTGGAATGCAAAATACTATAAACAATGAAATGGATTTAGATGGTGTAATTAATTACCTTGGTGAAGGTGTAAATGAAGCTATGGAAAAAGCAGCGGAAGGGGTGCATAGTTAATGGCATATTATTTTTACTTAGATAAAATGTTGTTGCCAATTGCACCTTCCAAGCTGCAATTGAAGATCAACAACCAAAACAAAACTTTGACCCTGATCAATGATGGGGAAATAAATATTTTAAAAAAAGCAAAATTGACTGATGTTGATTTTGATGTTCTTATTCCACAAGTTCAATATCCCTTTGCATTATACAAAGATGGATTTCAGAAAGCTTCATACTACATGGAAAAATTTGAAGCATTGAAAACAAGTCAAGAACCATTCCAGTTCATAGTGACAAGAACCCTTCCAAATGGGAAAATGCTATTTGACACAAACATGAAGGTTTCAATGGAAGATTACAAGGTGAAGGAAGATTCAAAAGAAGGTTTTGACTTATTGGCTACAATCACCTTGAAACAGTTCAGAGATTATGGAACAAAGACTGCAAATGTAACCTTTACACAGTCCAAACCAAAAGCAACAGTTCAGGCAACAAGACCTGCGGAATCATCCCCTGCACCTAAAACAACAGGAAAAACACATACAGTTGTAAAAGGTGATACCCTTTGGGGAATAGCAAAGAAATATTATGGGAATGGAAGTCAATACATGAAAATTGCAAATGCAAACAAGGATAAGGTCAAGAACCCAAATTTGATATATCCCGGTCAAGTATTGACCATTCCAGTTTAGGGGGTGATCTTAATGGATGTTGAACTATTAATTCAAAATGGAAACAAGGTCTATATTCCAATTGTGGAAGAAGGGATCACCTGGTCAACTGAAAGAAAGGGATCACCTGGTCAACTTACTTTCAATGTTTTGAAAGATTCCATCATTAACTTCACAGAAGGAAATGCTGTTAGGTTGAAAGTGGATGGTAAAAATATTTTTTATGGATTCGTATTTATAAAAAAACGTGGAAAGGAAGGGATCATCAGTGTCACAGCATACGATCAGTTGCGTTATTTGAAGAATAAAGATACCTATGTTTATACAAATAGGACAGCAGGTGAATTCATCCAAATGATTGCTTCTGACTTCAATATGCAGACAGGCACTTTGGAAAACACAGGGTATAAAATAGCATCCCGGGTTGAAGATAATGTTGCATTAGTTGACATGATCCAAAATGCACTTGATCTGACCCTTTATAACAAAAAAGAAATGTTTGTTATATATGATGATTTTGGAAAGATTGCTTTGAAAAGTATTCAATCCATGTATGTGAATTTATTGATTGATGAAGAAACAGGTGAAAACTTCAACTATACTTCAAGCATTGATGCTGAAACATACAATAAGATCAAACTTATATTTGACAATGAGGAATCAGGAAAAAGGGATGTTTACATTGCACAGGATACAAATAATATGAACAACTGGGGCATTCTTCAATTCTATGACACTTTGGAAAAGGGTGAAAATGGAAAAGCAAAAGCAGATGCCCTTCTTTCTCTTTATAACAAAAAAACAAGAAACTTGACCATCAGCAATGCCCTTGGTGACACCAGGGTCAGAGCAGGTTCAATGGTTGTGGTTCAGTTAAACCTGGGTGACATCAGCTTGAACAATCTTATGCTTGTTGAAAAGTGCAAGCATAAGTTCAATAATGATGAACACTTAATGGATTTGACTTTGCGTGGGGGTGAATTTGTTGCATGATTTTAATGATCTACTAAATACCATAAAAAGAGTATCAGTTGAAGCAGTTATGGCATCCAAACCAACTGCTGTTGTATATGGAAAGGTCATCAGCACTTCCCCATTGAAGATCAGTGTGGAACAAAAGCTGACATTGACTTCTGCACAACTGGTGCTGACAAGGAACGTGACAGATTATGAAGTTTCAATGACTGTTGACCATGTAACTGAAAATACAAGTGGTGGCAGCGGTGAAGCTTCCTTTGCTTCACATAATCATGCATATCAAGGAAAAAAACTTTTCACTGTTCATAATGGCTTGGTTGTCGGTGATGAAGTTTTGTTGATACAGATGCAAGGTGGACAAAGATATATTGTAATGGATAGGGTGATAACATGATACCTGGAATAAATGGATTTCTAACAGAAGATTTTGAAATTGAGTTACAACCAAGCAAAACACATAAAATGCAATTAGAAAAACAGTTTATCAATGGATATGCTGATGAACTGGAAGCAATGAAACAAGAAAGTTATAAGATCCTGAACACTGAAAGGTATCAATATATAATTTATTCCTGGAACTATGGAATTGAAACAATTGATCTATTCGGTGAACCAGTCACTTATGTATGCCCGGAACTGGAAAGAAGGATCACAGAAGCATTGACCCAAGATGAAAGAATTATATCAGTTGATGGTTTTTCTTTTGATGTAAGTAAGAAAAGGAAGGTTCAAGTGACTTTCACAGCACACACAATATTTGGTGATATTAATTTGGAAAAGGTGGTGAATATTTAATGTACGAATCAATAACCTATGAAGTTATACTTCAAAGAATGCTTGACAGGGTTTCAAACAACTTAAACAAAAGGGAAGGTTCAATCATATATGATGCACTTGCCCCTGCTGCTATTGAACTTCAATTGATGTATATAGAATTTGACATCATCCTGAAAGAAACTTTTGGTGACACAGCTTCCAGGGAATACCTGATCAGAAGGGCAGCGGAAAGAGGGATAAAACCATATGCTGCAACTTATGCCCTACTGAAAGGTGAATTCACACCTTCAAGCATCAACCTTTCAATTGGTTCAAGGTTCAATTTGAATGATTTGAACTATTATGTGAAAGAAAAAATTTCTGATGGTGTTTACCAGGTTGAATGTGAAGAAGTTGGTGTGAAAGGAAATCAATACTTTGGGGATCTTATTCCAATTGAATATATTGATGGACTGGAAACTGCACAGCTTACTGAACTTCTGATCCCGGGTGAAGATGAAGAAGAAACAGAAGATCTGCGGATCAGATACTTTGCTTCATTCGATACAAAACCATATGGTGGAAATAAAAAGGATTATGTTGAAAAGACAAATGCAATTGCAGGTGTTGGATCAACCAAAGTCACACCAATATGGAATGGGGGTGGAACGGTCAAGTTGACAATCTTGAATTCAAACTTCGACATTGGAAGTTCAACTTTGATTGAAACAGTTCAAAATGAAATTGATCCAACACAAGATGGTCAAGGTCTTGGGGTTGCCCCTATTGGTCATATAGTCACAGTTGACACAGCAGAAGAAATCACAGTGAATGTTTCATCAACAATAACCTTTGATGATGGATATTCCTTTGCGAGTTTGAAAACACAGATTGAATCAGTGATTGAAGCTTATCTTCTTGAACTTAGAAAGGATTGGTCAACCCAAACAAATCTTGTTGTGAGAACAGCACAGATGGACACCAGGATCTTAGGGGTTCAAGGGGTCATTGATATTGCAGATACAAAGATCAATGGTTTGGATTCCAACCTTCTTCTATCTGAATATCAAATTCCAGTGATGGGTGGTGTTACTGCATGATCAGGGATGTAAACTTGATTCAATACCTTCCACTATTTATTCAGGAATATAGGGAAATTCAACAGATCATGGATGCTGAAAACCCTGAATTTCAAATGGCAGCAGATGAAAGTGAAATTATTAAAAATAACCAATTCATTGAAACAAGCAATTTGATTGGAATTGCAAAATTTGAAAGTATATTAAATATTAATACCCTGGCAGATGACACCCTTGAATCAAGAATTTCAAGGGTTCTGACCAGGTGGAATGATGTTGTTCCCTACACTTATACTGCATTTATTCAAAAGATGATAATTTTGTGTAATGGGATCAACTTCACAGTTAATAAAAATTTTAATGAATACAAAATGGAGATCATCACCCACCTTGAACTTCCTGGTCAGGTTGATGAATTACAGTATTTATTTGGGTTCATGATTCCTGGGAACTTAGAAATAACATCCAGTAATGAAATATATTGCAATAGTTTTGGATTTGGAATAATTGCAGCAGGAATGGCATTTTGTGAACTCTTTGAATTATCGGATTCGTTCAAAGCTGAATTCAATATTCAAGGATCTTCAATCATTGGTGGTGGATATATCGGAACAGCACAAGTTACAACTTATTAAAATTTAAAATGAAATCAAATAAACGAAAGGTGGAAAATAAAACATGGCTGAATTTAAGCAGTTAATTATTACAAACAAAGGTCAAGCACTTATGGCAAAGATGCTTGCAGGAACAGGAAATGTTCAGTTTACAAAGATCAATGTTTCAGATACAACATACACTGATGCACAACTTCAAGCACTCACAGCATTATCAGGAGTAAAGCAAACCACTTTGGTCAGCAAGGTAATCAGAACCAATGATGTTGCTGTTCAGATTGAAGGTGCAATCACAAATACTGGTGTTGTGACTGGTTACTACATGAGAGCAATCGGACTTTTTGCCCTTGATCCACAGGATGGTGAAATTCTTTATGCAGTTACCATTGCAAGTGTTGCAGGTTACATGCCCCCATACAATGGGATCACAGTTTCAGGTGCATTCTTCAAACTGGTTACAACTGTTTCAAATGCTTCAAGTGTTTCACTGAATGTTGATCCAGGTGCAGTTGCGACAATCGGAAATATTACAGACTTACAGAATCAAATTTCAGATCTTCAATCATATGTTGGATACACTGATGCTGACATTTTTGGTGTTGAAGTTGACTTTGTAAGTAAGACATTCACAAGGCTTGCAGGTGCAGTCAATAGAACAGCAGGTGCAATGTTTGATAATATCAAGGCATTTGGTGGAAGAAAAAGATGCAATGTCACTGATGATGGAAAGGTTCTTGCTTATTATGGTGATGCAGCATATGTGGAAATAGGAAAACTGGCACAAGCAGTTATTAAAAATGGTGTGACTTATCCAGTAAATCATCCAGTTCAAGTTATGGTTGAACAACCAAGATTTTACTATAAGGTTGTACCATTAAAGCTTGAAAAGATTGAATATAAAGAAGTCAATACAATTGCAGTGACAGCAGTTCCAACAGCAGATGGAAATGTGACAATAAATCTTGATGGTAAAGATTTCACAGTGGCAGTTGCTACAACAGACAACACAACAACATTGGTTGCAACCAAGATCAGAGCAGCAGCATTTGCAGGTTGGACAACTGGTGGATCAGGTGCATCAGTAACATTCACAGCACTTGCAACTGGTGAAAAGGTCACAGCAACATTCAGTGGTGGAACAACAGGTGTGACTGCAACAGTTACAAAGACCCTTTCAGGTAAGGTTGCAAAAGGCTTCCACATGAGAAAAGCAAGATATTATGTTTCTGATGTGAAGAAAACAGGCTTCAAACTTCACCCGGCTTTCATCCATAATGGTAAAGAAAAGAACTTCATATATCTTTCAGCATATGAAGGTTCAGTATATGACAAAACATCACTTGCTTATTTATTAGCTGATGAACAGATTGCAGACTTCACTGCTTCAACTGGTGACATACTTTCATCCATTGCTTATGCAAAACCTGCAAGTGGAGTGACTCAAGACATGACCAGGGCAAAGACAAGGATCATTGCAAACAATCGTGGTGCAGGATGGAATCAGGCTTATGCAGCAACAGTTGCAGCAACACAGCTTCTATTCACAATTGAATATGCTTCCATGAATACACAATCCAAGATTGGAATGGGTGTCATGAAAACTGATGATGGTACAACCAATATGTCTGAACCTACTGGTGCAACAACATTACTTGGTAATTCATCAGGTGCGGTTGCAAATGGATCTGTTTCATATCGTGGTGAAGAAAACTTTTGGATGAATATTTACAAGTTTGTTGATGGTCTGAATATTTATGCATATAACGAAAACAGTTTATATGTTGCAGATCATGGATTTGTTGATAACATCAGTGCTGATCCATACAAAGATTCAGGAATAACCATTTCAAGGGCAAATGGTTATATTTCAGCTTTTGCATACAATGAAGAATTTGATTGGCTATTCTTTGCAAGTGAAACAACAGGTGATACAGCACTTCCAGTTGGTGATTACTTATATCAAGCACATACTTCTGCTTCCTGGTTTATCGCTCTATTGGGCGGTAGTTGGGCTTATTCGTCTACTGGTGGTGGTTTCTGTTGGAGTGTGATTAATTCTTCTTCGTATCGTCATCGGGGTTTCGGCGGTCGCTTGGTGTATGTACCTGATGCAGCATAAACAAATATAATTATTAAATTGAAATAGATCTTGGGCAGTCAAAGGTGTTGATACAACAAAAGAAGCTTAAAAACAAACCATTTTTAGTTAATCACTCAATTAGGCAGTAATTGGAATAATTCGTCTAATAGTGGTAGTTTCTATTGGAATGTGAATAATTCTTCTTCTAATCGTAATCGGAATATCAGCAGTCACTTGATAAATGCATTGAATACAAACAAAATGTGAAACTTTGATTGCCCTGCCCCTTGGCAAAACATAAAAATAAATTTGAACTGTATTGGTAAACTTTGAAATTTATTCAAAGGTTGAAGGTTCGGTTTAATAGTGCATACAAAGGAAGTTCATAAATGAAAAAATACGGACATTTATATGAGAAGATTTGCGACATGGACAACCTAAAACTTGCACATCAAAATGCAAAGAAAGGAAAAGGATGGTATACAGAAGTAAAAATGGTTGATCAAAACCCTGAATATTATTTTGGGTTACTTCGAGAAATGTTGATCAATAAAACATACCAAACTTCAAAATATGAAACTTTTATAAAACACGATAGTGGAAAAGATAGAGAAATATATAAATTACCATACTTCCCTGATAGAATTTGTCAGTGGGCAATATTACAGATCATTGAACCAATCCTGCTGAAAAATCTTACTAATGACACCTATTCAGCAATACCTGGAAAGGGAATTCATCTTTGTTTGAACAGATTAAATGATGCAGTGCAGCATGATGTTCCCGGATCACAGTATTGTTTGAAGTTAGATGGTAAAAAGTATTATCCATCTATCAATCATGATATTTTAAAAACCAAATACAGAAAGCTGTTCAAGGATGCGGATCTTCTTTGGTTGCTTGATGAAATTATTGATTCGACACCTGGGAACAAAGGAATTCCTATTGGAAATTATCTTTCACAGTATAGTGGGAACTATTATTTTTCAGAATTTGACCACTGGATCAAGGAAGTGAAACGTGTGAAGCATTATTTCAGATACATGGATGATATTGTGATCCTGGGAAGCACCAAAGAAGAACTTCATCAACTGAAAAATGAAATTGATCAATATTTCAGAAAGAAATTAAAGTTGAAAATCAAAGAAAACTGGCAAGTGTTCCCCACATATGTTCGTGGGATTGATTTTGTTGGATACAGAACATTCATGAATTACAAACTTCTTAGGAAATCAACCTGCAAGCAATTCAAAAGAAAAATGATTGCTTTAAATAAAAAGCAGATTGAAGGAATAGAAATGACTTATTCTGAATGGTGTTCATTTAATTCATACAAAGGATGGTTGATCCATTGTAATAGTTATAGGTTAAGTAAGAAATATGTTGAACCAATTCAACAGTTTGCAATCAATTATTATCTTAAAAATATTTATATGAAAGGTGGAATGTTCAAATGAAAGATTATGGAAAAGTAAGAAGCACAGTCCAACCCCAACCAATGGTGGTTGATGAAGTAAATGTTTGGATCAATTCAAACATTGTTCCAGTGGAAGAAGTTGTTGGTGAAGAAGCTTTCAATGGTTTTGAGTATGACATGATCCAGTATGAAAAAGATGAATACATCAAGATCATAGCTGAAAAGAACCAAAGCTTGGAAGCACAAGTCACAGACACACAGCTTGCTTTGGTTGAACTATATGAAGGGATGGTGTAAGGAATGGTAAAAGTATATGCTGATCTAATCCGTAAAGGATTAAAGACAATTGATGAAGTTCCTGAAAGGATCAAGGCAGAAGTTCAAGCATTATTGGACAGTGATCCAATTGCTTAGATTTATATTATTTTTTTATAGAAAGGATGTGAAAGATATGGCTGTTATTTACGCAACTTTAATTGTTAAAGGTGTAAAAACCTTTTCAGAAGTTCCTGACAGGATCAAAGATCAAGTCAGACAGGTTTTGATTGACCTGGAATGTGAGTATTTAATTGAAGAATAAACAATCAAAAGATTAAGACATACAAACATACCAATACACAATACAAACCCCTATATGACAGTTATATGACTTGTCAGATAGGGGTTTTATGTGTTCTCACATGAAAGGGGGAATTTATTTTTATGACAATTGAAGTGGCAGTTTTAATTTCAGGAATTTCACTTGCCTTTGCCATCTTTTCAGGTATATCCAATTTGAAAAGAAATCAAAAGGCAGATGATAAAAATGAAGCTTCACAGTTGACAACAGTTATTGTGAAGCTTGAAAACATTGGTAATGGTATTACTGAAATTAAAGCAGAAATGACCAATGTGAAAAATGACTTGAAAGAAACCCGGGAAAGAATTATCAAGGTTGAAGAATCAGCAAAACAAGCACACAAAAGGCTTGATACCTTTGAGAGTTACAAAAGACATGGTGAAGCTAATGAAGAATAAAAATAATAGATTTTCAAAAGTAATCGTGGCAACAGTGATCCTCTTAAATATGCTTTTTACTGTTGCTGTTCTCTATGTATTTTTAAAGGTTGGTAGTGAACCAATGACTTTGATTGGTTGTTGGTTTGGGTTCACAACTGGTGAATTGTGGATGCTTTCAAGCATTAAAAAAAGTAAAGTAAATAAAAAAGATGAAGGGAAAGGTGAAATAAATGAACAAAATTAATTGGAAACAGAAATTGACAAGCAGGAAGTTTTGGGCAGCATTGATTGGTTTTATTACTGCAATGATGGTTGCTTTTGGTGTTAATAATCTGACCATTGAACAGGTTGTGGCAATGATCACAGCAGCATCCACGCTGATTGCTTACATAATCGGTGAAGGAATGGTTGATGCTGCAAGGATCAATTCAGAAACAACCACAGCAGTAACTACAACAGAAAGTGAGAGTGAAAAATAATGAGTAACAGTCCTTTAGTAAATTACACTAAAATTTCCCCAAACAAAACCATTCCAAGGAATCATGCGATTGACACCATCACAATTCATTGTGTGGTTGGTCAGTGTTCTGTTGAAACCCTTGGTGATATATTTGCACCAACTTCAAGACAGGCTTCTTGCAATTATGGCATTGGTTCTGATGGCAGAATTGGAATGTATTGTGAAGAAAAAGATAGGTCTTGGTGTTCTTCTTCCAGTTCCAATGATAACAGAGCAATCACCATTGAAGTTGCAAGTGATACCACACATCCTTATACAGTTAATGATAAAGCTTATGCTGCACTTCTGAACCTGGTCACTGACATTTGCAAAAGAAATGGTATCAATCAACTTCTTTGGAAGGGTGATGAATCTTTAATTGGTCAGGTGGATAAGCAGAACATGACTGTTCACAGATGGTTTGCAAACAAGTCATGCCCTGGTGATTATCTGTATAACAAGCATGGTGAGATTGCAGCAGAAATAAATAAGAGATTGACACCTTCACCTGGAGAATTATTCAGGGTTCAGACTGGTGCTTTTTCTGTCAAATCAAATGCGGATGCATTACTTGGAAAAGTAAAAGCAGCAGGTTTTGACACCTATATGATTCAGGCTGATGGGTTATATAAGATCCAGGTTGGTGCATTCGGTGTGAAATCAAATGCAGATGCTATGGCTGCAAAACTAAAAGCAAAAGGTTTCAGCACTTTCATTACAACCGAATCAGGATCAGCAGTTTCTTCAAGTCCTGCTGCAAGTAAAACAATCCAGGTTGGAAGTAAAGTCAAAGTGAAGTCAGGTTCAAATTCATATACTGGGGGTGGACTATCAAATTCAGTTTATCAAAATATGTATGATGTGATCCAGGTGAATGGTGACAGAATTGTCATTGGAATTGGAAAAGCAATCACTGCTGCGGTTCATAAAGATAACTTGATTTTACAATAAAATGTGTTACTATCTTGTTACTAACGCACCCATTTTAAGGTGAAATCATAGTTCATTAAAAATGAACAAACCCTTGAACCATCAGCATTGTAAGCAGTGTACTTTTGAACAAATCTATGATATAATATATTTTTTAATGCCCCAAGTGCTTGATTTTTCAAGGCTTGGGGCATTTTTTGTTACTAACGTGATATTAGTTCAATTGCAAACTTCAATTCTTCAAGCTTCTTATGTGTGTAAATTCTTTCCCCAACTTCCTTTGATTTATGTCCCATCATCAGGTCAATGCACACTTTGTTTGCACCTGCTGAATCTAATCTTGATCTGAAAGTGTGTCTGCATTCATGTGGTGTATGGTTCAATTTTAGTTCATCCATGATCACATTCCAAAACTCATAATACTTTGAACTGGTCAATTTCTTTCCTTCCAGGGTGAACAAATATGCATTTCCTTCATCAACCCTTTTCTGAATAATTTCAAAGATCTTTGGATGGATCGGAATGATTCTGTCTTTTCCTGCTTTGGTCTTTGTACCACCTTGAATGGTTCTTGCTTCAAGATCCACATTTACTGTTTTAATATCCAACAATTCACTGATCCTGAATCCAGTGTATAAAAACACCAGGACTGAATCAACCCAAGGATCATCTTTGATCTTCCATACCTGATCCACTTCTTCATCAGTGAATGGCAGCTTCTTTGTTTCAGGGATCGGTTCTGCTGTTGTCAAAACTGCATATGATTTGTTGATCACATCAATTTCAAGTGCAAAATTGTCCAGGTGTCCAAATAGGTTCTTGATTGCCCATTGTGTTGAATACCCACATCCACAATTATCAATGACATCCTGCATGTGAAAGGACTTCATGTCTTTGTATTTCATTTTCTTGATTTTGGAACAATGCTTGAATGCAGCAGTCAGTGATCCTTTTGTTGACTTTCCCATTTTAAGCATCTTCTTTTCTTTGAATAGATCAAACAGGCTTTCCAGGGTGGTCTTTTCTGCATCTATATCCCAAGGTGACTTATTGTATTCAGCAAGCATAATCATTCCATTTTCCCTGCTTGCAGCATATCCAATGGGAAGAAATATTGGATGACCTTTGTCATTCCATCCTATTGTTTTTCTAACTGCAAAAGGGTTTCTTCTATTACCTGATAATTTGACAACAGTTCCATATCCATTTGGATTTTTCATTTTTAATCATCCCCTTGTATTTCAAGGGTTGAAATGATATAATTTTACTGACAAATGTGACCATTCAACCCTGATTTGGTTACAACTTAGATCCTTGGTGTTCGCTGCACCAGGGGTCTTATTTTTTTGTTTACAATGAAATTGAACTTGGTTCAAAGGAAGGTTTCAACTTCTTAAAATAATCAACAAATTGACCTGCACCAAAGAAATCCTTTGTTTCAATGACAATTTGCTTCTTACCATCAGATTCATAATTGATCACAGCAAAGTATGTGACCACTTTCTTATCTTTAGTCTTGACCCTTCCACCAACCATTGCACCAAGAATTCCAAATGCAGCAGCACCAATAATCATTCCCGGGGCAGACTGACTGATGATCTTTTCAACATCAGTTTCAGAATAGGATTCAACTGATGTTAATTTTGAAATGTTAATATCAAAATTTTGTTTGCTGCTTGGGATCATGATTGCTGCACCATCAGGTGTCATCTTCACAATAAGATCCATTCCTTCATGTACTGGTAAACCTTCAACCAAATTTCCAAGTAAAACTTTCTGATCTTCTTTTTTCTTTCCAAACATAATATTCACCTTTCCTTTCTAATTTTGACCTTGAACCATGAACCCTTACCTTGAACCGCTGACAACCTTGTATTTTCAAGGGTTTGCGGTTCTTTTTTATTGTCAGCGGTTCAAGGTTCAAGGTGACTTCCCTATTATAGATTTATTTTAAGAGTATATAAGTAAATTATAAATTTTTTTATTAATTACTTATAAATCACAGTAACATTGAACCCCTTGAACTTTTCAGCAATATCAATGCTTTTACCTTGAACTTTACATTGAACCACCTGGAACTTTATCTTGAACCCTTAATACTTTTGTCTGTTTTCAATGACTTTTCCAATGATATGCACAGGCATTTCAATAATATCCTTATTTGAAAAGTACATTGGTTCAAATGCAGAATTGAATGATACAAGGCTTATGCCTTCTTGGTGCTTAATCAATTTTTTACAAGTAGCATCATGTCCATTCACTAATGCGATAACAATTTCACCTGATTCTGCGGTGCTTTGCTTTCTTACTATCAGGACATCATCTTCACAAATCCTTGGTTGCATGGAATCACCTTGCACTTTCAAAGCAAAGTATTGTCCCAATAGTGTCATTTCTTCTGGTATTTCTTCATAATCAAGTATTTCTTCGATTGCTTCTAATGGTATTCCTGCCACAACCTTCCCCAAAACTGGAATTTGAACGGACTTGACTTTTTTAAGTCCACCACAATATTTTGCTTCTTTTATTATATTGGCAAGTTCTTCTTCCTTGGTATTAAATTTTGTTGATCCTTTCAGATATTCAAGGGTTACACCAAAATAATCTGCTAAGATCTGCAATTTTTCATCTTTAGGTTTGTATTTCCCATTCTTCCAGTTTGAAAATGTGGCAGTAGAAATTCCAGTTTCTTTGGCTAACTGATAAGTGGTAATGCCTTTTTCGTTCAATAGATTTTCAAATATTTCATACATAGTTTTTCCTTTCTGAAACCCTTAATAAAAATGTCTAACTTTTCTTAGATATTTTTATTGACACGCTAAGAAAGCTATGCTATACTTTGATTGTAGCTAAGAAAAGTTAGTTACACAAGCACATTGCCTACGGTTTCTTATTTATTTAAGGTGACACTTGTATTATATAAGAAATCTTAGGTAGTGTCAATATATTTATATGAAAGGAGAGGAATATTATGTATAAAAAATTTGCTGAATTATTGGAAAAGAATAACATGACTGCATATCAAGTATCTAAGGAAATAGGTATAGCAACATCAACTTTATCAGAATGGAAGAACGGTAATTACACACCTAAAATTGATAAATTGCAGAAAATAGCAAATTTTTTTGGTGTTACTGTTGATTATTTTTTAGAAGAAAATTAAAAAGAAGGTGAAGTGATGAAGAAGATCTTATTTGGTTGGATCGAACAGATTATTGAATTCGATTCAGAAGAAGAAAGAAAGGATTTCATTAGAAAAACAAAGGATGTGAAGGTTGTTGAAAGCTTTGAAGATCAAAAATACAACCTTCATGTCAAAAGACCTTACAACAATAACAAAATGAAATGAAAGGATGGTTGAAAATGAGTTATTCAGATAATTTGAAACAAGCAATGGAAGAAAGGAACATGTCACAAGCTGAACTTTCAGCTTTGACCGGGATTGGAAAATCTTCAATTAGTCAGTATCTATCAGGCAAGAATGAACCAAAAGCAAAGGCAACAGAAAAGATTGCAGAAGCACTTGATGTTTCACCTGCTTTCTTAAATGGATTGACCACATGCAGTGATGCAACTGATGATCCACAAGGTTTGAAGAATGTTCCAATAAAAGAAGCAGCGAAAAGACTTGATAAGTCAGAACAGTTCATCAGGGTGGCACTTCAAAGGGGAATTGTTAAATTTGGATTTGCAGTGAAGCTTTCAAGCAGATATTCATATCACATTTCACCCAAGCTGCTAAATGAATACATTGGTGCATAAACGAAAAACACCAAAAGGAATTGCAGTTCCAAATGGTGCGATTACAAAAATATTTATTTAACTGATTATACACGAAAGGATGTGAAAATGCAACGTGATAAATTTTTTAAGTTTGTTTAGTGGTATTGGTGCATTTGAATCTGCACTTAAAAATCTTGAAATTAAATATAACTTGGTTGGTTATTGTGAAAATGCACCAGCTCCAAGTAAAGCATATTCATTAATGCATTCGGTAGATGAAAATTTGAATTATGGTGATATTGAACAAGTTAATGAAACAAATATCCCACTACCAATTGATTTGATCACATATGGGTTTCCTTGTCAGGACATAAGTGTTGCAGGTCAACAGAAAGGTTTTGAGGATGAAGAAGGAAACAAGACAAGAAGTGGACTATTCTTTGATGCTTTAAGAATAATTAAAGAAACACAACCAAAGGTTGCTATTGCTGAAAATGTGAAAGCATTAGTTCAAAACAAGTTCAAAAATGAATTTGCAATGATCCTTTCAGAATTAAATGATGCAGGGTACAACAATTACTGGTCGATTTTGAAAGCAAACCAATGTGGTGTTCCCCAAAGTAGAGAAAGGGTCTTTATCGTTTCAATAAGAAAAGATCTTGATCATCATAAATTTAAGTTTCCAAAACCTTTTGAATTAAGACTTCAAATGAAAGATTTTCTTGAAAACCAAGTTGATGAAAGATATTTTCTTTCAGATAAGATGTTCGCTTATGTTCTTGATTTAGAAGAAAAACAAGCAGGTACAAAATGGGAAGGTAGAGCAAACAATGATTTCATCAATCCAATTATTGCCCATACCCTTTCAGTTAGGGGAATAAAAGGTCAAAGAGCTGGTGTTTCAAACATAATAAGCGTTTCTGAACCAGGTCCAATAACAGTTTCAGATTATAAAAAGAAACTTGAACTAAAAAGAACAAATGATGGAGATTTAAGAAATCTTACAGAAAAAGAATGCTTCTTATTAATGGGTTTCAAGGAAGAAGAATTTCAAAAGGTTGAAGGAAAGTTCACAAGCACTGAACTTTACACAATGGCAGGAAATAGCATTGTTGTTGATGTTGCAGAAGAACTTCTTTATCAAATATTTAATACTGATGGACAATTATTTATTTAAAAATAGAAAGGATGGAAATGTAAATGGAAGCTATAAAGGGATTCAAAGTTTTCAACCCTGATTGGACATGTAGGGGGTTTCAATATCAAATTGGTCAGACTTATGAAGAAAAGGTCAACCCAAGTGTATGTGATAGAGGGTTTCACTTCTGCAAGGAAGCAAAAGATTGTTTCAACTATTATGGATTTGATCCTAACAATAAAGTTGCTGAAATTCTCACACTTGGTGAAGTTTCAGAAGAAGGTGACAAATGCTGCACTAACAAGATCCAAATTGTAAGGGAAATCACATGGCAGGAAGTTCTGACCCTGGTCAATATAGGGAAAGCCTGCACTGGTCTTTGCAACAGCGGTGATTGGAACAGCGGTGATTGCAACAGCGGTAATCGGAACAGCGGTGATTGCAACAGCGGTGATTGGAACAGCGGTAATCGGAACAGCGGTAATCGGAACAGCGGTAATCGGAACAGCGGTGATTGGAACAGCGGTAATCGGAACAGCGGTAATCGGAACAGCGGTAATCGGAACAGCGGTGATTGGAACAAAGCTTCCCAAACCATGGGTTGTTTCAACACTGAAAGTCAGAAGTTGAAATTCTTTGATCAGGAAGCAGACATGACATTTGATCAATGGCAGAATTCAGATGCAAGATACCTTCTGAATCAGATTGATTTCAGACCTGCTGACTGGATATGGACAAATGAAATGACTGATTCTGAAAAGGCTGATCATCCTGAACATGAAACAACTGGTGGATATTTGAAGATTCGTGACAACACAGATTGCTGCACTGAATGGTGGAATGGTATGTCAGAAAGAAACAAAAACATCATCAGAAATATTCCAAACTTTGATGCAGATAAATTCTTGAAGATCACTGGCATCAAGGCATAAAGAAAGGATGGTGATGAATGATGCAGCTTTATCCACACCAGGCACAAGCACTGGATCAAACAAAGGATTTTAAAAGGGTTGCATACTACCTGGACATGGGACTTGGAAAGACATTTGTTGGATCTGAAAAAATGATGCACCTTGAAACAGCAGTCAACATCCTGGTATGTCAGAAGTCATTGATCCCAACATGGATTGAACACTTTGAAACCCATTATCCACAATATGTGGTGGTTGATATGACATCCAAAGCTGCTTCAAAGTATTACATGGAAAACAAAAATGACATCAGCAAGTGCATCCTGGTTGTGAACTATGATTTGCTATTCAGAAGGTCATATTTCCTTCAATTAGAGCATTTCACAATGATCCTGGATGAAAGTTCCATGATACAGAATGAAGATGCAAAGCGGTCAAAATTTGTGCTTCAAATGAAACCTGACAATGTGATCCTGCTTTCAGGAACACCAACATCAGGTAAGTATGAAAACCTATGGTCACAGATTCACCTGATTGGATGGAACATCAGCAAAGATCTATACAACAAACAATATGTGAACTGGAACAAGATTGATGTTGGTGGGTTTCCAATGTGGATTGTTGACAAAGATGAACCATACAAGAATGTGGACAGGCTGAAACAAAAGCTGCGTGATCATGGTGCAGTATTCCTGAAAACAGAAGAATGTTTTGATCTTCCTGAACAAACGATCATTCCAGTGAAGATCAAGACAAGTAAAGAATATAGGAAATTCCAAAAGAATTCAATCATCACGATTGACACAATGAACCTGGTTGAATTCAAAGATGATAGTGATTTCAGTGGGCAGGATGTCACACCAAGGGTTGAACTGATCGGTGACAGTACATTGACAAAGCGGTTATATTCCAGGATGTTGTGTGGTCAGTACAACAAAGAAAAGCTGAAAACCTTTGAAGATTTAACATCCAGTACAAAAGATAGACTGATTGTTTTTTATAACTTCAATGAAGAACTGGCTGCATTGAAAAAAATTGCATTGAGATTGGAAAAACCTATTTCAGAAATAAGTGGACAAGTCAAAGATCTTTCCAACTATGATGCAGAAGATAATTCCATCACCTTCATTCAGTATCAGGCAGGTGCAATGGGATTGAACCTTCAAAAGTCAAATAAGATCATATACTTCACCCTGACTGAAAAAAGTGAACTCTTTGAACAGAGCAAGAAAAGAATTCACAGGATCGGTCAAACCAATAACTGCTTCTACTATTTATTAATATGCAAAGGCAGCATTGAAGAAGATATTCTTCAAACCTTAGAAATGCGAAAGGATTATACAGATGAATTATTCAACGAATTTGAGAAACAAGCAAAGGTTTAAAAAGGTCATGATTTCATGGGGTGTTCTCTTAGTTATTGGTATTCTAATTGGTTGGGGAATCACAAGCATTGCAAGTGCAATGACCAAAGAACCAACAAGTGCAGAAACAATTGCACAGTTCAAAGAAGTTCAACCATATGGAACTATTGATGGAAAAACTTACACCTGGGGAATGTCAAAAGATTGGACAAGCGGTTCTGAACTTGGATTCATACCTTTGGAAGTTAGCTTGGACAAAGACCTTCAAGAATTTATTTACTGCCTATCATATGGATACAACATTGATTATGCATTCGTTATGGGTGTAATACAGACAGAAAGCAGTTTTGATTCTGACACAGTAAGTTCAACAAATGATTATGGATTAATGCAGATAAATAAAATCAATCATGAATGGTTGAAAGAAAAGCTTGGGATCACAGATTTCCTTGATCCATACCAAAGCAGCAGATCAGGTGTTTACATATTAAGAAATTTATTTGAAAAATATGAAACACCTGAAAAAGTATTGATGGCATACAACATGGGTGAAACTGGTGCAGCAAAGCTTTGGAAGCAAGGAATATATGAAACCAACTACACCATCAAAGTTTTAAGCAATATGCAAGCATTTAAAAATTATATAGATGAAAGGATGAATGAAAATGATTAAGTGTAAAAATGGGGGTTGCCCAAAAGGAAAAGATATTTGTTGTTTATCATGTGAGGATTTGGAAGGCTGCAAAGACAATGGTGCTTGTGATCTAATTCCCGGTGAAGATTTTGAAGGAACTTGTCCTGATGCAGTTGTTGAAGGATCAACAGAACTTGAAGTGTTTGAAACAAAATCAGCAGCAATCATTCAAAGCATAGCTGATATTGTAACTCAAAAAAAAGACCTGGAAGAAAAAGAAAAGACCATGAAAGCACAGCTTCAAAAAGCAATGGAACAACATGGAATTAAGTCTTTCAATAATGAAGTGATCAAAATTACTTATATTGCAGCTACAACAGCAAACAGTGTTGATTCAAAGAAGTTGAAAGAAAAGTATCCTGAAATTGCTTCTGAATGTTCCAAGGTTTCAAACAAGTCAGCTTATGTAAAAGTTGAAGTGAAGTAACATGTGCAGGATAGTTTGGAAGGTGATTGACGAACATCCAAACTATGAACTTAATAGGATGGGTCAAGTTCGTTCCAGGAAATCAGGACAAATTCTGAAACCTTGGAGTGATGGAAGGGGTTATTTGAAAGTCACACTTGATGGTCAAATGCTTAGACTTCACAGATTGGTTGCAGAAACCTTCATTGAAAACCCTGAACCTGGTATTAGAAATATTGTAAACCACAAGAAAGGTAAAAAGGAAGATTGCAGAGCATCACAACTTGAATGGGTCACACAGTCAGAAAATATTCAACATGCATGGGATACTGGACTTTTCAAAAGAAAGAAGGTGTGTCATGGCAAGTGAAAAGCTATTTGAAAAGAAAGTTGAAAAGTACCTGCATTCAATAGGTGTCTATCAGGCAGGTACACCATCACAGCAGATGCATACGGAACAGATTGGTTGGTTTACTAAAATATGGGGTGGTGGTTATCAGAAAAGCGGAATTCCTGATCTGATCCTTTGTGTGAATGGAATATTCGTCACAGTTGAACTGAAAGCACCAAATGGACATGCTTCTGAATTACAGAAGATGAACACTGCAAGGATCAATCAATCAAATGGAATTGGGATCATCCTATTCCCTGATGGATTAGAAAAATTCAAAGAAATTATGAAAGGGGTGATACAGTGCAGGTTTCACATTCAAGAATTGAACTATTTGAGAAATGCCCATTCAAGTACAAGCTGCGATATGGTGACAAAATACTGACCCTTCCACCTGATAATGCAGAACATGCTTTGATTATTGGACAAGCATTGCACACAGGACTTGAAAAGGGTGTTGATGCAGCAATTAAAGAATACTTCATGGCTTATCCACTAATTACAGACAGGCACATTGAAGAAGCAATGAAGTTGGAACATGTGATCCCAAGAGCAGCAGAAATGCTTCCAAAGGGTGAACATGAATTGCTGATCGACAATGAACACTTCAAAGGGTTTATTGATTTGATCACACCAAATGAAGATGGAACATTTGACCTTTATGATTTCAAGTATTCCAACAATGTTTCAAATTACAGACAGTCACCACAGCTTCACTTGTACAAATACTTTTGGGAAAAGCAAACAGGAAAGATCATTAGAAACATGTACTTCTTATTTGTTCCCAAGGTAAGCATCAAGCAGAAAAAGACAGAAGATTTGTTCCAGTTCAGAAAAAGGATTCAAAGTGAATTGGACAAGCAGTCACCACAACTGATCAAGATTGAATTCAACTACGAAAAAGTCATTCAGTTCTTGTTTCAGGTGAAAAATGTATTGGAAGCAACAGACTTTCCAAAAGAACCAAGTTATCTATGCAGGTATTGTGAATACCAAGAATATTGTGAAAAGGGAGTGGATTATATGTTATTACCAAAAAGTGAAAGAAGAAATATTGAAAAAATTAATAAAAAGGTGATTTGGATGTATGGATCACCATTCAGCGGAAAGACCACATTTGCAAACAAGTTTCCTGAACCATTGATGCTGAACACTGATGGAAACATCAAATTTGTTGATGCACCTTATGTTGCAATCAAAGATCAGGTGACTGTTGAAGGTAGAATGACCAAAAGAAAGCTTGCATGGGAAACATTCAAAGAAGTCATTGGTGAACTTGAAAAGAAGGACAACCAGTTCAAGACCATCATTGTTGACTTACTTGAAGATACTTATGAATCGTGCAGATTGTACATGTATGACCAAATGGGGATCACCCATGAATCAGATGATAGTTTCAGGGCATGGGATAAGGTTAGAACTGAATTCCTTTCAACATTGAAGAAACTGATGAACCTGGACTATGAAAATATTATCCTTATCAGTCATGAAGATACTTCCAAGGACATCACGAAAAAAGGCGGTGACAAGATCACTGCAATCAAACCAAACCTTCAAGAAAAGACAGCAAACAAGGTTGCAGGATTGGTTGATATAGTTGCAAGGGTTGTGGCTGATGGTGAAGTTCGTGTCCTTTCATTCAAAACAAATGAAGTCATCTTTGGTGGTGGCAGACTTACTGCTTCAACAACTGAAATTCCACTTGATTATGATGCTTTCCTTGAAGTCTATGCAGAAGCAAACAGAAATGCAGTTGCAAAACTCAAAGGTGAAACACCAAAAGAAACTGCAAAAGATGAACCTGGCAAGACTTCAAATAAGACCACTGGTGGAAGAAAAGGAAGAACCAAGACAGAAACACCACCAACAGTTGATGAAGGGTCAGATGAAGGAAATATGACTTCTGACAGTACATCCAAACCAGTTGAACAGGAAGCACCTGCACCTGAAAATGTTCCTGATCCAGTTAAATCTGAACCTGATGCACCAGTTGAAGAAGCACCAAAGACAAGAAGGTCAAGAAAAGCACCTGATGCTGATGCAGCACCAAAGGAAGATGCACCTGCTGCTGAACCTGAAAAGGAAGCACCAACAAGAACAAGAAAAAAGAGGGGTGAATAATAGTGGCAAAGTATGAAAAATTTATGAAGTTGATGCATGACAAGGGTCATGTGAAGGCAATGAATGTTGCAGTCAATATCACACCAATGATGAATGTTTTCCCGGGTGAAGTACAACAGGCAGTATTGAGAAGTTGTGTTGCAAGTTCTATCACAACAATTTTGAAAGTAGATCCTGAAATCAAAGAAGCATTTGATCAGGCTGCATGTGAACTGATGCTTGATAAGGTATTCAAAGACCTGGACTTGAAACAGGACAAGGACTTCAAACCAAGTGAACAGGATTTGCTTGCAAAGTCCATTGCAGAAGCACTTGTGACACAGATCTTCAAGAAATAAGAATGGTTCAAAGGAATTGAACAAGTTAAACAAAAAAAATAAATCAAAATTTGAAAGGTTAAGGTGAATTAAAATGGCAAATATTTGGGATAAATTTGATGATGCAATTGATACAGAGGGTTTGGCAAATGATGTTAAGGAAGCAGCAGAAAACGGAACTGGAAGTTTTAAAGAAGTTCCTCATGGTGAATATGAAGTGGCAGTGACAAAGTTGGAATTGGTTGCATCCAAGAAGGGTGATCCAATGGTCAGTATTTGGTTCAAGATTGTTTCCGGGGAATACAAAGGCAGCTTGATTTTCTTCAATCAGGTAATTACACAAGGGTTTCAGATCCATATTGCCAATGAACTTCTTAGATCAATGGATAGTGGAATTGATCTTCCTCAAAATATTTTTAAGACTTACAAGCAATATGGAAATCTTTTGATGGATATTATGGAAGCAGTTGATGGAAAGCTTGAATTTGGATTGAAGTATGAAAAAGGCAAAAAGGATTTTAGCACATATTCAATCACAGAAGTGTTTGAAGTAGAATAATCAGTTTGGGCAGGGATGTTTTAAAAAATTTTTTTACTGCATCCCTGATCCCATACTTCCCCATTATTAGTATAACCAAGAATTATAATACTTATACAGAAAGGATGTGAAAGAAATGTTGTTCTATGACTTTGAAGTTTTCAAAGAAGATTGGTTGGTTGTAGTCATTGATATGACAAAGAAAAAAGAATATGTCATCATCAATGATCCTGATGAACTTGAAAAGATCCATAATGAAAATATCAATCAAATATGGGTTGGGTTCAATTCCAGGCACTATGACCAATATATCTTGAAGGGCATACTTTGTGGTTTTGAACCCAAAAAAATCAATGACTTCATAATTTTAAAAGGCAATCCTGGATGGAAATTTTCTTCCCTTCTTAGAAATATAAAATTGATAAACTATGATGTTATGACTGGCATTGACAGAGGTTTGAAAACATTTGAAGGGTTCATGGGAAACGACATTAAAGAAAGTTCAGTTCCTTTTGATATTGATAGAAAGTTGACCAAGGAAGAACTTGATGAAACGGTCAAATATTGTAGACATGATGTGGAACAAACAGTTGAAGTGTTCGTGGAAAGAAAAGATGATTTTGAAGCACATATGGGTTTGGTGAAGCTTGCTTGTAAAGGAAAACCACTTGATTTGTTCCTACTATCAAAGACCAAAGTTCAACTTTCATCTATCATCCTGGATGCAGTAAAAAAAGATCATGATGATGAATTTGACATTGACTTCCCTTCCACTATGGTCATTGAAAAATATAGATCAGTTGTTGATTGGTACATGAACCCTGAAAACAGAAAATACAATGAAGATCCCAACAATCCAAAATCAAAAAAGATGCAATGTAACATCATGGTTGCAGGTGTTCCCCATGTATTTGCTTGGGGTGGGGTTCATGGTGCAATAAGCAAATATCATGGTGAAGGGTACTTCCTGAACATGGATGTTGCTTCACTATACCCTTCACTGATGATCCAATATAACCTGGGCAGCAGGAACATGAAAGATCCAAAGAAATATGAAGAAATCTATCACACCAGGTTGCAATATAAAGCAGAAAAGAACCCTTTGCAGCTTCCATTGAAACTTGTATTGAATGGTACATATGGGGCAATGAAGGACAAGAACAATCAGCTATTTGACCCAAGGCAAGCAAACATGGTTTGTGTATATGGGCAGTTATTATTGCTTGACCTGGTTGAAAAGCTTGAACCACATTGTCAGATCATCCAATCAAATACAGATGGTGTTCTGATCAAAATGAACAAGTATGAAGATTATGAAGTTATTGATGACATTTGTTATGAATGGGAACAAAGAACCCACCTGGTACTTGAATTTGATGAATTTAAAAGAGTATTTCAGAAGGATGTCAACAACTACATCATAGTTGATGCAAAAGGAAAGCACAAATCAAAAGGTGGATATGTCAAGAAGCTTGGAAACCTGGACTATGATCTTCCAATAGTAAACAAAGCATTGATTGATTATATGGTAAAGGATATTCCAATTGAAAAAACAGTAAATGAATGTAATGATCTGAAAGAATTTCAGCAGGTCAAGAAGATCAGCAGCAAGTACACCCATATTCTTCATGGTGATAAGATCGTGAAGGAAAAGTGTATCAGGATCTTTGCTTCAAATGATCCTGATGATGCCGGGGTTCAAAAACTTCATGCTGAAACTGGCAGACCTGCAAAATTGGAAAGTTCCCCTGAAAGCTGCTTCATCTTCAATGATGAAGTCAATGGTGTGAAAGTTCCAAGCAAATTGAATAAACAATGGTATATCGACATGGCAAAGAAAAGACTTGCAGACTTTGGGGTGGAGTAATGAAAAAACAAATTCAAATCAAATATACAAATGGTCAAATGACTATAAATTTAGACAAGTTTTTTCCTTCCACTCAAAAGGATTGTAAAAAAGTTCTTGCAGTGATCACTTTGGACTGGCAGCACCAGGATGAACTTATTCAATCAATATTGGACTGGATGAAAGAAGAACAGAAAGAATGTGATGATCTTTCAAGGGAATATGCAAATAAATATGTGGACATCAAACCAAAGATCAGAGAAGCAGAAGCAAAGGTCAATGTCCTGAAAAAAATTATACTTCGGATGAAAGCTGATAAATTAAAAGATCCCTTGAAGGCAGCAAGGGAAGATCTGAAAAAGGCAAACAGTGAATTCAGGCAGTTAAAGAATAAGGAAAGTTATTATAATACATCATTCAATAACTATCACAGCAGGAAAGAGAAACTGCAAAAGAATATGCAAATTTTAGAAGAAAGGCGGTGATTGAAAATTGTTCTTCAAAGGATATGTTGAAACCAAAGATAAAAAATGCATAGAAAAATTCAAAGGAAGAACTGATTTCAAATCCTATGAACAAGTGAAATCACTGCCTGAATTTGCAGGAATATTGAACACAAACACAATTCTGATTGATGTGGATGAATTTGAACCAAGTGAACTATTGTTCAAAATAGTTCAAGAAAAGAAACTTCAATGCAGAGTATATGAAACAACCCGGGGAAAGCACTTCTTATTTAAGAATTCAGCAGTGGAAACAAACAGAACCCACGCGAACCTTGCAATTGGAATCACTGCTGACATCAAAATTGGAAAAAGAAATTCATATTCAATTTTGAAGTTCGGCAATAAGGAAAGAAAGATCCTTTATGATACTGCAACAAATGAAGAAGCACAAGATCTTCCAAAGTGGCTGTTCCCTATTAAAACAAATATGGACTTCATCAGCATGGAAGCAGGTGATGGAAGAAACCAAGCTTTGTTCAACTACATATTAACATTACAATCAAGTGACTTTCAAGTTGAAGAAGCAAGGGAAACAATCAGGATCATCAACAAAAATATCCTGAAAGATCCTTTATCAGATGATGAAATTGAAATTATCCTTCGTGATGAAGCTTTTGCAAAACCTATCTTCTTTATGGGAACAGCTTTTTTATTTGATAAGTTTGCAACCTTTTTAAAAAACAATCATCACATTATAAGGATCAACAACCAACTGCATTCATACAAAGATGGAATTTATGTCAGTGGATTGTCTGAAATCGAATCAGAAATGATCAAGCACATTCCACAACTGAACAGAGCAAAGAGAACAGAAGTCTTGTCATACTTGGATATTATGATCAGAGAAAACACACCTTCCACAGATGCCAATTGGATTGCATTCAGGAATGGACTTTTGAACATACATGATGACAGCTTCATCCCCTTTTCACATGAACATATTATCACAAACAAGATTGACTGGGATTACAATCCAAATGCACATGATGATCTAACAGATAAGACCCTGGACAAGATTGCATGTGATGATAAGGACATCAGAATGTTACTTGAAGAAATGATTGGATATTGCATGTTCAGAAGAAATGAACTTGGAAAAGCATTCATATTAACTGGATCAGGAAGCAATGGAAAATCAACATTATTGAATATGCTGAAAACAATGCTTGGAAAAAGGAATGTTTCAGCACTGGATCTGAAAAAGTTAAATGATAGGTTCAGCACAGTCATGATCTTTGGAAAGCTTGCAAACATTGGTGATGATATATCAGAAGAATTCATCACTGATGCAGCAGACTTCAAGAAAATTGTTACCGGGGAAACCATAGATGCTGAACAAAAGGGTCAACCAAAGTTTGAATTTGAACCATATGTGAAGCTGCTGTTTTCAGCAAACAACATTCCAAGGATCGGAAAAGGAAGGGATTCAACTGCAATACTTAGAAGGCTGATCATTGTTCCCTTCAATGCAAAGTTCACTTCCACTGATCCTGATTATGTTCCATTTATCGGTGATCTGCTGAAAAGTCAGGAAGCAATTGAATATATGATCCAGGTTGGACTTGTTGGATTGAAAAGGGTTTTGAACAACAGGAACTTTACTGAATCGGAAAAGGTTCAAAGAGAACTTGAAGAATTTGAAGAAAACAACAATCCAATCCTTGGTTTTTTCAAGGAACTGGACAAGGATCAGGTTGAGAATGAACCAACAAATCAAGTTTATAAGGCATACCATGAATACTGCTTGTCAAATAGCTTGCAAGCTTTATCAAATGGTGAGTTCTCAAAGCAGGTTAAAAAGTTTTATGAAGTAGTTATTGCAGATAAGAAAATCAATGGTAAAAAATACAGAATATTTGTTCCAAAGTAAAGGGGTGAAGTACTAATGTCAGAAAATAAAAATCCGAATAGGCACGAACCTTGGGAATTAGATCAAATGCAATCACTTCCCCTGGACTTAAAGATAAGAATGAGTTTAACAAGATTAAGAATTTTCTTTGAAAAATTTGAAAATGAAGTCTATGTTTCTTTTAGCGGTGGAAAAGATAGCACTGTTCTTGCCGATATGGTTGCAAAATATTGTAGTGAATGCGGTCACAATAAATTAACATTATGTTTTTCAGACACAGGACTGGAATATCCTGAAATAAGAAAATTCGTTCCACAGTTTGCAAAGTATTTAGAGTTAAAATACAACATTGAAATAGAACTTGTAACTGTTAGTCCTGAAATGAATTTTAAAGAGGTTATTTTAAAAGTTGGTTATCCAATAGGAAGTAAAAAAATAGCAAGAATGATTCGTGATTGTCAAAATCCAACTGAAAATAATAAAGCAACAGTCAATTTATACATGACTGGAATTAAAAGAGATGGAACGATAACTAAATCATTCAAACTATCAAAAAGATGGATTCCAATGATAGATAGTAAATTTAAAGTTTCTGATCAGTGTTGTGAAATCATGAAGAAGAAACCTATTAAGATCTATCAAAAAGAATCAGGAAAAATGCCTATACTTGGAACAATGGCATGTGAAAGTAGTGCAAGAAGGCAAGCATGGTTGCAAAATGGATGTAATTCATTTGACAGTAAAGATCCAAAATCACAACCAATGTCATTTTGGACTGAGCAGGATGTACTTAATTATTTAAAGATATATCAAATTCCATATGCAAGTGTGTATGGTGACATTATTGAAGTTGATGAACAGCTTACAACATCAGGTTGCAAAAGAACAGGTTGCATGTTTTGTATGTTCGGATGTCACCTTGAAAAGAAACCAAATAGGTTTCAGCAGATGCAAGAAACACATCCAAAATTGTATGAGTATTGTATGAAACCACTTGAAGAAAATGGACTTGGATTAGATGAAATTTTAAAATTCAATAATATACCACATTAGAAAGGATGGTGAAAAAATGAAAGATACTTGTGTATGTTGTGGGGAAACCATCCCGGAAGGAAGGCAGGTTTGCCCTTCATGTGAAAGGGTCAGTATCAAGGACAGTGGAAACAGAACGGAATTTGGAACTGGTGCTGTTCGTGATATGCACCAAGGAAAAGGAAGATATGATTTGATCCCCTGGGATGCAATTCATGAACTTGCACTGCATTGTGAAGAAGGTGCATTGAAGTATGGTGAACGTAATTGTGAAAAAGGCATTCCAATCCATAGTTTAATAGATTCAGGAATAAGGCATCTTTCATGCTATTTGAGAGGAATGAAAGATGAACCCCATTTAAGGGCAGCACTTTGGAACATTGCTTTTGCAATTTATATGGAAAAGAACCACCCTGAAATGCAGGATATACCAATACGAAAGGATGATGAAAAATGAAAATAATTAATGATGAACCAAAAGAAGTTTCAATGCTTACAGATGATAAGTTTGACAAGATTGAACAGTTCGCTGAACTTGTTAAACCAGTTCAAGAATGGATGCTTCAAAATTACTGCCCACATACCAAGATCATTATTGAATGTAATGGGGCAACAGTCACCACTCATGAAATGTTTGTTCCCTTGAAGGTTGGTGATTAACATGGGATATGTGATTTGTCTTATGGTTGGTGCAGTAATCGGATTTTTCACAGCAGCATTGATGGTTGCAGCAAAGGAAGGTGATAAATGTGGCAAATAAAAACCCAAGGTTTAACAGCAGCGGTTGTTCTGATCCAACAGCATATGAAGCACTGAAACCAATCATCAAAGAAGATGCAGTGCTTGAAAATAAGGCACACAACCTGGTCAATACATTGAAGTGTATTGTGGACTTGGCAGGGTTTGAGATGATCGGAAGAATACAAATCAGGGATAAGAAATCAGGAAGGGAGTTCAGATAATATGGTTGAAGTTTCGGATAATGAATGTATTGATTATATTGGTTTCCTTGGATTATCAATAAGACAAGATCAATGGAAATATTTAATTGAGAAAGACATAAATCCTGAATTTGCAAAAGAAATTGCTAAAAATCAGCACAAAACTTATAAAAAATTATTAATTGTACTTCGTAAATTCAATTCACAGCAAAATAGAACTGAAATTGCTGACAGAGAAATTATTGATCATTTAGTTGATGTCGATAGGAACAAAATTAATAAATTAAAAGATGAAGCGTGGGAGGAATATTATAAATGAAACCAGTAAAATCAGAAACAAGCAATGTGACCTTTGTTAGTGAAGGATGTCAGGATCTACCTGGTACAAGATATATGTGTGATGATGGTGTAACCCCGGGGATTGAAACAGTTTGGGAATTGGATGAAAAGGAAAAAGAACAGCTTGCTGCATCAGGTAAGATCTATCTTTACATTATGGGTCGAACTGTTCAACCTTGCTTCCTGGCAACAGAATCAGCAATCAGATATGAAAAGGATGGTGTGACTAATGACACAGATGATCACAGTAAATAAAAGAATTGAAATGTTCATGAAGATCATGTTGAATGCAGGTATCAGTGAAGATCTCACAGCATGGTTGATGGATCAGGGTTTCTTCACTGCCCCTGCTTCAAGGAAATATCATGGTAATTATGAAGGTGGATTGTTTGATCACTGTTTTGAAGTAACTGAAACCCTGGTGAACTTTACTGAAAAGATGGGCATTAAATGGGAACTGGAACGATCCCCTTACATAGTTGGAATGTTCCATGATCTTTGCAAGATTGATCTATATGAAAAGGTCATTGATGTTGAAGGTATTCAGTTGATGGGATTGGACACACCCAAAGGCGAAGAAAGTCACTGGGAATATACAACAGACAGTTTGTTCCCTGGTCATGGTGATAAGTCAATCATGAAGCTTGCAGCATGGATGCACCTAACAGAAGAAGAAATTCTTTGCATCAGGTATCACATGGGTGCTTATGAAAAAGCAGACTGGGATTATTATGACAGAGCAATCAGAAAGTATGAAACAGTATTATGGACACATCAGGCTGACATGTATGCTTCAAAGGTCAAGGGGGTCTGATCCTATGGAACAATATTTATTCTTTACACTGTTCTTCCTGGTTGGGTTTGCAATTGGAAAGCTTTCAATGGTGAAGTCCTTCCTGGGGATCAAGAAAGAAAACAATTCTTTGAAGCATGAAGCAGTGGTTTTGAAGAACAGACTTGCTTCATCAAAGAAAGGCAGGATCATCATTCAAGGTGAAGATATAAAATAATTTGTTCCTTTATTCAATAAATTAGTGGTAGTGGTGGGAATGAGGTTCAAGGTTCGGTTCAAGGTGGTTCAATATAAAATCATATCACCTTGAACCGCTGAAACCTTATGAAAACACTGGGTTTGTTGGGTATCGGTTCAAGGGGTTCAAGGTACTTATAACTTCTTATATTATTTTAAAAATCATCAAAATTTTATATATACTCTTAAAATAAATCTATAATAGGGAAGTCACCTTGAACCTTGAACCGCAAAGGCATTTTTTAAGCTGAAACCATTGATATTACTATATTCTTATCGGTTCAAGGTAAAGTTCCAGGTTCAAGGTGAAATTAGAGAAAGTGAGGATAATTTATGAATAACGAACAAATTATTGAAAAATACATTGATGCAGCAGTCAGAAAGACCGCTTCTGAATTTAAAAGACAAGGACTTTTGAAAGATAATAGACAATCACCATTTCAGAAAACAGAAACCCTGCTTTATAATTATAACAATTTTAAATCTGCAATTGATGATAAGTATGAACAGATCAAAGGGATCAAGGAAGAAGGACTTCCAGGGAAAAGCAAAAGCATCACATCCTTTGCAGGTAATGCTTCATATGAAATCAAGACCGATAATGAAAAGGCAGAAGAAAAGATTGAAAGCATTGAAGGCAGCATTCAGACAACAAGAAACTTCATCAAGGTGATTGATGCTGCAATTGATATGCTGAAAGATGATCCATACTTTGAGATCATCAGGATGAAATATTTTGAAGAACAAACCCGGGAACAACTTGCAGAATATTTTGATGTTGATGTCAGAACTATATCCAGGAATAAAAACAGAATTGTGAACCTGCTGCAAATCAGATTGTTCAGTGATGAATATATTCTTCAAATATTCAGTTAAGGGGTGAGGTTGTGAACAGGTCAGAAAGAAGAAGGTTAGAAAAGAAAGGTGTTACTGCAAAGGATCTGAAAGTAATTGAAAACAATTCTGCATCCAAAGCAATTGATTATGCAGTTTCAGGAATGATTGCTTCCTTTGCACTGGTGCTTCATGACAAATGGGGATGGGGTCAGACCAGGATCAAAAGGTTACTTGATCAGGTCAATGAACAGTTCGATTCCATTGATAATGATTATTTGAAAATTGAAGATATGAAGCAGACCATCCTGGATGAAATAGGGATCAACATTGACAAGAAGGCTTGACAACTTGGAATATTTTGTCCATTTAATGTCCTATCATATGTCTTGTAGGCATCCTATATACATGATAAACTAATTACAGTTAATATTATGTAAAAATCAAAAAGACCCAAGAACTATATGTTCAAGGGTCTTTTCTTATGCCTAAAACTATAATGAAAGGAAGGTGTTGCATTTATGGCAAAGCTTACAGACAAGCAGCAAAAATTTGTTGAAGAATATCTGATTGACCTGAATGCAACACAGGCTGCAATCAGAGCAGGGTATTCAACGGAAACAGCAGCAGTCATTGGGTGTGAAAACCTTATAAAACCTAATGTCAAAAATGCAATAGATAAGGCACTTGCTGCAAGATCCAAAAGAACCGGGGTAAATCAGGACAGAGTTATTCAGGAACTTGCAAAGATTGCATTCCTGAACCCTTCTGATGTGATCAACATGCAGAATGCTTCTGTTTTAGATAATGCGAACAAAGATGATTTGTCCTGCATTGCAAGTGTTAAGATCAAAAGATCAACCAGTGAAACTGGTGATTCAGTTGAAAGAGAAATCAAGACCTATGATAAGTTAAAAGCACTTGATTTGTTAGGAAGGCATCTTGGAATGTTCAATGATAAACTAAAAATTGAAGGTTCGATCCCAATTGTCATAAAAGATGATTTGGGTGAAGATGATGACTAATAGTATCATGTTAGTAACAAAATCATTGAAAGATCCTGCAATTGAACAAGTTCATTTATATGACCTAATAAAATCAGGTGATGCTTATGCTTAAACATGAAATATCACTGAAAAAAGTTGTCGGTAAAAACTATAATAGATTTTGGCATTTTAAAGGTAGATACAGAGTTGTAAAAGGATCAAGAGCATCCAAGAAGTCAAAGACAACTGCTTTGAACTTCATAACCCGGATGATGGAATATCCTGAATCAAATTTATTAGTTGTAAGAAAGACATTCAGAACTTTGAAGGACAGTTGCTTCACTGAATTGAAATGGGCAATCACAAGGCTTGCTGTTCAGGATCATTGGAAGATCACTGAATCACCACTTCAAATGACATACATCCCTACTGGTCAAACAATCTATTTCAGGGGTCTTGATGATCCATTGAAAGTAACATCCATTACAGTTGATGTTGGTTATCTTTGTTGGATGTGGATTGAAGAAGCTTATGAGATCATGAAGGAAGCAGACTTTGACATCCTGGATGAATCTATTCGTGGTCAGGTAGCTGATGGACTGTTCAAACAGATCACACTTACCTTCAACCCCTGGAATGAACATCACTGGATCAAGAAGCGGTTCTTTGATGCTGCACCTGATGTTGATATTCTTGCATTGACAACAAACTTTATGTGCAATGAATGGTTGGATGCTGCTGACAAGAAAGTCTTTGAAACCATGAGAAAAAACAACCCAAGAAGGTTCAGGGTTGCAGGTCTTGGTGAATGGGGTATTGTTGAAGGTCTTGTATATGAGAACTGGGAAGAACAAGAATTTGACATTGAAGTGATCAAGAAGATTGCTGCAATCAGATCTGCATTTGGTCTTGACTTTGGTTATACCAATGACCCTTCTGCCCTATGGTGTGGAATGGTTGATGTCAAAGCAAAGATCATTTATGTGTTTGATGAAATGTACAAGCAAGGCATGTCAAATGAAGCTATACACCAGGACATCACAAAGATGGGATATAGGAAAGAACGGATCAGGGCAGACAGTGCTGAACCAAAGTCCATTGACAGGCTGCGTGAACTTGGAATGTCCAATATAAAGGCAGCACGAAAAGGAAAAGATTCAGTCAATAATGGCATTGACTACATCCAGGACTTCAAGATCATAGTCCATCCAAGGTGTGTCAACTTCCTGACTGAAATCAGCAATTACACCTGGGACACAGATAAATTTGGTAAAAAGATCAATAAACCAATAGATGACTTCAACCATTTACTTGATGCAATGCGTTATGGAATGGAAGAATTTATCAAGGGTGAAACATTCAGTTTTGATTAAATAGTATCATGTTAGTAACAAAACCACTTGAATGTTCAGTGTTCAAGGGGTTTTGAATTTATTAAGTCATAGAATGAGGGGTGAACAGCATGAAGAAGATCAATGTCCTTGGAACAACTTACACAGTAAAAGAAGCAAATGATCGTACAGATCCAAAGTTGAAAGAATGTGATGGGTATTGTGATGATACCATAAAACTTTGTGTTGTTGACGATATGACAGATACAAGCTTGATGTCAAAGGTAAACCTGGATCAATATAAGAAGAAAGTATTCAGGCATGAGATCATTCATGCTTTTTTATTTGAAAGCGGTCTTGCTAATAATAGTTGGGCAGCTAATGAAGAAATGGTGGACTGGATTGCAGCACAGTTCCCAAAACTAACCAAGGCATTTGAAGAAGTAAATGCACTATGAAAGGGGGTGAATAAAACATGTTTGAATTCTTATTTGCAAGAAAGAAGGATGTAAGCAAGATCATCAAAGAAGGTGCTGCTGAAAGAATTACTGATGTTCAGTTTATTGAACTTGAAATTCAAAGGTTCAAAGCTTCAAGAAGAAGAAAAGAAATGTTTGATGGTGAAAGATACCATGATGGACACCATGATATTTTAAGAAGGAAAAGAACAGTCATTGGTCAGAATGGTGAACTGGAAGAAGTGAAGAACCTTCCAAATAACAGGATCGTTGACAACCAATA
>Ga0209125_1000554_pt1 | contig 45954 bp, 39 predicted proteins | sample BarGraIncub1131A_FD_184503 | JGI IMG/M metagenome (GOLD analysis project Ga0209125, IMG submission 184503) | Arctic peat soil microbial communities from Barrow, Alaska - Barrow Graham LP Incubations 11-31A (SPAdes) (version 2) | ecosystem: Environmental > Terrestrial > Soil > Wetlands > Peat... | reverse complement strand
TATTTAGAAGGCTGCTTGAACGCGCGGTCTCAACGGGCCCGGTTACGGAGTGCGATGTAACAAACGGATATAACTGGGAGTAGCTGGATAGGTGGCTCTAACCGACTACCCCCCTTAATGTTATTCCACCCATGCCTATAGCCCTGGTCGGTTCGCTGGTCGATGGCAGGGCGAACTTCATGACCGTCGGCTGGCTGAGCCGGGTCAATTACCAGCCGCCGATGCTGGCGTTGTCGCTGAACAAGGCGCATCACACGCCCAAAGGGATCATCCAGAACGGCAGCTTCAGCGCCTGTTTCCCGAACCTTGCCATGGAGCAGATCACCGACTACTGCGGGGTGGTTTCCGGGGAGACCACGGATAAATCGAAGCTGTTCGAACTCTTTTACGGGGAAACCAAGACGGCGCCGATGATCGCCGACTGTCCCCTTAACCTGGAATGCCGACTGGTGCAGACCGTGGAATTGCCGACCAACGTGCTCTACATCGGCGAGATCGTCGCGGCCTGGAGCGAGGAACGGTTTCTCACCGACGGCAAGCCGGACATGCGCAAGATCGATCCGCTGCTGCTCACCATGCCGGACAACCGCTATTGGGGTATCGGTGCACAGGCAGGGGACGCCTGGAAGGATGGAATCATCATGAAAAAACGAATCGAGGAGGGAACCGATGCTTCAGTTTAAGGTGAACCAGCAGAGTTGTACCCGTTGTGGCCTCTGCGTCGCAGACTGCCCGGCCCAGATCATCGCCATGAAGGACGGTTTACCGGCCATCGCGCTCGAAAGCGAGGCTGGCTGCTACAAGTGCGAGCACTGCCTGATGCTCTGCCCCACCGGGGCGGTCTCCATCCTGGGGCTCAAGCCCGAGGATAGCCGGCCGCTGTCGGGCAATTTCCCAGACCCGGACCAATTGGAAACCCTCATCAAGGGGCGGCGCTCCGTTAGGCGCTACCGTGAGGAGAACCTGGAACCGGCGCTCCTGGAGCGGCTGCTCCAGGTGGCCTGGCATGCGCCCACCGGCGTCAATTCCCGCCAGGTCCGCTTCACCGTGGTGGATGACCGGGAGAAGCTCACGGCCCTGCGCGATGAAGTCATGGCCGGGTTGGGGCGCCTGGTCCGTGACAACGCGCTTCCCCCGGGGATGGAGTTCTTCGCCAATTTCGTCCAGCTCTGGGAGGAGAAGGGGGTCGATACCCTTTTTCGCGGCGCGCCGCATCTGCTGGTTGCCTCCACGCCGCGCGACCTGCCGTCGCCGCTCCCCGACTGCCTGATCGCCCTGTCGTATTTTGAGCTCTTTGCCCAGGCAAACGGCGTCGGTACCCTCTGGGACGGTCTGGCCAAGTGGGCCATCAACGACCTGCTGCCGGAAACCCGTAAAACCCTCGGCATTCCGGAGGACCACCTGATCGGCTATGCCATGGTTTTCGGCAAGCCGGCGGTGCATTACGCAAGGACGGTCCAGCACGGGCCGGCGATCATCCACCGGGTGCCGTAAGATCGAAGTTTAAACAGGCAAGGCAATAGAACGCGGATGCACATCTGATGGAGCGGATTTTCACGGATTTAAAAACTTGAAAAGGTTTACTACCAAGTCTTGTTTTTCTCTGTGCAAATCCGCTCAATCCGCGTCATCCGCGTTCTATTTGTTTCGTTTTTCACCTGAAGTTGACCAATTATACGGGAGGATGCATCGATGAAAGTATTGGCGTTTAACGGAAGTCCCCACAAGGAAGGCAACACCTGGCACGCCATCAAAATGGTCGCCGCCGAACTGGAGAACGAGGGGATCGAGACCGAGATCGTGCATGTCGGAAACAAGGCGATCAGGGGGTGCATCGCGTGCGGCCAGTGCGTGAAGAATAAAAATGAACGGTGCGCCCTGGCTGGCGATGATCTGAATGATTGGGTCCAGAAGATGAAAGAGGCGGACGGCCTGATCCTCGGGTCTCCGGTGCACTACGCCGCCATCGGCGGCGCCATGAAATCGTTCCTGGACCGGGCCTTTTTCGTCACCAGCGTGAACGACGGCATGCTGCGCCATAAGGTCGGTGCCTCCGTGGTCGCGGTGCGGCGTTCCGGCGGCCTCCCCACCTTCGACCAGCTCAATAATTATCTGGGATATGCCGAGATGCTGATACCCACCTCCAACTACTGGAACGTGATTCACGGCGGGCAGCCGGGGGAAGCGACCCAAGACGCCGAGGGGGTGCAGATCATGCGGGTGCTCGGCAAGAACATGGCGTGGCTGATGAAGCTGGTTCAGAACGGGAAAGGGACCGTGGTGCCGCCGGAGCGAGAGGCTAAAATATTCATGAACTTTATTCACTGACAGGCCTTCAATCCAGGGCATGGTCTGCTCGTTTCAGGCGGTGGGGGGGCGGGGAGGGCGTTCTTAAGAGCACTCCCCGTTCAGCCAGGGTATCAACCCGCCAATCCCCCTCGCTGTGCCAGCTGTCCTGCGCCGCCGCCTGAAAACCCACCCTTTTGTCATTAACCGCTACCGCCTTCGGATAAAGTAGGGTATAGTCATGACCAATGAGATATTCTTGGTCCTATTGCCTCGCAAGGAGTGGCTAGCATGTTGAAATCTCCCAGCATATTCCTGTCCCACGGCTCCCCGACGCTCCTGATCGACGACATCCCGGCGCGCGCCTTTCTCCGGGGCCTCTCTGAAAGTATTCACAAGCCGAGCGCGATCATAGCGGTTTCCGCCCATAACGTCGCCCGCCGCGTTACGGTCGGCGTTGCGGAAGCGTATCATCAGGTCGCCGATTTCGGAGACTTTCCCGAGGAGCTCTACCGGGTCAGTTACCAGCCACCTGGCCATCCGGCGCTTGGGGAGAGCATCCTCGGGGCCTTGCTGGACGCGGGGATCGACGCGGAAGGGTCAACCCAGGGCGGCATCGATCACGGCATCTGGATACCGGTAAGCCTCATCTATCCGGAGGGGGACGTTCCCGTGGTGCCGGTCAGCCTGCAGTCCGATCTGGACCCACTCCAGCACCTGAAAATCGGGGCGGCGCTGCGTGAATTGCGCAAGCAGCACGACGTGCTGATCCTGGCTTCGGGAAGCATGACCCATAATCTGCGCGACTTCGGCAGGTACGGGCTGCACGATCCGCCCCGGGATTATGCGGTGGAGTTCGCGGACCGTGTCGAGCAGCTCCTTACTGGGGGTAAAGGCGCCGAGCTGCTGGACTGGCTCGAACTGGTACCCCAGGCAGCGCGGAACCATCCGACCGTGGAACACTTCATGCCGTTGTTCGTGGCCATGGGAGCGGGTGAAGGCGCTAAGGCGACGGCGCTGCACAGAAGCTACGCCTTCGCCATGCTTGCCATGGACGCCTACGCTTTCGACTGACATCAACCGTGGAGATTTCACACCAAAGGAGAAAAAAGATGAAAACACTGTTCAAAGCAGCAGGCCTGATGGTTGCCCTGTTTGTGCTTGCACTGCCCGCCGTTGCAGGCGCCTCCAGCTGGAATATCGATGCCGATCATACCAGCATCCAGTTCAAGGTGCGCCACCTGATGGTTTCCAACGTGAAGGGAGTCTTTGGCAAGGTGCAGGGCGTGGCCGAGATCGACGACAAGGACATCGCCAAATCGAGGGTAAACGTCACCATCGATACCGATTCGATCAACACCGGAGTGGCCAAGCGCGACCAACACCTGAAGAGCCCGGATTTTTTCGATGTCGCCAAGTTTCCAACCATGACCTTCGTCTCCACCAAGGTGACCAGGAACGGCAAAAACAAGCTGAAAGTTACCGGCAATCTCACCATTCACGGCATAACCCGCCTGGTTCAGCTTGACCTTGAAGGACCGACCGGCGAGTCCAAAGACCCCTGGGGCAACCTGAGGCGTGGCGTGTCAGCGACCACCAAGATCAACCGCAAGGACTTCGGGCTGGTCTGGAACAAGGCGCTGGAAACCGGCGGCGTGATGGTCGGCGAAGAGGTTGCCATCAGCCTGGAAGTCGAGATGGTCAAGGATCAGAAAAAATAGCTGCCGGGAGATAATCGTCCTGGTGGCGGTGAGAGCGGCGGCAGGCTTGACACCCGGGAGCAGCAGGCGATCTGCACCGCTTGCCAGGTTACCTAAGTAAGGAAAACAGGGAAACCGATGCGAGGAGCCGGCAGCGCGCCGGCTTTTCCCATCCCGGCGCGCAGGATCAGATTTCTATGGCGATTTTGGCCGGCAGGAAGCCACGGCGCGGCCTGACGGTCGCCCCCTCGCAGGCAGCGGCTTCCAGCCCGATCTCCGCCGAACCAAGAGCCTCGACAACTGCCGCAACTCCCGCTTTCAATTCGAAGCTGCATCCCTGATACACCAGATAATCCATGCCATCTCCATTAGTGAGCCAGACCGTTCCTTTCAGACAGCGCAGCAGAACCCCCTTCGAACCGCCCGCCAACCGCAGCAGATCACCCTTGCCAAGACTACATTCCATGGCGCCACCTCCTTTCCTTGATGCGGCAACTGTACCTCCGCGGGAGGGATGCGTACAGATACAACATATTTGTTTTGTAACCATGACAGTTCTGAAATATGATGACTGTACCCCTCGTAAAGATGGCTAACTGTGTCTGGGGCTCCGGCACTGGATCGGGTACGCTTAAAACCTCCTTAAGTTGGCAATGGGAAATGGAGAGCATTCAGCTCTGCGCAGGCGGGTCGGCATCGTGTCGGGCAGGGGGAAGTCTGGCATTTGCAGGGGTTGGCTGGGCGAATTTATCACTCGTCGAAGCGGACTTGGGGAGAAGGGGGAAGCTGTGGAGACTGTTCCGGATTCAAGGCCGCTCTACGAGCGGGTCGGAAGCGAGATCGCGGCATTGATCGATGGGGGGACCTACCGCGTCGGCGATCGGCTGCCGTCCATCAGGCAGCTGAGCGCCAAGCTGAGCGTCAGCATCAACACCGTCATGCAGGCCTACGCGGTGCTGGAGGATCGCCGGGTGATCCGGGCGCGCCCCCAGTCCGGTTATTACGTCTGTCCACGCGCCCTGGAAATCACGGCCAAGCCGCTTTTACCCAAGCAGAGCATGGTCCCGACCGCGGTGACCTGCAGCGACCTTTGCCAGCAGGTGATACGCAACATGATGAACCGGGATTTGGTCCCCCTGGGGAGCGCCGTCCCCAACCCGCAACACCTGCCGGTAGCCAGGCTCAACCGGACGATGTCAGCGGTACTGAGGCGTTTCGGGGACCAGAGCGTCGCCTACATGATGCCACCCGGAAGCGAGCGGCTGCGCACCCAGATCGCCAAGCGTTCGATCTTGGCCGGTTTCAGCGTCAAACCGGACCAGGTGCTGATCACCTCGGGCTGCGTGGAGGCCGTGCAACTCGCCCTGCGCGCCACCTGCCGCGCCGGGGACACCATTGCCGTCGAGTCCCCATTCTATTTCAACTTCCTGCAGCTGATCGATGAAATGGGGCTGAAAGCCCTGGAGATCCCCTCGACCCCTCGGGAAGGGATCAGCGTCGAAGCGCTCGGCTACGCCATCGAGAACAACAGGGTCAGCGCCTGCGTGGTGATTTCCAATTTCAGCAACCCCTTGGGAAGCCGCATGCCGACTGAACGCAAGCGCGACCTGGTGCAGCTTTTGGCGAGCCACGATATTCCGCTGATCGAGGACGACATCTATGGCGACCTGACCTTCGGGCAGGAACGCCCGATGGCGGCAAAGTCCTACGACCGCAAGGGGCTGGTGATCTACTGCTCCTCGTTTTCCAAGACTCTGGCCCCCGGCTACCGGGTGGGGTGGGCGATCGGAGGTCGTTTTCAGCCGGAGATGGAGAGACTGAAAATGATGACCAACCTGGCAAGCGCCTCGCCTCCCCAACTGGCCTTGGCAGAGTTTCTTGCCACCGGGGGGTACGACCATCACCTGCGCGCCATACGGCGCATCTATGCCCGCAACCTCTCCCAGATGGCCGATGCCGTGGTGAAATATTTTCCGGAGGGTACCCGGATGACCCGTCCGGAGGGAGGTTTCGTGCTCTGGGTGGAGATGCCCGAGGGGACCGACTCGGTCAGGCTGTACCATGAGGCCCTGGAGCACGGTATCGGCATCGCGCCGGGTTCGATCTTCTCACTTTCGGAAAAGTACCGGAACTGTATTCGCCTTTCCTCGGCATTCTGGGATGAGCGGTCGGAACGGGGGGTGGAGACCTTGGGAAGGCTTGCGGGAGAGGCAGGGACCGGGGGCTAGCCCCTGTTTTACTTCCCGAAGGCGGTCAGGAACTGCTGCAGAAGCGTGGGGGCGTTTGATTTGATGGCGCCGCCCATGAAATCCATGATTCCCGGTCGGTAACCCTCATTCCAGATCCGCTCGAACATCTGGGCGCTTGTCTTGCAAACGCAATCGGCATTTTCAACGGCCTTTCCATCCTGGATATGACATCCGTCACCGTCGAGGGTGAGCGTCTTCTTGACGTCGTCGATCGAGAAGTAGAAGGTGGTGGGAACGTCGAATACTCCCTTCTGGTAGCTTTCCCGCATGTTACTAAAAATCTCCTGCATATGGACTCTCCTTTGATCTTAAAGCTTCAAAGCAACGTGGGGGCCGAAGCCCCCACGTGAAACCCTGCCTGGGAAAGAACTTTTTCAATATCCCAAAATCTTCAATACCGGCGGTAAACGAATGTCACTCGCCGCCGCGGGAACCTGAGTCATGCGCCTGACTAAAGGTCCTGGTGAGGTCGGGTCGACGACCACTCCGTACAGTAGGAATGCCGCCATCTGTGTCTGGACAAGCGCGGTATTGGCGGGAGTCGTGTTGTCAATCAGCATGCCATGGCCGATTCCCGCCTGGTCGAACTGGAAATAGCCTTCGGCGGGCGTCGTCCCCGTGGTGTTCAGTGCCCGGGCAAAAGCGGTCTTGGGCGTCGGGGTGCCTCCGGTGAGTGTCAGCATGAACGAAGAGGGAATACGCGGGGTACTGCTTCCCAGGTACCCCAGTTGACTGAAGCCCGGGGCGACGGCCGCGCCGGCGGCGCCCAGCACCCCGCGACCGCCCAGGGCGTTGCCGAAGTAGCGGGTATTGGCGTTGGGGATGACCAGGTCGCCGTTGGTCGGGTTGCCGGCCGTGTCGAAGGTTGTGCTGGTGGCTTCCTGAACCGCGACGCGACCGGAGAGGCGGGACGGCAGACCGCTTGCCAGGGGATTTGTCATGGTCGCGGGGTCCACCGGATCTATCACGGATTGGGTCAGCTGGAAAAACTGATGATAGGTGGGAGTCCCGGCCTTGATTTCCACACCTGGGGCGGCAAGCCCGGCATTGACGCTGGGGCCGAAGGTGGGGCTATCCTTGATCAGGTAGGCGAGACGGCCGCCGGGGATGCTCAGGAGTCCTTTCATGTCACCGCTGAGGGTTGTCTGGGTGTACGGGTATCCGGTGGGCGCCAGGGTGGTATTGCCCGCCAGGTAGTAGGCTCCCGCAATGGCACCGAGGCTGTGACCGACGAACTTGATCTCCGTGGGAGTAGGAATACTTGCCGCAACCAGGTTCCCGTATTTGAGTGTCAGTTCCAGACGGTTCAGATTGAACGCCGCCTGCTGGACATTGGAGCGGGTGGCGAGCGGTGCCCCTACCGCCATGAAATCCTGTCCCCATAAAGCGCCGGTAGTGTGGGTGGGGGCGGCTAGTGCGCCATGGAGCGGAAGGTCAATGGCCACCACCGCGTAGCCTGCGCCGGTGAGCGTTTGGGCCACGGCGATGGCGTCTTCCTTCTGTCTGGTGATGCCGCACTGGAAGATTATCAAACTGCCGTTGGGGACGGCCGGCGTGAAGTAGACGAACGGCACGGCGCGCGGTACGTGGTAATAACCGGTCAGGGCTCCTGCCGTGCTGCGAAAGGGCTGGACCACGCCGGCCGCCGGGTTGTAGGCGCCGGCAACACTCGACTGATCCATGGTGGTTGAATTGGCCTTGACCAGGGCTGGGTCGAGGGAGAGTTCGGCGCTCTCAAAGGTGCCGGTCGTCACGCCGGCCACGCTGGCGGGGGCGCTCCCGGCTCCGGCGGCGCCCCAGTAAAGAGTGGGGGTAAGACCGGCCGGCGTCGTCACGATGACACTGTTGGTCCAGCTCTTGCCGCTCAAGCCACCTGTTACGGTCGCACCCGCTGCGAAGGCGCGCAGGGCGCTTTCCACCGGTATCATGGTTCCCGTGGCATTCGCGGCGACAAACCCAGCCCCGGTGGTGATGAACCGGCCCAGCAGCGCGATGTCGGCGCGGTCGGCGATGTTGGTGGTGGCCCTGGCGGCGATCAGATCATCCATCACCTTGGCGTAACCGGAAAGTTTGATGTTGACCCCGTTCATGACGTTGGCGCGGACCGGTTCCAGGGTGGCGAACGGTCCGCCGAGCGGAGCCGTGGATTTGAGCGCCTCGAAATAGACCGAACCGCAGACTGATCCGCCGCTTGCCGCATCCTTGACGCGGCTGGACACCAGATAGAGGTAGCGGCTGCCGGGAAGTAACGGGAACTTTGGAAACAGGAAGAGGTCGGTGCTCCCCGCTGCGTAGCTGAAGTCAAAGGCGGCGGAGATGTCGGTAAATCCCAGGGGGTTGTTCTCGGTGGCGGATGAACTGGCACTGTCGGGGGTGATCTGGAAGACCATGATGTTGGCGGCAGTGACGGTAGCCGGATCGACAGGGCTGGTAAAGCGGAGGTAGATGGGAGCGTTCAGGCCGGATACCGCATGGGTCTGGCCTACCTCGTAGTAGTTCACATAGGCAAGCGCCTCCAGCGGGTTCATCGATTTGTTGGCCGGTCTGGCCACGACGGCACCGGTGGCGTTCGTGTACTGGGTCAGGGGATCCTTGGCTGTGGCCGTGGCGAGGATGTTAGGTAGCGGAACGAAGCTGGAGGTGTTGGTGGACGGGTCGAACAGCACCGCATTGGTGCTGCTGGAAACCGACGTTTTTGTGTCGCCGCAGCCGGATAACAGGAACATTGTCAGGCAGAGCATCGAAAATCGTATAAGTGAATTCATAGGATCACCCTCACTTTGGTATGTGGAAAATGTCGGCAATTCAGCTGCGCATTTACGGATATCCAACCGCGAATCCGTGGCGCTCGGTATTAGAACTTGACGGTAACATTGGCCCCGAAGAGATGGGCGTCGCTCTTGAAAGTCCCGTTTTGCCCGGTCAAGGTGGCCATGTCCTGGTTGTTGCTGGTTCTGTCCACCCAGTGCACCCACATATAGGCGCAGTCAATAGCCATATAGTCATTGTGGATCCCCAGGCCGGCGGTAAAGTTGTGCCGGTCGGCATCGGGAAGCTCGGGACCGATGGTCGAATCGGGGACCGGCGAGGTGTCGTAGGCATAGCCGGCGCGCAGATCCAGGTTTTTGTTCCACGCATACTGCGTGCCGAGTTTATAGGCCCAGACATCTTTCCAGTTTTTTGGTGAGGGCCGATTATTGAAGACGTTGAGTGAGGAACCCTGGTCGAATTTGATTTCCAGCTTGTCGTAGGAACTCCAACCGGTCCTCTCGGCGTCAAACTCCAGCGTCCATCTTTCCATCGGCTTCCAGGCCAGCGCCAGAATCAAGCTGTCCGGCAGGGTGATGTCGGTTGAGGCGGATGAGGTGGCGCGGGCGCGGGAATAGGGGAACACCGCGGCGCCGGACTGGCCGATGGCGCCCAGGCCGGTGGGGGTGGTGGCCTCGAAATTGGCGTCGCCCTTGATGTGCAGGGTGATCTCGCTTCGGTAGGAAACGCCGAAGGAGAGGTCGTCGCGCGGCTTCCACAAGGCGCCCAGGTTATATCCGAAGTCGGTAGCCGTGCCGTCCACGCCGAGATTGCCGAGTTCGTAGGCGCCGAACGGCGGGGCCGGGTTGTTGGGATCTATGGCCGGACTGTACACCGATTTCTGCAGCGAGACGATGGTGTGGGTGACATCGAGACCGGCAGCAAGCGCCAGCTTGAGGCCGTCAAGGCGGTAGGCGACGGTCGGCTGGAAATTGATCGGCTTGATCGCTATATTCTGGATCTGATTCTGAAAGGCGCTGCTGGTGTCCCAACTCTTCGCAAGGGGGTAGATGGAGTTGACCGCCAGGCCGAAGCTGAGCGGCAGGCTCTCCATGCTGTAGGTGGCGTAGAGGTTGGGGGCGATAAAGAGGTCCCGTTTCGCCTTCTCGTAGATGGAGGCACTGCCGGTTCCCAAGGGGGGATTTCCGCTTAGTGGGGTGGTGCCGTTGAATTCCGTCTGGGGGACGGTGATTACTACCGAGCCGAGGCTCAACTGCGTCCCCTTGAGGAACGCGATGCCGGCCGGGTTGTAATAGAGCGCCGACGGGTCATCAGCCTGGGCCGCGAAGGCGTTTGCCATGCCCATCGCCTTGCCTCCCTGTTCATTAACGCGGAAGCCCGCAGCGAATGACAGCGTACTTATTGCGAGAACTGCGGTGGTCACGGTGGTGCACAACAGTTTTTTCCCCATGGTGTTCTCCTTTCATTTTGACGAGGCGGCTTCATGTTTTGCTCAGTGTTCTACTTCAGTAGAACGATATTATATAAATTTATAAATCACCTTCACGCGCATGTCAAGTATAAAAAATCTGGAATTGATTAAGCTGTCTTTCCGTCTTAATGGTGGCGCTGCAGCTTGCTTTGCCAAATGTTTGCAACAGCAACTATCTGAAATAAGAAGCATTGTATCTGCGAGAGATTTCTGAATTGGCTTGGGCGGTCCTAATTAATTAGCTTAATTAACCGATTTGATGCTGAGCAATTCGGCTGTTGGCATCAAGGAGTTGGACATGTCAGGATAAGGAAAATTCAAAACAATAAAATGATTTTATACTTGACACGCATGTCAGGGTTATGTAGTGTTGGATAAAGTCCATTTTAACGGGTGGTGACTGCATGCATGAGGTTCCTTACAGCTCGCTTTCCGACATGTTGCGCAAAAATGCCGCGAAATTCGGGGATAATCTCGCCCTGAAATATCGCAAGCAGGGGAAGTATGTCACCTTGAGCTATGCCGAGTTCTACCATCGGGCGCTGATGGTGGCGCGCGGGCTGAAGAAACTTAATGTCAAGCCGGGTGACCGGATAGCGATCCTTTCGGAAAACCGGGCCGGCTGGGTGATCGCCGACATGGGGATCCTGTGCGCGGCAGGCGTCACCGTTCCCATTTATCCCACCAATACCCCCGAGCAGATTGAGTACATGATTAATCATTCTGGGGCAAGGATCATCTTTGTTTCGGGGAAATTTCAGTACGGCAAGTTGCTGAAGGTCAGGGAGTCGATACCGGGCGTGGAGTTGGTCGTCTCGTTTGAGCGTTTTCTCGGGGAACCCGCCTTGCCGGTCTGTACCTTTTACCAGATGTCGGAGATAGATACACCTATTTCCGATCAAGAAAAAAAAGAGATCGAGGCCGGAATCGACTGCATAGCCCCGGGCGATCTGCTGACCGTGATCTATACCTCCGGCACCACCGGCGTGCCGAAGGGGGTTATGCTTTCCCATGACAACATCCTTAGCAACACCCAGTATCTAACCGAACAGGGCGCCACGATCGGTCGCCATGATGTACTGCTCAGCTTCCTCCCCTTGAGCCACGTCCTGGAAAGGACTGCCGGCTACTACCTGGCGATACGAAACGGCGCGCTGATGGCATTCGCGGACAGCATCGAAAAGGTCCCGGAAAACATGATGGAGGTGAAGCCGACCTTGATGGTGAGCGTCCCCCGGTTGTTCGAAAAGATATATCACCGGATCTTTGAAAACGCCCATCAGATGCCGGTTGTGAAGAGAAGGTTGTTCCACTGGGCGGTCGAGGTCGGCACCAAATTCGTGGAGGCGAAATGTCTCCAGAAACAGCCGTCCGCCCTGCTCGGGTTCCAGCATGCCCTGGCCGACCGCCTGGTGTTCAGCAAGGTGAGGGAAAAGTTCGGCGGCAACATGAAACTGTTCTGCTGCGGGGGGGCTCCCCTGGACCGGACCATCAACGAATTCTTCTGGGTGATCGGTATCCCTATTTTCGAGGGGTATGGCCTTACCGAGACCAGTCCCGCCATTTCCTTCAACAGTTTGGCCCATGTCCGTTTCGGCTCAGTGGGTTTTGCCCTCAAGCGCACCGAGATTGAGATTGCCGAGGACGGGGAAATCCTGGTCAAGGGCCCCCAGGTGATGCTCGGTTATTACAACGATCCGGTGGCCACCGCCGAGGCGATTCAGGACGGCTGGTTCAAGACGGGTGATATCGGGCATCGGGAGGACGGCTTCCTGTATATAACGGACCGGAAGAAAGAATTGATCATCACCGCGGGCGGCAAGAACATCGCCCCGCAACCCATTGAAAACGAACTCAAGATGGACAAATACGTATCGTCCGCCTTTGTGTACGGCGACCGGAAGCCGTATCTCACCGCCCTCATCGTGCCGAACCTGGAACGGTTGCTGGAATTCGCCAAGGAGAAACACCTCGACTATTTCGACCTGGACGATCTGGTCATGCATGAGGCGGTTCAGAGGTTGTTCGAGCAGAGGGTGGGAGAGATCAACGGGCGGCTGGCGCCCTATGAAACCGTCAAGAAGCTGGCGCTGCTCCCCTACGATTTTTCCATCGAAAGCGGAGAGTTGACCCCGACTCTCAAGATCAGGCGCAAGGTAATCTATGAAAAATACAAGCAGAAGATAGAGGATATGTACGCCGACCACAGCAATTGAAACCAAAAGCGCCATTAGGGACGGGGAGGAAAAAAATGAAACAGATCAATAAGGTGGCTGTTCTGGGGGCAGGGGTGATGGGAGCCACCATCGCCGCGCACCTCGCCAACGCGGGCATTCAGGTCCTCCTGCTGGATATGGTGCCCAAGGAGCTGAACGATGCCGAAAAAGCGGCCGGTCTCGCCCTGACCGATCCCCGGGTGCGTAACCGCGTTTCCCAGGCTGGACTTGAGGGGCTGAAGACGATGAAGCCCGCCCCCTTCTTCCTGCCGGGTTACGCCGCCAACATCGGGGTGGGGAATTTCGAGGATGACCTGGCCCAGTTGCGTGACTGCGACTGGGTGCTGGAGGTGGTCATCGAGAACATGGCGATCAAGAAGCAGCTTTTCACCGAAAAGGTGCTGCCGAATCTGAAGGATGGGGCCATCCTCTCCACCAACACCAGCGGCCTTTCGGTCAACGAGATGGCGCAGTGCCTGCCGGAGCCACTGCGCAAAAACCTGCTGGTCACCCACTTCTTCAATCCGCCGCGCTACATGCGCCTTTTGGAGATCGTGCCGTGCGACGCCACCGACCCGAAGGTCACCGCCTTCATGGCCGACTTCATCTCCAGGCGCCTCGGCAAGGGGGTGGTCTTCGCCAAGGACACCCCGAACTTCATCGGCAACCGGATCGGGGTCTACGCCATCTGCAACTGCGTGCGCACCATGCTGGAGATGGGGATGACCGTGGAGGAGGTCGACGCCGTGGCCGGTCCCGCGACGGCGCGCCCCAAGAGCGCAGCCTTCCGTACCGCCGACCTGGTCGGTATCGACACCCTGCTGCACGTGGCCAATAACTCCTACGATTCCCTGGTAAACGACGAGCAGCGGGAGATCTTTAAATTCCCCAATTTCGTGAAGGAGATGGTGGCCAAGGGTCTCCTGGGCAACAAGAGTAAACAGGGCTTTTTCAAGAAGGTGAAAGGAGAAAAGGGGCAGGAATTCTTCTACTACGACTACACAACCGGCGAGTACGCACCGTCGAAGCGCCCGAAATTCGCCTCGGTGGAGGCGGCCAAGTCCATCGACGACCCGGCCCAGAGGCTCCAGGCGCTGATCAGATCCGATGACCGCGCGTCCCGGTTCGCCTGGACCAACCTTCGGGACACCCTGATCTACGCCTTCAACCGGATACCGGAGATCGCCGACGACATCGTCAACATCGACCGCGCCATGAGGTGGGGTTTCAACTGGGAACTCGGCCCCTTCGAGATGCTGGACGCCATCGGCGTCGCCTACTTCGTGGAACGGGCGGAAAAGGACGGCGTGCAGCTGCCGGCCGGGTTGAAATCGGTCGAGCGCTTTTACCGGTTCGAGAACGGGAAAAACCAGTACTACAGCGTCATCGATCGCGAGTACCGGGAGCTTCCGGAGAAGCTGGGTCATATCAGCCTTGCCAATCTCAAGAAAAGCGACCAGGTGGTGGAAAAGAACAGCGGCGCCTCGGTCATCGACCTGGGGGACGGCGTCTTCTGCCTGGAGTTCCATACCAAGATGAACGCCATCGGGGGCGAGATCCTCTCCATGACCCACAAGGCGATCAAGCGCGCCGAGGAAGAGGGGGTCGGGCTGGTGATCGCCAACGAGGGCGGCATGTTCTCGGCCGGCGCCAACCTGATGCTCCTGGTGATGGCCGTCGCGGAAGGGGCCTACGACGAGATCGCCCTGTCGGTCCGGGGTTTCCAGAAGGCGATGATGGCGATCAAGTATTCCAGGATCCCGGTGGTCGCCGCCCCGCACAACCTGGTGATGGGGGGCGGTTGCGAGACCTGCCTGCACGCCGACGCCATGGTCCCCCACGCCGAAACCTACATGGGACTGGTGGAAATCGGCGTGGGGCTACTGCCGGCCGGCGGCGGCACCAAGGAGATGGCGGTCCGCGCCATCAAGCTGGCCGAGGAGTATGAGGTCGACGCCACCCCGTTCATCAACAAGAACTTCATGAACATCGCCATGGGCCGGGTGAGCATGTCGGCTGCGGAGCTCGCCCCGATGGGCTTCCTGCGTCAGGGCGACGCCATCACCATGGATATCGACAAGCGGATCCACGACGCCAAGCTGAAGGCGATCGCCCTGGCCGCCAACTACCGCCCGTCCCGTCCGTTGGTCGACCTGAAGGCGCCGGGCCGGGGCGTGGCCGCCAGCATAAAATCCCAGCTCTGGAACATGCGCCAGGGCGGTTTCATCTCCGAGTACGACCAGTTCCTGGCGGGGACCATCGCCGAGGTGATCACCGGCGGGGATGTTCCGGCCGGCACCCTGATCACCGAGGAATACCTGCTGGAACTGGAGCGGGAAGCCTTTGTCCGGCTCTGCGGCCAGAAGAAGACCCTGGAGCGGATCCAGCACATGCTCAAGAAGGGGAAGCCGCTACGTAACTAAACAGCTTTCTCCCCTTTTTCCAAAAGGGCAGGGGGGATTTGATTTTGACCATAACGGCAAAATCCCCCTGAATCCCCCTTTGTGAAAGGGGGGACTTAAATATAAAACGGAGGATACCGATGAGAAACGCATATATTCTGGCCGCCTACCGCACCCCCGGTTGCAAGGCGAAAAAAGGAAAATTGAAGGATGTCCGCCCGGACGACCTGGCCGCCGCCGCCATCAAGGGACTCCTGGAGAGGACCGGCATAGATCCGATGGATGTCGAGGACATCATCATCGGCTGCGCCTTCCCCGAGGGGGAGCAGGGGATGAACTTCGCCAGGGTCGCGGCCCTGAAGGCGGGGGTGCCGATCGAGGTCCCGGCCCAGACCGTGAACCGCTTCTGCTCCTCCGGCCTGCAGACCATCGCCTCGGCGGCGGAGCGGATCATGGCCGGTTTCGCCGACTGCATCATCGCCGGCGGCGCCGAGAGCATGAGCATGATTCCGATGGGGGGGAACAAATACAGCGCCAATCCCTCCCTCGCGGCCAGCTGGCCGGAAGCCTTCGCCACCATGGGGATCACCGCCGAACTGGTGGCGGAGAAGTACGGCGTCAGCCGGGAGGAGCAGGACCTCTTCGCCGCGGCGAGCCATGTCAAGGCTGCCGCGGCAATCGCGGGGGGGAAATTCCGGGACGAGATCATTCCGGTGGAGGTTGAGAATTGCGCCCTGGTGAACGGCAAGATGAAAAGGAGCCGGGAGCTGGTCGATGCGGACGACGGGGTGCGGGGCGACACCACGGCAGCCGCCCTGGGGAGACTGAAGACCCCCTTCAAGGCGACCGGCACGGTCACCGCCGGCAACTCCTCCCAGATGACCGACGGCGCCGCGGCGGTGCTGGTGGTCTCCGAGGATTATCTCAAGAAGATCGGCAAGAAGGCGCTGGCCCGCTTCGTCGCCTTCGCCGTCAAGGGGGTGCCGCCCGAGCTGATGGGGATCGGCCCGGTGGCGGCCATACCGGCGGCCCTGAAGCTCGCGGGGCTTTCCCTGGATGATATCGGCCTGATCGAACTGAACGAGGCCTTCGCCTCCCAGTCCCTTGCCTGCGTGAAGGAGCTGGGTATCGATCCGGCCCGGGTCAACGTGAACGGTGGGGCCATCGCCCTCGGGCATCCGCTGGGCTGCACCGGGGCCAAGCTGACCGCCACCATCCTGCACGAAATGCAGCGCACGGACACACGCTTCGGCATGGTTTCCATGTGCATCGGCGGCGGCATGGGGGCGGCGGGGATTTTCGAGAAGGTGTAATTACCCAAATCAAAGCGAGGTGACAAGATGACCGCGAAAATATTCAAAGGCGCCGAATACCTGATCAGCGCAGTTTCCAGCTCCGAGGTGTTCACCCCGGAGGACTTCAGCGACGAGCAGCGCCAGATCGGGAAAACCACCGAACAGTTCGTCTTTAGCGAGGTGCTCCCGCATCGCGAGGAGATCGAGCATCACGACCTGCCGCTCACCGTGGAGTTGATGAGGAAATGCGGCGAGTTGGGCCTCCTGATGATCGATGCCCCGGAAGAGTACGGAGGCCTTGAGCTGGACAAGGCGACCAGCATGCTGGCCGCGGAGAAACTGTCCCAGGCGGGGTCGTTCTCGGTGACTTATTCCGCCCATACCGGTATCGGCACGCTGCCGCTGGTCTATTACGGGACCAAGGAGCAAAAGGACAAATATCTCGGCAAGATCATCTCCGGCGAGTGGATCGCGGCCTACTGCCTGACCGAGCCCGGCTCGGGAAGCGACGCCCTGGGGGCGCAGGCTTCCGCCACGCTCTCGGCCGACGGAAAGCACTACCTCCTGAACGGCACCAAGCAGTTCATCACCAACGGCGGCATCGCCAACCTCTTCACGGTCTTCGCCAAGATCGACAAGCAGCATTTCACCGCCTTCCTGGTGGAGCGGACCACGGAGGGCTTAAGCGTCGGGGTGGAGGAAAACAAGATGGGGGTCAGGGGGTCCTCCACCACCCAGATCATCCTCCAGGACGCCATGGTGCCGGCGGAAAACCTGCTGGGCGAAATCGGCAAGGGGCACAAGATCGCCTTCAACGTCCTCAACGTCGGGCGCTTCAAGCTGGGGGCGGCAGTCACCGGCGCCGCCAAGGTGGCGCTCGGCACCGGGATCCGCTATGCCAACGAACGAAAGGCCTTCGGGGTAACCATCGGAAGCTTCGGCGCCATAAAGGAAAAGATCGCCGACATGAGCGCCGCCATCTTCGCCTCGGAATCGGTCGTCTACCGCCTGGCGGGTCTCATAGACGGTCGCCTGGCCACCATCCCCAAGGATACGCCTAACTACTACGAGGCCTACCAGCAGGGGATCGAGGAGTATTCCATCGAGTGCGCCATTGCCAAGGTTTTCTGCAGCGAAACCCTGGCGGAGACCGTGGACGCGGTGGTCCAGATCCACGGCGGCTACGGTTTCATCCAGGAATACCCCGCCGAGGGGTACTACCGCGACGAGCGCATCAACCGGATCTGGGAGGGGACCAACGAGATCAACCGGCTGCTGATACCGGGGATCATCCTGAAGCGCGCCATGAAGGGCGAAATCCCGCTCCAGAAGGAGGCCATGAAGGCTTTCGAATCCTTGATGTCGCCGAGTTTCGAAGAGCTTGACGATTCGGTCCCCTTCGCGGCGGAGAAGGCGCTGCTCGCCAACCTGAAACAGGCCTTCCTGGTGCTGGCGGGGACCGGGGTGCAGAAGTTCATGGCCACCATCAAGGACGAGCAGGAAATCCTCTTGGCCGTGGCCGACGTGGCGATCAACATCTTCGCCATCGAGAGCGTGGTGCTGCGGGCGGAGAAAATCCTCCCCGGGTTGAGCGACAACAAGAAGGCCTCGATCAACGCCGTCGTCAAGGTGTTCGCCTTCAACGGCTGCGAAAAAACGGCCTGCGCCGCCCGGCGCGCCGCCTACTATATCGAGGAGGGGGACAACCTGACCATGCTGCTGGCCGGCGTCAGGAGGTTCACCAAGTACGACGCGACCGGCCTCCTGAAGGCCAAGCGTCAACTGGCGGCGGCCTCCCTCGAAGCGGACAGGTATATTTTCTAGCATCACGGGGGCGATCGCTTCGGTCGCCCCCGCCTGGAGAATCATGCTACAGCACACCGTAGATACCCCCTACATGGTCGGCGAAGTCCACTTCTACACGGTCGAGCTGGACGGCGGCCTGGCCCTTTTCGACACCGGACCGCCTACGCCGGAGGGGGAGGCGCGCCTACGGTCGAGCGTCGATCTGGGCCGCCTGAAATACCTGTTCCTCACCCATTGTCACGTCGATCATTATGGTCTGGCCAACTTCGTGCTGGAAAACAGCGCGGCCGAGGTGTACCTGGCCCAAAAGGACGCGATCAAGTTCCGGCGCCACGCCGAGCGGATGGAGGGTATCGCCCTGCTGCTTGAAGGTTACGGTTTCGACGCCGACTTTACCCGGCAACTGCGGGAATCCTTCCGGCGCCACAGAATCTTCCCGAGCACCCCGGAGAAGTACCGGATCGTCGAGGAGTCCCAGGAACTCGCCGGTCTCGGCGTCGACTGGATCTCCTGCCCGGGGCATTCCCAGAGCGATCTGGTCTATCTGGTCAAAGGCTGCGCCGTGACCGGCGACGTCCTGCTCAGGAACATCTTCCAGGCGCCGCTTTTGGATATCGATCTGGACAGTTTTAGCGGGCGCTTCCGGAATTACGACGCCTATTGCGACTCGCTTCTCAAGCTGGCAAAGCTGCGCGGGGCGCGCATCATGCCCGGGCACCGCCAGTACGTGGATGGGGTGGACCAGGCGATCCTGTCCTACGTGACGACGGCCCTGGAGCGCGCGGCTCGGCTGCGCCCTCTGAGGGGGCTCCCCATGACCGAGATTGTCGAGCGCCTTTTCCAGGGGAGACTGACCGAGCCGTTCTTCGTCTACCTGAAGATCTCGGAGATCATCTTCATGCTGGATCTGTTGGAAAACCCGGCCCGGCTCAGGTCGTCGCTGGAGGGGATAGGCCTCTTTGATCAGGTACGCGGGCTCTACGCGGCGCTGGCTGGGTGAAATGCAGGGGCAAACCTTGCGTTTGCCCATCGAGAGGCGGCAACTGGGCGATCACAAGGATCGCCCCTACGAACGACGGAGAAACCGATGCCGGATCCGCTTTTCCAACCGATCACCATCAACCGCATGGAAGTGAAGAACCGCATCTTCATGCCGGCCATGCATCTGAACATGGCCGGCAACTATGGGGTGAGCGACCGCCTGGTGGATTTTTACGCCGAACGCGCCCGGGGAGGCGCCGGGCTGATCACGGTCGGCTACGCCACGGTGGATGAGCTCTCCGGCAACCCGGGCAACATCGGCGTCCACAAGAATAGTTTCATCCCCGGCCTGGCCCGCCTGGCGGGAGCCATTCGCGACAACGGCGCCCGCTCCTCGGTCCAATTGAACCACGCCGGCCGCTACAACCACTCCATGCTGATGGGGGGGAAGCAGCCGGTGGCGCCATCGCCAATCCCCTCACGCCTGACCCGGGAGACACCCCGCGAGCTGGATCTAGCGGGAATCGTCGAGATCGTCGAGCATTTCGCCCAAGCGGCCGGGCGGGTGCGGGCGGCCGGCTTCGACGCCGTCGAGATCCTTTCCGGCACCGGCTACCTGATCAGCGAATTCCTCTCCCCGCTCACCAACCAGCGCACGGACCAGTACGGCGGCTCGTTCGAGAACCGGATCCGTTTCGGCTTGGAGGTGGTGCGTGCCGTCCGCTCCGCCGTGGGATCTGATTTCCCGCTGCTGGTCCGTTTGAACGGCAACGAATTCATGAAGGGCGGCTCCACCCGTCGGGAACTCCAGGAGTACGCGGTCCGGCTGGAAGGGGAGGGGGTGGACGCCCTCTGCGTCAACGTGGGGTGGCACGAGGCCCAGGTGCCGCAGATCGTCACCGAGGTGCCGCGCGGGGTCTTCGGCTACCTGGCTCGCGGCATCAGGGAGCGGGTCGGGATACCGGTCATCGCCAGTCACCGGATCAACGATCCGGCGCTGGCGCGGAAGATGCTCGCGGAGGGTCAGTGCGACATGGTGGCGCTCGGGCGTGCCCTGATCGCCGACCCCTTCTTTCCGGAGAAGGCACGCACCGGGCACGAGGCGGACATCGTGCACTGCGTGGCCTGCGGCCAGGGATGCTTCGACAACCTTTTCAAGATGCAGGCGGTGGAGTGCCTCTGCAACCCGAAGGCAGGCTATGAAAAGGCGCGGGCGATCGGGCCGACCGAGACGCCTCTGAAGGTTACCGTGGTCGGCGGCGGGGCGGCCGGGATGAGCGCGGCCATCGCGGCGGCGGCACGGGGACACCGGGTGACCCTGCATGAGACGGGCGACCGCCTGGGCGGTCAGTTGCTGCTGGCAGGTGCTGCGCCGGGCAGGGGAGAGTTCCTGGTGCTCGCCGGCGATCTGGAGCGGCAGCTGGAACTCTCCGGGGCGACGGTGCTGCTCAATTCCACCGTGGACCAGACCGTTATGATCCATGGCTCGGACGATGCTGTCATCCTGGCCACCGGCGGTCTGCCGATCACCCCTTCCATCCCGGGCGCCCAGTTGCCGCACGTGGTTCAGGCGTGGGATCTCTTGACCGGCGGCGCCGCCACCGGCGCGCGGGTGGCGGTGATCGGCGGGGGTGCTGTCGGCGTCGAAACCGCCCTGCTCCTGGCGGAGCAGGGAACCCTTTCCGGCGAGGCCCTGAAATTTCTGCTGGTGCACGGGGCGGAGTCGGTTGAGGATCTGTACGGACTGGCAACCCAGGGCAGCAAGGAGGTCACCGTGATCGAGATGCTAGCGGAACTGGGCAAGAACTTCGGCAAGAGCACCCGATGGGGGATGCTGCAGGACCTGGAGCGCTACGGCGTCAGGACCCGCGCCACAGCCCGGGTGCTGGAGATTACGGCCGATTTCGTCCGCATTGAACAGGACGGTCGCCTTGAGGAAATCCCCGCCGACAGCGTGGTGCTCGCGGTCGGGACGCGTTCCTCCAATCCGCTTCAGGAGGCGGTCTGCGCCAAGGGGATACCCTTTCGGGTCGTGGGTGACGCTGCCAGGCCGGCCATGGTTTTCGATGCCATTCACCAAGGATTCAACGCCGGTCGCGAGATCGGCTGACCTGGTATCAAAAGGAGCCCCCGCGTATGAGAAATATCCTCGTTGCACTGTTGCTGACGCTAACCCTGGCCGGATCCGCCTCCGCCCTGGAAGTGGCCGGAGTCAAACTTGAACCGTCCGTGACGGTCAAGGGTCACCCCCTGAAGCTGAACGGTTACGGAATCAGGAAAAAGCTGTTCGTCAAGGTGTACATCGGCTCGCTGTACGCCGCGAGGCCCCTTGCCAGCGCTGCCGCCGCGCTGCGCGACGGCTCGGACAAACTGATCCGGATGAATTTCCTGCATGCCAAGGTGGACAAGGAAAAGATCATCGAGGCCTTCAAGGAAGGTTTTGCCAACAACTCGCCTGACCTGGCCGGGTCAGCCGAGGCGATGAAATTCCTCTCCTTCTTCACGGCTGACTTCAAGCGTGGCGATGTCGTCGATCTGGCTCTCGGTGCCGATGGGTCCGTTTCCGCCAGCCAGAACGGCAAGCAGCTGGGAACGCTAACCTCCGTCAAGCTGGCCAGAGGCGTTATCGCCATCTATCTGGGGGACAGGCCGGCTGACGAGGGTCTGAAAAAAGGGATGCTCGGCAAGGAATAGCGAAGGGGGGCCATGCTGACGATCGCGTACGGGACCATTTCCCCCCGGTGTCGGAATGGCTGAGGCAGCTTGATCTGAACCCGGCTTTTCGACAAGGAGCAGAACATGGCAAAGAGCTATTGCACCAGCATTGAGCTGAGATTCTCCGATCTCGACGCCTACGGCCATGTGAACAGCGCCGTCTACTTCACCTATCTGGAAACGGCGCGGGTAAAGCTGTTCAGCGATTTTTTCAGGGAGGTTTCGGATCGGGGGATTCTCATCGTCGTCGCCCGGGCGGAATGCGACTTCAAGATCCCGATCATGCTCGGTGACGAGATCGCCGTCACGCTCTGTCTGGCGAAAACGGGACGATCGAGCTTTGATCTGGAATACCGGGTCCATGACGGCAAGGATAGGACTTTCGCCACCGCCCGCACCACCATGGTCTGCTTCGACAGTGTGAAGAAGTCCACCGTTGCCATCCCGGGGAGCATCATGGCGCTCGCCTGATCCATACCATCCTAAGGAGCACACGATATGAGCAGCACGGATCTGATCCAGAGCGAACTCAGCGAGGGTATTCTCACCCTGTGCATCAACCGGCCGGACAAGAAGAATGCCCTGAACCTCGCCATGTATCAGGCTCTGGCCGACGGCCTCAGGGAAGCGGATCGCGTCGACGCGGTGCGGGCGATCCTGATCCGCGGCGGCGAGGCGTGCTTCACCAGCGGCAATGACCTGGCCGATTTTCTCGAAGCGCCCCAAACGGGTCCGGAAAGTCCCGTCATGCAGTTCCTGATTGCCATCAGCGAGGCCAGAAAACCGATCGTCGCGGCGGTCAACGGGGTGGCGGTCGGGGTCGGGGTCACCATGCTGCTGCACTGCGACCTGGTCTACGCCGGGAGCAGCGCCTCCTTTCAGATGCCGTTCGTAAACTTGGGGCTTTGCCCCGAGGCAGGTTCCACGCTGCTGCTCCCGAGGATCATGGGACACCAGCGCGCCTCCGAGCTGCTGCTCCTAGGTGAAGCGTTCAGCGCCGACAAGGCCTGCGCCGTCGGGATCGTCACCGCCGTCTGTCCCGACCAGGAGGTGCTGGCAACTGCCCGGAACAAGGCGCTGCAGCTGGTGGCGCAACCGGCGGCGGCGCTCCGCCTGGCCAAGAGCCTGCTCAAGCGCGACTACGCGGCCCCGCTGCGGGAAACCATCGCCGAGGAGGTGGCGCAGTTCAAGGAACGCCTGAAGTCGCCGGAAGCGGCCGAGGCCCTGCAGGCCTTCATGCAGCGCAGGAAGCCGGACTTCACTCAATTCGGTTAGATTGGGGGAGAGGGGAACCATGGGACACCATCTGGGCTCTAAAAGCAGCATCGTGCCGCTCATCGACCGGCTCAACAAATACCCGATCGGGCTGGTGGACAGCGACAAGCTGCGAGAGATCCTGGCGCTTCTTTTCTCGGAGCGGGAGGCCTTGGTCGCTTCCCTTTTTCCGCTGGAGGAGGCGACCCTGCCGGAACTGGCGCGGCTGACCAAAATCCCGTCCCAAGAGCTGCTGCCGATTTTGGAGGGGATGGCGGAAAAGGGGCTGGTGATGGACATGCCCTACGGCGGGGAGGACTATTACCTGCTGCTGCCGGGTCTGATCGGATTCTTCGAGTTCACGTTCATGAAGAACCGCGGCGACCTTCCCCTGGCGCGCCTGGCCCTGCTCATGAAGGAGTATCTGGCGCAAAGCCAGGCCGGGGAATTCTTCGGCAGCAGGACCCAGCTTACCCGAACTCTCCCCTATGAGGAGCATATCCCGGTCAGCTCCAAGATCACCAGCTACGACCGGGCCCGGGAGATCATCCGGTCGGCCGACTTCGGCGCGGTCGGGATCTGCTACTGCCGCCACAAGAAGGAGCATCTTGACCAGAGCTGCGACAAGGGTGCGCCGGTGCAGGGGATCTGCATCTCCCTCGGTAGCGCCGCGCGTTTCATGGCCCGGCGCGGTTTCGCCCAGGAGCGGAGCGTCGAGGAGCTGCTGGCCGTGCTGGACCAGGCCAGAACCTTCAACCTGACCCACATCACCGACAACATCCGTCACAAACCATCCTTCATCTGCAACTGCTGCGGCTGCTGCTGCGAACTTTTGGCCGGGGTGCGCATGGGGTATCACAACGGCATAGCCAAGACCGGATTTCGCGCAGTCATCGACCCCGACCGCTGCAACGGTTGCGGGTCCTGCCTGTCCGCCTGCAACGTCGAGGCGATAGCGCTTCCTGATGAGGCCGCCCCTGTCGGCCGTTTGAAAGGCTCCGCCATGGTTTCCGCGAAGATCTGCCTCGGCTGCGGCGCCTGTGTGTCGGCCTGCAGGCGCGGTGCGCTCTCCCTGGTACCCGCCCCGAACCGGCAGACGCCACCGTTGAAACGCAAGGATCTCTATCTGCGGATACTCAGGGAGAAAAGACGGCTGACGCCGTTCGTTGTCAGCGGCATCAAGAAGAAACTGCGCGGCTTTTGGAAAGGGATGTCCGTCAAGAACAGCATGCCGGGCGAGAAGGAGTGAAATCCCTTCTCGCTTGAATCCGAACGGTCGCGCGGGCGGGTGTTATTTTTCCTGATTAGCGCCAATCTTCCGCTAGGGGTTGATCAAACAAGTCCCCCTTTGCAAAGGGGGGTAACACCCAACGGAAGATTGGCGCTAATCAGGTTATTTTTTCAGCTTGAATTCGTCGATGATCCTTTGACGGTAGTCGGTGATGACTTTATCAAGGGATTGGAGGTCCGATATCTTCTGCTTGCAGGTGTTCAGGTGGGTATCCAGCAGTTCGATCAGGCGGGGCATGATCTTCTCGGGCATCTTCTGTTCCTTGTTGAAAAGATCAGCCAGGTCCCTCATCTCCTCCAGGCTGAGCCCCAACTCCTTCACCTTCAGTACGAACTTGAAACGCTTGACATCCTCCTTCTCGTAATAACGCACCTTCCCGTCGGTCCGCTTGGGAGGGTCGATCAGCCCCATTTTTTCGTAAAGTCGAATGGTTCGGGCGGTGATGCCGAGCTTCTCCGCAAGGTCGCTGATCTGCATGTGGTTCTCGTTGCTCAGTCTCATACTTCACCTCTAGGTTAATGTCTGGAAGATAGCTAAAAGCGGATTCGATGTCAAGAAAATGTGGCCCTTCCCCGCCGCGGGAATTTCTAGAAAAGTCCTTTTTTTATAACTTGACACGCACGTCAAGAAGAAGTAGAACTGGTGCAGTACCAGCATGCATAGCGAGGTGAGGAAATGGAAGCTACCCGCGAAATCTACCGGAACGCCGGCCATGGTGTCGGTTTTAACGGATTGGACCGATAAAGGTGGATTTATCGAAATCGCTGGGTTGACCCCCAAGGACTTTCAGGTTTAATTAACCCTGACATTTCCGTAGCACCCGTTTAATCCGTGTGTTATCAAGGCTTGGATCTTACTGGAGGAATCTATGAAACTACTGGTCTGCATCAAACAGGTCCCCGACCTGGAATCCCGCTTCCAGCCCGACGCGGAAGGTCTCTGGTATAACGAAACCGATCTGGCCTGGCGCATGAACGAATACGACGAATATGCGGTGGAACAGGCGGTCCGGCTCCGGGAACAGATGGGCGACAGCGCCGAACTGACGGTTCTTTCCATCGGTCCCGATCGGATACTAGAGATGATAAAGAAAGCCCTGGCCATGGGAGCCGACAAGGCCGTTCATGTCCAGGATCCGGCCGCAGCCAGCAAGGATCCCTGGCAGATCGCCTCGATCATCGCCGCCTTTGCCAAGGGGGAAGGGTTCGACCTCATTTTCACCGGCATGCAGTCCCAGGACCGCGGCTCGGCTCAGGTGGGGGTGACCGTCGCCGAACTGCTCGGCTACGCCTGCAGCACCACCCTGGTCGGCTTTGAGTACGATAACGGCACCGTCACCGCGAAGCGCGAACTGGAGGGAGGCCTCAAGGGTGTCGTCAAGCTCAGGACGCCGGCCCTGGTCACCTGCCAGATGGGGCTCAACGTGCCGCGCTACCCGACCCTGCCCAACATCATGAAGGCCAAGAAGAAGGAAATACTCGCCATTGCCGTGGCGGATCTGCTGGCCGAGGAACCGCTGGCGGCCACGGTCAGTTTCCATGCCCCGGCCAAGAAGGGGGGCGGCATGGTGCTGGAGGGGGACGTCGAGGTCCTGGTGGACCGACTACTGGGGATTCTGAAGGAAAAGACCGCCGTGTTGCGATAGGAGACCGATATGAAAGCGCTACTGATAGGCGAATATAGGGAAGGGAAGCTGCTGGATGCGACGGGTGAACTGTTCGGCTTCGCCGCCCAATTGGGCGCCGAGACCGCCATGCTGCTGGTGGGGAGCGAGTCGCAACTCCCGGCCTTCGGCGGTACCCTCTATCTGGCCGACGCGGCCGTCTGCGGGGAGTACAATCCCGATCTTCACAAAAAACTGATCCTGGAAGCAGTCAAAAGGGAGAATCCCGACTACATCGTCCTCTTGCATTCCTCCTATGGCTGGGATCTGGCGCCTCGGGTGGCGGCGGCCCTGAGGATCGCCCAGGTGTCCGAGGTGACCGCAATCGCGGCGGGCGGCTTTGAGGTGGGGTGCTGCAACGCCAAGATGCGCCGTACCGTCAAGCCCGCCACTCCAGTCGCCGTACTCACCATTCAGGCAGGGGCCTTCCCGGCGCAGCAACAGGGCGGCCCGCCGCGCATCCTGCCGCTGTCGCTGGCGGCAAGCGGGACGCTGGAATTCGTCGGCTACGAACCGGCCGAAAAGAAGGACATCGATCTGACCAAGGCGGAGGTGATCGTCTCCGCGGGTCGGGGGGTGGGGAAGAAAGAGAACATACCGCTCATGCAAGCCTTGGCCAAAGCCCTGGGTGGAGAACTGGGAGCCAGCCGCCCGGTTATCGATGCCGGCTGGGTCGAGCATAGCCACCAGGTGGGCATCACCGGTCAGACCGTATCCCCCAAGCTGTATCTGGCCTGCGGCATCAGCGGGGCCATCCAGCATCTGGCCGGCATGAAGAAAGCCGACTTCATCGTCGCCATCAACAAGGACAAGGATGCGCCCATCGGCGAGATAGCCGATGTCCTGGTGGTGGCCGACGTGGTGCAGTTCGTGCCGGCCTTTACGGCGAAGCTTGCCATGAGATAAACGCCTGGGTTCCGAGCGGACTTTAAGCTCATCCCCCCAGGTCCGCAAGGCACCGGTCCTGGGGAGATTTTCCCCAGTTGCATGATGGAGGTGAAACCCTGCAGCTATAAAAATAAGACTCATGAAGGCTCTGATGTGATAGGGTGGCGGCGGTATACAGGGCGCCGGGCCAGGCGTAATGCCAGCGCGCAACAACGCCATGTCACGATTTTTCGGAGAACCTCATGGGAATATTAAACAAGAAGTTCAGCTTTTCCGCCAAGATACTCCTGGTGCTGCTCACCTCCAGCATCGGTCTAACCGCCGTCACCATGGCGATCTCCCTCAATCAGCACCGCGCCAGCTACACCCACTTCCTGCAATCCTATAGACAGTCACTCTTCAGCGATTTCGATGCCCTGGCCAAGAGCGAGGTGGAGACCGGGGTCAGCCTTTTGCAAAGGATCTATGACCGCAGCCAGAAAGGGGAGATAACCCTGGAGGAGGCCAAGGTCCAGGGGGCGGACCTGCTCAGGTCGATCCGTTACGGCAAGGATGGTTACCTCTGGGCCGATACCACCGAGGGGGTCAACGTGGTCCTGCTCGGTACCCCCGTGGAAGGGACCAACCGCTTCAATAAGCTCGACGCCAAGGGGAAATACAATATCCAGGAAATTCTCAGGTCCGGCATGCAGCCCGGCGGAGGGTTCAGCGACTACTACACTACCAAGAAAAACAGCAAACTGACCTTGCCCAAACGAAGCTATTCGCTCCTGTTCAAGCCGTTTGGCTGGGTGGTCGGGACCGGCAACTATGTGGATGACCTTGAAGCGCTGGTGGGGAAAGCGGCCGCCGAGAACCACAAACAGCTGATGTCAGGGATCTATACCAATTTGGCTGTGGTTCTCGTCCTGGTAATTCTGATTTCCTTCCTGTCGGTCTTTCTGACCAGGTCAATCACCCTGCCGATGCTGAAGGGGGTAACCTTCGCCAGGTCGGTGGCAAGCGGAAACCTTTCCGAGACCATCGATATCAGGAGCAACGACGAGATCGGCGAACTGGGCGGAGCCCTCAATGCCATGGTGGAAAGCCTCAACACCATGGTGGAAAGCCTCAACACCATGGTCCTGCGCATCAACGGCTCGTCCAACGAGATGTCCGAGGTCACCAGGAACATCCATGTCGCCTCCCGCCGTGTGGTGAGCGGGACCGAACTCCAGGCTGAAGGGGTGCGCGAAACCTCGTCGGCAGTGAGCGAGATCAGCGTCTCGATCAGGGAGGTGGCCCAGGGGGTAGAGAACCTTTCAGAGTCGGCCGCCGAGACCTCCTCCTCGACCCTGGAACTTGCGGCGAGCATCGAGGAGGTGGCGTTCAACATGGAATCCCTTGCCTCCTCCGCCGAGGAGGTCAGCTCCTCCATCATCGAGATGACCACCGCCGTCAAGCAGATCGGCGCCAGCGTCGAGATCCTCATGGGAAACACCACCTCTACCGCTTCCTCGGTGCAGGAGATGGACTCCTCCATCAAGGAGGTGGAACGCAACGCGACCAGTGCCGCGGCCATCTCCAACGATGTCCTGCGCGACGCCGAGACCGGCCGCGAGTCGGTCCGGGCGGCCATTGTCGGGATGGAGGATATCCGGCGCTCCTCCATAACCACCGCGGAGAAGATCAACTCCCTTTCCGTTAAGACCTCGGACATCGGCGCGATTCTCTCGGTGATTGACGAGGTGGCCGACCAGACCAATCTCCTCGCCCTCAACGCGGCCATTATCGCGGCCCAGGCGGGCGAAAACGGCAAGGGGTTCTCCGTGGTGGCCGGAGAAATAAAGGATCTCGCGGACCGGACCAAGACCTCCACCCGCATGATTTCCGAGGTTATCAAGGGGGTCCAGGTGGAGACCGACGAGGCTGTGAGCGCGATCCGGGCCACCGAGGGGAGCATCGCCGAGGGGGTCGTCCTGTCGCGCAGATCCGGGGATGCCCTCGACAAGATTGTCGCCGGAGTGCAGATCTCGGCCTCCGGCATGAACGAAATCGCCCGCGCCACCGTGGAACAGGCGAAGGGGAGCCAGATGATCAACGCCACCATGGATCAGGTGTCCGAGATGGTGGCCCAGATTCGCAGCGCCACCCGCGAGCAGACCAAGGGGAGCGAAATGATCATGAAGGCGGTGGAGCGCATGAAGGCGCTCAACTCCGAGGTCCGTTCCTCTACCCGCGAGCAGAGCAAAACGGGAAAACTCATCGCCAATTCCACCGAAAGCGTCACCGACATGATCGCTCAGATCAGGAGGGCCTGCGGGGAGCAGGTCGGTTTCAGCCAAAGGATCGTCCATGCCGTGACCAACATAGAAGAGTCGACCGGGGTGAATCTCCAGGCGGCCAGCGTCCTCGAGGAATCCGTATCCCGCCTCTCCGGCCAGGTGGACCTGTTGCAACGCGAGATGGAGGTGTTCCAGACCAAGGAGGCCGGTGCCGCCGCACTCCCCTTCGTGGCTGTAGTCCCTCGCTCCAGACGGCTCGCCTAGCTCTCATGGGCGGGCCAGGAGCCTGCCGTCCCATCAACTAGTAGCGAACAGGAGAGGTGCCATTCATGCGTTTCGGGCTCTGCTGCCTGTTCATCAACGAGCCGGTTAGCTTCCGGACCACCACGGCAAAGGCACTGTCGCACCTGGGGCGCGACGACCAGCTGCTCAAGCTGTCCGGAATTTGCGCCCATAACGCCACCAACCTGCTTCTGGGGCTGGAGACAGTGCGGCGTCTCGGCATCGGCTCCTTCCGGATCATGTCGCCGCTTTTCCCCCGGATGACGCATCCGGAGGTGGGCTACCGGCTTGCCGACCTTCCCGGCGCTGAGGCTGTCGGGGAGACACTAGAGCGTATCCGCAGCTATGCCGCCCTGCACGATATCCGGCTTGGGTTCCATCCCGACCAGTTCGTCGTCATGTCGTCGCCCCATGCCGCGGTGCTGGAAAACTCGATCCTGGAGCTTGAGTATCAGGGGATGCTGGCGGAGGCCGTCGGGGCCGGGGTCATCAATATACACGCCGGAGGAGTCTACGGGGATAAGGAACAGGCGCTGCTGCGGTTGGGGGAGCAACTGCTGCGCCTTCCCGGGGCGGTCCGCAGCCGGCTCACCCTGGAAAATGACGATGTCAGTTACACGGTGCGGGACCTGCTTCCCATCTGCCGGCGGCTCTCCATCCCGCTGGTCTACGATGTCCATCACCACCGCTGCAACCCGGACGGGCTGAGCGTCGAGGAAGCCACCCGTCTGGCGGGGGAAACCTGGCAGGCTCTCGGACGCGAGCAGTGCTGCCACCTCTCCTCGCCCAGGAACGGCTGGTTCAGCGGCAAGCCCAAACCCCATGCCGATTACATCGACTTGGCCGACCTCCCCGCGTGCTGGCTGGAACGGGAGATGACCGTGGAGATAGAAGCCAAGGCCAAGGAACTGGCGGTGCTTAGGCTGATTGGGAAATTATCCGGTTTGCCGGGGTAGGGTCGGGAGGCGTCGATGGTCGGTTTGCTGAGGTCGTGATTGGCTATTTTTCACCCCGGAGCTGGGCTACCTTGATCACTTTGGTTTTCGGCCTGGCCCCGGTGAGCTGGCGGTAGACCATGGCAAGGAACCGAACCGTGAGGATCTTGTGGATGTAACCCTGGGTCAGCAGGTAGAGCCATTTTCGCCAGAGCGAGGGCCTCTCGCTGCCGAGCAGCAGCGGGCAGTAGTCAGAGAGGCGGAGGGTGAGGCGGGTGCCGTCCTCGACCTGCTCCACCGTGAAATCCATCTGTCCCCGGTGGCACTCGCCAGGCTGAACCAGGAATCCGCCACAGATGCAGAGGCTGGTACGGTTCCCTTTCACGGTGGCATCGTGGACCGGAAGATTGAATTTGATCAGGGGGATGGAGCTCTTGCCGAGACGGAATTCCAGGCTGTTTTCGGTGTAGGTCGGGCGGACCATTGTCAGGGTGACGCGTCGGATATGCCGGAGGTATATCTCCATAAGCCCGCTACTGGTCATCCGGAGGGGGGTTGTCCCGGGAATGACCACCCACTGGATGGAAAAAATGGGCTGGTCCTTGGTCAGAACCTGCCGGCAGGCAATTTCGGTAACATCGATTTCCGCTTCTGTATCCAGTCTCATAGGGCCCACTCTAGCATGACCCGCGCGAGATGTCGCGCTGCTTGTAAGGAACCGGCTCCTGGCAATAAGATTTCATGCAGAATTTAAAGCCTTGACCGCCTATGTTTTTCCCGGCGATGAAGAGGCGGGCACTTTCAGCGTCCCCTTGCCGACGAAACAGACTTCCCCCCGGACCGTTACCGACAATTCCGAACTGCCTCGGACCATGGCGTGAATCTCGCTGGGCCGGTTGAGGAATCTCCCTTGGCTTAATAAGATGTTCTCGCCAGGCCTTGCGAGATTATGCCGTACCAGGTAGGCAGCCGCGGGTCCAGCGGCGCTGCCCGTCGCGATGTCTTCAATCCTGCCGTCGTTGTCCCAGTTACGTGCTTCCCGGCGCTCCACGTCAAGGAGGTAGACAAACTTGGCTCCCACCCCTGCGAGCATCGCCTCGAAATCCCGCACTACAATCCGGGCGCCCTCCAGGTTGGCTCTGATGGGAACGATCAGGTAGGGTAAACCCGTGGATACCACCTGTAACGGCAGATCCGGCGCCAGATCGGAGCTGACGAGGTTCAGTGCCTTCAGGAACGCGTCGATGCCGGCACGCGGAATCGGTGTTCCAAAGACCGCGACTCCTTGATCCATCTGCGCCGAATATATCCCGCCCTCGCGCCGGCTCGTTACAGGGATACTTTTTAAGGCGGTTACTAGCTCGATGTGTGCCACCGGCTCGGCGGAAAAAAACTCCACGTGCAGGAGCGCCGCGGCACCGATGACCGGGTGCCCTGCGAACGGAAGCTCCTCCTCCATGGTGAAGATGCGTGCATGGAATCTGGCGGTTCCCTCCATCCGGCGCAGGAAGATGGTCTCGAACTGCCGCATCTCCTGCGTGATGCGCTGCATCGCCAAGGTAGGCAGATCGTTATCCAGCAGGAAGACACTCAGACCATTGCCAGACAGGGGCTCACGAGCAAAAACATCGACGAGCGAAAAGGGGAGAGTTATTGGTTCCATGCTGGTTCCCTAATGGTTTAAGTTGTCACTGTTTGCTGCCACGGGTTGCCACTACCTCATCAGCTCGTCCGGAATGACCCGGTATTGCGGCAGACTATGATGCGGGACATAGGTCGGCTTCGTACTGGAAAACGCAGCAAACAGTCCCATAGCTCCGATAGCTATGATAACCAGCGCAAAAGGGATGAGCATCCAACCTGGAGTGGGCTTGTCGACCCATCTTCCATGGCCGACGTAGTAGTCGGTGGCATTACCAATCGAATGCCTGTAAACGAAGAACAGGACTCCTGTCAGAATTATCAGTATCCCTACCGTAATATCAGCATATTGTGTTGCTATGCGCAAAAATACATACATTGCGCAACTGATTGCGAAACTGGTGGAAATATCTTTCGCATAATCATGCTTCATCCCAGGTCCTTTCGGGTACTGGTCGATGAAAAGATTCTGTTTCCGGATGAAATTTTCGTAACTATACTGCTTAATACCAATCAGTTCGATATTTTGTTGTTCGGGACGGTCAGTTATTACAGCCAATTCGAGTTTAATTTCCGATTGTGTGGTCTTGGCATACGCTTTCTGACATTTAGGGCATTCCCAGCCCGGCGCATAGTCAGTCAATTGTCTTGTATAATTGCAGGCCGAGCATGTTTTCACCTCTGTCATTGATACCCCCAATTAAAAAGCAAAAAGCCAATTTCCTTATTCGGGTAATTATATTGATGCTTGTAACTATCCGCATTATAGAAAATACCGGGGCTGGCCATCACTCCAGAATGGATATTGAGAGGAAACCGGGCATCATCCCACCATCCTTTTCGCCGACGCTGTCGCGTCATTAAAGCGGAATATATAACTAATGCCAATGGTTTGCAAAGTGGAATCGTTCGCTCCGTATTCCAAATAGGATAGCTTCCCCGGTATTCGTCTTAACTAACCAAACGAGGCGACGCATCGGCCTGTTCGGCAGATGATAAAAACTGGTTGCGGTATTCGTCTGACCTTTCCTGTTTTATCCCGCGTCGGATCGCCATTTGAAGCTCGGGAATAGCCCGGTTGTCGTGTTGGAAAGGGCGTTTGCCGGAAGGTAACCGTCTCCTGCGGATGAATAAATAGCATTGGATATTTTGAGATAAGTCCACTAACCACCAGCGCCACGTAAATGTTCTCCAACCTACCACCAAGATCCCCGACAAGCTACAGTTGACTTTACCTGGTCATATATGTCATTAATTTCCTGAGACTTTTTACACACCGCATGACCAGCGCACTTTTCCGTTACAGGTACCTTGTCCGTGAATCTTGCCCATAACAGATCCAACCGCATTTCAACCCGCCGGCTTCGACCTCCACCGGTCTCCGGGCGCCCGTGTTTTCCCGCACGCTTCTTGCCGATCTTTAGCTTCGCCGCGCTTCTCTTGACCCTCCTGCTTCTGAGCGCCGGCACGATATCTGCGAAGGACGGGTCGGTCGGCAAGGCACTGCTCGTGGTCGGCGGAGACTTCAATTACCCGCCTTACGAATTCATCGACAAAAAGGGGAAACCGGCCGGGTTCAACGTGGACCTGACCCGCGCCATCGCCGAGGTCATGGGGCTTAAGGTGGAAATCCGGCTCGGTCCCTGGAACGGGATGCGCCGGGCCCTGGAAAGCGGGGAGGTGGACATCCTTCAGGGCATGGCATTCTCCCGGGAGCGTACCGGCGAGGTCGATTTTTCCACCCCCCACGCCCAGCTTTACCAGACCATCTGGATCAGAAGGGATGACCGGAGAATCCGCTCGCTGGAGGACTTGCGCGGCAAGGAGGTCATCGTGATGCGAAACAGCATCATGCAGGACTTCATGCGGAGCTTCGACCCGGGCGCGAGGCTGATCCTGATCGATTCCCTGGCCGACGCGCTCAGGCTGCTCAACCAGGGGGAACACGACTGCGCCCTGGTTTCGAAACTGACCGGAAAGTATCTGGAAAAGGAACTGGACCTTAAGCGCATCCGTCCGGTGGCCGAACCGATCATCACCCAGCCCTACGGCTACGCGGTGAAAAAGGGAAACCTTGAACTGCTCGGGCGCTTCAATGAGGGGCTCGCCGTGTTGAAGCGCTCCGGACAGTTCCAGGAGATCCACGACAGATGGCTCGGCGTTCTGGAGCCCCAGCCGGTCTCCTGGCAGCGGGTCGCACGCTATGTCGCCCTGGTGGCCGTTCCGCTGTTGCTGATTCTGGGGGTGACGGTCGTCTGGTCGAGGACCCTGCAGAAAAAGGTGCACCAGCGCACCCGGGAACTGGCGCGGGAGGTGGCGGAGAAACAGCGCGCCCTGGAGGAGTTGCGGTTGCATCAGGATCAGCTGGTTCAGGCGGACAAGATGGCTTCCCTCGGCATCCTGGTCGCCGGCGTCGCCCACGAGATCAACAACCCCAACGGCCTCATCCTGCTGAACCTGCCTCGTTTCGCTGAGGCCTACCGGCGCTCCCTCCCGATCCTTGAGGCCTACTTCCAGGAGAACGGCGATTTCAGCCTGGGGTCGCACAGTTACTCAAGGCTACGCGAGGAACTTCCCCACATGCTGAGCGAGACCCAGGACGCCGCCAAAAGGATCAAGCTGATCGTGACCGAACTGAAGGACTTCGCCAGGCGCGACAGCGCGGAACTGACCGACCTTATCGACTTCAACGCGGTGGTGCAGGCCGCCGTGCGTCTGGTCGACAGCGAGATCGCGAAGGGGTCCCACCTGCTGGGCGCCAGTTACCAGGAGCAGCTGCCGCGCATCCGGGGCAACCGACAGCGGGTGGAGCAGGTGGTCGTCAACCTGCTGCTGAACGCCTGCCAGGCCCTGGACGGGAAGGGGAAGCGGATCGTCATCGCCACTTCTTTCGATCGAGTCGGTGACGCGGTGTTGCTTGCCGTGCGTGACGAGGGGAGGGGAATCGCCGCCGAGCATCTGCCGCGCCTGACCGATCCATTCTTCACCACCAAGCGGGAGGAAGGGGGGACCGGGCTGGGACTTTCGGTCTCCGCGGGTATCGTCAAGGAGCATGGCGGGTCGCTCAGCTTCGATTCGGTCCCCGGCCAGGGCACCACCGTCACGCTGGCGCTGCCGGCCGTAACTGACGAGGTTTGGTGATCGACTGCCGATCTTTCCACCGTAGGGGCGAACCTTGTGTTCGCCCGGTTTCAGCGAATAACGACCTGCGTCGCATGGAACAGAGCACCCGGCGCCGCGTAGGGGCGAACTTTATGTTCGCCCGGTTTCAGCAAATAACGCCTATGGACGTCACCAGCAGGGATATCAGGGCGAACAAATCAGGGCGAACACAAGGTTCGCCCCTACACGGGAAATGGTGTTTCGGCATGCCAGTGCCCTTAACGGCAACCGTAGGAGAAAAAGATCGATGAAAGAAGCTCTTTACCCTGCCTTCGGCGTCCTTCTGGTGGACGACGAGCTCCCCTGGCTGCGCAGCCTCGGCATGACCCTCGATGGACCCGGCGCCATCAGCAACATCACCCAGCTAAGCGACAGCCGCCAGGTCATGGACCTCATCGCCCGGAAGGACGTCGGTCTCATCCTGCTCGATCTCACCATGCCGCACCTCTCCGGCGAGGAACTCCTCTCGGCCATATCCGAGGAGCATCCCGAGATCTCCGTCATCGTGCTCTCGGGTCTGAACCAGATCGAGACCGCGGTGCGCTGCATGAGGCTTGGCGCCTTCGATTACCTGGTGAAAACGGACGAGGAGGACCGCATCCTCGACTCGGTGCGGCGCGCCATTCGGATGCAGGAGCTGCAGAGGGAAAACAAGGAGATGCGTCGGCGCTTCCTGAACGACCGGCTGGAATGCCCGAAGGCCTTCTCGGAGATCGTCACCAACAACAAGGCCATGCGTTCGATATTCCAGTACATCGAGGCGGTCGCCAAGAGCACCCAGCCCATCCTGATCACCGGCGAGAGCGGCGTCGGCAAGGAGCTGGTCGCCCGCGCCGTCCATGCCCTGAGCCGAGGGGAGGGACCCCTGATCTCCGTCAACGTGGCGGGGCTCGATGACAGCGTGTTCACCGACACCCTCTTCGGCCACCGGAAAGGGGCCTTCACCGGCGCGGACGAGACCCGAAGCGGCATGGTGGAACAGGCCGCCGAAGGGACCCTGTTCCTCGACGAGATCGGGGACCTTTCCCTCTCCTGCCAGGTGAAGCTGCTGCGGCTGCTCCAGGAGGGGGAATATTACCCGCTCGGCAGCGACCAGCCGAAACAGCTGAGGGCGCGCATCGTGGTCGCCACGCACCATGACCTTTCCGCAAAACGCAACGCGGGCGGCTTCCGCAAGGACCTCTTCTACCGGCTGCGCGCCCATCACGTTCACATCCCGCCGCTGCGCGAGCGAAAGGACGACATCGCGCTGCTTCTCGATCACTTCCTGGAAGAGACCGCCCTGAGTTTCGGCAAGAAGGTACCGACCTACCCGAAGGAGCTCATCACCCTGCTCGCCACCTACAGCTTCCCCGGGAACCTGCGGGAGCTGAGGTCGATGGTCTACGACGCCATGAGCGTGCACAGCTCGCACATGCTCTCCATGAATACCTTCCTGCTCGCCATGGAGGTGCAGGGGGAAGGGCCTGCGCCAGTCAACTGCGGCGGGGAGCAGAATGTTTTTTTAACCTGGGCGGAAATCCCGACCTTAGGCTCAGCGGTGGAGCAGCTGGTCGCAGAGGCTATGCGCCGCTCGGACAACAACCAGACCATCGCCTCCCGTCTGCTCGGCATCTCCCAGCCCGCGCTCAGCAAGCGGCTCAAGCTGCAGCGCCGCGACGAGGCTCTGCCTAAGGGGGTATAACCTTTGTTATTTGGATAACCAAGGTTATACCCTCGCCAACCTCACGTTCTCCAGCAGTTTTATCCCCCACCCCTCAGCTATCCACGACAAAAGTTATACCTCCTCGCCCCGGTAGATAAATCATATCGCGACGTTTTTATGCAGATATACCGGCATGTTGCCTCACGACTGCGGTATTGGCACTTGCCTTGCTTTGTATACGACGTGGCTTGCCTCATGAGCCGATCGGCAGGGAAGCAAGCCAAGAGGGGGGCAGGGCCGGCAAGCGATGCTCGAAAGGATCGGCTCGAACCGCCATCTGTGACCGGCTCTGGCCTGGGCAGCTTTTCCCTCGCGATACCGGACCATCTCACCAGGCTTTTTAGCGAAACCCCGGACAGCTCCCGTCGCGGATAACCTCGCCGTTGCTACTCTAGCGGGATCGGGATGCAGACTTCGCTGAGATGAAGCGGGCAGATCCCGCGCAATTCCCCCCTGACCTCTATCAACCTGATGATTTTATTGAAAAGGAGCAGCAGATGATCCAGTTCCAAGGCGTCCACAAATGGTTCAAGAAACTTCACGTATTGAACGGCATAGATCTCCACGTAAAGCTTGGAGAGGTGGTCGTTGTCTGCGGCCCCTCGGGATCGGGGAAGTCGACCCTGATCAGGACCATCAACCAGCTGGAGCCGATCAACGAGGGTCATCTCACGGTGGACGGCATGGACCTCAGCTGCAAGAAGACCGACCTGAACAAGCTGCGCGCCGAGGTCGGTTTCGTATTCCAGCAGTTCAACCTTTATCCGCATCTCTCGGTCCTGAACAACATCACCCTGGCGCCCACCAAGATCAGGAATACACCCAGGAAGGAAGCGGAAGCTCAGGCGATGGAACTCCTGGAGCGGGTCGGCCTGACCGTGAAGCGGGATGCCTATCCGAGCCAGCTCTCCGGTGGGCAGCAGCAGCGCGTGGCCATTGCCCGGGCGCTCGCCATGAAGCCGCGCATCATGCTCTTCGACGAGCCGACCTCGGCCCTGGACCCGGAGATGATCGGCGAGGTGCTGGCGGTCATGCAGGATCTCGCCAAGAGCGGCATGACCATGATCGTGGTGACCCACGAGATGGGCTTTGCCCGCGAGGTGGCACACCGGGTGGTGTTCATGGACCATGGCGTGGTGCTGGAAGAGGCCAAGCCCGAGGAGTTTTTTCTCAATCCGCAGCACGACCGCTCCCGGCAGTTCCTCAAACAGCTGCTGTCGCCGATGCATTAGAGGGGAAGTTCGAAGTTTTGAGTTTTGAGTTTTGAGTTGGTGATGTTGTAATGAACCGTACAAAGGAGATGCACAATGAAGAGACTGGCAACCGTTTTGATGGGACTCGCACTGGTCGGCGCATTCGGAAAGGCCGCGCTCGCCTCGGCCCCGGCCGATACCCTCTCCGAGGTGAAGAATAAAGGGGTGCTGGTGGCCGGCGTCAAGGACTCGCTCCCTCCCTTTGGCTACGTGGACGAAAAGAGCCGACAGATCGTCGGCTATGACATCGACTTCATGAGGGCGATCGCCAAGAAGCTCGGCGTCAGGCTGGAACTGAAGCCGGTCACCTCGGCCTCGCGCATGCCGCAACTGACCGAAGGGAACATCGACGTCATCGCCGCCACCATGACCAAGAACCCGGAAAGGGCCAAGCAGGTCGGCTTCAGCCACACCTACTTCGCCACCGGCCAGAAGTTCATCGCCAGGAAGGGAAAGGTGAGAAGCGTTCAGGATCTCGCCGGCAAAAAGATCGGCACCGCCAAGGGGTCCACCTCGGAGCAGAACGTGAAGAAGGCCATCCCGACCTCCAGGGTGCTTGCCTTCGACGACTACCCGCAGGCGTTCCTCGCGCTGCAGCAGGGAAAAGTCGCCGCCGTGACGACGGACGAGGCGATTCTTGCCGGGTTGTTGTCCAAGGCGCCGAACAGGGCCCAGTTCGAGATCCCGAACCTGCAGATCGCGGCCGAGCCGTATGGTCTCGGCATGCGCAAGGATGACGCCAAGTTCATCGCCTTCGTCAACAAGACCCTGCTGCAGATGGAGAAGAGCGGCGAGGCGAAGAGGATTTTCGACAAGTGGTTCGGCCCGAAGAGCGCCCTGAACCTGAAGCGCACCTTCAAGATCGTCGCCGACAGGTAGCGGATCGTTTTGAAACGAGTCAAAGGCTCGCACACGGCTGCCAACAAAAATGGCGGAACAGACCGGATTAACGTCAAGTCCAAGGTTCAAGCCTTTAACCCGGACTTCGATTAATCGGCAGTTATCCGCCAGTTCCCGTGTCATCCGTGTGCGACGCCCTTGACCTAGTCGGTGATTTGCGTATCTACACGCCGGGGTGCTTCCAGCCGCCAACCCGTCGCCCGCGATGACGGCAAAGGCGGCACTCCCGCTACCACCCGATGGAGAGGTTCCCCGTGCTTAAGTACAACTTTGATTGGTCCATCGTCACTTCAGGAAAATATTTCGATTGGCTGGTCTCCGGGCTGAAGATCACCCTGGAGATCTCGGCCATCGGCATCGTCGGCGCCTTCATCCTGGGGCTGCTGGTCGCGGTGCTGAAGATGAGCAGCTGGCGGCCGCTGCGCTGGGCCGCATCCGCTTACCTGGAATTCTTCCGGAACACGCCGCTGCTGGTCCAGATTTTTTTCTGGTACTTCGGCTCCTACAAGATTCTTCCCATGTTTTTGAACGACTGGCTGAACAACACAAACTTCGAATTCGCCGCCGCCGTCATCGCCCTTACCATCTACACCTCGGCCTTCATCGCCGAGGACATCCGCTCCGGGATCCTCTCCATTCCCAAGGAGCAGATGGAGGCGGCCCGCAGCGCCGGATTTTCCTACCTCCGTTCCATGCAGTACATCATCCTGCCGCAGGCGGTGCGCATCACCGTCCCCCCGCTGGTGAACCAGTTCCTGAACCTGGCGAAAAACTCCTCCCTCGCCATGACCATCGGCGTCGCGGAACTCACCTACCAGGCCCGACAGGTGGAGAGCTACTCCTTCAAGGGTTTCGAGGCCTTCACCGCCGCGACGGTCGTCTACCTCGTGCTGTCGGTGCTGATCACGGCTCTCATGGACCTCTACAACAAGCGGGTGCTGAACCCGCATCGGGCCTAGGGGGCGCGCTCCGGGCAGCACGATCGGGACTTCGGAATCTATAGTGACGGCGATGGGAGAAACAAAATGGAAGGCATGCTGAATTTCCAGGTAATCTTAGACAACTTCACCTATTTCATGATCGGACGTTACCCGAACGGCCCGCTGGGAGGGCTCGGGCTCACCATGTACCTCGCGGTGGTATCGTGCGTCCTCTCCTTCTTCGGGGGGCTGATACTCGGCCTTTTGAGCCTTTCCCGCTTCAAGGCGATACGCTACCCGGTCAACCTCCTCATCAACACGGTGCGCGGCCTGCCGCTACTGATGGTGCTCTTCTGGATGTACTTCCTGCTCCCGGCGTTCCTCGGAAAGACCGTCCCGGAGAGCCAGACGGTCATCATGGGGCTCACCATCTTCACCTCCGCCTACATGTCGCAGATCGTCCGGGCGGGGATCGAGGGAATCCCGAAGGGGCAGCTCGAGGCCGCCGTCTCCACCGGGCTCACCCACTGGCAGGCGATGCTCTACATCGTGCTGCCTCAGGGGATGCGCAACATGATACCTTCTTTCGTGAACCAGTTCGTCTCGCTCATCAAGGACACCTCCCTTGCCTTCATCGTCGGGGTCTCCGAACTCACCCATGTCGCGACCCAGGTCAACAACCGGACCATGTCCTATCCGACCGAGATATTCATCTTCATCGCTGCGGTCTATTTCGTGCTCTGCTTTAGCTTCACCTCGTTCTCCCGCTGGCTGGAAGAGCGGCTCTCCTGGCGCAAGGCGATCTGACCCGGATGCGCCGAATGCCGGATTGTTTTTGACGCGGGCTTGACAGTTACCTGGATCTGTAGTCAGCTTAGCTGTCCGGTTAAGTCAGATCTCCCTGAATAACCGGAAGGAGTTGGCCGGAGCACTGTTTTACCGCTTACGTTGGAAATTTTTCCCTATGATTAGTCGTTACCCTGCAGCATCAATCATCCAGAGGAGGAACGCACATGAGTAAGAGGATTTGGGTTGTACTGACGGTGGTATCTTTGGTCGTATCGTTCGGTCAGGCGGCGTTTGCCGACGGGAAGCTTCCTAACATCAAGATCCTTGCCACCGGCGGAACCATCGCCGGCGCCGGCGCCAGCAGCACGGCAACGACACATTACGCCGTGGCTGTTACCGCGGTGGAAACGCTTATCTCCAATGTCCCGGATCTGGCGAAAATCGCTCACGTGACCGGAGAGCAGGTCGCCCAGATCGCCAGCGAAAGCATGACAACGGAAGTCTGGCTCAAGCTGGCCAAGCGGGTAAACGCACTTCTTGCCCAGGACGACGTGGACGGAATCGTCATCACTCACGGCACCGACACCATTGAAGAGACGGCATACTTCCTAAACCTTGTGGTGAAGAGCAGCAAGCCGGTTGTCATTGTCGGCGCCATGCGCCCCGGCACGGCCTTGAGCGCCGACGGTCCCCTCAACCTGTACCGCGCGGTCATTCTCGCCGGGAGCAAAAACGCCGTCGGCAAGGGGGTCCTGGTGATGCTCAACGACACCATCGGCGGCGCGCGCGACGTGACAAAGACAATCACCGATCGCGTCGATACCTTCCAGACCCCGATACTCGGCGCTCTTGGCGTTTTCAGCGGCGACCAGCCGGTATTCTATCGCCAGTCTCTTCGTAAGCACACCGTGGACTCCGAGTTCGACGTTAGCAACCTGACCGCACTGCCGCTGGTTGAAATCGTTTACCATTACTCCGGCGTGACTCCCACCATGATCAATGCCGCGGTGGCTTCCGGCGCCAAAGGGATAGTTCATGCCGGAGTCGGTGATGGCAGTATCGCCACCCAGGAATACCCGCCTATCGAAAATGCCCTGAAAAAGGGGGTGGTCGTGGTAAGAAGCTCCAATGTAGGCAGCGGCATTGTCGCCAGAAATGGCGAGGCTGACGACGACAAGTATGGTTTTGTCAGCAGCGACAATCTCAACCCGAAGAAGTCGCGCATCCTTTTGATGCTCGCCCTCACCAAGACTCATGATGTGAAGAAGATTCAGGACTACTTCTGGACCTACTGACCTGACCCGGTGCGCTGGGAAAAAAGGGGGGGGCTGCCTGAACGGCGGCTCCCCCTTTTTTTATAAGCGCTTTCTGAAAGGGGGCGCTACCCAAGCGCCCTCGACCTTCTCAAAATGGTGCCAGGCAAGAAAGGCAAGTGCGAGTAACATTAGCCTTGCTTTTTTCCCATCCGTATGCAAATTTGACCTAGATATTTTCGGTAAAAATTAATAATCTATGCTCCTTGACTTAGGCAAATTTCCGCCGTTTACGAGGTACCGTCATGGCAAAGAATCTGCGCTTCGGCTACAATTTCATCCGCTTCTCCCTCCTGGGCGGCATCGTCCTTTCCCTAGCCGGCCTGTACTGCGCCTACCAGCTCATCTCCAATGTCGCCGGGAACCATCTGCCGCAGGGGTACGCTTACGCCACCCTGGGCGTTCTGGTCCTTAACGGCATCATCCTCATTTCGGTGCTATTCGTATATGCGACCAGGAACCTGGCCAAGCGCGTGAAGATCCTTGCCGCCGCCATGGACCGGGGAGCCGAGGGTGACCTTACCTCCCGCCTGGCGGTCACCTCCGAGGACGAGTTCGGCAAACTCAACAAGAATTTCAATGTCATGATGGAGCAGCTGACAGGCGTGGCCAGCAGGGTGATCCAGTCTATAGCCGAGTTGCAAAAGATCGCCGCCGATATCGACGATGCTTCCAAAAAGGGGGTCAGTTCCGCGGGACTTCAGTCCGAAGGGGTAACCGGGGCTTCACTCGCGGTCCTTGAGATCAACCGGACCGTGAACCAGATAGCCCAGTGGGTGGAAGACCTCTCCAGCTCGGCTACCGACAACGCCTCCGCCATCCTGGAGATGTCCTCCAGTATCGAAGAGGTCAACCGGCATGTCGAGATGCTGTCCGCTGCGGTCGATGAAGTAAGCTCCTCCATCATCGAAATGACGGCCGCAGAAAAGCAGATCGGCGCAAGCGCCCACAGCCTTATGAGTGACTCGACAACGGCCTCCTCCCTGGTGGCGGAGCTCGATGTCTCCATCAAGCAGGTGGGGGAAAATGCCCTGCAGGCCGCGACCATTTCCGAGACCGTCAGGCAGGACGCGGAAAACGGACGGCAAGCGGTCGAGGCGACCATCTCGGGCATGGGCGAAATCCGCCGTTCCTCACAGTTCACCGTCGAGGCGATGGAAAACCTTGCGCTGCGCGCCGTCGATATTGGGAAAATCCTGTCGGTCATCGACGCCGTGGCGGATCAAACCAACCTCCTGGCGCTGAACGCGTCCATCATCGCCGCCCAGGCGGGCGAGCACGGCATGGGATTCGCCGTCGTGGCCGGTGAAATCAAGGAACTGGCCAAGCGCACCAGCAGTTCCACCCGGGAGATCGCGGGGATAACCAAGGGGGTACAGGAAGAGACCCAGCGTGTTGTTTTCGCCATCAAGGAGTCCGAACTGCGCATAGCGGAGGGAGAATTGCTCTCCCAGCGCTCTGGCGAGGCGCTCCGCAAGATCGTCGACGGGGTGCGGCAATCGACCCCTCGGGTCAACGAGATAGCGCGCACCACCGAGGAACAGTCCCGGGTGAGTGAGAACATGAGCCTGGCCATGGAGCGCGTGGCGGAAATGGTGCGGCAGATCGTGAAGGCTACCCGGGAACAGGGGCGCGGCAGTGAGCAAATCATCTCGGCGGTTGAACGGATGAAGGACTTCACCGCCCAGGTCCGCCATACCACCCGGGAGCAGAACGAATCCAGCGACCATATCGTTCATGCCACCGAGGACATCACCACCATGATCGGCAACGTGAGGAAGGCGTGCGAGGAGGGGGCGCAGAGCAGCAGGATCATAGTGCAGGCGATGGAGAATATCCAGTACTCGTCCCAGACGACCGTGGAAGCCACCCTGATCATGGATGGCGCCGTGGCCGGTCTCGCCGGACAGGTAAAGCTACTGCAGCATAAGATGACTGGTTTCACGGTCTGAAATGGAAAGAGCGGATTTTGAGGGGTTGTGCCGTCGGATTTTACGGAGCCGTCCCGACCATTGCCTGCCCGGTCCTCGGGATGCCGGTTTTTAGAGAGCTTCGCGCTGGATGGCATGACCGGTAATGGATATCTCGGCGATGCTGCGAAACATGGTGCCTCCGCTTCTTTCGATAAAGTGCAGTATCTGCAGGTTGACCGGCAAGCCTATGAAATCGCCGGAATCGCGCTGATCGGTGCGCAGGCCGTAGCACTTCTTCCCCAGGGCGGAGCCGAAGCCCACCTCGCTGGCGGTTCCTGAATCCACCTCGGCTCCATCAAGCACGGCGAGCACGAAATTCGCCCACCTGATTCCTCCTTCGTTGCATAAGCCGATATGTTGGGCAATCTCTCCGAACGCCGCGATCCTCGCGTCATAATCCCTCTCCTGGGAGGCTTTTTCGATTCTGGAAGCGAACTGTTTCTGCTCCCACGGGTCGAAAATCTCAAACCCCAGGGATGCCAGCTTCACCTTGACCTGATTCAGGTACGCGGTATTTTCCGGCGAGAAACCAAGCGGCGATGCAAGATACAGCTTCTTCATCATTTTGCTCCTTGAGGCGGCAACGGGGAAGCTTTGGTGACCTGTACAATCAATCCGGATTGTCGTCAAAACCGGCTGGGACAGAGTCGCTTATTAAAAGGCGGTCTGTCAAGGTCAAAAGGAGGCGGTGGTGGCAGATCCCGCGACTGACCGATTCCGTTTGAACCTGGGCTGTCCGAGGTGATGGATACTAGGGAACCGCCGCTTGGCGCCAGCCGGAAGGCTCGCTGGGATGCCGTCCATGCGCGAATGTTGGACCGCTAAATCCGAAAATGGAGTAGACTCAGTGTTGCTCGCCGCGCGCGGGGCAAGGCATGCCAGATCGGGGAGGGGTGTTATGAAACCAGAAATAGTTTCCATTCGATACCGGATACTGCTTACCGAGGCGCAGATAAACAAACTCAGGCGCACCTGGCCGAACGGGGACCCTTTTTACCCCTATGAAAAAATGGAGCGCTATCTGGCTCCCCTGCTGGTGGAGGATCTCAACTGGCATCATTATTCCGGGCCATATCTCTACTTTACCGTGTATGGCGACGAGATCGAGGCGACGCTGGCCGACGCCATGAAGGTGTTCGAGGCGAGGCTCGGCGCTCCCTGAAGGTCGCAGACGATGCGGGAATTCAACCTAGGTTTCGAGGTACAACGAATGGGCCGACTGATCAAAACCGCCTGCGGAAGCTTTTTCATCTATTTCATCCTGTCGATGACCACGGTTGCGGCGGCCCAGGGCGGACTCGCGCAACAGATGCTGACGGAGACCAACCTGGCCCGCACCGCCCCCCAGCGCTACGCCGGCTACATCCGGGATCTGCGCCGCCAGTTCCAGGGAAAGAACTATCGCTTGCCCGGCTCAACCACCCAGGTGATGACTTCCGAGGGGGTGCCGGCGCTTGACGAGGCGATCCGTTACCTGCAAAGACAGCCCCCGCTCCCCGCGCTTGCCTGGTCCCAGGGGCTTGCCGAGGCCGCGGCGGATCTGGCGGACGACCAGGGACAAAGCGGCGGTCTCGGCCACACCGGGAGAGAGAGCGGCGGCATGAGGGAGAGGATCGAGAGGCACGGCGACTGGCAGTCCCGGATCGCGGAGAACATCGGCTACGGTCCCGATACGGCGCGCCTCATGGTCATGCAGCTCATCATCGACGACGGCGTTCCGGGAAGGGGGCATCGGAAAAACATCTTCGGCCTCCCCTTCAAGGTAGCCGGGGCGGCATGCGGGCCGCACCCGCGCTACCAAAGCATGTGCGTCATGGATTTCGCGGCGGGA
>Ga0209125_1000553_pt1 | contig 46054 bp, 44 predicted proteins | sample BarGraIncub1131A_FD_184503 | JGI IMG/M metagenome (GOLD analysis project Ga0209125, IMG submission 184503) | Arctic peat soil microbial communities from Barrow, Alaska - Barrow Graham LP Incubations 11-31A (SPAdes) (version 2) | ecosystem: Environmental > Terrestrial > Soil > Wetlands > Peat... | reverse complement strand
AAATGAGTAAATGACGAATGAGTTTCATACTGTTCTCCCCCTGTTGAGAAATAGACCATCAAAAAAAAGATTCCCTCACCACTTATGTAAGCTAGAAACTGATGAATAATAATCGAACGATACGATGAATTTATTGGAGAAACTCTCTATGATTACGAGAGTGAATAAACACGTTGGAACAGCAACTCTGTCGGACGCTCAATGAATATAGATTATCAGAACTAATTTACTTTTACAAGTTATTTTTACCACAATCTTAGTTATTTATACTAATATTTTATTGATTGCCTACTAAGAAATTAATTCCTCTGATAAATTCAATTTATGAAACCTATTTTCTACTGACCTATTTTGGCGAAATCATCTTTCTAACTCGATTTCAAGACCAAACTTCCGATAGTTAATTTCGCTAATTTTCAGCTTTTTTGCGAGTTTTTCAAAATTTTTCCCAGAACTTTGGCAGAAATTTGAAATTTTCAGGTTGCGTGTAAAGGTTGTCCCTTGTCCAGTTCCCAATTGATTATCCTCACATCTCGACCGGGGGGGAGTCCGGCCGAAACGCAAGGAACCAATCGTGGATATATTTCTGCCATTCCTTATGGAACGGCAGTTTATCCGTATCATTAATTAATCTAGACAGACACTCATCTTCTGTGGCTTCGACATAGATCAACTCAGCACCGAGTACTGTTGCGAGTCGTTGACGCTCAGATTGAAGTGGATAGCCACCGATGATCCAGGCTTGCGACCATTTCCCTGTGCGTGTTTTGATTTGATCGAGAAGACTATCTCGAAGTTGAAAGACATTTGTTGCTAGCTCAGTTGGTTTATCATAGGCAGGTAGTAGTGTGATTGCTTGATAGAGTTCATCGAGATCTAGAACAAGATCCTTATGTCCCTTACTCGCTCGTACATAGCTGGTCTTGCCTGACAGTGGTGCTCCATAAACGATATAGACACGTTGTGTCATTGCTTGTCCGAATCGTTCATGGATCGCGTTATGACAGCGATGATGTACTAGTAGAATGTTCTTTGGATTCAAACTGACAGTACCATCATTAACATTCTGAGGTGTTAGTTCTTTGATATGATGCCCGATACAATCGATGTCTCGTAAGATCGGTTCATGACAATGTTCACAGACTAGCCCTTTGTTTGGACTGCTGCGTTGAATCATGAGTTGCTTACGTATGTTGATCCATTCAGGACTTTTATAGAAGTCAGAGTGTACTTGGTATTTCGCCATTACCAGTCCCCTTGCTTAGCAAGTCGTTCTCGAAGTTCCAACTCCTGTTTCTTGAGTTGCAGCATCTGAGGATTATCCGAGTAATGTTCTGGATCTTTATTCTTCAGAAGTCCGAAGAGAGCTCCGGTATCTGGAGGTTGATGTTTCTTGGTGATCTCGGTATAAGTAACGGATTGACCACTTTCAGTTTTTGTATAGACTTTCTTTTCTTCATAGTCATAACCAAGCGCTTTTTTGATTAAAGCATTCTCGAGTTCAGTGATTAGGGATTCTTTCCCCTTTTTTAAGGACTTCACTAACTCCGGATAGGATTTCTTATAAACTTCTAAAGTTGTGACTGAAATACCTAGATTCTTAGCGATCTGATCCTCACGAAGTCCATCGCGAGCCCATTTTTCAATTAGGTGCAGTTTAGCTTGAACAGATTCCCATTTGCTTTTTGCCAATATACCACCTCATTACAAGGAAACGATAACATAAAAAAAACTTCGGTAAGTACCGAAGTTCAACCTGAAATCATTGATAATCGCATCTATCAATTAACGATATTATTGATATTTTCTGGTTATATCATTTTCTATTTTATTCATAATTTGATAATATATCGAGCCATATGGATCTTGATGATTTTTTATGTTGACTTTGAGAAAAAGAAATATGAAAAGCGAGAATACTCCAAAATAAATTAGACCTTGTTTATTGAAGATCCCAGTTTCAAAATCCATAAAAATATAATATAAAAATAGATATACTAATAAAGAAATAAATAGTAAGAATAGATGGAACAAAAATTTGTTACGTTTAATTTCTTTGCTAGCAATAGTCTCCAATTTCACATCTTTTTTTTGTAGTTCAAAATCTTTCTGAACTATATTTTTCATCAGTGTATCTATTTTCACATTTGATTGTTCTACAATTAATTCTTCTCGCATTATAAACTCATCTTTAATTTCGCTTTTCCCTAAATCCTTGACTTTTTCAAACAATTCAAGTGGAGTATCATATGAAACACTACTTAAATCTTTCATTGTTGTCTTTACTAAAGCTCTGCTGACGAAACTACTAGTTCTAAGAAGATATCCTACTTCAGGAGTTATCCTATTGCTCTCAACACATTTCGTCAACTCTCCAACAAATTTATTCCATAAGGTAGTACTTGGACTCATTATCGAGTATGCTTGGCTTACAAGTTGCTTAAGTGCAAGCTCCTTTATAATCATTGGATTGTCAAGCCATAAATAAGTACCCAATAAGATATCCATAATACATGTTGCAAGAAGATTCCCACCTGCAGGATAAATTAAGTCATTATATTTTCTTGACGCAAAAACGATGCTAGAATTATCAGTAACAAATATTGCATTGCAATTTGCTAGATTTATTGGCCTATTTCCCATTCTCAAAATGTATGTTTTACTTATCGACTTGGCATCTCTCTCCATAGAATAACGTTTCTCATCGACTTTAAATGATGGATTATTTTCTTTGTATACTTCCAAAATTGTATCAAAAATTTTATTCTCATCCTGGTTGAATGGATAATGGTTCTCTTCATAAGATTCTGTTAAAATCTCAATATTCATTTCAGTGATGTATGTTCGAAGCATCTGTCTCAAAACTTCAATATCAGCTAACGAATATCCATTATTAACAAAGAAAATTGAAGTCTCAGATGCTCGAGATAAATCGAACATCCCATTTTCTATCCAAAAATAACTACCATCAATAATCCTTTCCATTTCTTCTACACAATGATTAAATGTGCATATCTTAGCATTTGATTTCTGCAATAATTTAACGAAATCTATATAAATCTGAACTTCATCAATTTCGCTAATTCCAAGCAACTTAAAAAGAATCGGTGTATCAAAAACTATTTTCATTGACGAAAATTTAGGCTTTTCATTTGGTGAAGATATGAATATACTCTCAGATAAAATATATCCAAAGGTGATTGTTTTCAGTATATCAGTTAACTTCGTATCTTTTATACACTTCTCAAGAAAGTAAGAGGCAAAATAGATATTTGTTTTTTCTGAAACTTTGCTTCGATTAAGTGAAAATGATGTCGCCTGTTCAGAAACGAAGGACTCAATTACTTTAGCAGTATCATCAATGCCAATTTTCACATTACTATTTTTACTAGTGAATTCAATAAAATCATTAACTAAAAAATCAAAGTCACTTTCAATCCTCATTCTGTGCTCGTTAAGATTGATTGCGGTTTCTTTTAACAATTCTCTTTTTGCAACATAAAACTTCTTTTTATTTCCTTTAGCACGAGTGATGGCTGTTTTGTTGACAATTCTTCCTAAAATAGTCCTCATAGGCATATCTGGTATTGAAATATTCCATTTCGATTCAAGATGTGAAGTTATATCGTCTATCGTAAAAGACATTTTAGTATCTTCGTAGATTGCTGTTTCCACGATTTTTTGAAAAGGATCTAAAATATCATTACTGGCATCGGTATCAATGAGCGCTTTATAAACCGCCACACTTCTTTTTAATTTCTCCATCACTATACATCCCCCTTTTTAGAAAATTAACTATGTATTCAGTATAATTCAATTCTTTCAAAATATTTATATAATTCATTATATATCTGAAAAGTTTTCAATTTGTTATTATTTTAGTTCTTTATAGTGTGCAATATAACCCTAAGATAATATTACGTGCCGGAAAATGTTGTTATAGCCCTTAAATAAAGGGTTTGAAGCATGAAAAAAGGGATTGATACTTTTCGAGAAAATCGACCCCTATTTTTGTACTATTTTTTCTCCTTTTGTACGTATTCAACTTTAATATTGTGACTCTACAAAAGTCGACCTATTCAAAAACACCAGATTTTAAATGTTGAGTGGAAAATCTACATCGAATTCATTTCCCCAGATTATTTTTATACTTCTCAAAATTCACTTCTTCTAAATCAATTTTAAGAGCATTTGATAATTTAACAAACTTTTCTTGGTTACTATTATTACACATTAAGTGCGAATATGTAGCTATATCAAACAGATAATGAGCCACCTTTTCATTATCAATTTTCGAAAGAACCTCACAAAAATCATCAAAATCCATTTCTACCAAATCATCGATGATTTTTTCTTCATCACTTTGTATTAACAATCTTTTCAAAACATTGTTTTGCATTTCGATATTCTTACTGTTACATTTATCATTTTCACTAAATATGCCAATCTGAAATATCAAGGGTATCGCTAGAATTTGATAGTATCTATCAAATTCTGACAACTTATCAATAGTTTTTATTGTAACTCCTCTTGTTTTGAAAGATTTTATTGCAATTTCTCCTAATTTCTTCGTGAAGTTCTTATTGAGATAGAACGCAATAGGTAGATTAACTACTGGTACAATAAATTTCAACATTGCCTTTTCTGTAATTTTTCTAGCGAGTTTTTGTCCACCAATTTCTGCAGCAAATTTCGTTATTGCTTTTCTTATTCCCGATCTTAAAGCCTTTCTACCCAAATATGCAGTACTTCGTACCCCCACAGGTAACGCAGTTCGTGCAACATTTTCCCAGGTATTTACCCCAAGGCTATACCAAAAAATTGTTAGCATATCCTCTGGATCATTTTTATCAAGTCTCGCGTCCATCACAATTGAAAGATCATAAATCAACTTTAGTTGCATATACGAAATATATGCTATCTCTCCGAAAAATGTCGATGCTCCTAATGCAAGGGATCCCTTTTTCATTTTTGGTGAATATAACTCGGCCGCGGATATTGCACTCGCAGCAGTTAAACCAGCAAGTGCAGTATAGTTTGATGCTGTTTTGATTAATTTATATGCGATTTTTTCGTTAGATGATCCAAGATATTTCTTTTTAAAATAATCGCCATCAACTTTTTTCGCATGATCTGTCAGAACCATTTTCAAGACTTCAGCGAACCAATTCCCATTTTCAAGCTGATTATTAGGTAGTTCTTTAAGTTTCTCACTAAACGATCGAATTTCGCTTTTTACATCATTAATGGACAATGAATCTTTCATTTTACTTCCCCCTTTTATAATAATGACAGGCTCATTCAACACCTGATTATATCTTTCTTGTTGTCTTATGTTTTCAAATACTCTTTGAAATAGAATGTGGAATTCTATTACCCTTTAAAAATAATAACATCAATGGTTTTCATATGCAATATAACCCTAAGGAAATATTACGTGCCGGAAAAGTTCGTTATAGCCTTTAAATAAAGGGTTTAGAGTACGAAAAAAGGGATCGATACTTTTTGAGAAAATCGACCCCTCTTTTTTGTTGAATATTACTAATTATTTCCACACTTCTATAGATCCATTAATCTTCTTTTCACAGAATTCATTCAATGGGCATGAACTACAATCTGGCTTTGATGCATCACAATAATTACGGCCTACATTCCAACTTAATCCATCTACAATTCCAGGATAGTTCGGATTGATCTCTCGTGCTTTAGTAATTGTATATATTTTAGCAATCTCGAAATTATCAACTTTTGGAGTTAGTCCTAAACGTTGAAAGACTCGAACTGTATGAACATCCGGTACAATATCAATCGAACTATATTCTGAAAATTCTATTCCAAAATATCGATTCAGTAAATTTGGGCACATGTTGGCAATTTTAAATCCACAACCATTAAAATCTAAGAATCTATGAATAACATCACCACTTGTTGGTTTCCCTGTCCATATTCTAGATGCATCTCCATTCATAAAAGGATTATCAACAATTTTATGAATGGCATCAAAGAACACTTTCGCTTTTACAGTCGGATATCGATGCCAGACACTTTTCTCGTCATTGAATAATTCGATATATTTCGTAAGCGGGATTTCATATAGTTTTTGGATTTCAAATATACCTAGTGCTTCAAATACTTTGTAGGGAATTGACCATGCCTTATCAGCATCAATTCCACTATCCATAAGATATGCCAGAACGAATGCATGAGGAAAATCTTCAAAATTGCGTACAAGTTTATTCGCTTCTAGGCGAAACTCTTCACTCACTTTATTGGCTGAGTTTAGTTGAACAAAATCTACATTCAAATGTGATCCTGTAAAATACTCTTTTTTTGCTAATTCAACTAATGGGTGCATTGTTTCCTCCACAGATTTAAATTTGATAGATTAATGCTATCATATATAACTACTGTTAAAAAGTGTAAAAAATAAGAACCTTTAGGAGTTTCACCTAATTGCAAAATTTGGAGTTGGAAAAGATAATAGAAAATTCTTACTAGATATGTAACTAATTTCAAATTTAAATTGCAATGAAAAACCTTCCATTTTTTAGTGGCATTTCTTCAATTATTTAACTCTATTTTTATCGACAAGTGATAGAATCCATTGTTCAAGTTCTTTAAAACTATCCATAACAAATTCTTGACCTATCATTGCCGATTGAAAGTATCCTTCTTTGTGACTATTAATGTCATGATATGTCATTTCAACACTCTTCAAACAGTCTGGTAATTCCCATTTTGATCTCGAAAGTCCCTTCTTTGTTAATACCAAATCTTCGGAGAATTTGAATGTACCGAAACCTGGGTATTCACTCCCCATCAGATAATCCGCTGCAACGTAAATTGCGTTTGGAAATTCCACAATAGTTTGGGAGTGAGGATGCCAATCAAACTCTTTGACTTCATCACCTCTTGCAATTCTACCTACTTCAAGATAACCAAAGATAATATGTTGATCTGGCGCATTGCGTGCATATCTTATTTTTTCATTATTATCCACTGTTTGCTTATACCAACCAAAGAATAAGAAAATATCTCCAACAGCCACTTTTTGATTTTCAAGGTGTGTCAGCGCAGCCTCAGATTGTCCAAAACATGCTTTCCATTTATCTGGTCTTTCTTTTACTTTCTCAAAGATATCTGGGTCTAAGTGACATTCATTGAACTTAATATTGCTATTTGGTCGAAGTTGATTTAATATCTCTTGATAAGTTAAATTATCATAAGAAAGTTGCGAAAAACTATTGGTGTCTCCTTTTAATGGAATTGGTAATGATAGTAAAGTTCCATCTTTAAGTATTGGACTTGGCCTTCCCCCATTTGCTGAATCAAAACCTTTTCGACTTAATATAACCTTTCTTGTCACAAAATTTCCTCACTTTATATTATAAATATTACAGTCTTTTTAGACTAAATGATATCAAATATTCTTTGATTCTATAAAAAAATTGCAATAAATCTATATGTTGTTATCAATTTGAAATTGGCCGTCTCATTCTCTAAAAATCTTTTCGAATTCGACTCAATGATCATATTGAGCTAAATAAACCTATTTATATTCACTCCAAAATAGTAGAATAAAAAGTAAGGGTGGGCGGATCAATGTATCAATGTAAAAGTGTATTACTAGATCTAGGATTCTCGCATATTGAAGACTTTTTTTTCTATTCTACTAGTGATGAAATTTACTCATCCTTCTTCAAAAAAGATCAACTATCGATTATTGTTGATTTTAATATCTGTTCTCGAGATTTATCTAGTATATTTAATTATGAACTTTACACTCAACACCAAAATGAATATATGAATCTATCTGAACGTTGTTATCGAATTTATTATACTCCTGAGATCTTCAAGGAAGAATTGGATACTTTATTAAGCAGTAATCAAATTATAGAATTTACTCGATCAAGTTATTTGAATCGTGAAGTCTCAGCAATCGATAACAGTGTTTTAGAATCCATTTTTGAAAACCGTTTTGAGGATGTATATGGATTAGATGCTCTTGAATATGTGTATAAAGAATTCGGAATCTTGGATTACAATGGGAGACAAGTATTTATGGATTTTGTTGTTGAAACTAACAATGGATATATTGCAGTTGAAGAGAATGGAGTAACTTATCATCATCCTCAATTGATTGGAGTCGATGATTATAAAAAGCAGCTTTCTAAACAAAATTCTTTTTGTAAGTATGGTGCTAAAGTTTTTCGTTGGTCCTCAAATGATTGCCTTAATAATGACAAAATCAATGATGATATTCTGAAATTCTTTGGTCCCAGAGAGAATTTTATTCATAAGGGATTGTTAGTTGGCGAACGTTCATTCAAACTATATCAACATCAGGAAGATACACTTCAACAGATCGTTGAGAACAGAAAAAATGGGGCAAACTCATTTTTGGTTGTATTCCCTACAGCTACTGGTAAATCTAAGATTGTGGAGGAAGATATTAGACAACTTCTACTGGATAATCCTTTACTGAAAATATGCATAACTTCGCCGACTGTGGCAATTTCTGATGACTGGATCGATCGAATGTCACAATTGACTAATTCAGTAAAGACTGACCTCAGTATTGGTAAAACCCCTGAATATCAAGTATGTTGCAATACTTATTATGTGCTTTGGAGTAATATTCATAAACTACCTGCTGATTACTTTGATTATGTTGTGGTCGATGAAGCACACCATGCGGTTGCTCCGATGATGAAACGCGCATTGCAATATTTCACACCTCAATATTTACTTGGGATGACAGCAACTCCTTTCAGAAATGATACTTCTCCACTTGAAGATATCTTTGGTTCATACCAAGTTCAACTAAGTCTTGAAGAAGCCATGGAAAAAGATATCATTGTCAAAGCTCGAGCTTTTAGGATTATTTCAAACATTGATTTGAGTGAAGTCCGATTTAACGGAAAACATTTTATTAATTCTGACCTAGAAAAAACAGTCCGCGTAAATTCACGGAATGAACTGATAGCTGATGTCCTTAAAAAATATTTTTCTAACGGATCTGTAAAAGATATTCAAGGTATCGTTTTCTGCGTAAGCATATCGCATGCTGAAGAAATGGCAAGAGTTTTGAATTCAGTCGGTCTAACCGCTGAATCCTTAAGTTCAAATTCGAAGAATGCTTCAAAAATCCTTGAAGATTACAAAAATAAGAAAGTTCGATTTCTCTGTAGTTGCTCCATGATTTCTGAAGGTTGGGATAGTCCGCAAACAAGCATTGTAGTTATGGCTCGACCAACATTATCAAAAACGCTCTATATTCAACAACTTGGAAGAGGTTTTCGGAAATATCCGGGAAAAGAATGTTTATTCGTAATTGATGTAGTGGATCAGTATGGGTCGCTCGCAATTCCTTGGTCGATGAATTCGCTTTTTAATAATCCCTTCTATGTGCCATTTGGTACTATCACTAAACCCGGAGATATGACCTATATCAATGGTTTATCTGAAAAAATCCAAAAAATTGAAGAGATCAATTTGAGTACCTTTGAAACCAATTATGGCGATTATTTGAGTCTGGAACAGTCAGCTCGGGAGTTATATATTGGTACCGCAACTCTTCTGCGTTGGGTGCTAAGTAAGTCTGTTCCTTGTGACTTGATTATTCCTTTTGGATCATCAAAACTTTACATGTTTAAACCTGCTACAATAGTTACTATCAGAGATATTAAAAAGTTTACTGTTCATAGTGATGATACGGTCCATCAAGACTTCTTTGATTTCCTGAATGACAAGGTATTTACGTTCTCATTTAAGTTGATTTTCATGTTAGCACTATTGAAATCTGCAGATCAAAATGGTGAAGCTGCACTTGATGATATTAGAGTTCTCTATATAAAATTCTATCAGGAAAGAATCGACCTTGGATTGCATGTTGATCGAAAAACCTGTATTTACACTAAAGAGTATTTAGGCAATGAGAAAGTTATTAAGAACAGTATCTTGACCAATCCATTTGAGAAATTCGAGAGAAAGAGATTCATTTACTACAGTAAAGATTTGGCTAAAATATCATTCAATACAACACTTTGGAATTCTCTTTCCGAAACTGATATGAAGGAAATTGAAAAGATTCAATTAGCTAATTTAGATGAGTATTATGAAAATTTGGATTATGTACAAGATATCCATTACTTAAGGAGGTTTCTATGAGCTACGAATACTACAATCAACATGCATTGGAATTCTTTGAAGGAACCATCAATGCGGATGTTTCGGTTTTAGTAAATAAATTTTTATCCTATCTAAAGCCAGGTTCAACTATATTGGATGCCGGTTGCGGCATCGGTCGTGATACAAAGACATTTCTGGATGCCGGTTTTAAAGTGGTCGCATTTGATGCCTCTTCCGAGATGGTCAAAATCAGTTCTGAATATACAGGTCAAGAAACACTCTTGATGAAATTCAATGAGATGGATTTTGATAATCAATTTGATAGTATTTGGGCAAGCGCTTCTTTACTTCATGTAAAAAAAGTAGATATGGATTCAATCTTTACTAAACTTCATAAAGCATTAAAAGAAAATGGTATTCTCTATGTATCTTATAAATTAAAAGATCAAGATTACTCGAAAGATAATCGTGATTTCAGTTGTTATACCGAAACTGGATTTACTGAATTCATTGAGCAATATCACCTATTCAAAATTATCGATTTGTGGACAAGTACGGATGTTCGAGTTGATCGAAGTGACGAAGAATGGTTGAATTGCCTATTAATGAAATATTGACCTAAATATTCGGATTATCTGATTCATTGCTGTTTGCATAAACAAATGGGGGAAATGAATATGGCATTAATGTTTCCGGATGTGCTTCCTAGTCAATTAGCTGAAGATAATCGCGGAGAGACGAAATTATTCAATGCGTTAAAGGTTCAACTCAATAATGACTGGATCGTTTACCATAATGTGTATTTGCATGAACGTCCTTCTCTTGATTCTCGTCAGCGTGACGGAGAGATCGATTTTGTTTTGTCACATCCTAAATTAGGAATCCTTGTAATTGAAGTTAAAGGCGGTGTTTTTATTTCCTATGTGCCGGAACAGGATGAATGGAGATCGACTGATAAAGGGTTAGAATCTTATAAGATCCATAACCCTTATAACCAAGTTCGAAAGAATAAGTATTCGCTGCTTGAAACGATCTCAAGAATCAAAGGTTGGGAGATCAAAGATTATAAAGACCTGAATGATTTGATTACTGTCGGTTATTGCGTTGCTTTTCCGGATGTTACACGAATTCACGGAAACCTGCCGCAGTATGCGGTTAAAGAGATCACGTTATTGGAATTCGATTGTAATAATCTGGCTAAACGCATTCCGATGTTGATGGAATATTATCGGAAAAATCAGGATTTCAGTGAAGCTCTGTCGAAACAAATTCATCATGATTTAAAGGCTGCGTTAGCTCCGCTGTTTGTCTTGGACAGAAGTCTGATCCATTGGATCAGTGATGAAGAGAAAGAAGTATTTGAACTGACTGAGGAGCAATATCAACTTTTAGATACGTTACGCTACATTAAACGTGCTTCAATCTATGGTTGTGCCGGTTCCGGGAAAACATTACTCGCAACCAAGAAAGCTGAGCTCATGGCAGCGAGTAACCAACGTACTTTGTTGTGTTGTTTCAATTTGATTCTTGGTGATACCTTCAGTAAGTTTTCCGAGGGTAAAGAGAATCTGATTGCGAATAACTTCCATAATCTTATTAAGATTCTGTTAGAACCTTGTGTTGAAGAGGAATATGATATCTATGATGATCAGGTCTTGTTGGATCTGGTAACCATTTATGATATCCCAAAATTCGATTGTATTCTGATTGATGAAGCGCAAGACTTCAGTTCAGAACAACTCGATATTCTGCAATATTTATTAAAAGAAGACGGAGTTCTGTATTTCTTTTGGGACAGTAATCAAAAGGTCATTCGGGGCGACATCAATATTCCTAAAGATATTCCCAAGTTCGTACTCAATACAAATCTGAGAAATACAAACTATATATTTAAACATGTTAAAGAACACTATCATCAAGAGTTAGATTTACGTCATAAAGGACCGCTGGGCAGAGCCGTGGTTGTCTGTGATGCTTATAAAGCCGGCTCTCAACAGGATCTGTTTATCAAACTTCGTCATGAATTAAACAACCTGATTGTTCAGAATGAGATTCGACCGCAAGATATTACGATATTGTCATTCAAAGCGAAATCAAAATCGATTCTGACTGAATTCACTTTCAATGATATTCCGATCTCGTATTTTGATGACACCTCTGTTCAAAACAGTATCCGTATTGATACGGTACGTCGTTTCAAAGGAATGGAATCACCGGTTATTATTGTAACCGAAATGGATGATGATCGCAGTATGAAAGATCCTGACCTATGGGACGATATGTGTTATGTGTCTTTTTCAAGAGCGAAGAACCATTTGGTTATACTCCCACCTGACAATATCAAGGTCAACTAGTCGTATATTCGAAATAATTAAACTATGCAGCAGCTATCTTTTAAGATATTTGCTGCTTGTTTTTTTAATTTCTGTTGGTATACTTTAACTAATATCCGAAAGGTAAAGGGGAATTGTTCTATGCGAGAGTCGCGATTTGACGGGGGTTTATTAGGTTTGATCGGTTGGACTATTCTTGGTTATCTGGTGACAATATGTACGTTGGGGATCTGTTTCCCTTGGGCACTGGTCATGGTGTTTGGATGGAAAGTCAATCATACGATCATTGAAGGACGAAGATTGGTCTTCAGGGGAAGTGCGATCGGTTTATTCGGTAATTGGATCAAATGGCTGTTTCTGTGCATCATAACGTTGGGTATCTATAGCTTCTGGTTGGGAATTGCTTTGGAGAAATGGAAAGTCAAAAATACTTTCTTTGCAAATTAGTATTAATTTTCAAATAAACGATGTAAGATAAGGGCACTTTCAGAAATGAGAGTGCCCTTATTATGTCATAAAATATTTAATAAGTTCATATTGTATTCATAATGTTAGTGTACTATGATGTAGATTAGTTGCTGAGTCAACTACACACAGAGGATAAATGTCATGCAAAAGATTAAAAGTTGGTTATATCGCTTCATGTATGGCCGTTACGGTCATGATTCATTGAATATTACGATTATTGTCGTTGCGATGTTGGTTTCGATCGTATCGAGCTTGTTCTTTAAGAGTTCGACCATCAGCGGAGTGATCTTCTATGCTTTGTTTCTGCTGTCGTTCTTCCGCATGTTTTCACGCAATATTGCCAAACGACAGGCTGAAAACAGATTGTTTCGTAACTTTACGCGTCCGATCCGTGCCCGTTATAATTTAATTAAAATGAGATTAAAAGATAAAGATCGTCGTTATTATTTGTGTCCGAAATGTAAATCTACGGTTCGTGTTCCGAAAGGCCGAGGAAAAGTGGAAATCACTTGTCCTAAGTGTCATACCGAGTTTACCAAGCGGTCCTAGAAAGGAAATCCATGATCACAATTCTACTCTATATTCTGTTCTTTTATGTGGTAAGCAGCCTTTTATCTTCCGTCTATGCATTTAATCCGATGCTGGGGATCTTCCTGTACGGAGCGTTGTTCTACTTTTGGATCCGGTCAGCCCGGCAACGCAGAAGAATGTTCAGTTTCCGTGGTCAAGCATCTCAATCTCAATATACCCAACAAGAACCTCATCAAAGTTATACCTCTTCATCCAGTGTCAATTCCCATTCGGATGCGATCGATGCGGAGTTTACCGAACACGAGACCCACGAATAAAGAACTTCCGCAAAGAAGTTCTTTTTTTACTGTAGAATAGGTAACCCTTCATTGGGTTATGTGTGAGACAATCTTTTATTTTAATAATGAATGAAATATCAGTTTTCGTATTCGATGATGCTTCCTACATTCGCTTTCTTCACGATGACCTTCGCATCGATCTTGTCTTTGAGTTCCTGTACATGGGAGATGACCCCGATCAGCTTGTTGTCATGTTTCAGTTCCAGGAGTGCTTTCAATGCTTGATCCAGTGATTCCGGATCTAAAGTCCCGAATCCTTCATCGATGAATAATGTATTGAGTTCGATCCCCCCGGAGAAACTCTGGATAACGTCGGAACATCCCAACGCAAGCGACAAGGCGGCTTTGAATGATTCGCCGCCGGAGAGTGTTTTCACGTCCCGTTCTTTGCCGGTCTCATAATCCAACACATTCAGATCCAGTCCTTGTTGTCGGGCTCCGCCGCCGATGTCTTCGCGACGGTAGAACTTATACCGACCGTAGGTGATCTTATCCAAACGGTAATTGGCAACTTCCAGGATCTTATCGAAATACATCGCCAACACATAGCGTTCCAGTGACAGTTTCTTGTCGTTTTGACCGCTGGATGCGCGTCTGAGTTTATCCAGTGTTTTAAAGGTTGTTTCCAACTTCTCCAACTGAACGGTCTCGGCGAGTAAGCGCTTGGTGCGATGCTTGTTGTTTTCCAATTGCGCGTTGTAACTGCTGGCTTCGCGGTTACGCTGGGCGTAATCCAGTTGGTCACGGTTGAGGATAACCGTTAATTCTTCGATATTACTCAGGGATTTACCTTCCAGTTTCATAACTAACGTTGCGATTCTTTCTTGTAAGACCTGTTGGTCATTCCGATACGTAGTTACTTTCGCACTCATTTCATTGAATGAACGTTGTTCCAGGATCGCTGATTTAAAAGTATCTTCATTCTCGAATCCCTGTTCACTGCGTGAAGTAAGATAGTTTTCCTTTGAAGTTAACTCTTGCGCTGAAGCGATCTTATATTCGGCTTGATTGCTTTTGATCTCACCTGCCAATAGATCCATGCTCTTACGCATCTCTTCCGTTTTCTTGACAACTGCAGTATAGGCCGTCTCGAGTTGTTGACTCAATGCTTTATTCATTTCTACCGTTCTTACCACATCTTCCGTACTTGAACACCCTTCCGGAAATTCGATCTTAATGGAATCGATGATCGCTTGCTGGGCAGCGATCTGAAGGTTGATCGATTGGATCTTCATTTGCGTTGATTGAAGTGTTGCTTGGATCTTCTCCAACTCGGTTTTCTTACGACCGCTGGTTTTCTCTAACTGTTCGAGTTGGATGAGTTTTTGTTGGATTTCGGTCAACTTCAACTTCAGTTCTTCTACGTGATGAATTAGTTCTGAATATTGCGTTTCTGTTTCCGAGATCTTCCCATCAACGGACTCATCCAGTGTCACTGTAAGCGCATATTGCCCCAAGACGGACTGAAGTGACATCACGTTTGATTTCTGCTCCTGGGTCAGTGTAAACTGCTTCTCACGCTCTTTTTGAACAGAACTTACTTCTTCACTCAACACTTCCAATTCCTGTTGCGAAAGTGCCCCTTCCGCCCGCATTGCCGGATGCGGATGATCGAGTGAACCGCAGACAGGACAAGGTTCGTTCATCACTAATGAATTCGCAATGATCCCGATTTCAGACAATCGAAGCAATGATTCTGCTTCGTTATAGGTGTTGTTTTTTTGGATCCACTTTGACTCAATGGCTTGCAGATGCTGCATTTCTTGGTTATAGCGAACTTGTGCTACTTGAAAATCACGAAGTTTCTTCTTCGTTTCAGTCAGTTGATTGATCTGTTGGTTAAGAACAGTGATCTCTGTTTCTGTCTTATAACGATACTGATGCAATTGCGGACCGGTTTTAAGTTCGGTTTCAGCAAGTCGCAAACTCGCTTCGAGCGCACTCTTTTCAGTGAGAACGTTTGTTTCCAAAAGACATTGGTCTTCGGCACTTCGGATACTCTGTTGAAGTTGGATCGATAAGGCAGCTTTTCGTTCGATGTCTCGCAACAATTGATTCAACGAATTGATGTTCTCGTCAATCGCGGGTTTTTTGAGAAACTGTTGACTGACGTGAGCGAACTGTTCTTCGACATCTTTCTGCATCAAACTTAGATTATTTTGTTTTGCGTTGAGTTCGATACTGAGTTGGTATACACGCTTTGTATGCGCGCTGTCTTTCTGATAGGCGGAATAGAATTGATTTACGAGTGCGGCACGCTGCGCCTTTTCGATTTTTGCACTCAGTTCGGCAATGACCGATCCTTGCGCCAGCAACTCATCCAAACGTTTCTGTAACTGTTCACGTTCAGCGAAGTCAGTGTTGATGGCTTTACATTGTTCGATCGTTGAGATCTGTAGATGTATGTTTTTTTCCAGTAAGTCCAAGGTCTTCTTGAACTCATTTTGTTTTTCGCTATCCGCTTCATTCAACGTGTTCAGTTTCGACAGGATCAGCGAAGCTTGTTTACGCTTCTGTAATAGCAGATTTTCAAGTTCAGGATCATGGCTGACAAGTAGACCGTTGTATATCTCATCCAATGCCGCTTCTTTGTTGGACATTTCGATTTTAAGGGCACTGCTTCTTGATTTCAGTTCTTCGGTGATCTGATTATAGATCTCCGTGGAGAATATCTTACGGAAGATCACTTCTTTGACTTTGCTTTCCGCAAACAACAACTTCGTAAATTCACCTTGCGCGATCATAACGATTTGTCTGAACTGACTTTCACTCAGTCCGATGATGCGCATGACCTGCGCTTCCACGTCAGCTAATCCGTCAACGATCTCCCCGTTGGGTAAGGTCAGTGTTGCCTGATGTTTGTTTTCTGTTTTATAACCGTCCCGTAAATACTTCGGACTGCGGCGTATCGTATAGTGTTCCAGGTTGAGTTCAAAGGTGAATTCAACGTAGGTTTCTTCTTTCGGGGAAGCAAAATCACTTCTGAACGTATCACTCTCACGCGTCGAGCCGCTGGCGGATCCGTATAACGCAAAGGTGATCGCATCGAAAATGGTTGTCTTACCGGCACCGGTCTGACCGGTTACCAGAAAAATCCCGTCACGATCGATCAGTGAAAAGTCGATCTCAGCTTGATTCACAAACGGCCCGAAGGCATTCATCGTCAGTTTAATCGGTCTCATGGTGGACCTCTCTGACACCGGCTACGATTTCCGTAAGAAGTGTTTTCATTTCGTCATCGAAACTTTCTTCCATGATGCTCGCATAGAATTCCTGAAACATCCCGATCTCATCTTTGACGTTCTCAAGTGAACGGGCTTTCGTGGTACTTTGGATCATTGAATGCGTTTGGGCGGCATAGGTAATGGTCATGGTATTGGGGTAAACACTGCGTGCTTTTTCCATTGCGTTGATCACCATCGACTCATCCGTCAGTTCGAAGACGATATAGTCTTCTTGATTACCGATCGGGTGAAATAAGAGATCGTCGAATTTTCCCTTTAACTTACGCAGATCACGGATCGGATCCAAGGTGATCGGAGTTATTGTGATGTTCCCTTTTTCTTTGAGTTCGACAAGGTTGATCCCTTTTTTCTGATGTGCTTCATCCCCTGAGTATTTCAGCAGTGATCCGGAATAACGGATCGTCGAGCTTGAGATCGACTGCGGGGCATGAAGATGACCGAGAGCTACGTAATCAAACATACTGAAATGATCGGCTGCGATCTGAGAACTGCCTCCGACCGACAGCGGCATCTCCGATTCGGATTCGATACTTGCGCTGCTTCCGGCAACGAATTGATGAGTTACCAGTACGTTACGTTCATTCAGATCGATCGGATTGGCTGCCAAATAGAAGTTCATGGCTTCATCGAACTCGTTGATTTCCATAGTTCCGAATTCAAAACGGACAGCCGATGGTTTGAAGAACGGCAGTAAATAGAAATTGATCGGACCCAACGCGTCTGTGAGTACGACTTTACGCATCTCTTTTCCCAACAGACTTTCAATGTAGAGTCCTTTGGTTTTCAGAATATTACTGGCGAAATTCAACCGTTCGACACCGTCATGATTACCGGCGATCATCAGAATGGTCAACTCGCAATGATTGATCGCTTTATCCAAAAATTCATTGAGTAAATTGATCGCTTCCAAGGTCGGGATACTGCGATCATAGATATCACCGGCGACTACAAGTACGCTGATGTTTTCTTTCGCCATGACATCCAACAGTTGATTCAAAAGAATGCGCTGATCTTCGATCATGCTTTTCTGATGAACGATCTTGCCCAAATGCCAATCAGCGGTATGCATAAATTTCATGGTTGATCCTCCCGATTGATGATTCTAATTTATTATTCTTATTATATCATCGATGCGCTTTCTGATTCACACCAAATATGTGTAAGTAGATATGGCGGCCAATTCATTGGACAATCAAATCAATACTGGCTATAATTTTATATATGGTATATCCGATCTAACTGGTTTCACGAGGAGGTAATTATGTGGCAACAATTATTTATTAACGGATGCATACTGATCACCATTATCTTCGTTACGAATATGTTGTTTGAGAATCGTAACCTGGGACGTACTTCCTCGTGGAAGGTCAAAACTCTGTTTGGGATTACGGGAGGTATTTCAGCTTGTATTCTCATCTATTTCGGAATCCATATCACGCCGACTTCTTTCCTTGATTTCCGTCATCTGATCTTCATTCTGGTTGCCTTCATCGGGGGATTTTTTCCGGTCATCATCAGCGGTTTGATTGCCTCCGCCTATCGCTTGGTTCACAGCGGGATCAGTAATGTCGCAATTTTTACTTCTTTCAGTATTCTGTTCGTTTCTTTCAGCTGCGGATTGATTTCGCAACTTCGTTTACCCATTAAAAAACAACTTGGCATTATGTTTTTCCTGGCAATGATCGTACGTAGTTCCGTATTTTTTATCGAAATCCCATTTAGCACTACCCTTGTGCTGACGATCATCGGCTTCTGGTCTGCCTCTATTATTGTCGGGTTCGGCGTCTATCAACTAGTGCTGTATATTTTCACTGCCAATAAAAACATGCTTCAGCTCAGACAAGAATCTGCTCATGATTATCTGACCGGTCTTAAAAATACCCGTCAGTTTGATTTGATGTATAGCGAGATCGTCGATACTGCGATCCGTGAAAATAACAAGGTTTCCTTATTGATGCTGGATATCGACTTCTTCAAAAACATCAATGATACCTATGGCCATGTTGCCGGGGATTTCGTACTCAAAGAATTCGGTCAGATCTTCTTGGCCACCTTCAGAGAAAATGATTTCGTAGCACGGATCGGCGGTGAAGAGTTCGCTGTGATCCTCAATAATCTATCCATGAAAAAAACCATCGAGCTTGCCGAGCGTCTTCGCTCAGTCGTCGAGATTCATTCCTTTACTTTACCTGACGGAAAAGGTGTTCCGATCACGGTTTCGATCGGAATCGCCATGTTTCCCGATACGGTCAAAGAAGTTGCTTCACTTAAAAACGTGGCCGATCAGAAACTTTACGAAGCGAAGAATGCCGGCAGAAATAAAGTCTGTTACTAGCGTAAAAATAAGAATGATGGTACCCAACAGAAACTGTTAAGGGGCCATCATTTTTATGTGAGTTCAATCAACGTTCAAGGATAAATAATTCTTCAACCGCCGTATTCAGAAGTAACGCAAGTTTCATCGCAAGTTCCAATGTCGGATTATACTTCTCATTTTCGATCGCATTGATAGTCTGCCGTGTAACTCCAAGCTTCGTTGCCAGATCTTCCTGGCGAAATTCATGCAGTTTCCGCAATTCCCTGATTCTATTTTTCATCCGGACCGAATCTCCGTTTCATCCATAGTTGCGATCCAAGCAGAACCATATTTTGCGATACCAGCAGAATGAACGCAAAACCCAGTTTACCGGTTTGCGTAAATTCATAGATCATCCATCCGAACAACATAAGGACCGTATAAACCCATGCCAACTTGATGGCTTTTAAACTGATGCTCATTTCCATTTCATCCATTTTTCTCATCTTGATTACCTCGGTAATGTAAAGAGTTCTTTACATTTACAGTGTATGCTTCGTTGGATAGAATGTAAATAGTTTTGGCTCTTTTCGTAAATATTGCGGGTAAAATTTGAGCATGAAAAACCACCTTTTTTAAAGGTGGGAATAGATAGTTTACTTATTTTGTGAGGCTATTTCATTCTTTTTTCAAGAATAAACCTACCTTCCTCCGAGTCCTTTGGATTTTCAATTTTCACAATATGAAAACCACATTTATTAACATAAAAATTATGATTTCTACGAGAAAAAATCGGAGTTTCCGTTTTCCATATTTCGGTATTTGGAAATTCAAGTTCAACAAACTCCCACACCTTTTTGCCAATCCCTTTGTTTTCCACTTCCTTATCAATAAAAACAGTGCCGAGGAAGTTTCGATTTGTTGAATTGTTAATCCAAAGAATAATTGCCCCGACAACCTTTCCGTTCGTGGAAATTTTATATGATATTGAATCGTTGTGTAATGCAAATTGACGTAAAAAGTCACCGTTATCATATCCAGGAGGACCCCCACATTCCTTTCCAAGATGAATATGTGTATCTTCATCAAAAGCACGTTTCATAATAGGGGTAAGGATATTAATGTCTCCTTCATTGATTTCTTCAAAAATTAAATCCTGATATGTTTTCACAGAATAGCCTCCTTCAACTAATATACGTGATATTTAATTCACAGTTTTTAACAAGTATTTATTAATATTACCATAACTTTCCACGAAAATAAACAGAGCAAATTTAAACAGAAATTATGCGATTTTTTTAGGACGTAATGAATTAACTGTAGTTTCTTTATTCGTAGCAAGTACATGGGTTAACAGAGTCCTTTTGAGTTCAACCTTAATATTTACGAAAAGAGCCATCGTTTTATACATTATCTAATTGAATTCATGATAGCTGTATGCCTTAAATCGCCAGGGACAGTAGTCTCTTTTCAACGTTCCGTCTTTATTGAAAAGAACTTGTCTTGAAATACGTTCAAAACTTCGACTCAATTTTATGAAATACTCCAATTCTTCGGATTTTCCTTCACTGTGTTTGAGATCATCGATGATCTCATTCAGATAAACGCGAATCTCCTCTTTTGCACGTTGCTGCGCTTGGATGTCCAATTCATCAAACCAATAGATCGTTTTTTCTGCCATAACTACCTCCTGAGACATGTGTCTACCTATATAGGGAATGATGATCGGCTAAACCAGACATACTTTTCACTTTTTTTCGATAATTTTCTAATTTTCGTAGTGAACTTTTTAAAATAAAAGAACGGAATGACCGTTCTTTACTAAATTGCATTAACAGCTAATTGAGCTTTCTTCACTTCTTGAATCTTTTTAACTTTTCCATAACCCACAAAACCAAGTATGATCATAGGAATCAAGAATACCGCATAGAGCAGAAACAGAAATGCGGCTACACAATAGAGGATCGCCGAAGCCAGTGCGAAGCCTCCTTTATTCCAGAAATAAGCAAGCCATCCCATTAAAGCAGCAATCAATGTAACGAACATATGCGGCATGACTAACATTGCGGCAAGTCCGGTACCTACCTGTTCAGCGGTTTCAACCGAGCCTGATAGGGCTCCGGCAAAATAAGTGATGATATAGATCGCATAGACTGTACCGAGAATATTATTGACTAACAGTAGTTTACTTTTTTTCATAATGTACCTTTCGTGCCTAGTTGATTTTGATCTGAAATACAGATTTATTGTCAAACATTGTGGCATAATAATTCAACATCAATCCTTTATCGGCGATCGGTTGTTCCCAAGCCATCGTTCCTTCAACCACTCCGTTTAACAATAAATCTCCCGATCCTATTTCCGTATCAGTTGTTGCGTATAGATAAGTGGAGTTTTCTTCTTGTCCCTGACTATTCTGCATCTTCCAATCGTAAGAGTTGTAACTGATCTTCTTGTCAGACTTGTTTTCGATTCTCACCTTAACTACGACATACTCGTAACCTGCTTTCGCTTCGCTGTAATCCTTCTTAGTAAACTTTTCCACGCTGACAATCGAATAATTTACGTTTTCATTGACGGCGATTTCAGTCTGTTCAAAAATTGTCTTCTTCACAACAACGACAGGCACTTTCTTGGTTGAACTGCACCCTACAAATAGAAACATTGAAATGATCAGCAATAGACTTAGTTTTTTCATGGTAGTACTACCCCCTTTGGTAAATTGATCGTAGCATGCAGAAAAACGCGTGTTTCACACTATCAGTGTTAATTCTGTTACTTGTACGGTATTATGTACATGACCATTGTTGCTTTATTTATATGACCCTTATTTTGTACAATTTAAACTTGTATCGCCTTGCATTCGGTTGCTTATCCCTTTGGATTTTCGTACAATAAACCCATAAGAGGGTGAAGCTATGAATGAAAAAATTCTACTGATTTTAACGAGTTTGAATTTGATCGTACTGGTCATCGTATTGATACGGACTTGGCCGCGCAGTGATAAAAGCGAACTGTTGAATCAATTTAAAAGTATGCGAAACGAAAGCAGTGAAGAAACACAACGGATCGTCCGAACCTTCAGTGATGTACTGACGCAGTCGTCACAGACCAGTAACAGTGTCATGGACAAGCGTTTGGAAGAGTTGACACGCTTACTCAAGGGAACCCAAGAGAACCTGCAGAACACAGTTACGGTCTCCCTGCATCAGATCCAACAGATCCTCGCCAACAATACTCTTCAAACCGAACAGAAACTGGAGAATATCCGACTGACGATCGAAAAGCGCTTAACTTCGTTACAGGAAGAAAACAGTAAGAAGCTTGATGAAATGCGTAATACCGTCGATGAGAAACTGCAGAAAACATTGGAAGAACGGATCAGTAAGTCATTCAATCAAGTCAGTACCCAGTTGGAACAAGTCTACAAGGGACTCGGTGAGATGCAGAATCTGGCTGTCGGAGTCGGTGATCTAAAGAAAGTACTATCGAATGTGAAGACACGCGGTATATTAGGGGAGATCCAATTAGGTGCCATTCTTGAACAGATCCTTGGCCCCGAACAGTATTCGACCAACATCGTTACAAAAAAGGGTTCCCACAATCCGGTCGAATTCGCCGTGAAACTGCCCGGTGATGAAAACGGCCCGGTCTATCTTCCGATCGATTCTAAATTCCCGCTTGAAGGTTATAATCTGTTGAATGACGCCTACGATCGCGGCAACAAAGTCGAAATCGAACTGTTGGCGAAAGTATTGGAAAGTAAGATCAAAGTCTTCGCCAAAGATATCCATGATAAATACATCAGTGTTCCGGAAACAACTGATTTCGGAATTCTATTCCTACCGATCGAAGGACTCTACGCCGAAGTCGTTCGCAGAGGTATGGTAGAATCATTACAACGTGACTATAAGATCATCATTGCCGGTCCGACAACGATGGCTGCGTTATTGAACAGTCTGCAGATGGGTTTCAAAACATTGGCGATCCAAAAGCGCAGCGGTGAAGTTTGGAATATACTGGCTGCCGTTAAAACCGAATTCGATTCCTTCGGGGATGTGTTGGCTTCCACGCAAAATCGCTTGGAACAAGCCCACAGTGAACTGGATAAGCTGGTCGGCGTGCGTACGCGCAAGATCCAAAGTAAACTTCGGACCGTCACTACGCTGGATGAGAACACAAAAAACTCCATCTTGGAGATCGAGTCGGAAGAACCTGTTGAATGAAAAAAGAGAGAAACGGTCTAATAGATCGTTTCTCTCTTTTTATGACTTCTATATTGATTATTTATTACTGTATTTTGACGAAATCTCAGTACTGACGACTGTATAGGTGAACACTTTATAGTTATAGATCTGTACAGTATATTCGATCGGCACATTCTTTTTATCATAGGAGATATTATTGACGATAAGGGCCGGACCTGTTTTCGCATTCAACAGGATCTTCGCATCTTCACCGCGTATCATATCGGCACGGATGTCATCTTTTGCCCAAGCCATTTCGATGTGATAGTGCTCAAACAAAATATCATACAGTGAGTATTTCTCAAAGTTGAACATCTCAAGCCCGGGACAGTGTTTCGCAGCGATATGGGCATATTCGATGACGACGACATCATCCTTGGCTGAACGTATGCGATAAAGATAATAGATTTCTTCGTCATCTTTTAGTTCAAGTGCTTGCTTAACTTCTTCGCTGTCAGGTAATCCTCGCTCCAATTTGATGACTTTACTGACACATTCGATTCCGCGCCGCGCAAGAAGTTCTGTAACGCCGAGAATCTCTTTACTGCGTTGAATTTCCATCTCCGTTACGCTCGCTCCGCGGCCGTAATCGATCCGCACGATCTTGCGTTTTTCAAGCTCTGACAACGCATGACGGATCGTCATTCTGCTCACGTTAAAACGATGCTGAAGTTCGTGTTCGGTCGCTAAACGTTCTCCCGGTTTAACTTTATCATTTTTAATATCTTCATTGATTGCGTCTGCGATCAATAAGTATTTTGCTTTGGCTTGTTTCATGACTGCCTCCGATGGTTGGGTTATTACACCGACTGTTAATAATGATTATATCATAGGCATCTATAATGAGCATCCGTGAATATTACGGTTATCACATCTATCCATTAAATGAATTCTTATCAACGATACAGACAATATTCTGCGCTAACTTCAAAAAGGATGCCGGGAACATCGTTGTAATTGTCGGATCACTTTTGACTCTTTCCCAAACATTAGCTTTTTTGGCTCCGCTGGATAATATGATCAGTTTCTTCGCTTGAAGCATATCCAGAATACCGACGGTTACCGCAAACTTCGGTACTTCGTTGATTGATTCAAAAAACCGCGCATTCACTCTGGTTGTCCATTCGGAGACTTCTTCCACATGGAAACGATCACACAAGAATTCGGCCGGTTCATTGAAGCCGATATGTCCGTTCTCACCGATACCGTCGATCAACAGATCGATCCCACCGTCATCCATCAGGAGTTGTTTATAGTTTTCGCATTCAACTGTCATATCTTCGGCACAACTGTCGATCAGACGAATGTTCTTCGGATCGAAGTTACACTTAGAAAAAAACAGGGTATGCAGATAGTAATAATAGCTTTGGTCATGTTCCGGCGGCAGTCCGACATAATCATCGACACTGCGAATACGCACGGAAGAGAAATCTACATGACCTTGTTGATACTCTTCACACAAGATCTCATACATGCGAAGCGGTGTACCGCCGGTCGGGAAACACGCCACTAAGTTTGGTTTACGTTTGATTTCTTCGATGACTAATTGCGCTGCTTGCTGACTCATTTCTTCGTAATCATTCACAAGGTTGAATTTCATAGGTTTCTCTTTTTTTCTCTGTAACTCGCTGACAAGAGCGTCATTTTTCCGGTTACACTTACCTTTCCTGTGTCGTTGGGTATGAACCATGTCTCAAATTGATGAACAGGCTGATCTTGGATCGAACCTTGTCCTTTGATGACCGTACACAAGCTGAAGTGATCAAGGGATAGGATGCATTCTTTATCGATCTCCCATTTGATCAGTGTGAATATCTCTTCTTGATCGATATAGACTGTTTCCGTATATCCGTTTAGATGTTTAATGTTAGGAATAGGTTGCGCAATGATTTGCGGAGCTTGGATGACGGATAATGCTTCTGTCAGATGCAACTCTCTTTTTTTACCGGTGATCAGACTGACTCGGTCATAATCGTATACACGGTAAGTGATATCCAAGTTGTAGGTCAGTTCATAGATCAGAATATTCTCTCCGATCGCATGGATCGTCCCCGGCGGAAGTAGTATGAAATCATCCGGACGTGCGTCCTGATAGTTCAACAGTTGATCCCAATCCCCTGCTTCGATACGTTGTTTGAGTTCTGAGGTTGTTGAAGCGGTATGACCTACTTCGATTTTTGAAGTTGAATCACTATCAAGGACGAGCCAAGCTTCAACGACACCTTGGGGATAACCCCATGCTTCAGCGAGCTTACCGTCAGGATGGACCTGGATCGATAAGGCTTCTTTCGAATCGATCAGATTGACCCGCAAAGGGAAGAGAACGCGGGTCAATCCAAACAATTCGGATTTGTTTTTTTGATAAAATTCAGAAAAATCCATACCGTCGATCTGCGTTTCCGCTTCCGGCATCGAAGATACCAGAAATGCTTCACCGATCCGAGTTTCATCCGAGTGAACATGTAACAGTTCACTCAGACGCTCTTTTCCCCAAAGTCGCTCATTGAGGATCGGGGTGATTTTATACAGTTGGTTAGTAGCGGACATAGGCTTTAATGACGCCGATTTCCTGATTGATGCTTTCTCCGTGCGGAGTTATGGTATATTCACCGATCTGAGCCGGTATAACGATCGATTCTGCGAAATGCATGATATACGGAGCGAATTGACCGGTTGGACTTTCCAACAAGGCTTCTCTTCCTTGAATCAAGTTAAGTACTTGAGTTTCGTTATTCGTTTTATGCGTCGTTTTGACCGTCTGCCAGTAACGTCTGGTTTCGATGAACTGGTATTGTTGCATACCGGTTCTTTCTTCACGCCAACCTTCACCTGATTCTAACGGCACCGGTGCGAAGGCACATTCTGTTTCCATCCACTCTTTTTTCTTATCCCATTGAATAACTTCCATTCCGCGCGCGATATTGATCGGACGAGGTTTTCCATCCATTCCGACTCTGCCCCAATCCCATAACTTGAAGGTAAAGATACATGGGGAAGTACTGATCTCAAGAACCATTGTATTCTCACCGGAACAATGTACTGTACCGGCCGGAATATGATAGTGTTCATGTTTCTTCACGGCGATCTTATTGGAATACTTCTCAGCCGGGAATACGATCTTTCCTTGTTCAGCTAATTTCAGATCACGTTCCATGTCTTCGCGATTACATTCATCGGTCAAGCCCAGATACATAAAGGTATTTTCGGGTGCACAATCCAAGAAATAATAACTCTCGTCCTGCGTAAACGGCATGGCGAAATTCTCTTGGAAATACTTGGTATCCGGATGAACTTGTAAGGAAAGATAACCGCCGCCCATCGTATCCAAGAAATCAAAGCGGATCGGATAATCAGCTCCGAAACGGGAATAGCCCTTTTCACCGATCAATTGTTTCGCATATTTCTGACATACTGTATAACCCGGTACATTGATTTTGGTTGTTCCATACGTTAAACTGACTTCGTTCTCGGGGAACAGACAATTATAGCCCCACGCCGTATTGACTAAACTTTCATCATCGACGCCCAGTTCTTCTTTCATCCATGTTCCGCCCCAGAGTCCTTCGTCGAAGAACGGTACCGTGCGGAACGGTTGTTGCATCATCTGCAACAATCCCTGATCGAATGCGGAACGGCTCAACATACGCGGATCGTTCTTAACAACAGTATCCAAGTAGTAAGTGAACGTCTTTAAGAGTTCGCCTTTACGTTGCGTCGATAAACGCCAATCAACAAAATACCCGCGTTTGAATTTCTTGCCCATTTCATCATTGAAATTACCGGCATTGAAGTTATCGATCTGATCATGACGATAACGCATCTGCAATTCCCAGATGGTCATGTCAGCCAGTAATTGAATATCACCTGCATGAATATATCCGGCACCGACTCCGACGATCAACACAAGTCCGCTTGCGGCAGCTACTTGTTTCTGTGCAGCAGCAAGTTTCAGCGGATCCACGAAATCCAACCATTTACCGGTATACGCGATTCCGAAGACACGATCATCCGTCACATAACGCTGCATCATCTGATTCATGATGGCTGTTTCGAAAAAGATCGATTTACTCTCAATGATCAATGTCGGATTAAGGCCTTTCAGACCGTTGATGATCTCATCCGTTCTGACGCCGTCAGAACAATCGACCGTGATCACGTTGGTCGTTTGGTTCAGGTGTTTGGCCAGTTCACTGACGATCGCCGGATAACCGCGTTGCAGTGCTTCGTCAAATCCTTTGACGACCGTACTCGGAAACTTGTCATAATTAGGTAATGTTTTTTTATTCATGTTGTTCCTCTTTTCATAGTTTAATTCCAAGGTTATTGTAGCACTCACTTATTATATTGTCTATACAATTATATATTTTCTATACTTTATTAATTTATGATAGACAATAATTAAAGCGAGTGATAGAATGTGAAAGAGGTGAAAACAATGATCTATAACTTTGGGAATACATCTTCTATTGATTCCTCTTTCGATGATGTAACTCGTAAACTGACTGTCAGTGATGATACTGTTATTGATGAAAGTCTGGTCCGTAAGATGAAGGACATGCGTAATCTGTTTCGCGATGCGAGCGGATTTGATGATGAAACCGAACTTTATTACATGTATAACGGCATTTACCGCCAACAACACAAATCTTTCTTTAAGGATCAACACATTAAATATGAATACACGGTCTTGATGCCGATGTTGTTTAACGGTGAGTGTATGAAAGCCCACGGACACATCCATGGATTTAATCCGATCCGCCAAGCACGTCATATCGAAGCTTATGAAATATTGTTGGGCGAAGGTTACTTCGAGCTCTTCACGTATGTTGAAAATGAACTTCAGGTATTGATGATCCAAGTCAAACAAGGCGACTATCTGATCATACCGCCGGATTACTACCATTTATCGGTGAACTCCGGTTCTATCCCGTTTATCTTCGGTGATCTGATTATTGAAGGTGCCGAAAGTGATTACGGACCGTTAAAAACCAAGAACGGTGCTCCGCTGTATGTATTGAAAGATACCTCCGGTAATGTTTCCTTCCAATTCAACGAGAATTATCTGGGTCATCCTTTGAATATCTCGCATCTTACTGTTGAGACTCTTCCGTGGGCGAATCCGTTAGCTAAGATCCCGCTTTATGCGCATTTCATCACGAATCCGGAAAAGTTCGCTTTTCTGAAATAAACGACTTCCTTTATTCGCTAATCTCCCTACACAAAAAAGACACCGAACCTGCGCCCACACGCAATCTCGATGTCTTTTTTGTGTTCTCCATTTGACAGTGAAACGAACTTTATCTATTTCACACATCCCAGCAGATGTCTGAGGGATTCAATGTAGACCTCCGTTGCTTTCATCAAAATATCGATATCCATGCCTTCGTTGACTTGATGCGCTTGACCGATCGCTTTGTTTTTCAAATGCGTTCGGGTCGTCGGCCCGAATGCGACCAATTTACCTTTGAATTTACGCGCATAGGTATCTCCCGGTGATACTTTGGAAGGTGTTTGTTGATCATTAAAGAAATGGCGGTATAAATGATCCAACGTCGTCACTAACGGAGCTGACGGATCGGTATAGAACCCCGGATTATCCTCAATGAGCGCACACTGAACATCACTATTGAGTTGAGCTAAACCGGTTTGGATCCGTTCTACGATCTCACTTACGATCATGTCTGAGGGATAGCGACAATCCAACAGTAACTTTACTCGATTTTCACTCAACGTCAGTCCGGTGATCGCAATCGAAAGATCGCCGGTCTTGAAACTCTTGGTTCGGATCGCAAGTCCGGTTCCGTCATTACTTTGAAAACAGGTAATAAACGAAGCATTCTGTTGGTCTTGGAACAGGTTGAACACAAAGTTCAGGACATGATAAGCGGCATTGTTTCCTTCATACGGACGTGAACCATGAGCACTTTTCCCAACCATGGTGACCGTACATTCACTGTCGATGATTTCCAGTGTACCGCTGAGGCCGTTGGTTCTGAGATAGAAATCAAACAGGTCGATCAAGTTATCGGGGAAATCAACAAACGTGCAGGTTGCTTTACCGCATGTGATATGCGGATGAAGCGAACTTTCCGCTGCCTTGAGCCAATTGGGTAAAGGTATCGCAACTTCGATCAAACAACTTCCGTGTTCACCGTAATTGACCGGGAACGTACAGTCCGGCACAAACCCCCTTTCCGGAAGTCGATCGGTATGGCTCACATAATAATCCATGTCTTTCATGCCGGATTCTTCGTTACATCCGAAAATGAGATGCAGACCGCGGGTCGGTTTCCATTCACTCTCTGCCAAGATTCTGAGTGCCGTGTAGATCGCAACGGTCGGCCCTTTATTATCGTTTGTGCCCCTTCCATACAGGATATTATCGATCAATCGACATTCGTATGGATCTGATTCCCATAAGCCATCCGCCGGTACAACATCCAAATGACAGACAACTCCGACGATCTCCGTTTGCGGTCCGTATTCGATACGACCGGCGTAATTGTCAAAGTTACGGATAGTGAATCCGTCCTGCTGTGCTTTATCCAGCATCCAATTCAAACACCGCTTGTTTTCAATCCCAAACGGCGCATCGACAGATCGGCTGGAAGCATCATCGACACTCTTGAATCGGACGAGTTCACTGATCTCGCTGATCATCATTTCACGTTTACTCGCTACTTGTGTTTCCCAATTGATTATTTCCATCGTGTGACCCTCTTCTCTCAGAGATAGTATAACGCAATCGGCAGCGATCTTATGCAGAAAAATTCAACCGTAACGGGCAATGTTCAGTTTCTATCGTACATTCCCTGATTTACGCATATTCGTCGACATTTCGTTCATATCTGCGAAATTCATTTGGATGCCTGAACTTGATTTCTCAAACGCAAAACGATTTTCTTGAGCGATTCCCAACTCATCACCGACCTTCATGATATCGATATCTGCCCCCATAAAAACAAACTTCCAGTTTTTCTTAGTTTGTTGCGTGATCATTTGACGAACCTGCGTGTACGTATAAAGTTGACTCGAATTCTCGTACCCATCACTCAAGATAAAAAATACGATCGAATCAGAACATTTGAATGAAGGTTCGGAATGGAGAGAACTGACCATTTCTTTGACGGTACTTCCGATCGCATCCAAGAGCGAAGTCGATCCTGAGGGATGATATTCATTATTCGTGATCGGTTCAGTATCACGGATCGGCTCACGCCAGCGAAAAGTACTGACTGCGTTGTTGAAGAAAACCATCGATAGGTTTGCATTCCCTTCCTCGGCTTTTTGTTTGGTTATGAGTGAATTGACGCCTTGGATCGTATCTTCGCTGAATGAAGCCATGGAGCCGCTCTTATCAATGATGATGACGATCTCGGTTACTTTTGTGTTCATATCAAATCTCCTTGCGAGTAGTATACACGAATTCAATAAAAAACATGTCCGTTTTACTGGACACATTATGAATGGCTATGATTGTTGATTCTATATGTTCAAATCGCTGCTGGATCTTCGATCAAGTGTGTCGGCATGTAACGGGTAAACCGACCTCCGCTTAGTTTAATCAGGGTTCCGTCACTGACCAATTTAGCCAAAGCCGATTCGATGGTTGCTTCACTCATAGCCGGACATAAGACTTTGAGTTCTTTCTTGGTGACTTCTTTCGTTCTGAAGTTCATCATCACTTTGATTTGGTGCGGCATCGTTCCTTCCGAAGCAATGGAGCTACGGACCGTCGATTCGAATTCCAGATAGGCTTTCAACAAGTTCCGCAGCACATATAAGATAAACGATAAAGCATCATTCTTCCCTTCATGGAAACCGGCTGAGGACTGCTGCAACATTTCGCTGTATTCGATCTGCGTTGCTTCATTTTGAGCTGTCAAACTGGCATATTTACCGATCGTATAACCGTTTCTGAACAACATCAGCAACATCAACAAGCGCGAGACACGGCCGTTTCCCGACTCAAAAGGATGAATACATAAGAAATCGACGACGAAACGCGGAATCACGGTAAGCGGTGATTCTTTCTGTGCCTCTTTGATCGCATAGCACAAACTGCGTACCGAAGAAGCCACTTCCTCGGCGGCTACCGGGGTAAATCGAATATCGACGTTACCGTCATAATCGACAGAAACAATATCGCGATCATTCTTTTTCCACAGCCCTCCGTTGGACTGCGGGAGCTTCGCAAACAAGGTCCGATGGAACTGTTGCATCACATGCGGGGTGATTGGAAACGACATATAGTGCGTATGAACGGTTCGGAGTGCTTCGGAATATCCGACGATCTCTTTTTCCAGACGGTTTTTAGGGGCCGCATTTCGTTCAAGCAACGCATTGAGCCGATAATCGATGGTAAATACATTCTCCATTCGATTACTGGATTCGGTACTTTGGTGAAGACAGGTTTCAAACAACGGTTCTAAAATTGCCGGATTGGCTTTTTCGAATATTTCCAATGTTGATTGGTGTTCATTGATCTGATCGATCAGTTCACGGATCTCCGGACAACTCAGATCTCTTTTTATCGACTCTTCATAGTTAAATGTGATCATAGTTCTCCTTCCTGAGAATCATCGAACGATGACGATCAATACCTGTATTTTACCACCTAAATCGTTCAAGCCGCAAAAAAAAGCACATCGCTGTGCTAGTTCTCAATCAATGTGTAATGTGCTGAGTATCCTCGGTTCGTCAAATCTTGAACCTGTAAGAGTAAACTCTGCCGGTTAACGAACTCTAAGCGAACAATTTCAGCTTTACCATTCTTTTCCACGGCATAGATGACGTTCTTTTTGTTTTCTTCATGTTTGAGTTTCGCTGCTTTCAGCATCTCCTCAAAGCGATTCTGACTGATCAACTGTGAATGCCCATCGACGACCAAAATCATTGACCCCATCCTCCTTTCCACCCATCGTTTTATGTAATAAAAACCCGCATCTACCACCGATACGAGTTTTTGTACAAGTACAAGGTTATTTGGATTTTCAAATCTTGAGGGTATTATATCATAATAAGTATTTTTGTAAAGGAGTTAGGATAGTTATGTGAATGAATTATAAAAAATAATGTGAATAGGCAAGAGTAGCGGTCGTTTTCACTTTGTTCCTGATGATTCAGCACAGCGATCTCCATGAATGATTATCATCTAGTTATGATAACCATATTGACTTATTATTGATATTAGTATAGAATTCAACTATCAAACAAAGGAGTATCTTATGGAACAGTTGGAAGACAATTTAGAACAATGGTGCCGCGATATCAAGACCTATCATATACCACGATGGGATGAGTTACCGGACTTCGATCTGTATATGGACCAAGTGATCGGTTACATCGAAAAGTGCCTGGGTTTACCGTTAAATAATGATTCGAATCGCATCATCACTCCGGCGATGATCAATAATTATACGAAATCAAAAATGATTCCTTCCCCGACCAATAAAAAATACGGAAAGAAACATCTGGCTTATCTGATCGCGATCACACTGTTGAAACAAATCATCACGATTCCGGAGATCAGAGACGGGATCTCCTACCAATTCTCTTTATACGGTGAAAAAGGTGCCTACGATATGTTTTGCGAGGAACAGGAAATTGCTCTTCGGAATGTGATCTTACATGTGTTGGAAGCTCGTCAGGCTGAGCAGCTAAACAGCGAAAAAGCAGAAAATTTGACGCTCAGAATGGCTGCCGCCGCTTTCTCGAATAAAGTGATCGCAGAAAAAGTCATCAAGATCCAAAATAAGATCCTGGCAGAAAAAAAAGCATCTGTTTGATGCGGAAGAGGTAAACATGAACCCAAGCAAAATCGCAGTGTTGATCGACTCTTGTACCGATGTACCAGCAGCGCTTGTTAAAGAATACGGAATGTATTTGATTCCCTTGAAGATCATTTATAAAGATCGCGAGTATTTTGACGGTGTCGATATCACCCCTGAAGAAGTGTATGAACGATTTTCGACGGAGATTCCGAAAACATCCTTACCGGGCGGAGAGATCGTTCAAAATGTGTTCAACCAAATCAAAGCTGACGGTTACACGAAAGTCATCGTCGTTACGATTTCCAGCGGACTTAGCGGAACGAATAATCTGATCACGTTGATCGCAAATCAGATCGAGGGATTAGAAATATTCATCCTCGATACAAAAGATATCGCTATCGGAGCCGGCTTCCATGCGATCCAGGCTGTCGATCTGATCAAACAAGGATTATCGTTTGAAGAAATCACCTCTAAATTAGTCGCCGATTTAAAGAAAACACGTCTCTATTTTGTTGTTTCAACGTTGGAATACTTACAGAAAGGCGGCCGCATCGGACTGATTTCATCGATGTTGGGAACCGCATTGAATCTCAAACCGATCATTTCCTGTAATGCGGATGGCATCTATTATACAGTGAATAAAGTCCGCGGAAGAAATCAGTCACTGTCAAAATGTCTAGAACTGGCAGTCGCCTTTGCGGAAGGACACAGCAGTTATAATATCGCCGTCAGTAACGGTTTCGCTCCGGAAGAAGCAGCCGACATTAAGACCCGTATCTTGGCTCAACTGCCGAACTGCAAGCTATTCGTCGAAGGTCAGATTTCACCGGCCCTCGGTGTTCATACCGGACCGGGTACGATCGGAATCGCTGTTCAATTACTCGACTAAGTAAAAAACCAGTCATTCAATCATTGAGTGGCTGGTTTTTTAGTGATTATTTTAAATGTTCGTGATTCAGATCAAGATCGGCAATATGTTTTGGTTTTCTTTTCTCGACCGGTAAGGTCTCGACCCATTTCTCACCATCCCACTTACGCAGACAATTCGGTCCGTACCATTGTTTCAGGATCGCTTCCGGATTGCGATAGGAGTAGTAGTAACGTCCTTCAAATTCATATTGTTTAAACGGATACACATCACTTTTTAAGAAGACCGGTTCCTTCAAGAACTTCTCCCACGGAATGATGACCTGTTGCGAGATCAATGAACTGTCTTCGTTGATCCTGGAATAATGATTGGAGATCGAGGTTACTGCTTTTTTCAGAAATACCGGATTGATGCCGATATTATCCAACAGTACCATCGGAAGCATCAGAACCTTAATAATGGAACGATAGATCTCATCTTGGAGTTTATTCACCGAAATACTGTCATAGATGATCACATCGACGAAAACGCCATCCCCTGATTTACATTTATTTTTCAACAGGAAATTCACTTCTTTGATATAGGTCCCGCGCTTACGTACCTTCATGGTCGGAATCAACACATTATAATTCGGGTCGGTCGCGAAACATTGGAAATAAAATTCGGGGCTCAATTCTTTCTTCATCGCATCAACAAACTTCTCCCAGTCACTCCGTAAAACACACACATCGATATCATCATCCCAAGGAATAAACCCCTTGTAATTGTAGATACCCAAGGCCGAACCGGCCATCAAACCATAGGCGACATTGTGTTTTACGCAGATGCGGTGAATTTCATCCATGATCGGCAGGATCTCGAGTTGTAGATCACGAACAGTGATCTTCGCTCCGTCTGCGCTTTCTTTGAGGATATATTCATCTTTCGTCAGGATTCGATCGTTAATTTCATTCATTTTATTCACCCAAAAGTATTTCTAGGGTAATCTTAGCATTACTCATATATCAAGTCAAATAACGCAATGATGTTGTTGGTCATGGTTTTACCGTCCTTCTCTGTCTTTACTAATTTACAATAAAAGCCATTCTTGTGTTGCATTTAATCGTGTGGCTCGCTATCTATACAGCTCCCCATGTGGTATAGTTGATCTATAGAAGTCGATAAGAACAATCGGTATTATGAGTTGAAGCAGGCATTGATGTCCTGTTTTTAGTCATTTTTCCGTTAGTTCAGACTCTGTGACTCAGAAGTTACCTTAAGGAGGTACATTCGATGAAATTGAAAAGTAAACTGGGAATGAGCTTGTTGGCAGTATGGTTGATCATTACCGGCTTGTCCAACTTCATGGCCATCCCGATCCCGTCACTCAGCGTTGTTATGGGCGCATTGGCCATAGCATCAGGTGTTTTGATCCTCTTAGGAAGATAAAACTTTAGTGAAGATGACTCTACATACTAGCCTTACCCGGTAACACGGGTTTTTTTACGGTCAATTCACTAGCGATATCGGCATTGAGATCTTCAACGATCGGCGGATTCGGCTGTGTTCCGGCTAACGTGATCAACAACATCGTAATCGTACCGGTATGAAATCCCCACACTGGAACATCCGTAATGCCATGGATCATCAGTGCTACGAAGACGGCGATCCCGATTGCGGCACTCGGATTGTGCGGTAAGCTCTTGATACACAAACGCAAGGCATATACGCAGAAGATCAACGCAAACAGACTGCCGATAATGCCGAAATTCACCAACATATCCAAGAAAATATTATGGGCATGGGCGATGATCTGCCCACCGGACGCATGCGCCATTCCGACACCGGCCGAAATATAACGATAGGACAGAAAGCCGTTCCCAAACAACGGAAAGGTTCGAATCGCATAGTAGGCCGTCTTCCAGATCTCAGAACGAGTCGTGATGGTTTCACCGATATCCGAAACACGCGGAATCAACTGTTGATTAAAGTAGAGAAATAAACCGGTGATCGGAATCAAACTCACGGACGCAAAGAAGGATTTATATCGTTTCAAACAGAGAAACAAAATGATCGTTCCTCCGAAAGTAGCAATCCACGCAGAACGGCAACCCGACAATAAGATCCCGCTCATATTGGCAAGGATCACGATCCAATAGAAACTATGTCGTTTACGCTGAACGATCAGCGCGAAGACCGCCAGTAAAATCATCAATTCGCACACATAGCCATACAAATTCGGATTCGAGAATGTGGCGGAAGGACGAACCGTACCCATCAGACGCTGAACAGCTGCGATCATAAACAGACCGACACTGATGGCTGATCCGACACGAATGATCAAGGTAGCCAAGCGAGGTGTCATCACATCCCACGCATAGATCGCAAAGATCGTAAATAACATATAGAGTGCCCCATACGCAACACCGAGATTATTACCGTAATAATAACCGGTCGATAAGGCGACGATTCCCCAAAGCGCGATCCAGATGATATGATGAGTCGCGAAGATCTTACGTCGTTTATCCGCTTTACTGAGCAGATACAGCGTTGAACTTGCAATTAAAAACTCACTGATGTAGTTGGGGAAAAACAGCAGCACAAAATTGAATAAGATCCATTTTTCATCAAAGGAAAATTTCGTTACGATTCTGTGGATATATGAATTCATTCAGGTCTCTTTCCTGTTGTTAAAACGATTCGATGCGTTGAGTCGATGTTGATTATAATTTTATATCGACGATATGTTTGGCTTTACGTTGATTCACCGGTAAAGTCTCGATCCATTGGGTACCGTCCCATTTTTTGAGACAGCTCTTTCCGTATCGTTCGATCAGTGTTTTCTCGATGTTTCCATATGAATAATAGTGTCTTCCCTCAAACTCATAGAGTTTAAACGGCACTACATCTTCTTTGCGAAACAATGGTTTTTTAAATGGGATCTCCCAAGGAATCGCGATCTGTTGGAAAATATACGGACTGTTCGCATTACGTTTTGCGTAGATCTCGGAAATCGCTACCACAGCTTTTTTCATCAACAGCGGATTGATTCCCAGATTATCCAAGATCACCATAAAAGGCATCATCAGACGGATCGGCAAGCGATAGAGTTCATCGACCCAACGGCTTGGGGATACATTGTCGAAAACAACCAGATCGACATAGATTCCTTCTCCGGACGCACATTTATTTCTCAGCAGATAATTGACTTCAACTACCTTGGTGTTATGTTTTCTGATCTTCATCGATGGGATCAGTACGTTATAATTTTTATCCGTTTCAAAACATTGGAAATAAAACTTAGGATCTAATTCAACTTTTAAAACTTCGATAAATTTCACCCAGTCTTTTCTCAATACACAGACATCGATATCATCATCCCAAGGGATGAACCCCTTGTAGTTGAAGATACCCAATGCTGATCCTGCGATCAAACCATAGGAAATATCATGTTTTACACAGATTCGATGGATCTCGTCCATGATTTGAAGAATCTCCACTTGTAAATCACGGATAGTGATCTTCGTCCCATCATCGAATTGTTTCAAAATATATTCATCTTTACTTAGAATACAATCCTTTTTTTCGTTCATCGTGCCTTACCGGAGTTTCAAACTACTGAGACATTTTACCATCAGTGGTATACCGTGTCAAACTTACCGACAAGTTGAGTCCTTAAACATGAATCGCGAGTACTCATTTACCTGTCAGTTAAAAAACACTTTTATCTCTGTTAATAAAGATAAAAGTGCGTATTATTGATTGTTTAGGAATCAATGATGACATTCATTACTCCGTTGGATCGCGCAACAGCTGCGAAATCAGCCATGTTTTCGGTTGAAAACAAGCCCGGATCATCAGGGAAACAGTAGTCCTTGTCGAGTAAGACATACTTACTTTTAGCTAACGGATTAAAGTTCAACAACTCGTAACGAACGCTCGGATAGTACGATGATATCAACGTTGCGATCGCAGCGATATTAGCAATCGAATCCGTATAACCGGGAATCAACGGTGTTCGAATGATCACGTTAGCACGAAATTCCGAGTGCAGCATGACATCCAAATTTTTGAGTATCAATTGATTCGAAGCTCCCACTGATTGGAGATGTTGGATCGGATCGATGATCTTCACATCCGCATAAATCAAATCAAGATAAGGCAGCACTTTCATCAAATTCTCCGTGCTTGTCTGCATCGAAGTTTCGATGGCCGTTGCGATCCCTTCTCTTTTACACGCCATCAACAGTTCCAACACAAAATCGGATTGATTCAATGGTTCGCCGCCGGAGATTGTCATACCCCCGCCATAGGTATAAAAAGGGATGTCTTTGCGGATCTCACGCATAACTTCTTCTACGCTCATCCATCGCGAATCCATCACCAACGCGTTGGTCGGACATGCATATACGATTTCTTCCCACTCTTCGGCAACGGTCGGATCGAGCTTGATGTGATCGTTCACCAAGCTGACTCCGCCTTTTTTCGATTTACGAAGACATTGATCACATCGTATACATTTATTGGGAAAATGGACCGGTCGTTGGATGGGGCTGATCCCTTCCGGATTCTGACACCATACACAGGCTAACGGACAACCTTTCATAAACACTGTCGTGCGTATCCCCGACCCATCATGGGTACTGAAACGACGCAGATCGAATAAGAGTCCCTTAGTCTCAGACATCGCCGTAACTCGTTCTTGCGATGATCTCACTTTGAAGTTCATCCGCCAATTCCGTGAAATAGGCCGTATAACCGGCTACGCGGATCGTTAAACTGCGATATGAATCCGGATCGGCTTGCGCCGCGATCAAGTCTTCTTTATTGACAACATTGAATTGAATATGCGGGATTTCAAGATCCACAAAAGCCCGTAAGAAACGGCCGAACGTGTCAATACCTTTTTCACTTTCGAAAAATTTGGGTAAAAACTTCATATTGAGAAGTCCGCCGTTGGTCGTGAGATTCCTATCCAATTTCGCAACTGACTTTAATACAGCTGTCGGTCCGGTAATATCACGTCCGTAAGCCGGAGACATTCCGCCGTCTGCCAACGGCGAGCCTGCGAATCTGCCATCTGCCGAAGCTCCCACATTTTCACCCATCGGCACATGCGCCGAAACAGTATACATACCGGTATGGTAGCGACCGCCGCGATAATTCGTGAAAGTGGATAAGCGGTGTTTGAAGTAGTTTGCCCATTTGACTCCCAGTTGATCGACCCAATCGACATCATTTCCATATTTCGGAACTTTATTCATCAGCAAGGATCGGACGATCTCATAACCTTCGAAATTATGTGTCAGTGCTGCCAGTAATTCTTCCTTCGAAATTCGTTTCTCGTCATAAACAAGCTGTTTGATGGCTGCCAGACTGTCCGCCAAATTGGCGATCTGAATCATTTGGATCCCCGATAAATTGTAGTGAGCTCCGCCGCGTGTCACATCCATCCCCTTACTCATGCAGTCATCGATGACCGCTGACAGAAACGGTGTCGGAACTAACTCCATGTGTGCTTTCTCAACGTGTTCGCAAGCTAAGATCATTTTATCCATATACTCGTCCAACTGGCGGCTGAAAGCCGATTCCAGTTGCGCGAACGTTTCATATCGAGTGAGATCACCATAATCAGATGCGATCTTCTCACCGGTCAGCAGATCGATACCGCCGGTCAATGTGACTTCCAGTGCTTTGTTCATGTTGAACATGGCCGCATCACTCCAACCCAGATTATTTCCTTGGGTCGTGAGTTCGACGCAGCCGACGATCGCATAATCAGTTGCGTCATGTGGGCTGATTCCCAGTTCGATCAGCGCCGGTATAACGGCTTCGTCATTGAAGAACTGCGGCATTCCGCTGCCTTTGGCGACAACGCGAATCGACTCTTTAAGTAAGCGATCCGATGTATTTTTGTGTAATCGTACCGACAGATTCGGTTGCGGCAGACCTAAATGTTCCTGCGCTTTCAGAAACAGAAATGTCAGTTCATTTTCGGCATCACCCTGATCGTTGACTCCGCCCAATGCGATATTGAATCCGATCGGGAAACCGGCAAAATACTTGGCACTCTTAGCATTTCTCATATAAACGATTTCATTGAATTTGAGCCATAGGCTCTCAATGATTTCCAATGCCTGCGCGTCATTCATCGATTTGTTTTCAATATCATGTTGATAGTAGGGATATAGAAACTGATCCATTCTGCCGGGTGAGAAAGAGGACGCATTGGATTCCATGTGTAAGATCACAAACAAAAACCAGACTGACTGAACAGCCTCATGAAATGTTGATGCGGGACGTGAACTCAATGCCTTACAGATCTTAGCGACTTTACGGATCTCTTCTTTTTTCTTGTTGTCTGCTTCTTTATGAATAAAACTCATCAACAGATCATAGTAACGCAACATGAAGATCTGGGCGCCTTCCATCACTTCGATCACACTTTGGTAGAAATCGATCTGTTCGGGATCTTGAGTTGCTTTTAAGTGGATCTTCGCTTCTTCTGCCAATCCTGCCGGCCCTTTAATCAACCATTCCGTGCTGTTGGGACAGATATGCCCTTGGGCATGATCTTTTTGATTGATCTTAACTACTTTCTCGATCGCTGCGATTTCAATACCGTAATCCATCTGAATTCTATCTTCCATTGATTTACCGGCCCAATAGGGTTTGATCACTTCGCGAAATGTTTTTATATCTTGCGGAACGACTAGGAATTTATCTTGCGGACGAGTCGGCAAAGTTTCGAATTCACGATCGACCCAGGTACTTCCGCTCTCGGGAAAAACAACTCCGTAACGAACTCCGGCTGTTCGATTACCGACGATAAGTTCCGATGGATCAGCATTGATCTTGATGCGGCACAATGCACTTTTAAGTGCTAATGCACGTTGCAGAATCCGCGATTTATCTTCGTTATCTTTGTAACTTTCGGTAATGATCAGAGCCTGTTCGATCGACGCATACCGAGGTTGCGTTAACACTTTTTCTTTCAGTTTCGAAATGCGGCTGCTTACTTGAAGATTTTCTGTCATTTGGACCTCCGTTAAACTCAATATTTATTACTCTTTATTATTATATATTGTTTCATCTTGATTTACAATCACCCTTAACTAGCACGTAAAAACATAAACAACCGGAAAATTCGTTGATTTCCGGTTGTTTACAGTGATTCGTGTTAACAGATGATTTCCAATCCAAAGCGAACTAATCGTTTATAGAGATCGTCATTTGGTTTTTTCTCCATGATGATACCTGAAAATTGATCCAGTTGCGCATAGTTGAAATTACCGTCCATATGAAATTTAGCTGTTTCACACATCATATAGTTGAGTTTACTGACTTCTAAAATCTTCTTCTTTGTCATGCCGTCATCGATTTCATAGGTTGCGACTGCATTGTCATAGACATTGACTCCGACAACGCCTAAAAAAGCAAGATCGATCTTAAAGTTAGAAATCAATGATGAAGACAATGCTCCCACAAAACCATCTTTTCCTTGATTCAACGTTCCACCGATAAAAATAACTTTGACCGAACAATCTGTACATAATACTGTCAGTATATCGATCATGTTGGTCACAACGGTAACATTCATGTTGGCTTGAACAAGCAGTTTCGCTAACTCAAGATTTGAGGTTGAGATATCCAAATAGATCACGCTGTTTTTCCGGATGATTTTCAGTGCTTTTTGAGCGATGTCGCGCTTATCGGCGACGTTTTTATTTTTCCGCTGAACTACATCCAGATCATGCGGGTTTACTGAACCGGTGATTGCTCCGCCGTAGACTCTGCGTAAGATCCCGGCTTTTTCCAAAAGTGCCAGATCTTTTCGGATACAGTCTTCGGTAACACCGAATTCAGCGGATGACTCTTTTACATTGACTCTGCCATGTTGATTCAAGTTGGCAATGATCTTTTTCTGTCTTTCTTCAGCGAACATGTTGATCTCACTTTCTGATAAAACGATTCTTGTTGTTTATTGTATTTTATCACTTTAATCAATTCTTTTCACTAAGTAAAAAAGGATGACTCATGCTTCAACAGTTGATTTAGACGCGACGACCTATAAAAAACAATACTTTGCGACAATATATATCGCAAAGTACTGTCTGATTTACCTCAAGGTAATTGTCTGCCGACTGACAGGTATAACTGATACCATTCTTCTCGCGTTATTTTGATTGATGACGCTGCACAAGTATCGATCATGTGCTGCGGATTGGTTGTACCGATGATCGGTTGCATGCCGGCCGGATGGCGCAGTATCCAGGCAATAGCGACAGCCGTTTTACTGGCTCCGTATTTTTCGCCGAGTTCTTGCAGTTTCACATTTAACTCAGGGTAGGCCGGATTATCGATATAAAGTCCGCCGTTCCATGAATTGGACTGTAAGACTGACCAAGGTTGAATCAGAATGTCATTGAGACGGCAATAGTTCAAGACACCGTTATCGCGATTGAGGGAAACTTCTTCACGCATATTGACATTGAGTTGAGCTTCGACCATGAACGCATGGACCACATTGAACTGAAGCTGATTGATGATCAGTTTATGTTTCGTGAACTTTTGAAGCAGTTCGATCTGCATCGGATCCATATTTGAGACTCCGAAGTAACGAACTTTACCGGCCATGTACAATTCATCGAAGGCTTCCGCGATCTCTTGCGGATCCATCAGCACATCCGGACGATGAAGCAACAAGACATCGATCGTTTTGATTTGAAGTCGACGCAAACTGTTTTCCACACTCGCAAGTATATGTTCCTTGGAAAAATCAAATCGTCCCGGCCGAATTCCGCATTTCGTCTGAATGATCATCTGTTTTCTGAGTTCCGGATTACGTTTCAGCACTTCACCGAAAAGTTCTTCCGATTTACCACCGCCGTATATATCGGCGTGGTCAAAGAAATTGATACCGCAATCGAGTGCCGTCTTGACCAGCACTTCTACTTCTTCAACTGATTTTTTTGCGATGCGCATGCAGCCCATCGAGATGTTGGATACGTGTAGATCGGTAGTCGGAATGTCATAATAGTTCATTGATGTGATCTCCTTGGTTTAATTATAACGGAAATAGATGAATCATAGTCAAACAACTTCATGCGTCGATGACTTTTAGTTCAATTGTGATTTTGTTTTATCACGTCCACATAAAAAAGTGATGATTTACTCATCACTTGATAGTTAAACTTTTTGAGGTTCTTCGTACACTTCATCAAAGGTATTGACGCTGACGAGCTTCATGATTTCCGGTGTATCCGGACGATCGGAACGATTGCGTTTTACGTTGACGATACGATCTACTTCTTCCTGACCTGAAACGACTTTACCGAATCCGGCATATTGACCGTCCAAATGCGGAGCATCTTCAGCCATAATGAAGAATTGACTGCCGGCACTGTTTGGGGACGATGAACGTGCCATTGAGATGACACCTTTAGAATGCTTAAGCGTGTTTACATGTTTATTGCCCGAGAATTCTCCGACGATCCCATAACCGGGTCCGCCTGTTCCGGTTCCTTGCGGATCTCCGCCTTGGATCATGAATCCGGGGATGACTCTGTGGAAAATAATGCCGTTATAGTAGCCTTTTCTGATCAAAGAGATAAAATTACGAACCGTATTCGGGGCGATCTCAGGATAAAGTTCGATTTCGATTCTTTTTCCGGAGGCTATTTCGATTGTTACTAATGGGTTTTTCATTCAACTGCTCCTTTACTTGTACGCTTTCATTTTACATGATATGCGCATATTTCGCAATTTATTAACGTGATCTACCTAAGTTCGGATAATACGATCAAATCGTCGCATCCCAGACCGGTTTTTCAAGAAACGCCGAAAGTAATTCCGCATCTTCCCGCAGTTTAGTAATGTTTCCGATCGTGACAACATTGACACGATTCGTATCTTCCAACACTAAATTCAATTCATACGTCATATAAGAACGGTTCATTCGTGTTTCCGAATCATAGTCCATCACTTGACGAGCCAGGATCTGCAGAGCTCGGACATCGTCTAACTTGGCTGATTTCTTTCGATGAACCAGATTATTTAGTTCTGCAGGTTGTCTTCGGCCTTTGAGAAATATACCTTTGGTTTTATCGAAGACAATCGGTATCGTCATCCTGTAAAACGCAAAACACCCGACAAGCACGGTCGCAAGTGCGATCAGCCACGGAGGCAAGATCCATTTAGCCGTATAATACATGATCATCATCGCTCCGAACCCGAATACGATCAGTGTGCTGCTGAGAATGTACGTAGTCCAAGTGGGTACGAACTTCATCATATCAGGACTGAACTTTTTGAGTTGGTGGGAAGCGAAGTTGGCTCCCTTGTTTCTGGTTACGGGATTCCAATCGATTTTAGCAGCTAACGGATCCTTAAATATCAGAGGATCGATCTTCGGTTGTATCCCCGTCCATTTTACTGAAACCGCAGGACTGAATTTAAACATGTATGAACCTCCTTATTCACCCCTACTAAGGGTCACTGTCAGATTCTGTCTGTTTTTTACTTATACACGAAACATCCCTGTGAAGGGATTTCATTCAAACAATATCGATTATGCAGGACTGATTCCTTATACTTTGAATTATACGCTAGATTCTTGCGAAATTCTACCTGTCAATCGACCGGAAAAACATCGCATGAGATCAACTTATTGATTCATAAGCGAAAATATGTGGTAGACTTTACACTATGAAAAGAGGAATTGACGATGAAAACTGAGAAACTTCAATCTAAAATGAAACAACAAGGAATCGAGGCTTTACTGATCAGTGAAACTTCGATGATCGAATATTTGATCGGAACACGATTTTCGGTAGCCGAACGCTTTTTGGGATTAGTGATCACCCAACGTGATGTCGTTCTTTATTTGAATCGATTGTTTCCCTACGAAAATACTGAGCTTACGATCCGCCGTTTCGATGACACCGATAATATCATCCATACGGTCGCACGTTCGTTAACCTGTGCTAAATTAGGCGTTGACCATCATCTCGCAAGCGGATTTCTGCTTAGCTTGATGAGATATCGTCCGGATATTTCTTTCTATGTAGGATCAGACATCGCTGATTCGGTTCGTTGCGTCAAAGACGAAACAGAACGCGAGGCGATGCGTCAAGCTTCTAAACTCAATGATCTAGCAATGACTGAGGTTCGAGCGATATTGAAACTTGGGATGAGTGAAGTAGAAGCTGCCCTTAAAATCAAGCAGATCTTCGCAACGCTTACCGATGAAGGTGTCAGTTTCGATCCGATCGTCGCGTTCGGTGACCATACTTCGGATCCGCATGCAGAACCGGGTGAGCGTACGCTCACGGTTGGAGATGCGATCATTGTTGATATGGGATGCCGTTTCCATGGTTTCTGTTCAGACATGACTCGGACTTTCTACATGGGTGAGAATCCGATGAAAGAGATCTACGATACTGTTGTGCAAGCTAATTTGGTTGCCGAAGCCATTATTCGTCCGGGCATCAAGCTCTGTGATGTTGACAGTGCCGCCCGAAATGTGATCATCGCTGCCGGTTATGGTCCGTTGTTTATCCATCGAACCGGTCATGGGATCGGGATGGAAGTCCATGAACCGTATGATGTTTCGCAAACCTCTGAAAAGATGATCGAAGAAGGCATGTGTTTCTCGATCGAGCCCGGTATCTATCTGGAAGGAATCGGCGGTGTCCGTATTGAAGACCTCGTCTTAGTAACAAGCACCGGTGTTGAAGTACTTAATTCATTCAGTAAAACAACGGAGGTCATTGAATGCCTCAGGTAGAGATCGGATATTTAGTTCTTCTCAATCTGGTTGGATTACTGTTGTGTGCCTACGATA